>Ga0129313_1000299_pt1 | contig 47524 bp, 40 predicted proteins | sample O1105metagenome_FD_94436 | JGI IMG/M metagenome (GOLD analysis project Ga0129313, IMG submission 94436) | Orangutan group fecal microbial communities from fecal samples from Wisconsin, USA - O1105 metagenome | ecosystem: Host-associated > Mammals > Digestive system > Large intestine > Fecal...
ATATAAAAATATCGAGGTGTAGCGCAGGTGGTAGCGCGCCTGCTTTGGGCAAAAAACGTGAGCGCTGCCGGTGGCAGAAAAAGCGAGCGTTTTTAGGCGCAGCGGTCGGAATGTCGAGGCTCACAATTGAGCCGAAGAGATTACGGGAACCGCAAGAGGGCGGACAAAGCAGGGAAGAAAACAGATATATAAGATAAAAGTTGATATAAAAATATCGAGGTGTAGCGCAGGTGGTAGCGCGCCTGCTTTGGGAGCAGGATGCCGCAGGTTCGAGTCCTGTCACCTCGACCATAACCGGACACCGATTTTGATACAATGCGTATCTTGATTGGTGTCCGTTTTCTTTATCCGAAAGTCCTTATTTAATGGGCTTTTCCAACACAATTTAACGAAAGCAGGCTCTGCGGTGACTGAAAAACGGTCACGGCAGAGCCTTTTCTGTTTTTTACCTTTATACTATTTAACGAAAGGTCGTAAGGGTGTGCATTTTCGGCAAGTGGGTGTGCATTTTATAATTATTCCTGAAATTAACTAAAAGTCGCAAGGCTACAGTCTGTAACGCTCCATCGGAGCGTTGTCATAATTAGAATAGTTTTCTATGTGCATAGTGAAATTATCTGTATTACATATTTGCTTAAAATCGGTTAATATTCCATCAGCGCTAATGATATGCTCATAGAGTATGAATATCGATTTATAATACAACAGAAATCAGTTCTGCTACATAGCAAGGATAAAAGCTGTGATTTAATGTATTTTGTGCTTTGACCGGGATATCGGCTTGTTGGGGCTTGGTATCGCGGCTGCAAATATTCAGCAATATGCACGAAGTCAACACATTTTTTTCTGAAATGCAGGTTTAGCACAAATGCTGTTTTTGATTGAATTTTTCTGCTTAAAATACATTTCTTGCCATGGCAGTATAAATATCGGTTTTACGGATAGCTCTTATTGCTGCGAAAACAGCAAGCAGATTGACAACCGATATAATCGTAATTACCGCAAAGGGATAAATAAGTAAATCAATGTATGGCAAATACGGAATTGTGGACTGTGGCGAAAAAACAACAAATACTATAACAAGTATTGCAGATAAAGAAAAACCGATGATATATCCGGGTATTGTTTTCTTAAGGGCGTCGACAGAGAGCGTTCTGAACAATATACCATTGTTTGCACCGATAGCTCTTGCAATGGAAATCCGGCGTATTTTGGATTTTATATCCGTGTTAAGACAGATAAATGCAAACATTGCGGATAGCACAAGATAGATGACAGACGAAATCATAAACGGCATTCTGGTCTTGTTTACTGCATCATCTGTATTATACTTCTGAATTGCGAAATTGCTTATCTGCAATTTTTTCTCATTTGCGAGAGCGGTCAGAATGCCGCCCAGTTTTCTTTCTTCGCTTTCGCTGAGCTTATTATTGTTGTTCAGGGCAATATAGCTGTATCTGAACTTATCGCTGATACTGTGAAGATATTTATCCGACATAAGAAGATAAGAACCGTTTGTAAACATGGTCGGGATACCAAAACTGTTTTCATCGGCAACGGTAGCTCTGTCGGTTACTTTTATATGCTTTGTGATTATTTCGGGAATATAATCGCTGTCAACATCATTCGATATTATTTCATCGGGTATGATCATGAAGCTAAGATCAAATTCTTCTCCGTTTTTTATTCCACTGTTTACCGAAACAATGCGTTCTCCTTTGTCGTACTCAGATTGTGTAATATCAAGCGATGGGAAATTTTCTTTGAGAGTGCTGTAGTCCATTGAACCTACACCACAACCGTAAACCTTATCAAAATTGCCGACATCGGTTTTAGCAATTGTCTTTCTGAGTTCATCGGTTACATTCATATCTTCAAAACCGGCATCGGAAGGTACTGCGTTTTTATTGTTTGTGAATATGTAAGCGTTTATATTTGTCGTCATTCCTTTTGCCATAACGGTGAGATTATACTGAGAAGCCAGCTTTTCAGTTTCACGTTCAGTAAAGCCATTATATGACGGATAACTGTATGAGAAGTAATCCCGGTTCATATAACCGCCGCCGATAAAATAGACATAATCGTAATTCCGGTTGTTCATATCAGTGTTTTCAACGTAACCTATAGTATGCTGATCAGCCAGAAACGAACCGCCCGTTACAAGAAGCATAAGCGAAGCCAGCACTATGCTGTATGCCGCTTTAGACGTAACGGCATTTTTAGAAACCGTCCTGCTCCATAAAGAAAAGAACGAAGCTTTTTCTATATTGCCTATTTTGATTGCTTTTATCTTGTTTTTGCTGCTTTTGAACAGAATGTGGTAAGCGAAAAATATCATTACCGAAACAAATGCAGACAGGGATAATATTGCAAACAGATTTCCCGACAGATTAAATCTGAAAAGAGAGTTTTTAACAGTTATCATGTTGATAAGTTCTGTCACCGCAAATACCAATCCGACTGAAACAACAGATGCAATAACCGAAATAAACAGTCCCTGCCACAAAAGCACACGTTTTACAAGAACGCCTGTTGCTCCGATATTTCTGAGAATTTCGTTGTTACCTTTTTCAGAGTTAATAAGAAGCGACACACAGATATACACACCGAAGAAGATTCCTACTATAATTGCTACGGCAGATATATATGAAAAAACCGTATCGGCATTTGAGCTATAGTAAGAGTTATAAAATCTGACGCTTTGTTCGTCGTTGACAGAAAAACCATCGCTTGAAAAAAACGGAATATCATAGTTTTCGTCAAGCTCCGCATAGTAATTGCAAACAGCGTTTGATACTATGTTTTTTTGCAGATAATCATTTTGTTTTCCGCATAGGATACGGGGAAAAGCTCTTGCAAATCCACTGTTGTCACCGGCAACAAGTTGATGTTCTCCGTTTGTGAACAGGCTGTAATAATCGTTGACAGTACCTGTTATCACGAATTTGCGCTGTCCCGGGTTGTCGGAAGTCATATCAAGAGTTACTGTATCGCCGATATTTACGTTCAATATTTCAAGCATACTGTCAGTAACGGCAATTTCATTTTTATTTTCGGGCAGCTTTCCGTTTATAAGTTTCACGCTGAGAGAATCACGAGCAATCTTATCTGCATATCCTATGCAGTATTCATGGTTCTGCAAATTTGTATATCCTGTTATGCCAATTAAGCCGCAATAACGCCTGGCAAGGGAAGAGTAGTCTACATCTTCTCCTGTGTTGAAAAACAGTCTGCTGTAATTGCTTTTTGAGCTGTTTGCCTGTAAAAATCCTCCGAAATTTGAAATGCTACTGTTTATCGGAATCAGAACCGCCGATGAAATCAGTATAGAGCAACAAAAGCAAATCAGAAGAAATTTAGGCAAATGACGGCGTATATAATTAAAAGCTATATATAATGATGCCATTCAGTCCTCCGATATTTCGCCATCGCTGATAGTTATTATACGTCCCATTCTGTCTGCGACAGATTTATCATGGGTAACCAGTATAAGTGTACATCCGTTGTCTGCGCAAAGCTGAGTGAGCAGATCAAGTACATCTTCGCTCGATTTTTTGTCGAGATTACCTGTAGGCTCATCGCAAAGCAATATAGACGGCTTTGTAATAAGTGCTCTGGCTATCGCCACTCTTTGCTGTTGCCCACCTGAAAGCTCGGATGGCAGATGCGATAACCTGTCGGAAATTGAAAGCTTATTGCAAATATCCGACAAATATTTTTTATCAATTTTCTTATGTGCCAGCTTCAATGGTAGAATAATATTCTGATACGCTGTCATTTCGGGAATGAGGTTGTATGCCTGAAAAACAAAGCCGATGTTTTCAAGTCTGAACTTAGCCAGTTCCTTTTCGCTCATTGAAGTGATATTTTTGCCGTTTATTACGATTTCTCCGTTGGAGGCTGTTGTGATACCGCCTACCAATGTCAATAATGTACTTTTTCCTGAGCCTGAAGCGCCTGTTACAGCCACAGATTCTCCGGTATGTATTTCTATGGTGCAATTTTTGAGTGCCCGTACGGCGTTGTCGCCTACTCCGTAATTTTTACAGAGATTATTCGTTGTGATTATATAAGCGTTTGTCATATTGCTCCTTTCAAAATAAAAAGAAATTGTTAAAAATAATCCCTTTACAGCATAATTATACAAAATACCCGATGATAATCAATGGCTTCTTCCCAAACTGTATATTTTTCTTCCTGAAATGCAAAAATTGCAACAAAAATTCCCCGAAATTATGCTTTTCGGGGATAAAATAAGATATTCACTTTAAAAGAGTCAATTTATAAATCTGATAATTTCAACCAGACATCCGCTATAAATTGTCCGTTTCTTTCATAGAAGGATGTCATACCGTTATATTTTTCGGCAAGCATTTTTACACTTGCCACACCAAAGCCATGAGCTGTTTTGTCTTTCTTTGTGGTTATGAGCATTGGGTTGCTTTCGAGGACGGATTTTTCAATCTGATTTGCAACTCTGATACAATAATAATTGCGCTGTACGGACAGCTCGAGCAATATTTCTTCACCGTGTGATCGGACACTCGCTTCTATCGCATTTGTGATGAGATTGGTAAGAATAACGCTTATATCAGCCGCCGAAAAGCGACTTATATCAGATGACATCACATTCGTCCTGAGCGTTATGCCGGAAGCGGAGCATTTGTTGTTCAAAAAAACAAGTATGGCGTTGAGCATTTCGTTATCGGTGTGTACGGGTATATTTATATCCGCCTGAGAAATGCCTGCATTTTCAAGGAAAGATAAAGCCTGCTCGCTCTTACCGCTTCTGATAAGTTCGCTGACTGTGCCTAATTGACCTTTGATGTTGTGGCGTATCTTGCGTAGTTCATCATACATTCTGCGCATTTCATCAAGATTGTTAGCCTGCTCATTTATCTGAACGAGTAGCATGGATTTTCTGATATTTTCTTTATGCTCGCGAGAAATTCTTACCAACATATAGAATGATATTATGTTTATTATAATAAGTCCCGCCACTGTCAGTATGAAAAAGAGTATCTTATTTGCACTTCCTAATTTAATTCCGAGTTCAATTTTGTAAATACATATACCACTGAGCAGTGTAGCGGCAAAAACGGCACTGAATGCGCTCCATTCATTTCTGTGCAGTTCGGTTTTATTCTTACGGGTGAGAAGCAGTATCAATCCGAGTAAACCGAACAGAACAACTTTCGATATAATAAGAATTACAATGTGCTGAGAACCGTTGCTGTCGCCGACAGCTTCCGCCGGGGATTGCGACATAAAATTTCCCGACAGGGTGTAAATACTTATTGCAACAAGCATGAGTGTAGTTTCTGCTATTACCGGGAACAGAATATGACAAAGAAGTGTGCCGTGCAGAAACAAGCGGCAATATAGTATAAGCAAAATTATAAATCCTGCTGTGCACAGAAGAAACTTATCGGGCAGTATGTTTGAAAGAAATGATGTGAATGCTGTTGTAATTACGACTGTGGCAACAAATGCCGAATATTTCTTTATGCCTGTATATTTTGCACCGAAAAAAGATGTAAGAAACCACAGGATAATAACATTTTCGCAGATTGTTGCAATAATTTCTGTAACGGTTGAAAATAGTCCCATACTAATCCCTCGCAAATTTTATCATAGCCTGCTTGATTTCTTCGGTTTTTGTTCTGCTGACAGGGAGCGAGCTGTTATCGGTAAGGATAATATTATTGCGTTCTACCGAAAAAATGAAGCGTGTATTTACGATGAAAGATTTATGTACGCGGATAAATCCGTAAGACGATAAGGCTTTTTCTGTTTCCGATAAGGATCTTGTCGTTCGGATATCGGTATCGGTTGTATGTATAACGACCTCGTGCCCGTATGCTTCGATATACTTTATTTTGTTATACGGCAGAGAAATCAGTTTACCCTGAAAGGTAAAAGTGTAGCATTGCCCTGATTTGGAAAGATAATTATCAAGGCGAATAACAGCTTCTTCAAGTTCGCTGTCAACATGGCTTTTTCTTAAGAATCCGAACGGCCTGTATTTAAACGATGAAAACACAAAGTCGTCATGATTAGTGACAAAAATGACAGGGATTGACGCTTTTGAAGAGTTGATATACTGTGCAACATTTTCACCGTTTACTCCGGGCATATCAACATCAAGAAAAACAACGTCAAAACGGTTTAATGGATCATTTAACGCAGTGATCAGCTCAGAGCCGTTAAAAAACGGTGTAATATTATATTTAATTTGGTTTTTATTCAGTGCTGTCGAAAGCTTTTCGCTCATTATTTCGTTGAAAAGCTCATCGTCATCACAAATTGCTATCTCCATGTTTATCCTCGAATACATATTACTTTGACAAAATTTTACCATCAATTTCTTGAGTTGTCAAGGATTAAACCAAATGTAATGTGGACACAATATGCATATTTATTATAGAAAGTCAATCAGAAACCCTTGTTTTTCGTTACTGCACGAATTGATTAATTTGTACCTTTCGCAATTTCCCCATCCGAAAGCTCGATGACACGCTTACAGCGAGCGGCAATGTCTTTGTCGTGGGTTACGATTATGACGGTTTTTCCCGACATATTGAGGCGTTCGAAAATCTGCATTATTTCATCTGCGGTCATGCTGTCAAGTGCGCCTGTCGGTTCATCGGCAAGGATTATCTGCGGTTCGTTTACCACCGCTCTTGCTATGGCTACTCTTTGCTTCTGACCGCCCGACAGTTTGTAGGCAGGCGTGTTTGTTTTATCGGAAAGTCCGACGCTTTTTAATACATCGTTTATCGCCTTTTCCTTATTGACGGGCTTATCTGTGTATATAAGAGGGATATTTATATTCTGCTTTACCGTGTACTTTTCGACAAGGGCGAAATCCTGCATTACAAACCCTATATGACTGTTTCTGAGCTTTGCTTTTTCACGCTCCGGTATGGAAGAAACTTTTTTGCCGTCAATATAATAATCGCCGTCCGTTTGCTTGTCGAGAAGTCCGAGAATGTTAAGAAGCGTTGATTTTCCGCTTCCGCTTTTTCCGATTATTGCGACAAGCTCGCCCTTGTTTACTTCAAAGCTGATATTTTTCAATGCTTGAACCTGTGTGTCACCGTCACGGAAAGTCTTTGATATGTTGTCGAGTCTGATCATTTACTTTTCCTCCTTTATCTGCATTATAAGCGGTTTTCTCTTAATGCTCACCATAACGGGCACAACGGCTATCACTGCCGTTGCAATGCCTGTCAGCACAAAAACAAGTGTAGTCCGGAGTGACATAAATATAAGAGATGAAACAACAACGCCGACAAGGTTTATAATCAGCACTTCGGCGCTTATCCTGAGCAGGATATCCGACTGTGAAGCACCGCAAATCATGTGTATGAGCAGTTCACGGATATTTTTTCTGACATAGAGCAGAGTGGACTGTATCATTGAAAATACCGCAAGAATAATGATTATTGACGATATGACGATGAGTGAAATATCGGCTTTTGTCGAAACAAGATCGATAAGCTGTCTTGTTTCATCGGCAGATATGAAGTTATATGTATTCATGCCGTTTTCTGCGGCGTAATCATTTATTGCGGCAAGGTCGGATTTATCATCGGCATAGATAAGTGAGGTGGGGCAATCAATGCCTTGTGCTTTCATGCTTTCAATGCTCATAACAGGTGTAAATACATCGTCGTCGACGGAAACGATTGAGCTTTTGTCACCTTGAAAAAAGGTTGTTTTCATACCGCTTTTCAGTATACCGACTACCTCGTATTTATCAAGGTACAAGTCGCCGATGCTATAGTCGTTTTCAAAGTCACTGCCGAGAACTACGGGCGGATTATCTGACAGATCTTTGCCGTATTCTGCATTTTGAAACAGCCGTCCTTTGCTTACTTCAAAGCCGAATATATCAAAGTAATGCTCTGTAATTACAGACAAAGCATATTCTGTGCCGTCTTTTTCTTCATAGAATTCGGAACGCCCCTCGGTTTTATAGTTTTCGGCTATGTAATAGCTGAGGTTTCTTTCCTTTTCTATGTCGTCATAATCAACCACTATTCCGCCGTCGGTGTAAATATCGGGGTTTGACGGGCTGTAGCAGTTTTTGGGAAAATCAAAGCCGTCAAGGGCATTCACAGTTACAGTTTTATATGCGGTGATACTGCAAAGATCGCCTATAACAAAGAATGCTACTATCATCTGGAATGTAAGAAGCAGGCAGGAAAGCAGGTTCGATTTTATATCGAAAAGAATTATTTTTATAAGTTGCTTGTTCATAACACTCTCCTTAACGAAATGACCTGTTCGTGCGAATACTTGTCACTCAGACTGTAGGAAATTATACCGCCGATAAGAAGGATGAACGCTACGGATATAAGTCCTGCGGAAATTCTGATATTGCCGAGATAATAAGAAACGGCAGGAATAAGAGTAAGGAGCAGTGTGACAATAAAGCCGATAAGTATGCCGACTGCGGAGATCATAAGGAAATTTATGAATATCATTTTTTTAATGTCCGCATCATCTGCACCGCATATACGGCGAGCCATTATTTCGGAGCGCTTGGAGTTTATCCATGACCATGTGAACACGCCCGAATTCATAAGAATAAGCAGACCGATAAGCAATATTGCAATGATGATAACTATATTGCCTGATGTAAAGAGATTGCTTTTTCCCGCTATCTTGGATATATCATCGGTTCTGATATTGGTATCGGGATTTTTCCCGGTTATATCTGATTTTATGCTTTCGGTGACTGAGGGCGTTTTATCTTTGTTATCAATTATAAGCGTCAGTCCCGAAAACCGCACCGTGCTGCCGCTGAGCTTATCAGACTGCAATATGAAATCGCTGTCTTTACCTCCGTATATGTTGATACTGCTGACGGTGTAATTCTGTCCGATGAAGTTTATCGTTTTTCTTCCGTTTATCGTCATACAGTACGGCTCAAGTTCGGGCTTTATCACGGCGGTCGGTGCGCTGTTTTCAGAAGATGTTTTTTCGTAGTCAAACAGGGCGTAGCCGGAATTGTATTTGGTTACGAGTTTTATTGCACCGACAGCTTTATACTTTGACAGTATATCGCCTAAATCGCTGTAGGTAAGGGCGCTTTCAGAGTTGTTGTCCTGATTGACTGTTATTATTTCCGCATTATCCGAAAGCCTGCCTGCGACGCCTGAGCTTACTGAATTTAAAAACATGGAAATGAGAAAAGCGCAAAGAAAATACGTTACGGCAAAGAATGTTATCATCATGCCGCTTTTGTTGAATAATTGTCTGATATTATCACCCCATAATTCAAATCTTGTATGCTGTTATTAACTTATAGTGCGGTAGAGTGTTTTGCAAATTTCGATATTTTTATTATATATGATTTATTTGGATTTTTCAATAGAATTTTTGAAATATATTACATTTTGTCGGTTTGCAACAGAGATGTAAAAGAGCGGCAGAAAAGCTAAATCTGTGTTACAGTTAAGTTAAGAAAAAGTAGCAGGACACAAAGCAAACCCTTTATGAATGCGGTAATATAAAGCACCCGCCGCCGTCAAGCGATAACAGAATATCCGCAATCGGCATCACGGTAAGGAATATAAAGTTTTTGATTATTCTTAAAACAACAAAATCCGCAGGACTTGCTCATTTAAAGCTGAGCAGTCCTGCGGTTATGTTATTTCGTTCTTTTAAAACGGTCGGTTGTTTTAGCGTCGCAGTCAGATCACAAGCGCTCTCAGCCTTGTCCGTAATAGGCATTTGCACCGTGCTTGCGCAGATAATGCTTGTCAAGAAGCTCCTGCTGCATTCTTACTGCAGTGGGTGCGATAGTGAGTGCGTGGTAATTCATAAATGCGACTTCCTCAAGCACTACGGAATTATGCACCGCCTCGTGTGCGTCTTTGCCCCAGGTGAACGGACCGTGACTTTTGACAAGCACCGCAGGGATAGTCATAGGATCGATGTTGTTGAATGTTTCAATTATGACCTTTCCTGTTTCCTTTTCGTACTCGCCGTGAATCTCCTCGGGAGTCATGGCACGGGTGCAAGGTATCTCGCCATAAAAGTAGTCGCCTTGTGTTGTGCCCATCGGCTGAATGCCTGCACCTGCCTGAGCGAACGAAGTAGCCCAGCGGCTGTGGGTATGCACAACACCTCCGATAGCTGAGAAGGAGCGATATAGCTCGAGATGAGTAGGCGTGTCACTGGATGGCTTCCACTTGCCCTCGGCTGTTTTTCCTGTTGCAAGTTCGACCACCACCATATCCTCGGCAGTCATTTCCTCATACGGTACACCGGAGGGCTTTATCACCATCATTCCGCTCTCACGGTCAATTGCGGAAACATTTCCCCAGGTGAACGTTACAAGGTTGTATTTCGGGAGCAGAAGATTGGCTTCAAGCACCTCCTGCTTTAATTTCTCTAACATATTGCGTCCTTTCTTACTTTGCCGCTGCGTATTGTGCCGCAAGTCCACGTTTGTAGTTTTCCATAAATCCTGCAAAACCCTCTGCACCGTTCTTTTCGGGCTGAAGCGTGGTGGATTCCATACCGACGAATACCTCGCTGTCAAGGAATTCCGACAGTGACTTTCCGCCGCCGCATACAGTATATGCCGCAAGCAGAGCCATTCCCCAAGCGCCGCCCTCTCCGGCGGTCTTCATAACGGAAACGGCACAGCCAAGCCCATCGGCAAGGAACTGCTGTGCAACTCCTTTTGTCTTGAACAGACCGCCGTGTCCTGTTATTTTTTCAACGGAAACCTGCTCCTTTTCAAAAAGTATATCCATTCCGAGCTTCAGCGCCGCCATAGTAGAGTATATTTCCGCACGGAACAGATTTGCAAGATTGAATTTTCCGTCGGGAGTGCGGAAATACATCGGTCTGCCGTTTTCCGCTCCTGCAACAGGCTCGCCTGAAAGGAAATTATACACAACGGTGTTGCCGCAGTCGGGGTCGCCCGTCAGTGCGTGATAATACAGCATATCATAAAGTGCGGGCTTTGCAATAGGGTGACCGCTGAGCTGTGCAAATTCACCGAATATCTTCACCCATGCATCAAGCTCGGAGGAGCAGTTGTTGCAATGCACCATAGCAACGGGAGCGCCGCAGGGAGTGGTCACTACGTCAATTTCCGGGTAGTAGCCCTTAAGCGGTTTGTCGAGAACAAGCATAGCGAATATCGAGGTGCCTGCCGATACGTTTCCGGTTCGGGGAAGCACGCTGTCGGTTGCTGTCATTCCCGTACCTGCGTCACCTTCGGGAGGACATAAGGGAACTCCGGACTGCAGTGTACCTGTCGGGTCGAGCAGCTTAGCGCCGTCAGCGGTCAGGAACGCCTCCTTTGCGCCTGCGTTAAGCACCGAAGGGAGAACTTCCGTCAGCTTTACCGAGAAACCTTTTGCCAAAAGCAACTCATCAACCTTTTTGATGTAGTCTGCGTTGTAACCGGTGCTGTCAACAGGGAAGATGCCGGATGCTTCTCCGATGCCGACCTGTCGCTTTCCGGTAAGACGGTAGTGAATATAGCCTGCAAGCGTATTGATATGAGCAATATGCTTGACGTGTTCCTCGCCGTTCAGTATTGCCTGATAGAGATGCGCTATGCTCCAACGCTGCGGAATGTTGAAGCTAAGCAGCTCTGACAGTTCGGATGCCGCCTGCTCTGTGATAGTATTGCGCCATGTGCGGAACGGAACGAGTAAGTTATCGTCCTTGTCAAATGCCATATAACCGTGCATCATTCCGGAAATACCCATTGCGCCGTATGTAGTCGGAGTTACTCCGAACTTCTGCCGTATGTCCTCGGTAAGTGCCGCATAACAATGCTGTAATCCTGTTGTGATGTCATCAAGGGAATAGGTCCACACACCGTTTTCGTAGCGGTTCTGCCACTCGTGACTGCCTGAAGCTATCGGGGCGAATGTGTCGTCTATAAGCACTGCCTTTATTCTGGTTGAACCGAATTCGATTCCGAGATATGTCTTTGCGTTTTGTATCTTTTCTTTTATTGTCATACTATCACCTCTTGAGTGCCGCAGTAGCGTCAAGCAATTCAAGCTGCTGCTCAAAACTGTTTATGTCGGTCTTGTCATCAATCATAACAAGCTCTGTGTTCGTCATCTTTGCAAACAGACGTATATCTTCTGCTGTAAGTGCCGTTGAAACTACTGCATGATGTGCGCCGCCGGCATATATCCACGCAGCCGCACCGGTAGCAAAATCCGGTTTCAGCTTCCACATAAGCCTTGCGACAGGGAGGTTGGGCATGGGAGCGGGCTGTTTTACAAGCGTGATCTCGGCGCATACCAAACGGAATCTGTCGCCAAGGTCTATCATAGACACTGCAATGCCATCACCGTCAATTCCGTCGAATACAAGTCGTGCAGGGTCGGATTTTCCGCCGATGCCGAGCGGATGCACCTGTATCTCCGGTCTGTTTGCCGCAAACACAGGCGATACCTCCAGCATATGCGCCGCAAGTTCAAGCTCCTCGCCTGAGGTGAGATCATAGGTGTAGTCCTCCATGAATCCGGTAGAACCCTTTCTTCCTTCGGACATTTTGAATAAAACCGCACCGAGAGCGGCGGTCTTGTAATCGCCCTCAGGACCGAAGCCGATGCCCTTTGCCATAAGATTCTGTGCCGCGATTCCGGGAAGCTGATTAAATCCGTGGAGATCCTGGAACGTATCGGTGAATGCGTTTATCTTTTCTCGTGCGATGAACTTATCCAGAGCTGCTTCGTATTTAGCTTGCTCACGGACAGCGGCAAGGTTGTCGGCTGCCATTGTGTACTTTTCGGCATATTCGGACATTTTCGCTTCTATTTCGGAATCGGTGACACTGTCGGCAATATCTGCTACATCGCCTATTCCGTAGTAGTTTACATTCCAGCCGAAACGAATCTCGCTTTCGACACGGTCGCCGTCTGTTACTGCAACATCACGCATATTGTTACCGAGCATCGCTACCCTGAGAGTTCTGCTGAACGCAACTGCGGAAGCGGCATAAGCAAATCTGCGTATTTTTTCTGTAACATCTTCGTGGCGATAGTAGCCTACGACTACCTCGCGTTTAACACCGAGCCTCGTACAGATGAATCCGAATTCACGGTCGCCGTGTGCGGATTGGTTGAGATTCATAAAATCCATATCAATGCTGTCGTATGGCAGTTTTTCGTTGAACTGCGTGTGCAGGTGGAGCATAGGCTTTTTCAACGCTTTCAGCGCTCTTATCCACATTTTAGCGGGAGAGAATGTGTGCATCCACATAATAACACCTATACATTCCTTGTCTGAAGACGCTTGTACGCAGATGTCTTCAGCTTCACAGGCAGTCTTTACGACGGGCATAAATACGACTTCTGCGATGTCCGAGAGCTTTTCGTTCAGAAAACCGGATATTACGGCACTGTCCTTTGCCGCTTGTCTGAGTGTTTCCTCTCCGTAGAGATCCTGGCTTCCGGTAACAAAGTAAATTTTGTTCATATTTAATTCTCCTTTACAGAAAAGCCGCACCGAAAAGATGTGTTTCAGTGCGGCTTGTGTTTATGCCTTTTTCTTGTTCTTCCTTGAAAGAACTACGCTCTGGATAACAAGGAACAGGCAGATCATTGCCGCAACGGTAATGTTTGTCCACCATGCATCGTCAAGTCCGAGAGAGGAAACTATATTCTTTATCGTACTCAGCGAAATTACGCCAAACAGCGTTCCTATAATGTTACCGGAACCGCCGGAAAGCATCGTGCCGCCGATGATGGATGAAGCAATCGCATTCATTTCGGCTCCGCTTGCATGGGAGGGTGAACCGGAGCCTACATGAAGGAAGTAAACAAAGCCGCCTATACCTGCAAGCACTCCGCACATCAGGTAAGCAAAGAACTTTGTTCGCTTGACATTGATACCGAGCATATTTGCACTCTGACTGTTGCCGCCTATGGCATAGAAGCCACGTCCTGTCTTGCCCCATTTAAGAAAGACGAACAGAATTGCTACTATCAGCAGAGCAACGATAACGCCTATTTCTATGTATGCCGGAACGAATGCGCCGTGTTTGTTTGTCGAACCTATTCCGGGAAGAGATACTCTTATTTCCTTAAGCGCCTGAAATTCTTCATTTTCAACGTTGAACTGTGTTGCGTTGACAATGGTAGTCATACCTTTTGCAAAGAACATTCCTGCCAGAGTCACGATGAACGGCTGAATCTCAAGATATGCTATAAGATAACCCTGAACAAGTCCGAAAGCGGTTCCTATTCCGAGTGCTATGAGGATAGAGGTCACTACATTGCCTCCGCCGTAATCGAGATTCATGGCACAGCACATACATACGAGAGCTGTAACAGCACCGACAGAAATGTCGATACCGCCGGTTATCATTACAAGGCTCATTCCGCAGGAGAGAATTATCAAAGCCGCATTTTCGTTGAGTATGTTGAAGAAGGTCTGAACTTTTGTGAAGCCTGAGCCGATGAATATCATAGCACAGATATACATTACAACGAATATCGCAATGGTGATGACCAGAAGCAGATTAGAATCAGATAATCTCCCGGATCTGCCGTTGGCATTTTTCAGAAATTTCATGCTAATTCGCCTCCTTGACAGGATTTCTGCGAGAAGCTAACTTCTTGCGGAACGCTTTGAGCTTGTTGCGTACAACAGGAGCACTGAGAACTACCAGGATAATTACTACAACTGCCTTGTATGCGGGGAGCGCTGTAGGAGCGACCTGGAACTTATAAAGAGTAGTCGTCAGGAACTGTATAACGTAGGCGCCGATTATAGAGGCCGCCATATTGAACTTACCGCCGCTGAGGGCGTTTCCGCCGAGTGCAACCGCAAGGATAGCGTCCATCTCTATATCCTTTGCGACTACCGAGTAGTTAATAGATGAGATACGGCTTACCTTGATGAAGCCTGCAACTGCAACGCACAGACCAAGTATAACGTATGCCATGAACTTTATGCGTGCAGGGTTCAGACCGTTAAGTCTGGAGGATTCGGAGTTTATACCGACTGCCTGTGTGAACAGTCCCAGCTTTGTGAAACGTAACACCAGTGCGATGATTATAATACATATCGCCGCAATGTATATCGGTGTGGGCAGCGGCGAGCCGGGAATGAAGTTACCGAACCAGCCGAAGCTTTTATCGTTTATGACAGGGAGCTGATTGTTGTTTATCCACGCCGCAATGGAACGTCCTGCAGTAAAGAGGATAAGCGTTGCGACCATAGGTTGTATTTTGAAGTATGCGACCAGAGCGCCGTTGAATGCACCTAACAGCATCGAAACGACAGCGCAGGCGAGGAATGCAACGATTATCGGTGCGTGGAGCGTATCCGGGCTTACCTCACCGCCGCAGAGAACTCTCAGAACGACACTGCCTGCAACTGCAATGGTTGCACCGACGCTTATATCCTGTCCGCCGGAGGCTGATGTTACCAGCGTCATACCGATAGCGAGTATCGCAAGTTCTGAGGCGTTGTCGAGGATCGTGATGATATTGCCCGAAATCGCCATATCACCGGCACTGTTCGGAGCATATTTTATCGCAAAGAACGATGGGTCGGCAATCAGGTTGAACAGCACCAGTATCAGCAGTGCCGCCAACGGAATGAATATCTGGTTTTTGACCGCTCTTTTAAGAAAAGCGAGGATTTTGTTTCCACTTGCCGTTTCAAGCGTTTTCATGAGCTTTTTCACCTCCTGCGATCGTTTCCATTATCTTGGACTGGTTAAGGTCTGAACCCGTAAGTTCGCCTGCAGTCTTTCTGTCACGCATTACTATCAATCTTGAACATACGTTCAGCATTTCGTCTATTTCGGAAGAAATGAACGTTACGCTCTTTCCCTCGGCGGCAAGTTTAAGCACCAGCTTTTGTATTTCAAGCTTGGTGCCGACATCAATGCCTCTTGTCGGCTCGTCGAGGATAAGGTATACGGGGTTTGCAAGAAGCCATCTTGCAAGAATTACTTTCTGCTGATTACCGCCGGAAAGCGACTTTATCGGTGTATCCGGGGAAGCCGTCTTTATTTCCAGCAGCTTTATGTACTCGTCGGCATACTTTGCGGCATCCGCTTTCGAAATCGGTCGGAACATTCCACGCATTACCTGGAGTGCAAGAATTATATTGTCTTTTACCGAAAGATCGCCGATTATGCCATCGTGCTTTCTGTCTTCGGGAAGGTAGCTTATGCCGTGCTTCATTGCGTCAAGCGGCTTTTTTATTCTGATTGCCTTGCCGTTCATCTTGACTGTACCGCCGGTTATACTGTCCGCACCGAATATTGCACGGACGGATTCGCTTCGGCCTGAACCGAGAAGTCCTGTGAAGCCGTTTACCTCGCCCTTCTTTATCGAGAAGTCGAAAGGTGCTATGCCTGCATTGCTGACAAGTCCTTCCGCCTCAAATACCGGAGCCTCGCCGTCTGATTCCTGCTCGGCCTGTTGCGGCTTGTCTATATCGGACAGCTTGTTGAGATCCTTGCCGAGCATTTTTGAAACCAGCTCTACTTTAGGAAGTTCTGCAGCGTTGTATTCGCCTACAAATTTGCCGTCACGCAGTACCGTTATCTTGTCGCAGACTGCGTATACCTGGTCGAGAAAGTGCGTTACGAATATTATTCCAACGCCACGGCTCTTAAGGTCAAGCATGAGTTTGAACAGTTTCTCAACTTCCTGCTCATCAAGCGAGGAGGTCGGTTCATCAAGGATAAGCACCTTGCAATCCATATCGACTGCCCGTGCTATCGCAACCATCTGCTGAACCGCGAGGGAGCAGCTTCCGAGCTGTTGATTCGGTTTTGCCGGAATATCAAGCGATTCGAGCAGCTTGCCGGCTTGTGAATACATCTTCTTCCATTTAGTGAAAGCTCCCTTTGATCTGCCGATGTACATATTTTCGGCGACTGTCAGGTTAGGGCAGAGTGTAATCTCCTGATAAACCGTGCTTATTCCGGCTTTCTGTGCATCCTGAGTTGACCTGATAATGACAGGTTCGGGATTGTCGGACATATAGATGTCGCCGCCGTCTTTTTCATACACACCGGTGAGTACCTTTATAAGTGTGGATTTACCGGCGCCGTTTTCACCCATCAGTGCGTGTATCTCACCCTTGCGCAGAGTGAATTCAACGTTCTGAAGTGCTTTTACACCGGGAAATTCTTTACATATGCCCTCAAGTCTGAGAACAACATTTTCGTCACGCATTGTTTTCGCCTCCGGTTTGTTTATTAGACGCAGAACGATCCGATACAAAGGATTTTGTTATCCATCATACCGGATCGCTACCGTCATGACTGATCTGCTGATTCAGCTAAGCTGTCCAACGATCAGATACCGTACTTGTCAACGTCCTCCTGAGTAATAGTGGAGGCGTCAAATCCCTTTTCTTCCATTATTACGACCTTGTCTTTAGGTGCTGTGCCTTTTTCAAGATCCTTGATTATAGAGTCGATGTAGGATGCCTGGAAAGGATTGCACTGACCGTCGTAGTTCCAGCTGCCTGAAAGGAGGTTTTTGAGAGCCCACTTGTTGCAGTCGAAGCCCATTACGATAACGTCCTTGCCGACGCCGTGTGAGATATTAGCTTTGTCGAGAGCTGCAACTGCACCCTTTGCCATATCGTCGTTCTCAGCATAGATAACGTTGAAAGGAGTGCCGCTGTCTATGACGGACTGAACGATCTGCTGTGCTGTTTCAGCACTCCATTCGGCTGTCTGCTGTGTAACGAGTTTCCAGTTTTCGTCAGCGGCAACCTTGGTGTCAAGAGCACCTGTTCTGCCGACCTGTGCGGCTGAACCCATTGTGCCTTGAATATGTACTATGTTGTACTTATCAAGTTTCTGGGAAGCCAGCCAGTCAACTGCGGTCTGACCTTCCTTTGCCATATCGGATACGATTGAGGCTTCGTACAGGCTGTCATCGGCATCAATAGTTCTGTCGAACAGGATAACCTTGATTCCCTGAGCCTTAGCATCCTTAAGTACCGAATCCCATCCTGAAGTGCCTGCTGCGGATATGAGCAGGTAGTCAACTTCAGACTGAATAAATGTCTGTGCATAGGCAATCTGCTCGTCATTCTTAAGGCTGTATGCAAAGGAAGCGTCGTAGCCGTTCTCCTTTGTGAATGTAGCCTTCATATCCTTGTCGTTGGCTGTACGATAGCCGGACTCATTGGGGTCGTTGTTGATTATACCGACTTTGATGAGATCTCCGCTTGCAGAGCCTGAACCGCTTGCAGAGCTTGAACCGCTTGCAGAGCTTGAACCGTTTCCGCTGCCTGAACCTGCGGGTTCGCCTGATCTACAACCTGCGAATACGCTTGTTGCGAGTGCCAGACCGAGTACCGATGCGAGAATTTTCTTAACTTTCATAGCTTTTTCCTCCGTAAATTAAAATTAAATATAGGTCCGTTTGTTTGTTTTTGAATGCTAAGACAAATTATTGATAAATTCATAACAACTTCGAATTTTGTCTGCATTCTCTTTCGTTGCCGTTATTCTAACACAAAGAAAACACAAATGCAATACACGAATTACACATTTTTTGGTGGAAAGATTTGTGCATATATTACAAAACGTGCGTTTTTTAGCGTACAAATATCGTGCTGAGCAAAAACTGCTTGACAAACAGCGGACAAAGTTGTATTATATATGTAAGCTAATTTGTATTCTTTTACTCAAACTTGTGCTTTATATAGAGGTGATAATTAATGACTAAATACGAAGCTGTTGCACAGGCATTAAAATCTGATATTGAAAACGGTGTATATAAAGAGGGACAGCCTATTCCTACCGAGGAGCTGCTGACAGCTCAGTATGATGTGAGCCGTCAGACGATACGCAAGGCATTGTCGCTTCTTGTAGAGGACAATCTTATATTAAAGCGCCAGGGGAGCGGCTCTGTGGTACGGCCGAAGCGGCTTAATCCAAGGACAGGAAAGATAGCGGTTGTTGCAACATACATCAGCGACTATATTTTTCCAAGTCAGCTACGGGCAGTGAATGATGTATTATCCGAAAACAAGTATACCGCTGTTCTTTCTGCGACACGCAACCGTGTTTGCAACGAGCGTGCGATCCTTGAAGAAATACTCAGGAATCCTGTTGACGGAATACTGATAGAGGGGACAAAATCGGCTATGCCGAATCCTAATTTCGATCTGTACGAAAGGCTGATAGGAATGGACATACCGGTAGTGTTTTTCAACGGACATTACCCGTCGCTCAGCGGCACATATTCGGTATGTGCGGATAATCAGGCGGGCGGTGCAGAGCTTGTGCGGCATCTTATTGAGCGTGGTCACACAAAAATCGCAGGCTTTTTCAAAAGCGATGACATTCAAGGTCATCAGCGGTATTCCGGCTTTATTTCGGAGCTGTTTCGCAACGGCCTGATAATCCCCGATGAGAATGTGTTCTGGTACATTACCGAAACAAAGGAGGATCTTTTCAATAATCCGCAGGAGGTATTGAATCGTCTTGGCGATAATACGGCGGTCGTATGCTATAACGATGAGGTGGCATTCGGACTTATTAAGTGCCTGCTTTCAGCCGGCAGACGTGTTCCTGAGGACGTTGCCGTAGTCAGCTTTGACAACAGTAATCTTAGCCGTATTTCTCCTGTCACGATAACATCGCTTTCCTATGAGGACAGAAACATAGGCAGAATTGCGGCTCAGAAGCTCGTTGATATTCTGAACGGCAAGGAGGTTACGTCCGAAGTGTTGCCGTGGACTTTTATTCAGAAAGAAAGCTCATAAATATGAATGGGCTGTTTTATCAAAGCGTCTTTAGACCGCAAAACCGGAGGCTTTACAGCTACGACGTTAAAACTGTGTAGGGCAGTATAAGCATTTGATTATTTAAACCGCATTGTTGTGCGGTTTATTTTTTGTTGTGCAGAAGCCTTGACATTTGTCGGAATCGGATAAGAAGTAACAGCGGCGGTAAAAATGAATCCCTGTCCTGCAAGCACTTGTGTTATTTTGTAAAATGTGTTATTATATTTTTGACAGTAAAAGTCGGCTGTTCCTGTTTTTAGGGTAAACTATAATAAACAAATAAACGGGAATGAAATATCGCCGCCGAAATTGCGGCGGTGCCTGTGAGCCGAACAGTATTAAGGGATTTGCGTCCGATATAGGTAAGAGGATTAGATTATGAACAGCATTTTGAAAAAAATCAGGCAAAGCGATGCCTTTAACAAGGAAAACAGGGTTTCCCGTATAAAAGCTGTCATATTGATGAGCCTGTTTACCTTTACCTTTTTGGAGGCTGAGTTTTTATTTGTTGATATGATTTCCTGCACCGTATCGGGCGATAAGTCGGTAAACGCTCAGAATTACGCTCTCGGTGCAAGCGTGGTGGGATTTGCTTTGTACCCTCTGTATTCAAGGCTTTGCAAAAAGGCTCTGCAATCTGTAATTTCTATCGTGGCTGCCGTGCTGTCGGTTGTCTGTCTTTTTTTGATATGCCGTCACAGTACTTACGCATTTACATTGTGTATGGGGCTTGTGCTGTTTTTGATTCTCGGTCTGTTCGGAAGTGCGGTGTTTTATAAATCGCTGTGTCTGTTGGAGGATAACACTTATATTGCACGTCTTGCAGGTTTATCCTATATGCTCGGAACATTGCTCCAGATTGCTAATAACAATCTGATCCACATTGATATTATCGAAGCTGCGGTGCTTTCTTTGTTCATATTACTACTGGCTGTTATGCTGATAAGAGCGGAAAAGAACAGCATCGTTCCTGCGTTCCCAAAAAACGAATCCGACGAGAAAACCGATAAAACGGGTAAAGAAGTCGTAAAAATCAGCGTTTTACTTGTCTTTTTAGTTGCGTTTATGACCTGTATTTTCAGCACAATGGATAATGCTATTACCCTTTATCACGCCAACGGTGTGGTGAATATCGGACAGTGGCCGAGAATACTCCTTGCGCTCAGCGGACTTGCGGCAGGCTTTTTGTTCGATTTCGGGGGCAGAAAGTATATGAGTATGATTATGTACTGTGTAATGATCCTGTCAACTATCTGCCTTGTTATTCTCAGATTTGCTGGGCCGATTATGCTGGGGCTGGTTATCTTTTATTTATCCGCAGGTTTCTTTGTTGTGTTTTTTACCGCTTCTTTTATGGAAATTGCCCGTTATTCAAAAACTCCCGAACTTTTGTCGGGGATTGGCAGAGCAGTCAATAATTTTGTCGCCGTGCTGATTTCGGCAGGCTCTCTTGTCCTTTTGAATTCGGACAATGACATTGCGATAATTACCATTGAGCTGGTTTTATTTGTATTGGCAAGCATCGTCGCATTTTTCTATACCAATAAGAGAAAAACGTTTTTTGATGAGATTTCCTCAACAGGCGGCGACAAACTGAGTGACAAAGAGATATTGAAAAAGCTGTCGGAAAAATTTTCGCTTACTCCGAGAGAAGCCGAGGTGTTCGGGCTGTTGGTAAACACCGAGGACGGATTACAGACGATAGCAGACAATATGTACATATCAAGGCGAACTCTTGAGCGGTATGTATCCGCCATATACGGAAAAACGGGAACTAAATCCCGTATCGGTCTTGTTTCTCTTTACAACAACATATAGAATATCCGAATGCTCGTACCTTCCGCTCAGGCGGGAGGTATTTTTGCGTTATATCGTAAAAACCGCATTGTTATGCCGATTTTTACAAAATGGCGGAAGTCCGCCAACCTGTTTTTTGCAGATTGGCGGACTTCCCTTATATACAGCGGAGCGTTATTCGGATATAATTACAATAACAAACGGTGTATGAAAGGACACGATGACAGCTTGCAATCGAATATATTCAGAAAGGGGAGCGGATCATGAATATGCGGCATTGTGCTTTGCAGGACAGAAAAACAACAAAACGAACACTTCCGTATGATCGGCAGTATGTGATACTCGCAATTTACGAAGTGCTGGACAAAAACGGCGCAGAATATAAAAAAGAGGACGCATCGACCATATTGTCGGAAATATCGGTGTACGGAAATTCAAGCCTTTTTTCTGTTTCGGTGAGCAGGCAGGAGGAAGGTACCGAATTATCCGTAACGATGGTCAGACAGTGCGAGGGATTGTCGGAGTCCGGTGTGCAACGAGCAATAACAGCCGTAGCCGACAGCATATCGCAATATCTTGAAAACGAGCTTGTTTTAAGCAAAATAAAATCATAAAGAATACAAGTGGAGGAATTTGCCTATGAAAAGAATAGGAGAATATTTCGCAGGAGCATATAAAAATGCTTTTGCAAGGTGGATTTTCGGAATAACCGCATCGCTTGTCATTTTACCCGATCTGATAAAGACCGTTTTGCTTTGCATAAAGAAAGAATCGTTAGCGGCGGGTACGGTGTTTATTACAGATGTATTATGTGTTGTATGTGCCTTCGTTTTCGCATTTTTTGCAATTTGCTCAATCGGTAAAACGGCAAAGGAAGCTGTCGCAATATGGCTTAAGGGCTGTATTCCCTGTATAGCGGCACTGTATGGCGGAAAACTCCTGACGGTGATTTTTGTCAAGTGCTTCGGAACGGTCGGTGAATTTATAGGGATAGCCGCCGGCGGAATACTGCTCGGATTTTCGTTTTATCTGCTAAGCTGTGCTGTTAACGGCGGAATTAAAGAGAAAGTTAGCAGAAAGCTGCTTTTGACAGCGGTATGCATATTGCTTGCAATCGTTTTTGCGTATCTTTTGCCGTATATTTTCGGGCTGGGTGTTGAATCGGCTTTTGCACAAAAACGGGTGTGGTGTATAAAACTCATAGCAGAACTTATCTATGCGGTGTTCTGCTGGGTGCTGATTGTTCCCGTGCTTAAATTTGTGTGCCTTGGGAATCTGTCAAAGGCAGGAACGGATGAACAAATCACATCGGCACAAACGAAAAAATCAAGCCTTAGCTATATACCTACTGCTGTAGGTGCGGTAATACTTACAATCTGTGCCGTGATGACTTTTCCTGCAACGATTTCGTCTTCCGACAGGCTGAAGGCTGAATACTACAGTCGCACAAATACGGCGTGCTATAACCTGCTCGGAGGAAATATCATAACGGCTGTCAACGACTACAGGGAGATTCAGCGTGAACTTGAGATATGGAAAAAAATAGCTGATAGTAGTTGGAATGATATTTCCGAGAGCGAGATAGCGACAAATCAGATGCTGGCATATCTTGATACTTATGCAAATCATACAGATGACCGACTTGAAACTATGGAGAAGTATTATACGGCAGGCTATATAAAGGATACCGATTTCTGCTTTGATATGCTTGCAGAATACAAAAATGCCGATGAACTGACAGCTGAGCAGAAAAATCGCCGTACAGAGATACTGACGAATTTAGCGGCAAACGGAATATATGTCGGAGGACTGCCCGATGTTGCGGAAAATGCCGCAGCTATGGCAGAAGTGATTGAAACGGCTTTCTCGTATCAAAACAGCTTCGAATATGCCGAGATGCTCGCTAAAATGCGGGTAGGTGTTACAAACGGCACAAATATTGCCGATTCTGTCGGTACAGGTATCACCTATCAGTTTGTAAGCCAAGCTGTCGAAAAGGCACTGGAGGCTCCTGAGGACTTCGTATGGAACTACATAGCGGTTATGTTTTATAACAATCAGGAGCAGCATTCGCTTTACCTCAACTCTGACTATTCGGATGATAAGAGAATCCTTGCCGTAGTAGAAAACTTTGAAAAACAGTTCGAAAATCAGCTTGGAAAAGACATAACCAAAGAGGAACGGCTCGGTATCAAAAAGCTGGTCATGCAGACTTATCTTAGGGCGTTGGCGCTTGATAAGTGTGCGGATTACGGCTTGGAAGCGCTCAAGGAATTCGACAATTTCTTTATTCGTGAAAATACTATGTATGCGCTTTTGAAAACGGGACGGTACGATGAATGCCTTAGGCTCGCAAAAGAGGTGCAGGACGATACGAACCCCGTTCCCCTTTATTATGCGGCGGCGGCAACGCTTGAAAGCGGAGAATTTGACGCTTCCGCAGAGTATGTACTGGAGCTTGCAAAGCAGGTAAAGACGAGCGAGTATCCTAAAAAAGCGGACGAATTACTGTATTCCTACTTTTCCTTGCTGGTGGTGGATACCGAAACCACAAAAGCGAAGTACAGCCTTCTCAGCGCTGAGCAGATAAACAAATTGAACAGCGACGAGTTCCTGAAGAATTATCTGGAGGCTTATGTCAATGCCTGCTACCCGTCTTACGGCGGTCATTCTATCTATGATGACGACTATACGCAGGCTATGGAAACGGCGCTTGCCGCTGTTGATCGGGTAATCTCAGAGCGTGGTGAGCTGTGTTATCCTTATTATCTCAAGGGTGTGACGCTTATGCAACAGAAAAAATACGATGAAGCTGTGGCGGCTTACAAAAAAGCGATAGAGTATAAGAGTGATGATCCGATGATATGGTATGCGCTTTATGCCGCATACGAGGAACTGGAGGAGTGGGAAAATGCCTATACCGCCGCAGAGATTGCTATAGGTCTTAGTCCGTGGTTCAATTATTACAGTGATTATGAGGGAATAGGTATCCATCCGTATTCATATCGTGATGGTGCTAAAGCAATGATAGAAAAGAAACACGAAGCATCGCAGAAAGGGGGGAATGAATAATGCCGATTATTATTTCAATTGTAATCTTTCTTATTCTGACAATGCAGACCTTCTTTTTGGGAGGTACTGTCTGGCTCGGAATTGTCGGAATGCTGCTGTCGGCGGCAGGGGTCGTATTGTCATTCGTGCTTAAAAAGCGGAAGAAGTATCTTGGCAACGTATCGGCTTTTGCGGGACTTGTTATATCGGTTGTGTGCTGTTTATTTATTACATCAGGCTCAGGCACGGGTACGCTTCAGCAAAAAGAGATACTTCTAAGACAAATGGTGAGTGCAAAAACAGCGGAGAACGCCGAAGAAAAATATGCTGATTATGTCGAAGCTTACGGCGAGGACGATTCTTCCGCACTCTGCCTTGCACAATACTATATGCGAGCGGAAGAAGCGGATAAGAGCAGATCGATGCTTTTTAAGCTAAAGAATAAAACAAGCATAGATTATTATTGCACAATAGTAGAATGGTACAACAAGTTCGACAAGGGCAATTTCTCTTATGTAGTCAGCACGTTGATTGAAGCAGTTGCCGAGCATCCGTACTGGGCAAAGGGGCATCTGATGCTTGGACTTTCGTATTACGAAAACAACGACAATACATCAGCAATATACTATTTGAAAAAAGCGCATCTTCTCGATATGTCTGACGGTTATTCGCTGTGCTACCTTGGGGTAATCTCCTATGACAGAGGAAGCTATAAGGCGGCGGAGAAATATCTGTCGGATGCAAAGGCACTGGCAGGAAAAGACAGCTATCTGCTGAGCCTTATCGAAACTTATCAGGAATGCGTAGCAATGGAGGTGGCATAATGAGAAAAAAGACCTTTTCGCTTATATTAAGCGGCATATTGCCGATAACCGCTTTGTCGTTTACCGCTTTTGCAAACGGAGGAGATGCGGCAGGCAGACCGGTCACTCCGCCTTCTGCTACCGATGTTATCGGTCAGATCAGTTCTTCCGCAACCGAAGCGTATACAGCTTCGCTTAACTTCTGGAATGATTACGGCAACAATATATCAGACGGTTTTAATCTGGCAGGAGAGAGCTGGAATAACGTAAAAAATACGCCCGGCTTTGAAACAAGCTACGGCGATGCGGTGAAGGCAGGCGACGGAATCTTTTCTGCCGCAGGATTCGCCACAAATTTAATGGATTCGCTTTCTGCGGCGAATCAGCTTACTCATCCGCAGGATAATCCATACGCATCACACCCTGCACTGTCAACAGCATACGATACGCTTACCGCATGGCAGGCTATGATGAACTGGGCTGATATGGCTGTGGGGGATAAGGACCCGACAGGAACGGTAAAGGGTATGAACCTACTGCTTGGTGAAGCGGTGAAGAATTGGTCGGATGTTGCAACGCAGACAGCCTTGCTGGATTACGCTAATCACAGTACGCTTATCGGAACGGTCGATATTACACTTCAAAATGTCAACGATTATTATACAGACCTGTTTCAGAATGTGTTTTATCCGTCAAGAGATGCCGAATGGTCACCGGAGGACTGGTGGAAAAAGAGTTATTACGATAAGCTGAACTTTTATGCGCAGATGGTAAGGGAGGGACGTGAAAAGGAGTTTGAGTGGCTGCGTGACGAACTGCTGAATATGGCGCCTAAGGCAGGCAGTACAATCCTGCCGAATCACGTTACGGCGAAAAAACCGAACATATATCTTTATCCCGAAACCGAAACAGAAATAACAGTCACATTCGGTAAACCGGGTTATCTTACCTTGTCGATTCCCGAATACAATGACGGATGGACGGTAACGGCATCGCCGGACGGCACACTTACCGATAAGGATAAAAACAGCTACGGTTATCTGTTCTACGAAGCCCTTGTGAAAAGGAAAGCGTTTTCGACCGAAGAAGGCTTCGTTATTCCTGCAAATAAACGTGCGGAAGTCTTCCGTGAAATACTGGCTTCTTACGGCTTTAATGAGCAGGAAACTGCAGACTTCATTGAATACTGGGCAGATTATCTTAAAGACGGCACGGATTATGTCATGTATCCGATGCTGACCGAAGGTGTTGATAATGCGATGCCGCTGACTTTCTCGGTAAAGCCGGACAGCATATACCGTATATGGTTCGGCTTTGCCGAATACAGCGGTGATGAAATAATACCGCCTGAAATTACGCCGATCGTTCGTAAAGGTTTTACGGTTGTTGAATGGGGAGGCGCTGTTCTCGATTGAGTCAATGCCGTGAATAAAATTGAGCCGTTGCACTTTATTTGTGCAACGGCTCGTTTTGCTGTCTGTAGCTTATTTTTCTTCTTTGCCGAAATTGGACGATAATACGCTGAGAGGAAACGGCGGATTTGCAAGTGGCTTGCAGGCAAGCGATAACAGCAGATATTCGTTATCGTCTGCGGCAATCCTGTTTATTTTAAGCTCACCGCATTTCTTACAGCGGTGTATCAGCGCCCATTCGCCGTCTGGACGGACATAAATGCTGATAGGCTCCATTATCCCTCCGCAATCGGCTGAGCGGTCGCCGGGTATGTTATCAAGATGTATGCTTGATAAGCAGTGGGGGCAGTGATTACGGTTGTTTGTTCCGCAATCCCTGACCGTAATGAATTTTCCGCAGGCTTTGCAGTTAAAGCCCTCGTCCTGCGTTCCGTCATCGGCTACTACAGTGTGGTATTCGGTTTCTTTGTGTATATTCTTTACGGGTTCGTCTGTGCGTCTGCGTCTGTTCATATTTCCGTCCTTTTCAGATTATTAAAAACGGCAGGTGTATTTCAACCTGCCGCAGTTAAATTAAATTATACGGGCATTACCTTGTTAGCTTTATCAGCGTGTTCAGCGTCAATGCCAAGCTGTTTGTCCTTACGCTTTTCAAAGAACTTTTCAGCTACCTGTCCGAACATAGCGTAGCTTAATACGTCCTCGTCCTGCTGTGACCACTTAGCACATTCAGCCTTCAGCTTTTCAAGCTCAGGCTCGATAAGGTCTGCGGGACGGCAGTCGATAGGCTGTTCGTCACCGAGAATCTTCTTTCTGAACTCAGGATCGATGGGAGCAGGTGTCTTACCGTAGCTGCCCTTTACAAGACCCTTGAATTCCTTTGTTACAGTCTTGTAACGCTCACCGAGAATTACATTGAATACAGCCTGTGTACCAACGATCTGTGATGTAGGTGTAACAAGGGGAGGGAAGCCTGCGTCGGCTCTTACACGGGGAACTTCCTTAAGAACCTCCTCGAACTTGTCAGACTTGCCTGCCTGCTTAAGCTGAGAAAGGAGGTTTGAAAGCATACCGCCGGGAACCTGATATATAAGAGCGTTAGCGTCAACTGCAAGGAGCTTGGGATCAAGCAGACCGCTGTCGATGTACTTCTTGCGGAGCGTCATAAAGTATTCTCTTATCTCTGTGAGGAGCTTTAAGTCAAGTCCTGTATCGTACTCTGTACCCTGTAATGCGGCAACCATTGACTCTGTGGGAGCATGCGATGTGCCAAGCGCTAAGGGTGACATTGCTGTGTCGATAACGTCAACGCCAGATTCGATGCCCTTTAACAGACACATTGAAGCAAGTCCTGATGTGTAGTGTGTGTGAAGCTGGATCGGGATATTTACTGCACCCTTGAGTGCCTTTACAAGTCTTTCTGTTTCATAAGGAGTAAGCAGAGCCGCCATATCCTTGATGCAGATAGAATCAGCGCCTGCTTCTTCAATTCTCTTTGCGTAGTCGATGTAATACTGTTCTGTGAATACCTCACCGAGTGTGTAAGAGATAGCTATCTGAGCGTGTGCGCCCTCCTTCTTGGCAGCTTTAACGGCTGTTTCAAGGTTTCTTATATCGTTGAGCGCATCGAAAATTCTGATTATATCAATACCGTTTGCTACAGACTTCTGAACGAAATATTCCAGTACATCGTCAGCATAGTGACGGTAACCGAGCATATTCTGTCCTCTGAAAAGCATCTGTAACTTTGTGTGAGGCATTTCACGTCTTAATATACGCAGTCTGTCCCAGGGGTCTTCGTTCAAGAAACGTAAGCATGCGTCAAATGTAGCACCGCCCCAGCATTCAACCGAATGATAGCCTACCTTGTCCATTGTGGAAAGGATAGGAAGCATCTCTTCTGTAGTCATTCTGGTTGCGATAAGCGACTGATGAGCGTCACGCAGTACGGTTTCGGTAATTCCTACTTTTGCCATAACCTTTATTATTCCTTTCAATCAAGAGTTACGCATTGATTGTTGCAATCAGTGTGCCTGTTTCAACAGACTGACCCTTTGTAACATTGATGCTTGCAATTGTACCGTCACAGCTTGCTACAACGTCGTTTTCCATCTTCATAGCTTCGAGAACTGCGATTACTGTACCGTTTGTAACCTTAGCGCCTACTGCGAGCTTTACGTCTACGATAGTACCGGGCATAGGAGCGTTGATCTTAACGCCGCCCTGTGCGCCTGCGGGAGCAGCGGGAGCTGCAGCCTTCTTGGGAGCGGGAGCTGCTGCGGGTGCGGCAACGGGTGCTGCACTGCCGTCTGTTTCTTCAACGGTTACATCATAAGCGGTACCGTTTACTGTGATATTGTATCTTTTCATAACAAAAATCCTTTCTTATGTCGATTAATATACGAAGTTAACGTGCTTTTTAGCAGGAGTAACAACTCTCTTTGAAGATGTTGCTTCAATTGCAGATGTCAGTGCGGACTTTGTATCTTCGGCTGTGATAACTCTGTCAACATAGCCGTTAGCCACAGCTGTGAATGCGTCTGCTTCGTTGTCTGCATATTCCTGAGCCTGCTTTGCGTTGTCTTCCGAAACACCGTTTAAGAATACAACAGCCGCTTCGGGAGTCGTGGGAGCGATAACCGCACCTTCCCATGCGAATGTAAAGTCGCTTCCTGCCGCTGTGCTTGCGAGTGCAACATAAGCACTGCCGTAAGCCTTGCCTGTTACAACCGCAATCTTTGCTGTTGTAGCGGAAGCGTATGCCTGTGCGAGCTTTGCGCTGTCACGGATGCTTCCTGCAAGCTCAGCCGCACTTGACTTTTCAAAGCCTTCGCTGTCAACGAATGTAACAACGGGGATCGAATAAGCGTCGCAAAGAGTAACGAAACGTGCAATCTTTGCACTGTCGTCTGCTGTCAGCTTTGCACCGTTGTTTGTAGCAACAAAGCCTGCTGTTCTCCAGTTAAGGCTTCCTATTGCGGTAACCGCAGATGTACCGAACTGCTTGTAAAGCTCAATAACGCTTTCCTTGTCGGCTACTGAGCTGATAAGCTCGATGCCCTTGAGATCAGCCGATACAGCCGCATCGTTTTCCATATAATAATCGTTTCCTGCTGTTTCAAGATTGTTCGCAGGGAGAACGGATAATAACTGCTTAGCCTTGGCTATAGCTTCTTCGCTGTCCTTTGCAAGAATAGCCGCTACACCTGACTTTGCGGCATTCTCGGCTGTACCTGCACCTGCCGTCTTATCATCGGCTGTAAAAGGTGCTGTCATGAACAGCTCTGATTTTTCTGTCATAATGACCACATCAGCCATACAAGCTATCATAGCGGCTGTGCCTGCACAAAGGCCGTCTACTACAGCTATCTGGGGAACAGCACCCGAAAGTGCCGCACTCATCTTGGCTATCTCGCCGTATGCACCGAGTGTCTTCATACCTTCCTTGATATCTCCGCCCTTTGAGTCAAAGATACCGATAACAGGAGCACCGTTTTTAAGTGCCAGCTCGTAAACCTTCTTGATTTTGAGAGCTGCCGCAGTGTTTACCGCACCTGCGTTTACGCTTGTGTCCTGAGCGTACGCATATACGACTGCTCCGTCAACATAGCCGTAACCGCTTACAACGCCTGTCTTTTCACCGTTTGCTCCGACAAATTTGCCAAGTTCGACAAAGCTGTCCTCGCCAAACAGAGAGATGAGCTTGTTTGCAGCTTCGCTTGCGGCTGTCTGCTCCATTTCAGCAATTGTTTTCTTCATTGCCAGAATTCCTCCGTTCTCGCTTTTCTGTGAAGCGGTAAGCTGCTGAAAATAAGAGCCGACCGCTGTTTATAATTATGCCTTTGGGCACATCATATTCAAGTATAATTATAACTCATTTCATCTTTAATAACAAGCGAAATTCGCTATTTTTTGCAACTTTTATGAGATGTGAAAAAATTATCAATGTCAGAGATGTGATTATCGTTGTTTTGCACAAAACCACGTTTTAAAAGTTCATTCCATACCGTTTCGGATTGCATATTTACGGTACACTTATTTATAAAGTGATTAAAAGCGTAGTTCATAGCGGTTCTCATAAGCCCGTCAACAAGCATTATGTACTGTGTTTCGAGCTTTTCCACAAACAGTGTTTTGCCGTCTGTCGTGCAGACGACCGAACCTACCGGCGTATCGCCGTCCTTTGCCTCGAACACCAGCTTGTCGGTAATCATGTTGTTTTTAAGTATCGTAATCATTTTTTACCCGTTCTTTTGGTCGATTTGTCGCTTGAAACCAGAGCTTTCAGTCCCTTTAACTCTTCTGCGGTAAGGTCTGCCCATTCGCCCGGCTTCAGCATACCGAGCTTTATATTTCCGACAGCGTTTCTTTTAAGACGCACTATCTGTAATTTTACAGCCTCGCACATTTTTCTTATCTGTCTGTTCTTGCCCTCGGCAATCGTGAATTCAAGAACAGTTCTGTTTTCTTCTTCGGCAAGTACCGCAACGGTGCAGGGAAGTGTAACGCCCGTGTCGATCTTTACACCTGAAGCAAGTGTTGTCAGCTTGTCATCTGTTACCTCGCCCCTTACGGTTACACGGTAGCGCTTCTTTATATGACGTGACGGGTGCATTACGGCATTTGCAAGCGCACCGTCGTTGGTGAGTATCAGAAGTCCCTCAGAATCCTTGTCAAGTCTGCCTACGGGATAAACACGCTCGTCAATATCATCGAGAAGGTCTGTAACTATCTTTCTGCCGTGCGTATCAGCCATAGTGGTCACATAGCCTCTCGGCTTATACAGCTTTATGTATCTCAGCTGAGTGCCTGAGGAAGCTATCTTTTCGCCGTTTACCGTTACAATATCGTTCTTTGGATCGGCCTTGTCACCGAGAGAAACCGGTCTGCCGTTTACCTTTACACAGCCCTGTTCGATATATTCCTCGGCTTTTCTGCGTGAGCAGTAGCCGCTGTCTGCTATTATTTTCTGTAATCTCACTTTTTCCATTGTTCCGTATTCCTTTCAAATTCCGTATCCATACAGTATCAGCGTGTCAGCAGTCCTGCAATGAATTTATATATCACGGTAAAAAAATCCGTTTTACGTTCTTTTTGTACACAGCTTTCAGCCGTTTGGAGCGGCGCTGTCGCAATTGTATTTCCGTTCAGCAGGTAGTGTATTTCACCGACCTTTTCGCCTGCGGCAAGTCCTGCATAAATAAATTTCGGCATATATATTTCTGCGGTTATTTTGTCTTTCTGCTCGTTACACAGCGGTAGTTTTACTGTACCGCATTCAACCCCGACCGTTTCCTTTTCTGAGCCGACAACAGATAAGGAAAGAGCGGATGAGTCGTACTTCATTTCACAAAGCGTCACTTTTTCGAAGCCGTAGTCCAGCATTTTTGCGTGGTCGCTCCAGTCGCTCGGCGCATTAAGCGTTACCGCTATAAGCCTTACGCCGTCACGCTCTGCACAGCTTACAAGAGTTCTTCTCGCACTGTCGGTAAACCCTGTCTTAACTCCGATACAGCCGTCATAGCTTGTGAGCAGTTTGTTCGAGTTAACGAGTATGCGGTCGCTTTTGGGATTGCCGAAAGAAACCTTTGCTTTTGGCAATCCGCATATTTTTGCAAAGTCCTTATTGTTCATCGCCTCCCGTGTAAGCAAGGCAAGATCGTAGGCACAGGAATACTGACCGTCTGCATCAAGTCCCGACGGGGTAACAAAGTTAGTGTCGGTCATACCGATTTCTTTGGCTCTTTTATTCATCAGCACGGCAAAAGCCGATTTGCTGCCCGATATATTTACCGCCGCCGCATTTGCCGCATCGTTTCCCGAAGGCAAAAGCATACCGTAGCATAAAGCTCTGCGTGTTACAATATCGCCTTCCCGAAGTCCCATTGAGGTCCCTTCGACCTTTATGGCGGTCGGATCTACCTCGAATTCCTTGTCGGGTTCTCCTGCCTCAAGGGTCAGCAGGGCAGTCATTATCTTGGTCGTGCTTGCTATCTGCCTGTGTTCTTTTTCGTTTTTTGAAAAAAGCACAGTTCCCGTATCCGCCTCAATAAGAATAGCACTGACAGCCGATACTCCGATTCCGCTTTTATCGGCATTTTCAAGATAACACAGTCTTTCTCCGCTCTCGGCATAAACTGTCACAGTCGCAGTAACGGCAAAAATCACGGCAGATAAAGCCGATAGAATCTTTCTTTGCATAACGTTGTCCTTTCCGCATAGTTTTGGTATATCTTATGCGAAAAGGACAGATGTTATTGCTTATTCTTCTGTTTTTTCTTCGGATTCTTCGTCATCCTTAGAGAAGATAGCCTTGATCTTGGAAATAAGGTCGGGTACGCCGCTGATTATACCGTCAATAGCGCTGTTGCCGGTTGCACCGAGTTCAAGCATTTTAACGTCGCCGTCACGCTGTACTACGATAAAAGCCTGCGGATTTATCGTGATGCCTGCGCCGCTTCCGCCTGCAAATACTTCCTTGGGAGCTTTTGTGGGCAGGTCTGAGCCGCCTGCGACAAAGCCGAAGCTGACTTTCGAAACGGGAATGATTATTGTTCCGTCGGGAGAGGTGATAGGGTCGCCTATTATAGTGTTAACGTCAACAAGCTCTCTTATCTTCTCCATAGAAGTTCCCATAAGTCCGTTGATTGGATGCTGTTCTGCCATTTTGATTTCCTTTCCGAAAGCTCACGCTTTCTCTGCTTTTGGCTTTGTATTGCTTTCAGCCGTTGCAGTTTTATTTGCATTCTTTGAATTTATCTTCAAATATAATTTTGCTGCTCTGAATAAAAACCACAAGACACAGCCTATGGCTGTTCCGAGCCTCAGTTTCACTTTGCACGAAAGCTCGTACTCCGTTTTGCCCGATGTAAAGTCTGCGGTAATATCTATCTTTTTCACATTCAGCTTAACGGTATTGTAAAGCACCGCTAAAGCTGTGTGTACAAGCCAGTTTATTTTTCCGTAGTTCATCGCCGCCTGCGCCGCATCTTCTCCGCTTGCCGTTATAAACAAATAAAAGTTACTTACACGGATATGGCTTATAAGCCGTTTTACCGGTTTTGACGCCGATGAGATGAGCTGTTTTACAAATTCAATCGTTTCTCCGATGTCGCCGCTCAGACCGAGTTTTGATAAAAGACCGTCGTTGCCGTTGTTATCTGCTTTTTTTTCGACTTTATGCGTTTTTTTACTTTCTTTGGCTTTATCGGCAGTGCTTTCGGTATTCTGCACCGTGTTTTCGTTGTCAGCAGAAATGTTATCGCTTTTATCGTCCGGCGATTTCTTTTGTTTTTCCTTGTTTTTCTTTTGCTTTTTATGTTTTTCGTCTTCGGGAGAAACAGAGAATATCGTTATGCCTGCGTATCTGATTTTTATTCTCGTTTCATCGTTCAGATGTACGTTGACTGTTACCGACAGCATGAGAGCAAGTACAATGATGAGCAATATATCTATGAAAATAAGCCAGCCCATAAGCCCTCCGTTTCGGTTTGGTGTGCGGATGGTACTCCGATAAGAGTATCCGCAGTAGTGATCGGATTATTCCTCAAAGCTGTCATCCGGAATAAAATCGCCGTCTTGCTGTAATGTGCCGATCTCATTCAGATTTAACTGTCCGTCTTCATCGGGAAGGCTTGGCAGCTGTGCCAGACTTTCGAGCTTGAAACAGCGAAGGAAGTTGTCCGTTGTCTTGTATGTAATAGGTCTGCCGGGCAGTTCAAGTCTGCCTGCCTCATACAGCAGTTCACGTTCTACCAGCGTATTTATAACACCGGAGCTGTCAGTGCCTCTGACCTGCTCGACAAACGCTTTGGTGACGGGCTGATTATAGGCAACTACAGCCAGTACCTCAAGTGCCGCAGGGGAAAGCCTTGCCTGACGCTTGTTTTCCATTGCACGCTTTATATAAGGTGCATATTCTTCTCTTGTTGAAAGCTGATACGAGTTTTCAAGCCTTAGCACCCTTATCGCACTGTCGGATACGTTGTATTTCCTTTCAAGCCTGTCAATCAGCTTTACCACCGTTTCCGGCTCGATGCCGCTTGCTTCGCTCAGTCTGTCAAGCGAAATCGGTTCACCCGATGCGAACAGCAGAGCTTCTATTATACAGATCGATTCATTGTAATTCAATTATCCGCCGCCTCGCTTTCATCCGGTTCTCCGAAAGAGAATTCTTCTTCTATTTTATCCTTAGGCACAAAGTGAAGATATTTGTTGTCATCGGTAAACTTTATACGGCTGTTCTTCGACAGCTCTAAAAGTGCCAGAAACACAGCCACGCAGTCCGATCTGGACTGACCCTTATATAACGAATTTACTTCAACCTTATGACCGTCATTTATACGCTTCAACACATACACTATCTTTGTGAATACGCTGACAAAGCTCTTTGCGATGGCAGGCTTTACATGAGGCACGGCTTTTCGTACCGCATCTTTGTAGTTTAAGTTTGACATTGCCAGAAAAAGTTCGTCCGGCTCGTGTATGCCGAGATAAGCCTTGTTTTCTTCCACCTGTACAGGCGGACGCACGAATACATCATCGCCTACCCAGCTTTGCTGTAGCTGCAATGCTATCTGCTTGCACATAGCGTATTCTATCAGTACGCCCTGAAGCTCTTTCTTCATTTCTTCCGCTTCGTGCTTTGGCAGAAGTGCGGCTGACTTTATGTAGATAAGCCTTGCCGCCATTTCGAGAAATTCTCCCGCTATTTCTATATCGGCTTGCTTCATACGGTCGAGATACAGCATAAACTGTTCGAGCAGAAGAGAAATCTCTATATCGTAAATGTTCAGCTTATGCTTTGCGATAAGGCTCAGCATAAGATCGAGCGGTCCTTCGTAGACCTCCAGCTTGAATTTCAGTTCCTGCATTTCTTATGCTCCGAGAGGTACAAGAGGAACGTAAGAGGTCGTGAAATCAAGAAAGCTCATAACCGCATTGTCAAGGAAGTTCAGCGGTGCATTAAGTACACCTGTCCAGCAGATAGCGAGTACGGCAATCATTATATACTGCTCGTACTGCATCAGCTTGAAATATGTTCTTTCCTTTAAGAATACGAGCATTATTCTTGAGCCGTCAAAGGGAGGTATGGGGAGCAGGTTGAACACTGCAAGCGAAACGTTTATGCTTGCCGCCATATCAAAAGCGTAATAAATATATGCTACAACATCGGGATTTGAAGCACCGAAGAAGAACCATACAAGCTTTCCGATAAGTACAAAAATGTACGAGAGTATAACATTTGATAAAGGCCCTGCCGCCGCAGTCAGCGCCATGAACGTTCTTGCGGAAACCTTTCTTGCTCTGACGGGGTTTACGGGTGCAGGCTTGCCCCAGCCTATTCCGACAGTAAGCATACCTATAGTACCCCAGAGATCCCAGTGTCTTATCGGGTTAAGCGTGATTCTGCCCGAATAAAGTCCTGTATCATCGCCCAAAAGATATGCCGCAAAGCAGTGTGCGCATTCGTGTATCGGTATGGCAATAAGCAGGATCACCGCATAAGCAAATACAGTGATGATAATGCTCCGCTGATCGCCAAGACTGTTCATTATATTAAGTAACATAGATTTTCCTTTCACATTTGAAAATTACCGCTATTAAGGCAGTATATTCATATTCTATTATACACTATTACCGCCGCATTTGCAACTGTTTTTTGCTTTATGTCTTATTTTCGGCTGTCATACGGCGGTTATGCGGTAAATTATTATAGGGGATAAAAATAAACCGCTCATTAAGAGCGGTCGGAATTACTTCTTATCTTTCTTTACATTGATTTCGGGAATAGCCACATTGTCGTAATTTACCGGCTCTTCGTCTGTTTCCTCGGTATCGCTTTGTTTTTGCTCTTTTGCGTATACCTCCGGAAAAGCGAGATTGTCATAAAGAACATTGTAGTTTTCCTCCGAATGTCCTGCCTTATCGTTCTTTTTTTCTTTTTTCTTTTTCTGCTTGTCTTTATCTTTGCCGAACATATAAATCCCTCCGAAAAATAAACCACCGCAGGTTTACAGCATATTTATAAAGAATGTGATGGTGATACTGTTGAGAAAATCCGCAAACAGACTGCCTATAAGCGGAACAAGGAGATACGCCTTTACAGACGGCGCATACCTCTGACATATAGCCTGCATATTAGCCATTGCATTTGGTGTTGCGCCCATACCGAAGCCGCACATACCTGCTGTCAGCACTGCCGAGTCATAATCTCTGCCCATAATTCTGTATACAACAAAATAGGAATACAGGAACATCAGCAGTACCTGTCCGCCGAGCATGATTATCAGCGGTAATGCAAGGTCGGCAAGCTGCCAGAGCTTTAGTGTTATCATTGCTATTCCGAGAAATAACGACAGGCATATACCGCCGAGGTCGTTTATTTCGCCCATATGAATAGTGATTTTGCCCGTGTATTCGCCGATATTACGCATAAGAGCGGCAACAATCATCGCACCAATGTATATCGGGAACGTCATTCCAGTCATAGTCAGCAGGTAGGAGATTACCGTGCCTGCGCCGACAGCGAGTACAAGCTGATATACGGCGGGAGCGTACATAGAGAAGTGACGCTCGTGCTTCTTGCCTTCTTCGACAAGCAGGCTGTCATCTTCGGGTACAACCGTCTTTAATAGGTCGTGCTTTACTATAAGCCGTCTGCCGATAGGTCCGCCGATAAGGCTTCCTGCGACAAGTCCGAATGTAGCCGCCGCAGTACATAGGGTGGTGGCTCCCGATACTCCGAGATCCTCAAGAACAGGACCGAACGCACCTGCTGTACCGTGACCGCCGACCATTGGTATAGAACCGGTACACATACCTATAAGCGGATCGAGTCCGAGCAGATTTGAAAGTCCGAGTGCAGTGAAGTTCTGTCCGATTATCAGCAGTATGACCAGTATCAGAAATACTATCATCGACTTTCCGCCGCTTTTGAGGACTTTAAGGTTTGCCTGGAAGCCTACAGATGTGAAGAACAGTACCATACAGACTTCTTTCAGTGTATCATCAAAGCTGACGTCTGCAAGACCCGTGCCGTGCAGGATGCAGGTGAGTATTGCAAACAGCAGACCGCCTATAACGGGTGCGGGAATGCAGAACTTTTCAAGGAAATGTATCTTTTTGCGCAGAAATGCGCCAAGCATCAGGACAAGCACAGCTATTGCTACTGTCTGATACATATCAAGTGCTATGCTCATCTTGTTACTCCGTTTCTACGTTTATTCCGTTTTCGCCGTAATACTCGGCGGCACCCGGATGAAACGGGATATTGATGCCGTTGACAGCTGATTTCCTGTCGGTTACGATATTTACGGGAAGTGCGTTTTGTAAGGTTTCCGAGTTATCGAAAATCGCTTTGGTTATCGCTTTCACTGTGTCTTTGGAGCAAGAATTTCCTGCAAGCAGTACAGCGGTAACACCTATAGTCTTGACATCTTCTGTCTGACCGTTGTAAGTGCCTGCCGGTATCGTGCAGGCAGAGTAGTAGCCGTAGGAGCTTACAAGGTCGTCTATCTTGTCGCTGTCAAGCGAAACAAGACGAGTAGCGCCCTTGTCGCAGAGTGATTTTACAGTGGGATTAGGTGCGCCTATGGTGCAGAAAAATGCGTCTATAGTGCCGTTTTCAAGCTGACTTGCGGCATCCTTGTAATCAAGGTTTACCGTCTTTATCATATCCTCGGCAATGCCGTATGAAGTCAGTATCTGCCTTGCGTTATGCGCAGTACCGGATTCTTCTTCGCCAATGCTTACAGTCTTTCCTTTAAGATCCGAAACGCTTTTTATATCACTGTCACTGCGTACAGCGATCTGACAGCTTTCGGTGAACAGTCCTGCTACTGCGCCGAAATCACGGTATTCTTCGGCAAAGCCGTTTCTGCCGTTCCACGCATCGTCTATTATGTCGGTCTGAACCACTGCCATCTGAAGATAGTTCTCTGAGAGCAGACGCATATTTGCGGCAGAGCCTGCCGTCCTTTTGATGTTGATATTGTAGTTTTCAAGCGAATCTATAGCATTCAGTTCACAGCCGAAAATGTAGTAATTTCCGCCCTCAGCCGCCGTGCCGATTCTCACTTTGTCGCTTAGGTCGCAGCCGCCGCATAAAAGCAATATTGCACTGCATAACAGCGGTATCAAAAATTTTTTCATTTTTCACCTCAGGTTATATTGTATAAAAGATATTGTAGCAAGAATTTATTGTAATGTCAAGTAGAAGAAGTTGACGGTTGAGGGGATATGTGGCGAAAACGGAGAGTTGGTTATACCTGTAATGTTTGTGCATTTTCCGAATGTATATTCACTGATACTTGTAATCGGATCCGGAATAGTTACACTGTTACATTGCAGATTAATTTACATACAAAAGCAAGGCGGAAAACAAAAACAAGCCGTATTTCTATAGACAGAATCTTATTATTTATGCAATCAGATTAGCATGTGAATAAATTGTTTGTCAAAAGCAGCGCACTATGTTGAAATTGCATATATCCAATAGCAATTCGCAAGAGATATATGTGCAAATAAACGATTTTTTTAATTCGTATTGACATTTAAGATAATTTAAATTATACTAATGGTAAGTCGAGAGCGAGGTGAAACCGAATCTATATAGAATCAACATAAACAATTGACATAAGAATCAAGGAGGAAAATTATGGCACAAAATACTTTTGCAAATCGTCTTGCAGAATTGTTGAAAAAGCAAGGAATAACGCAAAAGGAATTAGCGGAAAGGGTTGGCGTTACGGAAGCTACCATGTCTCGTTATATGCATAGCGAAAGAATACCTAAAAGCGAAATTATAGCTAATATCGCAACTGCGCTACACGTTACATCTGATTATTTACTGGGAACTGAAAAAAAAGGGGATATTAATAATGATTACCCTAGAATTATCCGCTTAATTGCAAGAAATTCCGCAAGTATGACACAAGAACAAAAAAATGCTATTATAAAGGCTTTACTTGAAGATGATTGAGGAGGTATAATGCGACTTTCAGGCAACAGGTATTATGAAATAGAAAGAGAAGTGATAAAACTTTTTGAAAAATTGATAATCAATAGGTTTCCTTTTGATTGTTTTGAAATATGCAAATGACGTGCTATAATAAAGTTGTAACAGGTAAAGTGAAACTCTTACATAACGGTGTAATGTATGATATCACATAGGAGGTGATAGAGTGGCAGGATTAAAATGCAGTCACTGTGGCGGAAGCATACGATATCACGGTGAGTCAAACGGAATTGAATATACAGTATTTTCTTCAAAAAAATGGAAAATGATTACTTCAACTGTGTTCGATCCGAATAATAAGCGTATGCATGATGAATGGAACATACCGGGACCTTATCTGTATAGGTCTGATACAATATGGGAGGATTTTGAGAATGACTATTTTAATGTCTGGGTATGCTCAGATTGCGGAACATTAGCAGTGTTTGATAGTGACGAGATTACTGTAAAGGCAGTATATACTCCGATAGATGATAATATCGAAGTTGACAGGAACGCTGAAAAATATGTCGTGTTCTCAGATTACATCTGGGAAGAAATAGAAAATTCGTCGATGCCTGTATCAGAGATACCGGATAAATTTAAAGCATCATATTATGCAATAGCAAATATAGATTATATTTGGCTTTTTGATTCTGATTGCAAAACTGATTGCTCTATGAGATATAAACGTATAGCTATTGCAACCGTGTAAACAATAAGGAACAGTCTTTCTTCTCGCTTTTGAGTTGAGGGCTGTTCTATTTTTTAAAGTATGGAAAATTATTATAGGTGTTTTTGATTATATTAAGATTTAAAAGCATAAAAACTGTATAATCAATAAATACCGTTTTTCATCCCCCAAGATAAACACTGAAATTCCTCTCAAGCAACGTTTTCACCAGCTCCTCGTTGCTCCTTATCCTGTGCTGTGTTTCAATTCCGTAGGCACTGTCAAAGTCGGTGCTGTGCAGATCGCTTCCTGCGGTGATAATCGTATCTTCGTAGCCGAAAACACGGATTGCTTTTTCGTTTTCAATATCACGGTTTCCTCTGTTGTAGCCCTCAATTCCGTCAACTATCGAAATATCCGGTACTTCATCGGGATTTGTTATGTAATCTCTGTCACGGAAAGGGTGAGCGTAAGCGATAAATCCGCCGACTGAGTGGATTTCTTCCGCCCACGTTCTGAGGTCTGCGTTGCGCAGAAAAGGACGTGATAAAAGAAATTCCGGCTCAAAGCCGTAGGCTAAAAATTCCTTGCCGTTACCGTAGCCTTCTTCAATGCCGAAAAACAGGTCAAAATCAAGTTCTTCAGCGATTTTTCTGCCGTTCGTGTATGCCTTGCTGTACTGCATAATAAGTTCTTCCCACGGGAGAGTTCGTGAAACGCTTGTGTTGCCTCTTATAAAATGGTTTGTTACAACAGCACCCGAAAAACCGATTTTAACGTACTGCTTTATCATATCTTCTACCGAGCTTACAGCGCAGGCACTGCCTTCTTTTGTGTGCATATGCAATTCGTATCTGTACATAAGAAACTCCTTTTGATTCGATTAATGTTCGGATGTTATTGTAACACATTTTGAGTGGTTTGGCAAAGGTATTTTTTATCAGAGTGCAGACTATGGCAAAACCCCGATCAAAAAGCAAATCGGGGTTTTGTCGAAGCTGTTATAGCTGAATTTAAATTTACAAACTCGGATAATCGGGCGGATTATTGCGGTGATTGCAACGTTATTTTGCTAACTTTTGTTCGCCGTTCTCATTCGTGTAATAAATATAATCGTAATCTCCCCACAGCGAACGTGGGATTATTTTTTCGCCGCTTACAATTTCGCTGAGAATGCCTGTTGAAAGATCGTAACGCTTGATGCTGTCCTTTTCGCTGATAAAATAGATGCTGTGAGCATCGTAAATCAAGCCTTCGGTTACAGGCTCGTCTATTATCAGTGACGCATTTTTATTTACGCCTACCTTATACAAACCGCTGTCTGTAACAAAGAAAAAATCTCTGTCATCGGTGAAAACCAAGGAGCTTGTCGTAAATATGCTTTCGCTGTCCTTAAAGGTAAGTCCGAACAGATTTTTTTCTACTCCTTGAGTGTTCTGAGCAATTGTTTGTGTCGAAAAGTCATTCAGGTCATAGTACCGCATTGCTTCGGCTCCGTCTTTGGTGATATACTCGACTAAAATGTAATGCTCGGTTATAAAGCAATGAATGAAAGTTTCGTCCGAAAAATAGCTCTGCGGAATATCGAGCTTTTCTTTGCTTGCAAGGTCAATCAGCGATATTGAAAATCCGCCGGAAGATTGATTGGTTTCAAGAACGATTTTATATTTGCTTGTTTTCAGTTCATTTGTAAAGGGAATATTATATTCACCGATCAAGGTATATGAGCCGCCTACGAGCTTCATTGTATCTTCGGGGTCGTAGCGGTTATTCGCAACACTGCACGAGGATAGAAGCAGTGAAGTGATAATGCACATCGTTGACAAAAGTGCCGCCTTGTGTATCTTTTTCCTTTTTCTTTTCAGTCGGTTATTGCAGGAAAGAATCGTTCCTGCGCAAGCTGCCGCCGAAAAAATCAGCAAGCCGCACATAAGCACTGCAGTATACCAAAGAGGCACTCCCGTAAACTGCATATAATTGTTTTCGGCGGTAGGTGTGACATCGCCGTAAAAATAACCGTAGCCACGCATAGCCCCTGTCGGCAGAAGATAGCTGAGATTTGAGCGGTTGCCGACATAGTCGACAACTATCTGCACGGTTACAAGCGAAAATACGCTTGCGGCATAGCTTTTAAAAAGCTCGGAAATAAGAATTGCAACCGAAGCGGTAAAAATGCTTCCCACCAGTTTGATAAGCTGGGTCTGAATAAACAGGCCGCCTATAGAAAGTTCAGCCGTGCAGTTCGTCATTATCTCTATGCCTCTTGCGGAATACGCCCAGTATTCAAAGGGAAGCTGTTTTGAAAGACAGTATCCCTCAACCGCTGAGAGTAAAACCGATGCCACTGCGACCGATAAGAGCAGAACTGCCGTTTTTGCCGCCATACTGCGTGACTGTCCTGCGGGAGTAGTACGCAGTATATATCTTGTCTTGCTTGTATACTCTGTGATTATGCTCAGACTGCATATAAGACAGATTGCAAGCACAAAAAGGTAATCGGCTGACGCTTCGCATATTATGGGGATATAGCTTACAGGCAGAATATCGCATTGGCGTTCTTGTGCCTGCCGTACCTGTTCGACAGTTTTTTCGATCTGTTTTTTGATATTGAGAGTCGGTTCGTACAGCTTCATCTGCTCGTAATATTCAATATCCGATATTTTGTGTTCCAGACGCTGATCAATCAGCTTTTCGTATTGTTGACTTGCCGTTTTCAGCTGATTTTCAAGCTCGTCTGCACGGTCTGCTTTTTCTTCGGTCACTGCTCCTATAAACGGAGAGATTATCTCAAAATATTTCTCTCGCTCTGTGGCAGAGTCAAATCCGTATGTCTGCTTTGCAAGCGGCAGAGAAGACAGCAGTCTTACTATTACTACAGCTGCCAGAATTATTATTGCGTACTGTTTTATCAGTATCTTTTTCATCTCATATACAAATATTTTCATATAGCATTACTCCTCGCTTTTCCGGTAAGCCGTATCGCACGTTGCGGACAGGCGACAGCAAAGCAGACAAGATTCACTGTAACGCAAAGAAGTATTGTAAGTACCGGCAGGAAAATTATGTTGAGCACAGGGAAGCCCAGCACATTAACAAATTCCGCATCGGTGAAAAAGTTACTCATACATATCATAGAAAAAGGAGAGAATTGTGACGGTAAAGAGCCGTGCAGATAAATCAGCGCACCTATTGCGCAAAAGCTCAGGGCGTAGGAAATGCCGATGTTCTTCTGGGTAGAGGATATGAGCAGTACAATTTCACCGATAAACACAGTAAGCAGAAATCTCATAAACGCCGTAATAAGTATTGCGGTAAATATGCTTATGTCAAGCGGCGCATAAGTAAAGCTGTGTATTGCATATATCGGCTGCTCCAAAAATTCAACGCCGTACCGACAGCCGAAGGATAAAATATCCGTAAATGTCATTATCATCGTAATGGCGGCACAAAATGCGTACATACACAAATGCTTTGCAAAAAATACGCTTTTTACCTTTCCGCAGGCGCATATTATCTTGTCATCGCTGATAGCCTTTTGTTTTGAAAACGAGGGAGCAAATACAAACAGCACCATTATCATCGAAATAAAGGTAGAAAACTCATAGTCAAAGTAAAGGGCATAAGTATCGTAATTGCCGTATACGTCTATATGACGGTTTCCGTACAGGCATTCAATCTGCTGAGCCTCTCTCACCTTGTAGTCATTTTTACCCTCGTAAAATGCAATTGCGGTCTGTGTTTTCTCTCTCAGCACAATGATATTGTTTATGTATTCTATTGCATATTTCATTTCTTCGATAACTTTTTCCGATGACCCGTTATCTCCGAAGGCAAAGCCGGTATAATATCTGTCATCGGGTGTAGTCGGATAGTCGAAATCCGATGAGCTTACAATAGCCGACATTTCATTTTTGTATGCGGCTATCCGCTGTATTTTTTCATCGGTGATCTCGCCTTTGTATGCCTGATAAATGTTGTGCATAGGACCGTCGGCAAGATAATCCTGCGTGCCGTATAATTGAACGGTTTCATTGTGCTTGTACAGACTTACAAGTATAAGAGCCGCAAACAACAGCAGAACGGGAAGCCGCAGTATATTCTTTTTCAGTTCATATTTAAACAGTTTCATATCACATATCTCCGAAATAATATATACATACGTCCTCAAGTGTAGGCGGTACTGAAACAGCGCCGTTTTCGGGATATTCATCGGATACTATTCTCAGGGTATACTTATTGCCGTCAGACACTGCGTTTGATACACGCATACGGTTCATATAGTCCATTACTTTGTCACTCTGTGCGGTTATCTCCCATACCTTGTCTGAAATATCGGAGCAAAGCTCCTCCTGCGTTCCTGTTTTTATTATCCTGCCGTCGTTCATCAGCACGACAGTTTTTGCTACATACGCAATATCGGTCACGATATGAGTTGCAAGTATTACTATTTTGTCTGCGGCAAGGGAGCTTATAACATTTCTGAAGCGTATACGCTCCTTTGCGTCAAGTCCGGCGGTAGGCTCGTCAAATATAAGCACCTTCGGTTCTCCGACTATAGCCTGTGCTATGCCGAGCCTTTGCTTCATTCCGCCTGAAAAAGCGCCGATTTTCTTGTCGGCATCCGCACGGAGATTTACCCTGCCGAGCGTTGTCAAAGCGTACTCGTCCGCATTATCGGGAGAGTATTTTTTCAGTGCCATTATGTACTTTATGTAGTCCTTTGCGGTAAAGTTGCGATAAAAGTCCATACCTTGCGGCATAAAGCCGAGATGCGGCAAAAAGCTGTTGTCATTGCCGTCGGTAAAGGATATACTGCCGCTGTCCCTGCCGATTATCCCCGTGATAATATTTATCAGCGTTGATTTTCCCGCACCGTTTGGTCCGAGAAGTCCGTATACGCCCTCGGTAAGAGTGAGAGTAAAGTCTTCAAGTGCGTTTTTGCGTTTTTTACCCTTTGTGTAGGATTTTGTGATACCTTCTAATTTAAGTTCCATTATTTTCCCTCGTTTGTTAAATTTAAGGCAATACCGCACAATTAACGGCTATCGCCTTTGCCGCACGCTTGCTTGCATATTTTCCGTCATCTTGCACAAATTTTGTTTGACAGGCGTCAGCCTGCCCGCACTCAATTTATACAATCTGACGAAAAATCTGACTAAGCAATCGCACGACAATAATTATGCGGTATTGCCTTAAAGCATACAGTGCAATTTTATAATGTACTGTATGCTTTCTTCTGCTGAAAGTGTGTTGCCTTAACTGTCAGTGCTTGATCATCCGTAATTTCAGTTACACTCTATCCTTTGGCCATATAGCTTCAGACGAAACAGTTTCACTCATTATGCATTTTCCATCGTCACGCAGGCAGGCGACAGGTAAAAAGACTATCGTGTCACATTCGCCCAGTATTTTCGAAAAATCCTCTGCTTCATATACATACAGCTTTCCCGGTTTCATATCTATGCTTTTATAAATACTTCCGTCCGGAAAAGCGTGGGGAGCGCCGTTTACAAACATAGAAACAAGGTATCTTCCCTGTGAAGATATTTCACAGTCAAATTCACCGTCTTCACTTACCGATGTGATAAAACCCAGATCAAGCTTTCCGTTTTCATCAAAATTGAAATGTGAATGATATTCGGAATCGACATTTGCAAAGGGACGTGTATTTTCAGTTATGGCTTTTGGGGCAATATTAGCCATTTCCGAGTATTTTTCTATAACCTCATCGGTTAAATCCAGCTCGGTAATACCGCTCTCTGAAATTTCATCCTTGGTGTAATTGGTTATCGGCGAATTAAGTGTCAGTGTACGAACCGAACAAGTAGCTGCCCGATGCATCAAAAATCCCACAGGATATTCAGGCTGAAGTCTGAAAAGCGGGTTATCTACAGAAATAACTGTAATCTGCAGCTTTGTCAGGTCCTTATCCTTTTCGTTTATCTGCGGCTCAAAGCTGAAGGTGATTTTTTTGCGTGCAGTGTAATCTTCGTTTTCCTTTATGAAATCATCCTTTTCATAGGTCTGAACATACATATATTGATCTTTTTGGTCGCCGTATGATATTTTCTGAAGTACGCCGTTTATTGCTATAAGGCATCCTGTTGATGCTTCTGTGAACCCTTGTTCCGATTTACAGCTATGTTCTATACTGCAAGGCAATTCCATTACACCGCCGTTATATTCAACAGTGTCAACGTTGTCATCTACGTCACATAACACGTTTCCGTTTCCAACCGACATGAGCCTTTCCTTTGCTTTTGCGGCTATTTCTTCACGCGTTAAATTTTCTTCGGAACTGTCGTTTTGCGATGCCGATATATCGTCGCTTTGCGAGATTTCAAAGTCTGCACTGACAAGCCCGTCCGATATAGCTTCAGGGGCTGATGAACAGCCGGAGAAGATGAGAGCAAGAAACGATGCTGTCAGAGGTTTAAAGAGTTTTTTCATGTTCATACCGACAATCTCCTAATAATTTCTTTTTTGTGATAAATTTTCTTGCCGTCCGATACAGTAAGCGTACAATACTGTTGTAATATAATCTGCAATTCTGTCGGGCATTTCAATATAACGTATGTCAGATATAGTGATATACAAGAGAAATTTTGTTGATATAACAAACGGAATTAACGTAATGAATAAATAATCTAATTTAATTATAACCCTGATATATTCCTTTGTCAAGCATTTTGATACGCATTTGTGATAGTTTTCTTGTATTTTTTATTAATGTCAGAGATAAACAGGGTAACAAATTAAATTATCAAATAGGGGAAGCAACAAACTGTAAAAGAATAAAGCCGCACATCATATTGAACGACGAGCGGCTTTTTATTTTTTGGCACCCCCTGCGAGAATCGAACTCACAACTAACCCTTAGGAGGGGTTTATTATTGCGGAGCAAAAAGGTTCTCACAGCCGTCAAAATCTGTGATTTTGGAAACGGCGAGAGGTTCTTATAGCGGAGCAAAAAGGTTCTCACAGCCGTCAAAATCTGTGATTTTGGAAACGGCGAGAG
>Ga0129313_1000303_pt1 | contig 46664 bp, 43 predicted proteins | sample O1105metagenome_FD_94436 | JGI IMG/M metagenome (GOLD analysis project Ga0129313, IMG submission 94436) | Orangutan group fecal microbial communities from fecal samples from Wisconsin, USA - O1105 metagenome | ecosystem: Host-associated > Mammals > Digestive system > Large intestine > Fecal...
GATCCATTGTCATCGCAAGGCTCTTTAAATAAGCTCTCTGTTTGGAAGTCATAAAACTTCTCCTTTCTGAAATTATGTCCTGTTCTAACGGTAATATTCAAACTGAAGACCGTACATACGGATAGTATCGCCTTCCTGAACACCTGCATTTTCAAGCTGTTCAAGGATACCGGTTTCTTTTAGGAATTTCTGGAAGAAAGCAAATCCCTTTTCGGAATCCAGATTGGTGTAACCAAGCATCTTTTCGATCTTCGGTCCCTCTACTACAAATATATCGTCTTCTTTTTCCACGGTATATGGAAGATCCATGTGGATGATCTCTTCTTCCGGGAAATATTCCTGTTCAAATACGATCGGCTTGTCATCCAGTTTCTGAAGTTCATTATTTACATAGTAAAGAAGATCAGAAAGTCCTTCTCCGGTCACACCGGAAATCGGGAATACCTTGATTCCTTTTGGTTCGAACTCATCTCTCAGTCTCTGGATCGGATCTTCATCTTCGGAATAGATAAGGTCAACCTTGTTCGCTGCAATAACCTGCGGACGCATGGAAATATCTTTGTTATAGGCTTCCAGCTCAGCGTTGATCTTGTAAATGTCTTCAACAGGATCACGTCCTTCGATACCTGCCGCATCCACAACATGGATCATCATCTTTGTACGTTCAATATGACGCAAAAATTCATGCCCAAGTCCGACACCTTCTGATGCTCCTTCGATCAGTCCCGGAATATCTGCAATAACAAATCCCTTTGCACCTTCCAGATCTACAACTCCAAGGTTCGGGCTGAGTGTTGTGAAATGGTAATTTGCAATCTTTGGCTGCGCATTGGTTACACGGGAAAGAAATGTGGATTTACCAACATTCGGGAAACCTACAAGTCCAACGTCTGCGATCACCTTAAGCTCCAGATTCACCCAGAGTTCCTGCGCAGGCTTTCCTGGCTGTGCATACTTCGGAACCTGCATGGTAGAGGTTGCAAAATGCATATTTCCAAGACCGCCCTTACCGCCTTTTAAGATGACCTGACGCTGGTTCTCGCCCGACATATCGGCAATGACTTTATTGGTCTCTGCTTCACGGATAACTGTCCCTTCAGGAACTTTCAGGATCAGATCCTTTGCATCCTTACCATGGCAGCGCTTTTTGCCGCCTTCCTCTCCGTCCTGTGCTTTATATTTTGTTTTGTGACGGAAATCTACCAGTGTGTTAAGACCTTTGTCCACTTCAAAGATTACATCACCGCCACGACCGCCGTCGCCTCCGTCCGGACCGCCATTCGGAACATATAATTCCCTGCGAAAGCTGACGTGACCGTCGCCGCCCTTTCCGGATCGGATATATATTTTTGCTCTGTCTGCAAACATAATATGTCCTCCTTATTTATGACTAAAAACAAGGCTTCAAACCAAAAAGTTTGAAGCCTCTGTTAAATCTGCTTATTCAGCTACTGGATAGATAGAAACCTGTTTCTTATCTCTTCCTTTTCTTTCAAAACGAACAACACCGTCAACCAGTGCAAATAATGTATCGTCACCACCGCGACCTACATTGATTCCTGGATGAATCTTTGTTCCGCGCTGTCTGTAAAGGATGTTACCAGCTTTTACAAACTGTCCGTCTGCTCTTTTTGCTCCAAGTCTCTTAGATTCAGAGTCACGACCGTTCTTTGTAGAACCAACTCCCTTTTTATGAGCGAAAAACTGAAGGTTTAATTTCATCATGGTTGTTACACCTCCTCGTATGTCAAATCCATATATTCTCTGTAGTTCTCATCTTCTGCAATCTCTTCCAGACCGAGAACCATCGCGTCAAGCAAAAGCTTTGCCTCGCGAGTCGGATTACCTTTAAGTCGATAGTCAATGAGTCCTTTGGATTCATCGGATACAAGGCTTGTACGGTCATCCGCAAATTTCTCAATGGCATTCAAAGTATTGATCGTAAGTACGGAAACAGCTGCGCAGACAATATCCTGTCCTTCTTCACTGAATCCTGCATGACCATGTGCTTTGAAACCTACACATTGATGTTTTTCATTTTTATAAATGGTTACTCGTATCATATAACCACCAGCTTCTTACGCGTTGATCTTTTCGATCTTAACTGCTGTATACTGCTGTCTGTGACCATTTTTCTTGTGGTAACCTGTTTTTCTCTTATACTTGTAAACGATAACTTTTTTAGCTTTTCCGTCACCAATTACAGATGCTTCAACTGTTGCACCTTCTACTACTGGTGTTCCAACTTTAAGCTCGTCACCACTTACTGCGAGAACCTGGTCAAAAGTATAAGACTGTCCGGCTTCCACACCAAGCTTTTCTACTTTAATGATATCGCCTTCGGCTACTTTGTACTGTTTACCACCTGTTGCTATAATTGCGTACATATGGCACCTCCTATTATCATTACTCGCCAACTACGGTGTCTGATCAAATCAGGACTTATAACCTCGTTGTGCGGCATACCTCTGTATTATACAGTGGCATACCGCACAAAGTCAACCCCTAATTTGCGATTTTTTTAATTTTTTCGTAACAATATCCGATAATGTCTTTACGCGTTATAATTCCTATGAAATTCTCCTGGTCATCTATGACCGGAACAAAGTTCTGATCCATCGCTTTTTCCATCAGATCTTCCATATTAGAATCAGCGCTTACCGGCCGGTAATCTGCTCTTCTTGCAATTTTCGTGATTGCAATGTCTTCTGCTCCTTTCAGATTCAGGATGTTCAGTTTCTTAAGTCCCCAGAGCAGGTCTCCTTCGGTGATTGTACCGACGTATTTACCTTCCCGGTTGATCATCGGAATGGATGAGTATTTGTGGTACTCCATGATTTCCATTGCCTGTCTGAGCGTGTGGTAGTCATATACAAATGCCACTTCTGCTTTTGGCTTCAGGAAAAATAATATGTTCATTTTCGTATCCTCTCTTGTATGAATGTTCTGTACAGGGGAGTTTACCCCGACATCTGTACTATACCATATTTGAGGATCGAATTGAAGATTTACAGCTGAGTATTAACAAAAATATCATAAATTGCCTTGATCGCTGCCTCAAAATCGTGTTCTCTCACACCGATGATGATGTTCAGCTCACTGGATCCCTGGTCGATCATTTTTACGTTGACATGCGCATGAGCCAGTGCGGAGAAAATTCTTCCGGCAGTACCGCGTGTCTGGCGCATACCGCGTCCCACGACTGCGATCAGTGCAAGATCGGATTCCAGTTCGATGTCATCCGGATTCACTGCACGGTGGATGCCTGCAAGAACCTTCTGCTCATGTTCTTCAAATTCATCCTGATGAACGAAAATGGTCATGGTATCAATTCCTGATGGCATATGTTCGAAAGAAATACCTTCGTCTTCAAATACACCAAGAACCTTACGTCCAAATCCGACTTCGGAGTTCATCATAGCTTTTTCAATTGTAATAGAAGCAAATCCACGCTTTCCTGCAATACCGGTAATTGTATACTTCGGCTTTCTGCAGGTCCCTTCTACGATCAGAGTACCCTTTTCTTCCGGTGCGTTTGTATTACGGATGTTGATCGGGATTCCTTCTTTACGAACCGGGAAGATTGCATCTTCATGCAGTACGCTGGCACCCATATAAGAAAGCTCACGCAGCTCTTTATAAGTAATTGCTTCGATTCCCTTTGGATTCTTGATGATACGGGGATCTGCAATGAGGAATCCGGATACGTCTGTCCAGTTCTCATACATATCAGCATGTGTGGCTCTTGCAACGATCGATCCTGTTACATCAGATCCGCCGCGGGAAAATGTCTGGATCGTTCCGTCCGGACGTGCTCCGTAGAATCCGGGAATCACGGCACGCTCTACTTTTGAAAGTCTGTCTGAGAGCACCTGATTAGTTTCTTCTGAAAGGAAGTTCCCATTTTCATCGAACTTAATCACTTCTGCCGCATCGATAAACTCATATCCAAGATAAGCTGCGATCACACGTCCGTTTAAATATTCTCCACGGGAAGCAGCATAATCTCTTCCGATCTTCTTTGCAAAATTATCACGAATGGTGGCAAATTCCTCGTCAAGAGAAAGAGTGATCCCAAGCCCTTCAATGATTTCCTGATATCTCTTCTGAATGTCAGCGAGTAATTCTGTAAATTTCTTCTCTTTTACAGCTGCGCCGTAACAACGATACAGCATATCTGTTACCTTGGTGTCATCGGAAAAACGCTTTCCCGGAGCAGACGGTACAACGTAACGTCTTGATTCCTCTGAAAGAACGATCTTTCCTGCCTTTTTAATCTGTACTGCATCGGCAAGAGAACTTCCGCCGAATTTCACTACCTTAATCATCTGTTGGTATTCCTCCATCTCTCAATTCATGTATTCTGATCTGCACATGGCAAACCTGCATTTTCTGTAGAAACACCGGGCAGATGTTTCTACACTTATGTAGTTATTACTTTATTACGCTGACGTGAAAAATGCAAGATTTTCTTTTGGAATCTGTTGAAAATCTTGCATTTTGTCTAATAGAATTTCTTTTTTTGAAAACTTTCTATGCATGAATTACATCTGCAAATGTAGCATCCGCTGCTTTTCTCAAATCCTCCGGTGCAAGTGTCAGTTGTGCACCGATTCTTCCGGCACTTACATAGACTTTCTCAAACTGCTGTGCACTTGCATCAATGACCGTCGGAAAATGCTTTTTCATTCCGATCGAAGTGCATCCACCACGCACATAGCCGGTAAGCGGTGTTAACTCCTTTAAATGAAGCATTTCAATAGATTTTTCACCAACCGCTTTTGCAGCCTTCTTAAAATCAATTTCTGCTTCGATCGGAAGCACGAAAACATAATGTTCGCCACTTTTTCCAGTTGTGACAATCGTCTTGTAAACCTGTTCGTGAGGCAGATTCAGCTTGTCGGCGGTTTCAATTCCGTCTGTGAATTCATCGCATTCATAGGTCTGATATTCATAAGAAATTTTCATTCTGTCTAAAATTCGCATTGCATTTGTTTTGACTTCTTTTTTACCCATGTAAACTTTCCTCCAGTGTTTTTCTGATTTTCTTTCGTGTAATTTCCACCAGCTGCAGTTTCGTCATTCCCATCACATTCCCGGGATTTGGGTCCTTCTTTAATTCCCGCTGCAGATACGCAAGAAGTTCTTTCTTCTCTTCTGCTGATTTCATGTTGATAAAATCAATAATAATGATACCGGAAATATTGCGGAGCCGGATCTGGCGGGCTGCTTCTCTTGCTGCTTCCCGGTTGATCTCCGGAAAATGAGAATTCTTTTTCAGACATTTCCCGGAATTGACATCGATCACAGTCAGCGCCTCTGTCGGCTGGATCACCAGATAAGCCCCGGATTTCATCCATACCCGTTCTTGTCTGGCTTCTCGGATCGCCCCTTCCAGGTTATAGCATTTTACAAGTGGATAAGACGGATCCGTATACGCACGGAGAAGCGGAAGTTCATCTGGCATTTCCGTTTCCAGATAAGTCTGAACTTCTTTATACAAAGCTCCATCTTCTACCGTTTCCTCTACAATAATTTCCGTCAAATCTTTTTTGTAAATATCCCGGAGTGCCTGTACGCACGGATCCGGTGCACTCTGCAGACAGCTGAAGCAGGTCCGCATCTTGCCATATTCTACGATTCTGTGATAGTTCTCTGCCAGTTTGTCAATTTCGGCACGGATCTGTGTTTCTTCTGCTTCCACACAATTTGTCCGGAAAATCAATCCGAAATCACAGTCTATATAGTCCTGTCCCAGCTTTTGCAGTTCTTCTTTCCTGACACCGTGGATTTTACCGGACACACCAATGGTACGATTGCCGGAGGTCAGTACTACATACTGCCCGGTGAAATTTAAGTTCCCGGTCACGACAGGCTGCTTGGTTTTCACTGCTTCTTTCTCCACCTGAACCAGAAGCTCATCACCGATCACAAGTGGCTTCTTTCCAATCTTATTGGTGAAAACCGGGGTATATTTTCCATCCAGCGCAAAATAGCATTGCTCACCATTTGCAATTTCAACGAATGCGCCGCCGATATTCGGAAGAATTTTCCGTACCCTTCCGACATAAATTTCACCCAGGCGGCAGTTTCTTTTTTCTCCGCCGCTGCCAAAGTGAAATTCAACCACTTTTTCATCTTCTAAAAGTGCAAGTACCCGGCGGTTCATACATTCTGTAAGGATTACTTTTCGTTCCATTTATTATACAATCTCCGTTCCAAGTGCATCCAACGGAACCAGAACCGTTTTGCCATCTGCATCTTCCGATTCTGCAAATGTTTCCAGTCTGTGATGGGTAAAGGTCACTGCATCTGCTTCCATGCCAAGATAGCGGACAAAGGCTTCTGTGACCAGTTCCGGCTTTAAGTTCTGGACACTTCCTGCTGCCACACGCATATAAATCTTTTCGTCCCGGCATTCCAGCTTGTAGATCATCGGGCGGATGTCCACTTCTTTTTCACTCTTTTTTGTCTTTTTCACGACACAGATCTCGTTCTGCGCATAAAAAGCTTCCAATTTCCCGGCGAGATCCTCCGGCAGACTTCCGTTTTTCACCGAAGATAAATAATCGGCTCCCGCCACGATCGACATTCCTTTACTTTTCTTGTCGTCCGGGATCTGTACAAAGCTGACGATCTCCATACCATCCACCATCTGTTCATTCAGTCTTTTCACTGCTTCTCTGCTGGCAATCGACTCAGTCAGTTCGATATCAAAATATTCCCCGTCACTGGTCAGTCCCACGCCAAGCGGGTTGGCAAAAGACATGATCATATGCGGACTGTAGCCGCTGGTAAATGCAATCGGAATCTCAGCGCGGCGGATTGCTTTCTGAAAATACCGCATGATGTCCAGGTGTCCGATGAATTTCATGACTCCATTTTTGCGAAATTTAATTCTTGCCTTCAAAGCAGACACCTCCTCCGTAAGTTGCTGCCCCGCAGCCAGAACATTTTGCCCGGCAGTTCGGGGTTACATTTCCTTCCATTGCATTTTTCCATTCCCGGATAAGGAACGATTTTGTCACGCCACAGTCAATGAAATCCCACGGGAAGATCTCATCCAGCTCACGCTTTCTGAGGTTGTAGAAATCCATATCCACGCTCGTATTCTCAAAGGCCTGCAGCCATTTATCATAATCAAAATACTCATCCCACGCATCATAGATACAGCCAAGACGGTAAGCCTCTTCCAGAACCTTTCCGACCTTCCGGTCACCACGGGCAAAGACTCCTTCCAAAACGGTTACTTCTGCGGTATGCCAGTTGTAGCGCAAGCTCTTGCGGTTCAGCTGGTTGCGGAATGCTTCCTGTACGATTCCGGCGCGGCGGATATATTCTTCCATCGGCTGCATGGTCGCCCACTGAAGCGGTGAAAATGGCTTCGGTACAAAGAAAGAACTACTTGCCGTGATCTGACATTTCCCATTTCTCTGATCCTTCGGGATCTCATAATACCGACGTGCCACTTTATCTGCAAGAACAGCAATTCCTTCCATATCTTCCTGGGTTTCGGTCGGAAGTCCAAGCATGAAATAGAGCTTGACCTTCGTCCATCCACCTTCAAAAGCCTGTCCTGCACCATTTAAAATGTCGTCTTCCGTCAGACCTTTGTTGATTACATTACGCATTCTCTGGGTTCCGGCTTCCGGGGCGAATGTCAGACTGCTCTTACGCACATCCTGCACCTTGCTCATAACGTCCAGAGAGAACGCGTCAATACGAAGAGACGGCAGGGAAATGTTGACTCCCTGAGTGTGGAACTCATCGATCAGGAAGTTGACGATCTCCTCCAGTTCATTGTAATCACTGGAACTTAACGAACTTAAAGTAATCTCTTCATGTCCCGTATTTTTCAGCATTGCACGTGCCGTCTCTTTGAGCATGTTGATATCACGCGGACGTGTCGGACGGTAAACCATTCCTGCCTGGCAGAAACGGCAGCCACGGATACAGCCACGCTGGATTTCCAGAACGGCTCTGTCCTGGGTTACTTTAATAAATGGAACAACCGGCTTTAACGGATAAGTTGTCTGGCTCATATCTGCCGCAACTACTCGTTTGATCTTTTCCTTTGCATGCGGATTGTTTGGCAGGAAAGATTCGATCGTGCCGTCTTCTTTGTAAGTGACATCATAAAAAGAAGGAACGTAAATTCCCTCGATCTCTGCTGCCATTTCCAGAAATTCTTTCCGGCTCTTTCCGGCCCTCTTCCACTCTTTGTAGGCATCCAGGAGTTCATCATAAACCACTTCGCCCTCTCCGATATAGAACATATCGAAAAATTCAGCCAGTGGCTCTGTATTGTAAACACATGGTCCACCGCCAATGACAAATGGATCTTCTAAAGTTCTGTCTTCACTGTGAAGCGGAATACCGGATAAATCCAGCACCTGCAGTACATTGGTGTAACACATCTCAAACTGTAATGTGATGCCAAGAAAATCAAAATCCTTTACCGGATCCTGAGATTCCAGGGCAAAGAGCGGGATATGTTTTTCGCGCATGATCTTGTCCAGATCAATCCACGGAGAGTAGACTCTCTCGCACCAGGTATCCTCCCGACGGTTGAACATATCGTACAGAATCTGGATTCCCAGATGGGACATACCAACCTCATATACCTCCGGAAAACACATTGCAAACCGAATATCTACCGCATTTTTGTCCTTCATGACCGAATTGACTTCATGGCCAATGTAGCGGGCAGGTTTCTCTATATTCAGTAAAATATCATCATCTAATGCTAATTTCCTCATTTTTCCTCCGTTTTTAGTTTATTTGTTTATGGTTTTCACACAATTACAAGTGCATAAATTTTATAATTTATAATATTTTCAATTTTAAAACCACTTTATTTTTTCCCGTTTTTTTGTAAAAAAATGCCCCCAAAATTACCCCGTTTTTTGCTGTTTTACGACCGTTTTTCAGTCGTAAGAATTGTATGCGATTACTTACGACTGAATGCGACCACAGCGATACTCTAGCATATTATATAATACTGTAAACGATAAATTTGAAACGGGTATTTTATTAAGACAATTACTTTTAATAATAGCTTGTTTAAGTGAGAAAATCAACCATTTTAGCCATATCAAAGTCCTGTTGTGCTATTTTTTCATCGTTTTTTCGCACCTGAGAGATCAAATTCTCTGCATAATTATTCATTATATTGCATAAATCTATCACTTCTTTTTGAGTGTCGATATACACTTCTTTTTTGCTACGTGTTTACATTATGTGTTTAAATCGGTTGAAGATGATACTGCTTCAGCTTTGATCAAGTATTTTACTGGAACCTCTTTCGTTAACCAGACTCCATTTTTTGATAAATAGAATTTGTATCCATCATCATGCATTTCTTTTGTTTTTACGATATAAAGCACTGGTTTCCCGTGACGTGAGCCAACTTTCGTAGCTGTGGCTGCGTCTGCTGATAAATGCACATATAGCCTGCTCTTTGGAATCAATCCCTGTTGATCAATAGATGAAACATACTTTTCTCCAGTTCCATGCCAGAGTCTGTCTGGTGGTACTTCTTCTGGAAGCTCTACATCAACAGGAATTGAATGTCCCTGGTTTGCCCGGATCTTTGTTTTATCTTCATTAAAAGTAAATCTTTGCTTGTTATCTGTCCGAACAATTTCTTCCAGTATTTCTCTGTTAATTTCATGAGTTTTGGAAATCCCGGCAATCAGTTCCTCTACATTCGCCCAGCCATGTTCATCCAACTGAATTCCAATCGTTTCTGGTTTATGGCGCAGGATTAAACTCACAAACTTACTCGTACTTATTAAATTCATTTTCATTCTCTTTTCTTTTTGAAAATTCATAACTTTATATTACCATAATCAAATATACTGTAGAATAAATGAACCTGACTTATCTATACTGATTTTTGTATAAATAAATCAGGTCATTTTCCTCATCTTGCATGTTGGATGTTACTGCTTCTTCATCTTGTTCAGCGTATTTTCAAATACTTTGGATCCTCTTTTTACTGCTTCTGCCTTCTCGTTAAGTGGAAGACCTTTCTTGTGAATCATCTTAACGGAATCAAGAAGCATCGGTATTTTGGTTGTTGCTTGGATCTCGTTGAATTTCTCTTCCATCGCTTTGCAAAGCGCATGCTCATCCACGATAGGAATCCGTAGCAATTCCCTTACTTTCTCTGTAATATAGTGGTTCAGCGCTTCAAGCCGATCCTGTGGAAGCGGATATGTTGGATGATTCTGGAACTCAAAGCCGATCATCCTGCGCAAAAGCTCATGCTGCTCCGCTCCCATAACAATTCCAGCCATATCATCAAAGGCGATATTCGCTGTTGCAGGTAGGTAATATCGATTTGAACGATCAAGGAAATTCGCATAGTCTGTCTCATCATCTTGCGCAAACAAGGACAGATTGTGGTCAAACAACGGGGCTAATCCCAACAGCCGTCCTGTTCTGTTTTCCCGTAAGATACCAAAATTTCCGCCGTGACGATCCCGATTGCAGATCAAGGCATCAAAAACAACCATTGTCCTGTATTTCGATGCCATCTTTGGATCAAGCTCATTTAAGATCGATAACGCTGCCGGGAAACTCGCATCACCAGCAGCAACGAAAAACGGAACAAAAGAAATTTCTTTGTCATTCATAAGTCCGCAGACAGACGCAAGTTTCCCTTTCCACATCTCTAAATCATAGGAAACGTGATCTATTCCCATCCGTTTTGCGACTTGTGCTGCAAAGTATTCAGAATAAGGTTCTTTGCCAAGATTTCTGGCACCGCTTGTACCTGTTTTGAACAACAGCAGCCTATCGTTAATCCGTCGAACTGCTTTCGGAAATTGCCCTCCCAGTGTCCACTCACTTGAAACGCCCGCTTTATGCTTTTGTGAGGGCGTGTACCCGGTATAAGCTACAAGTCCCAATACTTCATCAAAGCGATTGTCGAACAAATTGATTTCATCAAAGGTAACATCTGATTTCCCATCATCAAGCCAATACGAATCGTTGATGGAAAGCCCTTTGGATACATCAAGAATTCCAAGGATATCATTCCTTGTCAATCCTGCCGTACTAAGAATCTGCTCTACAAATGCCCTGTTTTTCGGAATGGTTCTACCTTCCATCCAACTCGCAAGGCTTTTTTCATCTTGATCTACAATTAAATTCAATGGAAGCAAATGCGCATTTTCCGAATCGATATCCGTAATCTCCAGTTTCAAACTACCGAATGCGTCATAGGCAGCTTCGAATCTCATGAGGCTCTGATCATAGATCTTCAGCTCATAGCTTTTAGTCTCTCTCGTCATGCTGCTCCTCCCTTTTCTTTTCAATATTTATTATTATAGCATAATACTATCGTCTTATGCAGCTTGTAATTTACCAAAACGGTTGTAAAACCATTGGTTTTAGCAATGGTAAGGGCCAATCCGCTAAAATAAACTCGGTGAACTGTAATATCCAAAAGAAAGGAAAGTGCAATGGATTTGAATTTCAGCCGCCGGCAATTTATCGGACTTGCTATCTGCGTTGCCGGCACCGGCTGGGTTCGACGTGAAGATTGGATTCAGTTACAAATCGCCGGCGGTACAATTCCGGAAATCAAGATTTTTCTCCGTTTTATCTGTTGTTTTTGTGTGTTTTCACACAATTACAGGTATTAAAAGCCTGTAATTGAAAGGATAAAATAGATATTTTATAAAAATCACTTGTTTAATAATAGCTTGTTTACACTCTTTTCGTTATTATATTTTCACCATATGTTTTATCGGATACAGGGATGTTACAAGAAAATATTCCTTTCCTTCAATTTTTTCCCACTGTCCGTTGCGGAAATTTGGTTTTACAAAAAGATATGGCAAATCCATTGTCACCTCTTCCTGAGATTCTAATTCAAAGTGGTGCTGACGTTTTGGATTTCCGATCTTGTAATAGAAATCATAATCCGGGATATTACTCCATCCGGATGTGGATGCGCCAACATCTAAAATATCAATATCCGCGGACTCGCTGCTGTCATTTTTAAAGCTGACCGTTACCCACATCAGTTTTATTATCATTCCCGGAAAGGGTTCGGTTTCATCATCATCCAGCTTGTATAAACTTCGGATTTCATCATTTTCCATAAACCGGGCGCCTTCTGTCCGAAGTTTTACATTTTCCTTCCACCGAAACCATTCCCCTGCTTCTGTAATATCCGTCTGAACCTGGGGTGTTTGCTGATTCACGCGGAAAACCCGAATTCCCCACACTGTCAGTAGGATAACCACCAGTGCAATCCCCGTAACTTTTAAACCTGCTTTTTTATGATTCTTCATCTGCGTTCACACTCCAATGGGAAACTACTTTTCCTTCTTTGATTTCAATAATCTCATCCGATAATTCTTCCAGATTCTCTGTGTCGTGACAGCTGATCACGATCAGTTTTCCTTTAGCTCTCATTTCTGACAGAATTTTTCGCAGCTGCTCTCTGGTTTTTTCATCAAGTGCATTTGTCGGCTCGTCAAGGATGATCAGTTCCGGCTCTTCCATAACTGCCGCCACGATTCCAAGTTTTTGTTTCATTCCAAGAGAGTATTTTCGATAAGCCTTCTTTTCATCCGGATCCAGACCCAGCTCACGCATTTTTTCCCGGATTTGTTTTTCGTCTGCAATCCCTTTGATGGATGCAATTGTTTTTAGATTTTCCAATCCAGAATAATTACTGATAAATCCAGGTCCTTCAATCAGTACCCCGACACTTTTCGGAAAGGAAATATCTCTTCGTAGTACCTGTCCGTCAATCACCACTTCGCCAGATGTACATTTGATCAGACCACAAAGTGCACGCATCAGCATCGTCTTCCCTGAACCGTTTCTTCCTTTTAACCCATATATATGTCCCGATTCCAGATGCAGAGTAATATGCTCTAATACCGTCTGCGATCCTATCTGTTTTGAAACACTATTTACGTCTATTTGCATTACAAATCCCCCTTTACCCGTAAATAATCCATCTGTCCTATCAGAAGTTTCCCGACCAGTATTCCGATTACGGAAAGTATTATTAGAAATATAAGCATTTTCCTACAAGAAAATCCCGAATCAATCAGAGCTGTTACCCGCAGTTTCATCAAATAGTTTCCGATCAAATACCATTTCTCTGCATAAGCTGAAGAAACTACAAGTACAACCATAACAATGAGCCCGGCAATCGTATTTGTCTTCATAGAAATCACCATTTGCCATACTGCGATTGTCCACGCAGCCATGACAGGAATCAAAAACTGTTTTAGAAACTCCTTTTCTGATAAAATTACTTCTGTGGAAAATCCATATCGCCAAATACTAAACAACAAGATTACAAAATACGCAGTTCCAAAATACAATACTGTTTCCATCAGACTTATAAAACACTTGACATACCAGATATTTTCTACCCGTTCCACTCTCAGCAATAACTGTAAACCGGTTCCGGAAGTGTAATTTCTTGCGTCTCTGCCAATTATATACAAAAAGAAAAAAACAAAAACACACCAGTCACCGGGAATAAGGAACCGTTCAGCCCCTGATAGCATCCCTTCGATTTGCTGCATTCCTTCCAGAAAACTACTATATAATGCAGAAGCAGTAAGATCTTCTTTCCATATGTTCATCGTAACAAAACATCCCTGAAGTGCGACAAGTGCCGGTATGAGAAACTGATAGCTTTTGCTAATGACCGTCTGTCGGCATTCATACAAAAAAAGTCTTTTCCTTTGTTATATTTTATCCATAAAACTCTTTTTCCCTCCAGATTTTACTGCCAGCCAGATAGATTCCCAATATAGCAAGAACTCCGATGGCAATCAGCAGAAATACCTTTCCCGGAGCCATAAACTTGTCTTGTGAAACAGAAAAAAGATTGAAGAAGAGAATATATTCATCTCCAAACCACTCAACTGCTACAGGGATCAGAAGAATCACATACCCAATCATAATACTTCCCACTCCATATTCCAGAAGGCTTAAAATAACTGCGCCGATTACTGTTTTTATAAAGGTAAATACAAGAAATGCCGTAATGACCAGAATGGGAGAACCCTTATACAAGGTTCCTGTTGCAGTATGGAACATACTATACTTTTCATGCCAGTTGCTTACCTCATATGAAGAAAGCGCAGAAAACAGACAAACAAGCACGCAGTAGATTCCGGAAAAAACGGCAGACCATTTTAAGAGCTTTCCAAACATCTGCCTCCAGATCATCTTCGTACTGCTGTAACGGACAACAAATGCCGGTTCATGCATGTTCCTTTGCTTTCCGACAATCAGCGAAACAGTTATCAGGAAATAAAAGATTCCGAAATTCTGTGCATCTTCCATTTCATGAAGACAATCCAGCATACAGTAATTCCATCCCATGCCATTCAAAAACCGCACAGCACTTGCCAAAAGAAAAAACAATACGATTGTCATGCCAAGGATATATAAAATGACTCCTGTCATTTCGCTTCGTTTTATTAAAAAATATCTTCGTCTTTTCCCATTTTCCAAAACAACAGGCCTCCTACGATAAAAAAGAATAAACCATAGCCGAGAAGCAGCCATAACGTCGGACACCCATTGGCCGGTCTTAAGAACAATATAGGAGCATACTCTGCAGAATCAGCCATAGGCAGCATCATCGAAAGAGAATAAGTAAATATATGAATGACAAAAGGCATCAGCAGGATTACAATTTTTTTTGTCGAAAAAAAGCTGAAAGCCAGTGGAAGTACCGCCATAAACCCTGCGTAAACAAAATCAATCAGTATAAAAATCATAACATACAACAGTGGATGGCTTTCATGGATTTCAAACCAAAGAACATTTGCGTTAATAAATGTACCTGCCAGATTTTGTGGATACAATACCGGAAGAATCGTTGCACAAAGCATCAAATTTAAAATTAACGGTATAGCACACACCGTTCCTCCGACGCAAAACACACTTGAGAATTTTGCTTTCAGATATTCCATTCTCTGATCACGTGTATAAATTTGCTTCACATATCCGTTTTCTTTATCTTCCAGAAAGGATATGCTGGAAGGAAGTACCGCAAGAATAGGAATCAGTATATAGTACAGAAGTCCTTCCAAACTGGAAGCATCTCCTCCAAGCCATCCGGTAAAAAGATTCATTGGATACTGCATATCGCTTTTAACAGGAGCTGCATTTGATGAAATTACCATCGGAAGCATACGAAACATATGAATAACAGCAATAACGCAGCCGATTGTCAGAGCTACTACTGTTTTTCGGTTCATAAAAGCTCTCTTCCATTCAATTTTACTGTTCTTACTCATATCTGCCACAACCTCACATATCTTCTTGACTGATTTTCCGGATCGACATTTCCGGCAAAATCAACTTTGATGTAAGCATCCATTCCATTAATTTCCTCGTCCGGTTCAATATAAACAAGCTTGCAGGAGAATTCACTTTCTGCCGGAATTTCGATTAAGACATAGGATTTATCCGGTACATAGGAATCTGCCTGGGTTTTATATCCTCTCATATCTCCCATGTAAAACGGAATTACATATTTCTCAGACTCGTGTTCCATAATAAAATACCGGAATGTATTAAGACGGACTTGCTGCGGATAAGCTTCCGGATTTTTTAGTGTTAAGTGTACCGTGACATAGCTGAAATCATTTAGCAGATTGTAATTTTCATCAAATTCCATTGGGTAATTCTCATCATCCATTGCACGGTATGGTGCGTCTGAATCCACGTTTTCTTTTGTTACCTTCGCTTCGTCAATCACAATATCCAGATTGTATCCCGGACACTGAAAAACATCTCCGAGATCAACGATATTTCCCTCATAAGGTAATACACCCACCTCTGGATGCGTTGGAATTATTTTCTCAGAAATCTCTTCACTGTTCCCCTTAGAATCCTTCATTTTTTTAACTTGTTTCGTGAGAACATTGTCCTTTCTGATAGGGTTTTTTACTATTTTACTGCCAAGAAATACAAGAATGACCGCCACCATGACGATCATTATACTTGTAAAAAATATCTTACCTGCTTTGTGATTCATGGGGCGGCCTCCCTTCATATTTTAAATTCCTGCTAACCCAAACGATATACCTTATCAAATAGCGGAAGATTTTCTTCTTTCATATGATGTGTGATCAGAATCAGTGTCAGCTCCTTGCATGCCAAAAGTGCCTGCTCGATCACCATTGCATTTTCTGCATCAAGCGCAGAGGTGCCTTCATCGACAAACAAAATCTGTCTGTCATGGACCAGTGCCCGGGCTACGGCAATCCGCTGCTTTTGTCCTCCGGAAAGATTCTTCCCATTTTCCCCTGCTCTTGTTTCAAGACCATCCGGGAACTTTTTGACCTCTTCTTTTAAAGCACTCATTGCCAGAATCTCTTCTAATTTTTCTGCACTGACTCCATCACCCAGAGTAATATTATCACGGATGGACGTGTCAAAAAGGAAAACACTCTGCTCTATATAAGCCATTTGTTCGTAAAAAGAATCTACATCATATAAGGAAAGTTCTTTTCCGTCATATAAAATCTTCCCTTCATATCCTTTCAACTGACCAAGCAGCAGTTTTAAAAGAGTTGTTTTACCACAGCCACTCTTTCCAACAATCGCATATTTTCCACCTTTTTGGAAGATAAGGTTTTCTCCTTTCAGGACTTCCTTTTCGCCATAAGAAAAGGACAGATTCTCAACGTTGATTTCCTTTTGTAAGGAAGGAAGTGCTGCTTCTGCCATCGGTTCTTCGTCAACTGATTGCATTTCGGCTTTGGCAAAATACGGGCGTGCTCCAGCCATTTTCAAACGGTAAGAAATAAGTTGTCCAAAAGAATTTCCTACCTGGTTTGTCAGATTGATACTTCCGAAAATAATCTCCGGTGCAATGATACGTAATACACAAAGAACAAATGTCAGCATGTTGATCGCATTAATTCCGAAAATGCTGATTACCATTGCCTTATAACCTTCTTTTCCTTGTTTTTCAGCGAAATTGCATCTTTCCTTTTCCAGTTCATCACCGGAAGCATTAATTTTGCTTTCAAACCGCTCGGCAAGACCAAAAGCCTGTGTCACAGATAATCCGGCAATCTGTTCTTTGATTCTGTCGGTATATTTTTCCGTTGCCGCTGACACTTTTTTTGAATACTCCTCTACCTTATCGCCAAATTTCCGGCTTGTATAAAGTGAAATCACGGAAACGACAATTGTCAGCAGCAATATTTCCCATCGGATAAATAAAAGCGAGACTGCTCCGAGAATCAACTGTAACGCCTCTTCCATACAGCTGTAAAAAACCTGAAATCCCTGGTTTTCTGCTTCGCGAACATCATTTGTATACCACGACAAATATTCTCCGGTATTCGTAGCGGAAAGCTTTTCGAAGGAAGCACTCATAATTCGGTTACTGATATCGTTTCGAAAATCCTGATTCATTTTCACAATAAGATAGGTTTGATATTTATTTTGAATATAGAACAAAATACTGTTACCAAAAATTAAAACGGTATTGCACACCACTGTGATCAGGACCATTCGGAAATTCCCTTCCATGACCTGTTTGCCGATATACATCTGCAAGAAGGCGTATCCGGTCGACACTCCACTTGTAAGAACTAAAAGCAGAAAAAGAAGGAAGTTTTGCCATTTATATTTGATCAGATATTTTTTCATGCGCTCACCTTCTCCCCAAGATGATATACTTTTGTATATTTTTTCATCTCATCCTTATCCAGATGATGACTTACCAAAATCAGCGTAATATCCGGTTCTTCCAGCAGAGATTCCTCAATTCTTTTTGCATTTTCCTTATCCAGAGCTGAAGTGCCCTCATCCATGATCAGAATCTTACAGTTATGGATAAGTGCCCGGGCCACGGCAATCCGCTGCCGTTGTCCACCTGAGAGTTTTCTTCCGTTTTCTCCGACATCTGTATCCAAACCATTCTCAAAGAGTCTGAGATCTTCAAAAAGCGCACTGTTTCTTAAAGCCTCTTCAATCTGTTCCTCTGTGAAATCCCCTCCCAGAATTATGTTTTCCCGGATTGTTGTGTGAAAAAGAAATACATTTTGTTCAATGTATGCCATCTGATTACTGAATGTTCCCGAATCATAAGCACACGCATCCATCTGGTCGAATAAAACTGCGCCTTTATTTGCCTGCAATTGTCCCAATAACAATCTGAGAAGCGTTGTTTTTCCACTTCCACTCTCTCCGACAAGGGCATATTTCCCACCAATCTTGAAATCCATATTCAACTGTTCAAAGACTACATGCCCCGGATAAGAAAAACCAAGGTTTTTGATTTCAATTTTTTCCTTTACCGGCGGTAATGGTTCCTTTTTCTTGTCGCTCTTATCCTGATAAACGATTTTATCGAAATACGGTTTTGCTCCTTCAAAAGTGATCTTAAGTTCTGAAAGAGAGAGTATTGCATCTTTTACCTGGTACGTCAGGTTGCCTCCACCGAAAAAGATCTCAGCCGGTATAATCCTGAAGGCACACATTCCAAAAAGAACAAGATTATTGATCAACCCTGCCAGTGCGTTTACCGCCTTCATTTTGAGGGATGCTTTACCCTTACATTTTACATAGCAGTATCTTTGATTTTCCAACTGCTCTGATGCCTGGCTGATCCTGTTTTTGAAATCCTTTTGATGTCCAAAATATTTCAGAACAGTCAATCCCTGCAGCTGTTCTTTTACAATCTGTGTAAATGCTTCCCATTCACCGGATACTTTCTTTGATTCTTCACTCACATCACCATGGAAAAAATGAGTATACAAATAGACCATTCCTGTTGTCAAAACGGTGCACAGAAGAAGTTTCCACTGAATCATGGCAAGTGTTACCGTTCCTATAATCAGTTTGATGATTGCATCAACGGCATTATAAAAATTTAGAAATCCCTGATTTTCTGCCTCTTTCAAATTGTTCGTATACCAGGAAATATATTCTCCGGTGTCATTTTTCCCCAATTCCTGTGTCCCTCTTGCCAGAATCTTACGGTTAAGATCCCTTCTCATATCCTGATTCATACAGGCAATCACTTTCGTCGTATGCACATCATTTTTCCAAAACAAAAAATGCAGAATCAGATAAATAACGATTATCAGCAAAGAACAGATGACGATTCCTTCAAAATCGCCATCCATAACCAGCCTTGCCATTCGCATAGTGATAAGCGTACTTGCAAGCAACAACAGATTCGTACAAATCAGCTCTAAGATAATGAGCAGATTCTGAAATTTATACTTCTTTAGATATGTTTGCAATTTTTCGTCCCCCAACCACGTTCATTTGCCTTCCCAGCTCGTTCCTCCTTTCCTGGCAATGAAAAAAAGTATTTATTATAAAAACAATAACATGCGTAGTGTTTTATTTCAATAATATGCTTAGTTTTCTCCGTTATCGCCAAATATGTTTGTGCATAATGTACATATATATCATGTTGTGCTCCCCTGTAATCCTTTCATTCATACCAGCTAAGTTGTGTTCTCCCGAGTTTGTTATTTATTTTTTCTTCTTAATACCAGTGCTCCTGACATTGCTGCAATCCCCATCAGAACCAGATACAATGCCATAGAACTGCTATCTCCCGTCTTCGGAACTTTATCCTTCGCATCTGAATCTGGTGCCTTTGGTTTTGTATCGATATCTGTTTTTGCATCTGTTGCTTTATAGTGGTTTGTAAATATCGCTTTATCACTACTTACTTTTGCTGACAACACACCACTTCCATCATCTGTCACACTGACCGTAAGCTTGTACACGTTTTCATCATATGTAACACCGGTCTGTTTATCATTTACTTCTGAAATCGTGTATTCATAAGTACCTTCTGAATCAAATGTCAGATTTTCAAAACGGATTGCTCCATCTTTCTTATTTTTAACCTCCGCAACTGCTTTTCCATCTTTATCCTTAAGCTGAAATGTAAACTGCCCTTCCTTCAGAGTTCCTCCTTCCAGTTTCTTGACAGCTTCAATTGTTACATTCGCCGGTTCTGCCTTATAACTATTCTGGAAAGTAATTGCATTTTCTTTTTCCGGATCCATGTGGTCATCTTCAACGATTTCTGCCAACACCTGATGTTCTGCCTTAAGCGTTCCATCACCATTATCTGTAATCATGGTATAAATCATGTAAGTCTGATCATCGTAAGTAATTCCGGTTTCTCCCTGATTCACTTCACGCACCGTGTAACGATGATTTCCCGGTTTCGTGTATGTAATCTTGTCAAATGTTACATTTCCGTCTACATCATTGGTTCCTGTTGCAATCACACTGCTTCCTTCCAGTAGTTCAAACTGAAACTCTCCGTCTCTTAATTCTCTTCCAGTCAGACTCTTGTTAACTTTAACCTGATCTGTGACGCTGCTCGATAATTCACTGACGTTATAAGTATTCGTAAAGCTGAACAATGGTCCTTCTGCCGGATTTCTGGTCACGGTCAGAGTTCCTTCCCCGTCATCATGCAATATCAGTTTGAAGGTCTTACCTGTTGATGCACCAGTATCATTTGTCACGCCAGCAATATTTCCGAATTCTGTAACCTTATATTCAAATTCCTTCGTTCTCGTTCCATTCTCGTCCGGTGCCACACCTTCCAACTGACTAAGAGAAAAAGTAATCTGTCCGAAGTTGACATTACCTGCCGCATCATTTACTGTTGTTGTATTTTCCGGCATCGGAGCTCCTTCCGTCAGAGCATCCAGTGTAAATGTGAACATTCCTGTAATAGTGTCCGGTGTCAGTCCTTCTTCATATGACAGAGTTTTACTTCCTGTAATCTCCACCGGAACACTGGAAGCACCGTACTGGTTCAGAAACTCAAACTCATCCTTGCCTTCCGGATAATTGGTCACTGCTGTCAGCGTACCGTTACCATTATCTGTTACTGTCACCGTAAAATCATAAGAGTTCTTTACTGCGCTTAGTCCATTTGGAAGAGTTCCTTCTGCCGCTTCCTCATAAATTCTATAATTGAGTGTATATACTGTGTTGCCATTTTGATCTGTTGATTTTTCAGCATAGCCATCCCTTGCCGCCTGACTAAGTACAATTGCAGTATCTCCGGCTGCAATATTGGACGTTTTATACTTCAATGAATCAAAAGAAATTTTTCCATTTTCCTGGTTTTGTTTTTCCTGGATTACTGTTCCATTACTTCCATTTATTGGACGTGTTGCCAGCTTAAACTGAAATTCCCCTGCTTTTAGCGGCCGGCCGTTCAGAATCTTGTTCGCCATAACTTCTGCACTTGTTCCGCCTTCTGCTTCTGTAGAACTGCTATAGCTGTTTTCAAATGTAGCCTTATCTGCTGCAATTCCGGCTGTGCCACTATTATAAGAAACGGAAGCTTTTAATTTCGCAAAATCTTCTGTATCGCGCACTACAGTGACGATCACTTTTGTTGTGTGCGCATCGTAAGTCATACCTCCTGCCTGTGTCTGCGGAACATTTTCCCTAATATCAAATGTATAAGTTCCTGCCTTTGTAAATGTGACATCTCCAAACTGGAATTCTTTTGTTTCACCGTCTTTTGCACCTGCAACAACTGCTTTTTCTCCATTTTCTGCAATCGTCACCGCACCGTCCTGAATGGCTGTCTGAGTATTGTCATCTCCCGCCGTTAATGTAAATTCAAAAGCTTCATTCTCCTTCATATCCCGTCCTGTAAGAGTCTTTGTTCCTCTAATGGCCGTATCTCCAGTCAGTGTTACCGGAGCATCCGGAACCCCCACAGCCAGTCGTCCGTTATTGCCAAGGTATGCAGTCACGCTTTTATCCTGATTATTCCATACAGGCTTGATGGATTGTGTCGCCGTTCCTGTTACATTTGCCCCATCTGCCTTATCTTCTGCAAAATACGACAGACTTGTTGTGCTCGGCGTTCCTGCCGGAATGTAATACTCACCTGCAGCATTCTTTTTTGCATAATTGCCCAGTAACAGATTACTGTTTCCCGGAATCATTACTGTATTACTCCTGCTTACAGCTTTTCCATTGTCTCCCAGTTCATAATAATCCTGCTGATAATAATATGTTGTTGCCCCACTGGTATCAAGATCTGTTTTTACCGGATTCTTGCAGGCTTCGTCTGTATATAATGGCGCATCATTCTGGAAATAATAAAAGCCATTTGTTGCTGCCGGTACGAATCTCGTATATGCACCTGCGCCGCCAGATTCTCCCCCACTCTGGGTATTGTCATACTGATTACTGTAGAAATATACCTGATTATTTTCATTCTTATTAGAATTGATATAAGCCTTCATCTTTGCATCTGGATTTTTCAGCTTGTCAGCTACACCGGCTTTCAGACTCACATCATAGAACAGACGCATCGGATATGTCTCATCAATACTCATACTGCCATCTCTGTTGACTTCATAATATCGAAGTGGAATCAGATTTGCAGGAATCTGAACCGTAACAAGATCTCCTGTCTGCAGTTGATCATCTTCAATTGTCTTTTCCACTGTAATCCGGATATCCTGAAGATTCCCTTCCGGGTATACATGGTTTGTTTCCGGGATATCTTCTTTAAAAGAATATGTTACAATTTTTTTGTTATTTTCTGTCGTTTCACTTACTTTAGCATCTGTGAATATCTTATTTGCATATACCAGAGTGTTGATATCATCCACCTGCATATAATTACCAAGCTGGTCTGTAATTGTTATATAGCCTGCCTGGCTTGGATTCTCACCTTGTCCCACCTCAGTCGGGGATTGGGCTGAAGAGATGATTTCATCTCCAATCTGAGTAAAAATATCTTTCAATCTTGATGCATCTGTTGCTTTATAATATGTTGCATCATTTCCATTAGTGTCTTTTGCACGGGTTCCAAGATTATCATAACTCTCTGCATTTGGATAATTGCTAGAAAGTCCATGCATAAATGCATTGGCCTTTTCTATATCCGTCCATTCTCCATCTCCTGTATGTCCTGTGATCTTTGCATCTGCATTGTTAAATATACCAATTGTATAAATATCTGCATCTTTCTTTATTGATTTTGCTGTTTTTATTGCGCTTTCTGCTACATCTTTATCAAAGCCGCTAACGCTTGCCGGCATTCCATCTGTAAAAAATATGACTACCCGTTTCACATTTTTTCGGTTTTCATTACTCGCTTCATCGGTTTTGCTTTGATTCACAAGCTTCTGTGTCAGATTCATCGCATTATCTGCCATAGTAGCGCCAGCCGGCTTGAGTGCGTTCACCTTTTTTTGCAATTCTGATTTATCACGACTCGTATATGCCTTATATTCACTGACGACCTGCGTATGATTGTAAGTATATCCTAACTTTTTATATGTATCATCACCAACCTTATCAGACTTATCTCCAGCAAATTTTACAACTGCAATCCGGCTTTGTTTATTCACATCAGCTCTTTTATCATTTTCCTTTGCGGAACTGTCAATAAAATCATTCACTGCTTCTTTAAGCCGGTCTATCCGTTTCTTACCGCCTGTCGGTCCTGCAGAATCATCCATGCTTCCTGATACGTCCAGTACCAGCACAATATCCAGCGGGACTGTTGTCTGTCCTACTATTTTTGCAGTGGAGGAAAGCGCAGAAAGTCCTACCAGGAAATCAGAATCTGCACTTTTCGTTATTGTGGCTGATTGCGACTCATTCTGTCTGCCTGTAAGTGTGACGTCCACTGTGGATACAGATTTGTCTGTCCATATGCGTCCCACATTTTTCGTACTGTCATCAAGGGCATTTACATCATGCCAGTTGTTGATCGTCTCACTATCCGCCACTGTACTTTTTGTAATATTGTCTGCCGCATTTACCTGCTGCTGTCCAAGACCAAACAACATAACCACAATCATGATAAATGTAACGACTTGTGTAATCTTTTTCATCTTCCTGTGTCCTCCCTGCGCTATTCTGATATTCTTAATACATGAAAGTAAATATCTTATTTCTTCTAACTATTTTATCTCCACACTGTTCCCCTTTACAGGCTCTTTTCAGGCAAAAAAAGTGCCTTTTTACATAATCCGCGTAAAACAGGCACTTTTTCGTATCTTATTATTTTATTGATTTACAAAATCTTTAATCTTATCACGTTTATCAATCTGTAGTTTTTCCAAAATTCCGGAGACATAGTGTTTGACCGTATTCACGGACAGTCCCAGATGTTCTGCAATTTCCTGGTTTGTCCAGTCCCTGCACGCCAGCATGGCAATGGAATATTCCAGGGGACTCAAAAGATCCGTCACTGCCTTTTGCATCTTGGGATTGTGAATCTTCATCCATCCACGGCTGAATGCAAGTACACCATCTACCAGCTTCTTGTACATTTCCGGCTCTTTTTTCCGGATACAGACTTCCAGAACTCCCTGAAGCAGACCGTGATACTCAATAAATGGTTCCATGAATTTATCAAGTCTCGCCCGCTCCCATGCCTGGGTCACCGTCTGAATCGCCTCTTCTTGTTCTTTTAGATTGATCTGACACATTGCCTGCACACAGCCCAGATAAATCATGGAGATCGGGTATACTCCGTCTGCCATCAGAAATGCACCCTGCACAACACCTTTTGCCTTAGCATAATCCCGTCTCAGATAAATCTCATGCGCCAGAAGGCTCACTGCGAATAGCCGCTGTCCGATCGGCAGATACGGAATGTACTGCTGAAGCGGCGGTGTTCCTTTCTCCGGCGTTATATGAAGAAATATGCTGATCACATAAAATGCGAACAGGCAGGCTGCCTTTACATTCACAGGTGCGTTCTCCTGCATGGCACGAGTCAGGCACTGCTGTACATCTTCTCTTGTACGCTGTGCTGCCTGCGGATTTCCGAGTGTAAGATTAGCAAATGTATAAAGCATGTCCGCCGATAGCCGGAGCATCACATCATCGTGATCCAGATAATCTTTTACCGTCTCCACACATTTTTCCGCCTGCGCTGAGAAGAAATAATATTCTCCCTGCGCAATCTGCGCCAGTTCCTTATCTTCTATTTTTTCAATTGCTTCTGCTGCCTTTCCCGGTTGAAATGCACTTCCAACCAAAGGAAGGATGACTCTGTCAGATATTTTCATCTCTTTCATCACTTCTTAATAAAATTACATTTTCTGCCAGTATGTGTATATTTCTTATTATAATATACATTAAGTGACGACTCAATAGAGGATTTTTAATAAAGCTGTAACTCCCCTGTTTCTCTGTTATGTCTTTCAACCTGATATGTCAAAACTACCGTAACAGCTACCATAATGCACATACAAACCAGTAGCCCGGCAATATTCCAGATCCATTGTTTTCCTTTCCCGCCAATATTCAGTACAAATCGAATAATATTAATACAATATGTGAGCGGAAATACAAGTGAAATCATTTTTGCCAAAAAAGGAAAACAGTTCCGTGGTATTCATGGGAAATAACAGCATCTTCCCACTCGACAAATTTCAAGGATTTAGGAACGTAAGTACATCCTTCCGGAACTTTATCTGAAAGTGTAAGATTTTCTCCATCGTTAAACTGTTTTTTATTTTGATTAAGATCTACCGTATATGTGACGATATTGTCCTTTGTGCTTTCAGCTGAGGTTTTCGAAAGATTTATTAGATGGAAATTTTGATGTAATCAAAAAAAGTATCACGTTTCTTCTTGTTTACGTGATACTCTTTCTTTTATGGCTTCTGACTGTTACTGCTGATATACGTTTTACTTTTTCATTTACAATCTGTTTTATTTTACACCATGGTCCACCTGGTACATATGCGAAATCAGGCGGAAGATCTGACTGGTATATCCCCATTCATTATCATAAAAACTGATCAGTTTGAAAAAATGACCGTTTACCTGGATTCCTTCTCTTGCATCAAAAGAGGATGCGTGATTATCTCCGATAAAATCGGAAGAAACAACTTCATCATCCACATAATCCAGAATCTCCTTAAGAGTTGTTTCGGAAGCTTCCTTCATTTTCTTGCAGATATCTTGATAAGTGGTTTCTGTCTTCAAAGCGACATTCAGATCCACAATGGATACATCTGAAGTCGGTACACGATAAGAAATTCCGTTCATGCGGTCCTTTAACGCCGGAATGACAAGTGAGATTGCTTTTGCAGCTCCTGTTGAAGATGGAATCAGATTTCCGAATACAGCACGACCTGTACGCCAGTCTTTCAGCGAACGGCAGTCAACTACTTTCTGTTTTGCTGTAGCCGAATGGATGGTAGACATCAGACCATACTCTATTCCGTAATTATCCTCCAATACCTTACAGATCGGTGCAAGACAGTTTGTTGTGCAAGATGCATTTGAAACGACCTGCATAGATGACTGGTAAAGTTCATGATTCACTCCCATTACAAATGTCGGTGTGTCCTGATCTTTAGCCGGTGCAGAGATGATCACTTTCTTTGCTCCACCCCGGATATGTGCCATTGCTTTTTCTGTCGTACAGTAAGCACCTGTCGCATCTATAATGTATTCTGCTCCACACTCTCCCCACGGAATGTCAGCAGCATCACTTTCCGAATACACTCGAATCTTCTCGCCATTTACAACAATTCCATCCTCATATTTTTCCAGACTTCCCTGGAAACGTCCAAAGATCGAATCGTAACGGATCATATAAAGCATATAATCCAGATCTGCGTTTCTCACATTGATCCCACAAATTTTAAATTTTTCCGGCTGATTGATGGCAATACGGAATGCGACTCTTCCAATTCGTCCAAATCCGTTTATGCCGATTGTTATTGCCATATTAAATACCTCCCTGTATATGACATATTGATACTCTTTGTATCTTCTTCCCTTGCAATAACAGTCCGCCACAATCTATTGCGAGTGTAACACACTTTTTTTTAAAATGCTACCGAAATGGCAGTAATTAATCATTTAACAGGATTCCTATTTTTTTAACAGGATTCTTAATTTTTTAACAAAGCTGTAACTCCCCTGTTTCTCTGTTATGTCTTTCAACCTGATATGTCAAAACTACCGTAACAGCTACCATAATGCACATACAAACCAGAAGCCCGACGATATTCAAGATCCATTGTTTTCCTTCCCCACCAATATTCAGTACAAATCGAATAATATTTATACAATATGTGAGCGGAAATACAAGCGAAATCATTTTTGCCCAGAAAGGAAAACAGTTCCGTGGAATTCTTGAACCGGAAAACAATGTCATCGGTGTATCAAAAATATCCATAATGATCGAAGCATCTCTGGAAAACATAAAAATGGAATTCAACATTCCACCCCAGATTGTGGAAGACAGTAGCAACAAAAGAAAAACAAATGGCAAAATCAGTATGTTGTTGAATTGGATTGCTTTTGTATAAAACAGAATGAATACGCAAAAACAACAGAACATCCATACTTCCTGAATCAATGCGCCAAGTGCTCTCCCATACATCATAGCCAGACGGTTTGCAGGGGAAAGAAAGGTAATTTCCAAGGTGCCGCCTTTTCTTTCCTGATTCGCCATCGACCATGCATTTTGTACCATCGACCAGAAGCATGTATAGGACATAAATCCGGTTCCTAAGAAAGCCAGTAATTCTTTGCTGTCAGAAATCCCCATATAACCAGTTAAAGAAAATGGTTTGTAAGTATAATAGACTTCTAAAAATCCAAGAATCGGCCAGATCAGCAGCGACAAATATACAAAAGCTGAATGATAATCATGTTTCTGTTGTTTTTCAATTTCTGCTTTTATTACCAAAAATATTTTCTTCACTGTCTTCTCCTCTTGATCTGTAAATAATTTTCATCAATATTTCTTCCAGTCCAGGTTCCTGCAAAACCATCTTCGGTTCACTTGCAAACAAATCTTTTAGTTCTTCTTTGGTACCCTGTGCAATCATTTGCCCATTATCCAGAACATAAATATAATCACAAAGTTCTTCAGCCTCACTTATATAGTGTGTTGTCAGGAGAACCCCTTTTTTTTCCTCCTGAGCCAACTTTTTTATCATAGCCCGTATCTCTTTGGCAATCACAATATCCAGTCCAAGGGTTGGTTCATCCAGAAAAATATATTCAGGATCGTTAATCAGTCCTCTTGCAATCTGTAGCCGCTGTTTCATTCCTTTTGAATATCTTTCAACCGGTATATCTTCGGCTTCTACCAGCCCTACTATTTTTAATAATTCTGCAATTTTTTCTTTTAATTCAACACCACTCAAGCCATATAAACTACCAAAATATTTTAAATTTTCTATAGCAGTAAGCCGCCAGTACAGATTCCTTTCTCCACCGGAAATTACATTGATCCGTTCTTTTACCCAACGATGATTTTTAACTGCATCGACACCATTCATCGTGAGCGTTCCTGAGGATGGTGCGATAATCGATGCAAGCATACGGATTGTTGTTGTTTTTCCTGCGCCGTTAATTCCGAGAACGCCTATAATTTTCCCTTTTGGAATTTCCAGAGAGATATCCTTTACCGCGGAAACAATTTTCTTTTTCCGACCGAACAATCCACGTTCTTTTATCACGTATTTTTTTGCAAGATTTGTAGCTATAATTTTCTGTTCGTCCATGTCTTTTCTCTCCTATCTATCCAAATATACTTTCCACCAGTTTCCTCTCCATCGACTGATACCAGATCATACCGAGAACCAGATAAATGCTGGACAGAACAAGAATTTGTACAATCAGTAGATGATTACTGATCAGATTTTCATGTCCGATCACCACATTTCGAAATAAAGTAACCGCTGGAGTCAATGGAAAAATCTGTGCTACATTCTGAACCCAATCCGGCAGATATTGAATCGGATAGGTAATCCCGCATACCAGGCTCATTGTAACAAATAATGTATTCTGTGTCAGATAAGTGTCTCTTGTATATAACATAACGGAAGATAATAAAATTCCCATACAGAAAAAACTTAGTATTGCCAGTAAAATCGTAATCAGTGCCCGGGCGGAAAGAAAATAACTTAATTTTGCTCCGAACAGTCCCCCGACAATGAGCACAGTTCCAAACTCCAGAAATGCACGTGTCGTCTGTTCCAGCAGACATCCAAGAAAGTATTCACTCCTTGGTGCGGGCGATAATAGCAGCATTTCCAGTGTGCCTTCTCTTAATTCTGTAATCAGCGCCCTTCCGATATTCATGAGTGTTGCAACTGCCAGAACATTTAACGCAGATCCTAGTACAATATAAGTGATATAATCTGCACCATTTGCATATTCGCTGAATTCATTGTTTAGATTTCCATGCATAAAATAACGATATACAAAATATGGAAAGATAATCTGAGTAACTCCCGTTATCACGCGTGATACCATAAATGACCATGGAACTGCCCTCAGAATCCCAATCCTGTTTTTATGATATGTTGAAAATATTACCTGCCACATCCGTTTGCCCCCTTTTAGATAGTTATCATTTCGTAAAATTTGTAAGGAATGTAGTTAATCATATCTTCTTTAAATTCATATTCTACGAAGAATCCTTTTTTATTTTTTTGAACAAGATCTGCTTTCCACATGATTTGCAGATGCTTCGATACTGCCGCTTCGCTGATTTCCAGTTTCTGCGCCAGTTCTTGTGTGGTACAGACATTCTGCATCAAAAGCTTGATAATCCGTAATCGCGTTTTGTCTCCAAGTACTTTAAATATTTGCACCAAATCTTCCGGAATATCACTCTCAATCGATTCAACGATAACTCCTTTTACCACTTCCAGCTCCTGCCTGTACTTAAAAAGCCATAAATGAGGATACACAAAAGTACTGACTGTAAGAAATACCGTATTCAGCTCTTTTTTCTTATACTTAAATTCATGGTTTTTCAGATAAATGACTTCGGTTTCTTCAACCTGCAGACGTGAATGGATTTTTCCGATCCAATTCCACAAACCTTCCGTCTGACATTTTCGTTTTTCATTCTGAATTACTCTTATGAGATAAGGTCGTAAAATCATTTCTTCTTTGCGAAATACGGTTTCATAGTACGCTTCCATAACATTTAGTATTCTGTCACGCTCTTTTCTGGTCATTTCATTACCAGTTGTTTCCTTTACCCAATGATTCCACTGGTATATATTCTTTTTTCGAAAATAACGAATCATTTCGATGATTTCCATTTGCCGGATCTCACTCCATTTTTCCGAATCAATAATTAAAATCCATTCATTTGTCAAAGTTTTGAGATTACGGATTTCTTTTACCAGTTCTGGTAAACACTGTTCTTTTGACTGCACCCATTTTTGTCTGGATACATGATGCTCCGAATTGGAAAGTACGTGCATCGAAAAGAAAAATTCCCATACAGGCAGATAAGACACAACAACTTTTGTATCTTCTTCACAAAACATATCTAAAATCATATTGCTACACCTTTTTCAATCAACCGATCAGTTAATCAAATCCTTTTTCCTTTTTGATGTAGGCATTATAGGGATGAAGGTCAGGTTTGTCAATGTTTAATTTGATTTTTCGCTCTGTAATTTTAAAATATTAAAAGGTGCTAATCCAGCAAAAAACCGGATTAGCACCCTACTAATATCAAAATATTGTTTATCTTACATCTAAATCAGATTCTCTACAATTATCGTGAGATCATCACTCTACATGCGGTGATCCACCAAACGGATACAGAAAAATCTTTTACCAGTTAGACCTGGTCGATCAGGCTCTCGCAAAGTCAAACCCAGGTCAGCGATAATCATCTGGACAACGTCTTAACTAATTGACATTTCCCACTAAGGAATCTCTTTTTCCTCTAATCCAAAGTACTTCCAACTTCCATAAATCCGATTCTTTTTCCATCAAAATCAAATTTCTTACCTTTATCATAATAAATTCTGTCCATATTTAATCCCGTGTTTTAAAACCGTTACTTTCTGGAAGCATTTGGAAATGACGGTAAAACTGCGCTTCACATCTAGAACTTTTTCACAGTAATGTTATAACCGACCATACTCTCACCAGTCCAAGCAAAATCGCCACTCCCCCAATTACAAAACAAATCAGACTCAGGAAATGACTTCCTCCACCTGTTATGTCTTTTAAAGTTTCCGTCACATCTTTCGGATTCTCCGGATCATAATATCCCGGATATTCCTTTCCGACAGGATACTGATCGATCGAGCTTCCCAGGCGTGTGTGATATTCATATCTCTGGCCATTTACCATATACTCATAAATCGGTGTATAGCTGGTGACATAAATGATTTCACCTGATTCATTAGAATCCCTTTCCTCCCGTTCATGCTTCTCCACACCAATCACACGCAGTGTGGTGCGTCCTGAATAGTGCTGCTGATATTTGGCATTTTCAGCATTTGCTTTCTTCCACAGCTTTTTTCCAAACCAGATCAGTAAAACACCCAAAAGTAATGGAATTGCTGCTATACTAAAAGAATACACATAGAAATTTACCATAGTCTTCCTCCTCTTTTTGAAACTATGTCATGAACTTTTTGTTATCTTCAGTATAACATAAAACGTGATGTGTTTCTTTCACTTTTAGCAAGTGCCCCAAAAAATGATGGAGACATTGTAGCAGATAAACTGCTCCATCTTTTGAGGCACTTACCATATTAAATATTATTTATTTTTTGCAAAATTTCCAGTTGTTGAATTGCCATATATTAGCATATAGTTGCAATATGTAAAAGAGGCGATCTCAATTCGGACTTTTTCAGTTGTAGAAAGGAGCTGTACTACAACATATTTCCGCTTCTGCTTTCAGCATCCTGGCTTCCAGATTCTCTCTACCTTTTGAAATATATTTTGCAAACTATAAATATCGCTTCCAGCCCAGTGAGCTGATCGTCTTACGAACAAAAGTGACCACCGATTTGAACGGATACCTTTGTATCCGGTGTGGTAATTGCGATATACCCTTCATGCCGCTTGGAAGTCGTATAGAGCATTCTCGCCTGCATACACGGTCTTGCAAAACCAACAATATAATTTGTCAGCATTTCTTTGTCGTCAAACGAGAACATTCCCTTATCATCATCCGGGTAAATATAATTCGCATATGCCAGACCGATCTCCGGTAAATCTTTCTCTGATAATTCCGTAGCTTTGATTCATCTTCCCCCTCCTTTATTTGCATGATTAGTTTTATCTAACCATCGCTTTTAAGAAAACCGTGTGAACTTCTGGCGTTCAGTTTGTTCACACGGTCCATATTATTCTGTATATCTCATTTTGCTATTATAGTAGTAAGTGTATCACTGTGGAATGATAAAGCAATATTATTGTGTCCTCATTTCTTAACAGAAATCTTTTTCTTTCCACTTTGTGCAATATCTTTCTTAATTAATCGTTTTTTTAATTTTTCAGGTACAGATTGTCCTGTTCCAAGTAAGACAACCGCTTTTCTCCTATCTCTTCTTTTTATCGATGAATCATTAGAATCATATCCCATAAGGTCAATTCCCAATGACGCAGCTTCTTTATACATTTTCTTTCTAGCATTTATTTCTTCAGCCGTTGGTTGCGTAAATCCTCTTTTAAGCATTATCATTCACCTCCATAAAGAAATTTCAAACCGATTGAGCTACAAGTTCTAAGAAATTCTTGAACACTTCCACTTTCTGTTACTTCATATATTTTATCATAATAAAACAAAGCAGTATTTTTATCAAACGTATCCATTTTAAGCAAATAATATAATCTGCCACTATTACAAACTACAGATATCATTACTATTGCATCAGATGTTAAAAAAGATTCCAAATCTCTTTCCGAAAAACACGAATTTTTAGGATGATTATGGAAAAATAACAAACTGTTTTTGGGTGCAGTGCACAATAAATCATATGCTGTTTTATTATCTTTTAAAGTAACTCCATTTTCTGTTCCAGTAATCATTATATCAGACCAGTCTTGCAAATTCACAAGCATTCCAACTTCGTTACTTTTATTCTTATTCATGGATTTTTTCAACAGTTTTTTATGCAATTCTTTTATAGTCTCTATTTCTTCATCGTCAAAACCTGGAATAGATATTCTTTTAATAGCATCGATATTTTTCTGTGTAATGAACATTTTTGTTTTTCTTTTTAGCTGTTGAAAAAATATTTCATCATATTTGAAAGTATTCATGCATCTCCTTTGTATTAGTATATCCTAATATTATTATACATTTCTAAAAATATTTTGTCACGAAATATTTCCAGAGGTTCCGAATTATATTCCATCTTCTGTTTTGCTTCAGCGTCGGGATTGTTACCTGATTCCGGATCGGAAAATGGAATTGATTGTAAAGATATTTTTGCAAACAGATCGATTCTCTGTTCGCGTATTGTTATAGTACCATACGCAATCCGAAACCACAACTTCGAAAGGCTTTGAATTATGTCTCTTATTTTTCGCACATTCTTTTCTAATTCTTATATCTTTTCACTTTTCAAGATAACACCCTTGGTAATCTTACTCCTCCCAATAATTTAACCATATAATCGAACCAATTGACTGATCTACAGCATAACTAAGCTTTGCAGAGGATTCGCCATTCTTAACTGCATACATACATTTATCTTTATATAAAACCATCAGCTCAATTTTTTCTCCATTTAGCGTATCAATCTCTCTATCGTAATTGTCAAATTGATTTTTTGCTTCCATCACATTATTAAAAACCCGTTCTGCATAATATTTCTTTTTAATATTTTTCCTGATCTCACTAGATGATTTCCCTGCATATTCCGGCAAGGATTTTTCTATATTATACATTTTTTCCTGATACGCTGTTAATTCATGCTTCCCAAAGTCATACTGTGGATTATATTTTACGTCAATCTCATCTATGGTGTCTCTTAAATATGATAAATAATCATCATTATATTCATACCATTCCCCTTTTAGCAATAAACATTTTTTTGCATCATCCGTATAGTCAATTAACCGTTTCATATAATCAGTGCGCACCGATTCACCATTTTTATTGCTTACCACTTTTATTTTTAAAAAATCAAACAAATTCATTTGATATCAAAATGCAATAATTACATTTAAAATCTCCACGCAAAAAAGCCATGATTTACACCAAACCTGTAAACCATGGCTTTTCCCTATCCCTTTATTTATTCAATCCCCATTACTTCTCCCAGTGCAAGCACCGCATTTCTTACGCATTCCGGACATTCACAGAGTACTTTGCCTGTGCCGACGCCCTTCAACTCCCTGCAGATCGTTGCCCCGCATTTTTGCTGAAACTTCGCAAGGATTTCTTTGGAATAACGAGGCGTTCCGACTCCGTCTGTCAGGATTCCGGCAGTCATCACAGCTCCAACGAGTGCCCCGCAGGTTGCTTCCAGACATCCCATTCCAGCCGCATAGCCTGCGGTTAATTTCATCAGTGTCTCATCGTCCAATGGAATCTTATCTTCAAATACTTTTACCACTGCCTGGGAACAGTTGCATGCTCCGGCAGCTTTTAAATCTGCAGCTTTTGCTGCGCGTTCTTCGATTGTCATATTCAGTACCTCTCTTATTTTATTCAATCTGGTGAAATTTTTTCAAAGGCTTCGCTTCAGTCTTAGCTGCTCTCTGAAAAAAATTCCGGTATATTCTCCATATACCTGCAGACATACACAAGGAACAGACTGATGCCTGTTCCCTGCCTGTTAATTCCTATTATAACATAAATCTGTTAGAATCCCATCCACTTTTTCAGAATACCGGAACACATTCTTTTTAATTTGATACATTCTGAATCCTAGATCATCTCCAAAAATGCAGCAATTCGTGTATCCAGCTGTCCGATATCTGCCTGAGAATAATCAGTCTCTACATGGATATACGGAAGTCCTTTAGATTTTACAAATTTCTCAATGCTCTTTGCCTCAATATTGTAAGTATGACATGCCTGAAGTGTCATTTCTACTACACCCTCGATATTATACTCTTCAAGGAGTCTTCCCATCAGTTCGATACGGTTGTTATCTGGTGTCATAACGGAACATCCGATTGCAAGATATCTCTCTGCAATTGCTTTGTAGATGTCCTCTGCATCTTCATCGATGAGACGGTCAACAGATTTTGCACCTCCACAGTTTTCATAGACTACAACATTTCCACCGTGTTCTTCGATGGCTTTTACAACCTTCATCGGCGCACCGCTGCTTGGACATCCGGTTAAAAGGATACGTTTCTTTCTCTCCGGTTTTTCGCCCTCTTCGTATTCCTTCATTACTTTTTCGCGAAGAGCATCAATTTCAGCCGGCATCTTTTCTTTATCGAACTTGAACTGGCTTCCGTAAAGGACACCGAACAGCTGGGAACCATTCATCGGAGCCGGATCATTTTTCATAACTTCGTAGAATTTTTTCAGTGCGATACGTCCCTGGTTGGATACATGAACGGCATGGCGCACTTTTTCTTCTGTGATCTCTACATTAAATGTCTTTTCCAGATATTCTTTGAAACGGATGATCTCTTTTGTCCACAGTTCCAGGGAATCTTCTCTCTGTGAGTTTGGAAGTTCCATGATATAGACATTTTTGAATTCTTTCATCAGTTCGTACATCTTTTTCTTTCCATCACAGGTTGTCTCTCCGACTACCACGTCTGAGAAATAGAAGAATGGACATTTGTCAGATACGGCAAAACCGTAACTTGCCTTTACCATCGGGCACAGATTCTTCGGCAGATCCTTTTCTGCGATCGGGATCGTTTCATCGGATGTAGAGCAAAGTCCTACGGTAACTGCTCCCATAGCCATTGCGATTTCCTGTGGGAAGTAGGTACAGTACGCACCTACAACCGGAATTCCTTTGTCCTTTACTTCTTTCATTACCAGGAAAGATCTCTGTCTCTGCTCTGCAAATTCTTCAAAAATCTCCGGCAGTTCTTTTACTAATTCCATTTTTATTTTCCTCCTTTATTGTATGCATTTTAAGCATTGAATACATATTTATCCAGACGGTCAAAGGCTTCTTTCACTCTGGATATCGGCAGTGCAAGGTTCATACGGATATACCATTCACCATGGAATGGCTTTCCGTTCTGCCAGAACACACCTGCTTCATATCCCATTTTCAGAACGTCTTCCAGGCTCTTATCATGTGCCTTACACCATTCTTCACAGTTAACAAACAGCATATAAGTTCCCTGCGGTTTGGATACGGAAACACCTTCAAAATGTTTGTCGATATAATCACATGCATAAGCGACATTTTCCCCGATCACTTCACGAAGCTCGCCTACCCATTCCTGTCCTTCCGGTGTATACGCACCCATCAGTGCATGCATGGACAAAACATTCATCGAATTGTAATGGCAGAGAGAGGACTCTTTTAACACTCTGTCTTTCAGACGTTTGTTGTATATAATATGATAGCTTCCGATCAGTCCGGCAAGGTTGAAGGTCTTTGACGGTGCGTATAAAGCAACCGTTCTGTTTTTTGCATCTTCAGATACAGACTGGGTTGGGATATGCTCGTTTCCATATAAAATAATATCGGACCAGATTTCATCGGAAATGACGGTCACATCGTATTTTTTATAAATTTCCATTGCTTTCTCAATTTCCCAGCGCTCCCATACACGGCCGGTCGGATTGTGCGGTGAACAGAAAACGGCTGCATGGATCTTGTTTTTCACGATCTTCTCTTCCATATCCTCAAAGTCCATCCGCCAGATGCCTTCTTCATCCTTTTTCAGCGGGCTGTGGATGATATGGTAACCATTATTGTTCAGTGTGCCGGTAAATCCAATGTAAGTCGGTGCATGGACAAGGACATTGTCACCCTGTGAGCAGACTGCGTGAAGTGCACTTGCCACGCCGCCTAAAACTCCATTCTCATAACCGATATGTTCTTTTTTCAGTCCGGTCACATGATTCCGTTCTTCATGCCACTTGATGATGCTGTTGTAATACTCATCTCTGGTAATAAAATATCCATAGGTCGGATGTTTGGCTCTTTCGATGATCGCTTCGGTGATCTTCGGGAGCGCCGGAAAATTCATGTCCGCAACCCACATCGGAATATAATCCATTCCTTCTCTTACTTCTACTTTGTTCCCCGGTCCAAGCATATTTGGAAGGATATCCACTGCAAGGGCATCTTTTCCTTTACGGTCAATAATACTTGTAAAATCGTACTTCATTTTTTCTTTCTCCTCTGTTACATACACTTTTTTCTTTTAGTCATTATACAGGTGACATGCCACATAATGTCCCGGAACAATCTCTATCATCTGAGGTTCTTCCTTACGGCAGATCTCCATACAGTTTTCACAGCGTCCTGCAAATCTGCATCCAACTGGCGGATTCACCGGACTTGGGACATCGCCTTTTAACATAATACGCTCTTTTTGTGCTGATGCCTCAGGATCCGCAATCGGAACCGCTGATAAAAGAGCTCTCGTATAAGGATGTTTTGGATCAACATATAACTTAGAGGATTCTGTAAGTTCTACCATTTTCCCCAAGTACATTACCCCTATACGATCTGATATATGTTTTACAATAGACAGGTCATGTGCAATAAACAACATGGTCAGATTTTTTTCTTTCTGTAATTTCATAAGCAGATTTATAATCTGTGCCTGTATTGAAACATCCAATGCTGAAATAGGCTCATCACAAAACAAGAATTCCGGATTAACGGAAAGTGCTCTGGCAATTCCAATCCTCTGACGCTGCCCACCTGAAAACTCGTGGACATTTCTCGCTGCATGCTCTGCATTCAATCCAACCATCTCAAGTAGTTCCGCTACCATCTTCTTTTCTTCCGTTTTGTTCTTCGCCATCCCATGAATCTGGATTCCTTCTGCTATTATATCATAAACCTTCTGGTGTGGGTCAAGAGAAGCATACGGATCCTGGAAAATCATTTGCACACGTTTTGTAAATGCAAACAGTTCTTTCTTTGACATGGTATGAATGTTTTTTCCGTGAAACAGAACCTCTCCATCTGTTACCGGATACATTCCAAGACAGGTTTTTCCACAGGTTGTTTTCCCGCATCCGGATTCACCAACAATTCCCAGAGTCTCACCTTCGTAAATATCAAATGATACATTATCAACAGCCTTTAACTGTTGTTTTTGAGCAGCCGGAAAATATTTTTTCAAATTTTTAACTTCTAAGATTTTCTTTTGGCTAGGCATGTGCAACACCTCCCTTTGCGGCACGTTCATCCATCATCCAGCAAGATGCCCTGTGACTGGAAGATACCGTTTTTTCCTCCGGCATATACTGTGCACAAATATTCATGGCATGCGGACATCTTTCACAAAATGCACATCCCTTCGGGGGATTTGTCATATCCGGAATGTTTCCTTCTATGGTACAAAGCATTTCTTTTCCGTCTCTGTCCAGTCGTGGAACGGAATTTAAAAGGGCTTTTGTATATGGATGAACCGGATGATAGAAAATCTCTCTGACCGTACCCTCTTCTACAATTTTCCCGGCGTACATAACTACAATTTTATCAGCCACATCCGCCACAATTCCCAAATCATGTGTAATCAGCAAAATTGCCATATTCAGTTTTTTCTGCAGAGCTTTCATTTCAGCCAGAATCTGCGCCTGGATCGTTACATCCAAAGATGTGGTTGGTTCATCAGCAATCAACAATTTCGGATGAGAAATCAATGCAATTGCGATCATAATCCTCTGCCGCATTCCACCAGATAACTCATGGGGATACTTTTCAAGACATTTTTCAGCATCTGCAATGCCTGTTAACTTCAGCATATCGATTACTTTTTTCTTTTTTTCTTCTTTAGAAGTCGTTACGGCATGATTGTCAAGACTTTCCATGATCTGCTTTCCGATTTTCATGGTTGGATTTAAAGAAACAAGTGCATCCTGAAAAATCATAGAACATTCTTTGCCACGGAATTTTCTCCACTCCTTAGAAGAATATCTTGCGATATCTGTACCTTCAAATATGATCTGGCTTCCTTCCATTACTTTTCCCGGCTTTTTTACAAGCCCCATAATAGTTTTCGCTGTAATCGATTTTCCACAACCCGATTCACCTACCAGTGCAACCGTCTGTCCTTCTTCAATAGAAAACGATATATCACGCACCGCCTGCACAGTGCCTCCATATGCAGCAAAATTCACAGCCACATGTTTCATTTCTAATAAATTATTCATTTTTTCTATCCCTTTCACTAAGGTGGTTACTGCATATTTTGCTATTCTACAATTTTAGGTTCTAATGCGTTTCTCAGAATATCTCCCAGTAAATTAAAGCTCAAAACTGTAATTAGGATCATTACGCCCGGATATACTGCCAATAAAGGGTAATCCAAAATATGCGCCTGTGCTCCCTGAAGCATACTTCCCCAGGATGCACGTGGAATCTGCACACCTAATCCCAGGAAGCTCAAAGAAGATTCCATCAGAATTGCATTTGCCACACTCAAGCTTGCAGCAACAATAACCGGTCCTAAAATATTAGGGATAATATGTTTAACGATTACGCGGAAATTTGATGCCCCCAGATTCTGTGTAGCCACCACAAAATCTCGTTCCTTTAATGACATTGTCTCCGCTCTCGTAATTCTTGCGACGGATGCCCAGGAAAACAGACTCAATACAACAATCAGAGTCGGTAAACCAGGCTTTAAAAAGGTATTTAAAATAACCATTAACAGCATACTCGGAAGAGCAAGGAAAATATCTGTGAAACTCATCAAAAACATATCCACTTTTCCTCCGACATAACCGGAGAATACACCTAATGATGTTCCGATTATAACCGTCATGATCATAGACATGAATCCCACCAGCAAAGAAACTCTTCCACCATATAAGGTTCTGGTAAAATAATCTCTTCCGTACTCATCTGTGCCAAACCAGTGACTGGATGAAATACCCTGCAGCTTTTGAGAGGCGTCTAACTTATAAGGATCGTAAGGACTAAGAGGTGCCAAAAGAACAGCAATGATGAGAATGGCAAGAAGTACGACACTTACCATAGCAACTTTGTTTTTCCTTAGTTCTTTCCAGATATCTTTCCATACACTCTGTCTCTCCACAGAAACTTCTACTGTTTTCTTTTTTTCCAGTTTTGCAAACGAATCGTTGGTTATTACTATATTATTTTCCACCGGATGCACCTCCCCGTTTAATTCTTGGATCAACAAAGGCATACAATAAATCTGCAATAAAATTACCGACTACCAAAAGAAAACCAGAAAGCATAACATACGCCATGATTACCGGATAATCCCTTGAACCAATCGCAGACATCGCAAAGGTTCCAATTCCCGGCCATCCAAAGACACTCTCTACAATAAAGGATCCACATACCAAAGATGCCAGATTCATTCCCATTAATGTAATGATAGGCAACAGCGTGTTCTTCAATACATGTCGGAACAAAATTTTCGTCTGAGAATCTCCCTTTGCTTCGGCGGTAAGTACATACTCTTCGCTTAACTGTCCGATGGTATTTGCACGGATATAACGGATATAAACCGCGACATGACCGATACTAAGCGTAATACATGGAAGAATCATATGCTGAAACGTATCAAATGCAGATACATTTCCGACGGTATGCATACCGGAAGAAGGCAATACCTTTAATACCGCAGCAAATACAATAATAAGCAGCATGCCAAACCAGAAAGACGGTATGGACATTCCCATATACGCTAACGAACTGATCAAGTTATCAAGCCATGAGTTCTTCTTATACCCCGACCATAAGCCAAGCGGGATTGCAAGCAAAAGCGACAAGATCATAGAACTTCCCATAAGTATGATCGTTGCCGGAAGACGCTGCATAAACTGTGGCCATACAGCCGACTTATTAGATAAGGATACACCTAAATCTCCGTGTACCGCACGTTCAGCCCAGGCAAAATACTGCTCTGTCATGCTCTTATCCAACCCCAATTGCGCAATCACATTAGCTTTCTGTTCTTCTGTCATTTCCGGATTTACATACATATCCGATATGTCACCTGGTGCAAAATAGACAATTGCAAATGAAAAAAAGGAAATCAATATCATTACGATTACTACCTGAGCCGTCTTTTTTAAACAATATTTCCACATAAGTATTCCTCTCTGTAAAACCGAATATATGAAAGAATGTGGCTTGTCTTTACTTTAAAGGCATGCCACATTCCGTATGCTTTTCAGCTAGTGTAAATTTTTAATCCACATGAATAGATAAGTAATCAATGAATTCTGGAACTACTGACGAACCATCTAAACCAGTAACATTTTTCTGTGAAACCATAACAAAGTTTGTATATGTAAGTGGGTATTCCCAGCATTCTTCCAGAGCTTTGTCCTGAATTGTATTCCAAAGTTCCTGTTTTTCTTTCGCATCTGCAGTTCCCATGGCTTTCTGAGCAAGCCCTGAAACTTCATCACTGTATCCACAATCACAGAGACGATTTGTAAAGTAGCTGATTGCCTGTCCACAGTTTGAACCACGCTGTGAATCCCATCCATTTGTACCAAGATCCCATGTTGTAGCCTGTTCTTTATCTTTGCTTGCAAAGAAACGTGGGAAGAATGTAGAAGTATCGCAGCTTTCAATATTTACTTTTACGCCGATTTCAGCTAACTGCTGCTGTACGACAGTTGCTACAGCTTCCATATTTGCACGGTCTGAATTGTAAATATAAGTAAGTTCTTTTCCTTCCAATCCAGATGATTTTGCAAGTTTTTTTGCTTCTTCCAGATTGACGTTATATCCTTTACAGTCTTTATTGTAAATAGACTGATCCGGTGTAATAAGGCTGTTCGCCGGCTTTGCGAGTTCATCTGATCCCCATGCAAAATCAACGATTGCATCTTTATCAAGTGCAAGGAAGATTGCTTTTCTTGCATCCTGAGATAATGTAGACATTACCGGTCCGTGTGGGTTTAACTGAAGGTAATTAAGACGAGCTTCTGATATACTGTACATATTGTATTTATCAGACTCCCCTTTGTATTTCTTCAGATCTTCTGCGCTTGTAACACGCATGTAATCAATTCCGCCATTTTCAAATTCGATCTGTTTTGTGCTTCCGCTGCCGATTGTTTTCATAACGACTTTCTTAACAGAAGGAGTTCCTCTGTAGTAGTCATCTCTTGCTGTATAAACAAAACTATCTTCGTTAATTTCGCTTACTACATATGCTCCGGAAGTAGCCATACCCGGTGTTTTGAAGTATGTACTGTCATCAATCTTTGACGGATCATTATCAAATGCATGTGCCGGCATTGGATAGAACTGAGATAATGTTCTGACATAGTTATCATATACTGATGGAAGTACAAATTCCATTGTCTTATCATCAATTTCGTTGATCTGCACATCTCCTCCATTTACCTTGGTAAATGATGTAGGTCCGCCATAAGCCAATACACCATAATCAATGGTAAATTTAATATCTTTTACTGTAACCGGTTCCCCATCACTCCATGTTGCTTTGTCATTAATATGAAGTGTGTAGGTAAGACCATCTTCTGAAATATCAAGCTTATCAGCCAGATAATATTCCAGACCGTCTTTTGTCTCAGCAAATAAAGGTTCATAGATTGGGCGGATTGCACTTACCAGGTCATCACTGCTCTGTGCACTTGGCTGAAGTGAATTTGGCATGTATCCCATTGCTACTGTAAATGTTGAATCACCGCTCTTCTTTGTTGTCTCTGTTTTGCTTTCTTCTGTTTTCGCGCTGCTGTCTTTGCTGTCAGAACTTCCACCACATCCGGCAAGCATACCGACTGCTAAAATTCCTGCACACAGTAATGCGAGTGCTCTTCTTTTCATTTTCCTTTTTCCTCCATTGTATTTTCCTTGAGTTGTTCTGTCTGTATATCCCCCCGTTAACAACTCTTCAAAAATACTACCAAAATGTTTTTTCCTTTGCAAATAGCTTTTTTCTATCAATTTTTATGCTTATTGCTATTATTTATCAATAATTCCAGAAAACGTTGATTTTTCGTTATTTTTGTAACTTTTAACAATTTATTGTTTTTATCTATAGCAAAAAACATAACTTTTTTACAATTTCTTTTACCTTTTTTGCAATGTGTATTGTATAATGATTACAAAAGATTTGTTAAATTATTATTCATCATGAAAGGTTTATAAATGAAAAAATTATATGAGCAAAACCCTGAAATGCATCTGTCCGGCAAACGCCAGCCGCGCCATGTAAAATGCACGCACCACAAAGGATATCTGATAGAAGATCTTTCCATGATCAAAAGCGGATTTTATGAGATCAGCTTTTGCAAAAGCGGAGATTTTCTGTTCCGCATCGGTCAGAAACGGCATTTTATTACAAATGGCGATATTCTGGTTATTCCACCGGATATTCCACACTACTTTACCTCCAGTGATCTTGTTGCAAACTATTATGATTTTATCACTGTATGGCTGGAAAAATCATATATTTCCAATCTGAAAAGCCAGCTTCCGGCTCTTGAGGAATCTGTTTTCAATATTGACACACCTCATCTTCTTCATACTACCAATAAGCTGTGCAATTTTGAGGAAGAATTTGAAACCTTTTACCGGGAATATGCTTCTTATGGGGAGCTTTCCGAAACCTATGCCTGTGGTGCATCTACCTGTCTTCTGGTAAAAATCATCAGTTATGCCCTGAAATATTCCAACGAATTTATTGAGATTGAATCCGATCAGACCAACCAGATCGTCCGCTATCTGGACCAGCATTTTCTGAAAGAAATCGGTGTGGAGGATCTGGCGCGTACTTTCCACATGAGCAAGAGCAGTCTGAACAAGTTTTTTCAGAAAGAACTGAATACGACCTGTCATCAGTATATTTTAAAGAAACGTCTGGCGCTTGCGGTCTCGCTGATCCGGCAGGATATTCCGCTTAAAACGGTTGCTGTCCAGTCCGGTTTTGGAGACTATTCTTCATTTTTTCGTGCTTTTAAGAAAATGTATCATATTTCCCCGACCGAATGTCAGGCAGACAATGAAAAACTGAAAAAGATCAAACATTAGCCGGGAGAATGACTTGCCTGAATAATGATGACATACAATATTCCAACATTTCCCGGTATACCAAAAACTTCGGATATTCTGGATTTTCGCCAGTGATCCGAAGTTTTTTGGATTAAATATTTCATTTTTTGATTGTCTTTATTTCACCAGATGCACTTCTGCCTTCTTCTCATTCAGCTTCTGTGCAGTCTCATGATCATTGACATAGATACTGATATGCTTTTCTTTACCGGAAGTATCATAATCTTCTGCGGTAAATACATGTCCGTCAATGATCACCTTTGTTCCATACGGAATCTCATCCGGATCAACCGCAATGGTCTGCCCTTCAACAACCGGAGTTCCGGTTGCTTTGACTTTGCTTGCCTTCGCACGGCAAGTCTCGCAGGAACAATAATAATCAATGGTATACTCTCCGATACTGTCTCCATACTGTTCGGCTGTAGCGTTCTGTTCGTTCACATCCGTGCCTTCCAGATTATAATTTTCTTCCAGGATTCTGGTTGCCCAGACAGCTTCCGGAATATATACCGTTCCCGAAATGATTCCCTGGTCTTCATTTGCAGCTTCGATGGTCTTTCCGTCTCCTGCATACATCACAACATGATGGACATAACCGTCTTTTGCATAGAAAATCAAATCCCCCGGCTGTGCGTCTTCAACCGGAATCTTGGTTCCATACTGGCTCTGATCTTCGGCTACTCTTGGCAGATTATAGCCAAAAGTCTTATAAATCTGCTGTACAAATCCGGAGCAGTCTGCCCCGTCTGTCAGGCTTGTACCGCCCCATACATAAGGATTTCCAATGAACTGTGCGGCAAAATCCAACATTGCCTGGCGGATCGCATTCCCCGGTGTTCCCGGCTTTACAGAAGCATAGCTATAATAAAGTGCCTGGTTATCTTCCGGTGCGATCAGTTCTGTAGCTGTCTGGTAAGCACCTTCGCCTGCTGCTTCTACCTGCGCTTTTACTTCATCCCCAGTCTGAACAGCCTCTTTAGAGACAAACCCACGGACATCCCCGGACTCCACATAAATCCAGTCTTTCTCTGCATCCGCAAGGATATAACACAGATTACCCTGGGACATGGTTCCGAGCACACGTGACTGTCCATTTGCCTCTTCCTGGATTGCTACAGTTCCATCCGACTTTGATGCATCTGCCAGTGCATATTTTTTCGTAGCCAGTGTCTGATTTACGGTTGCACGTACATGGGTAAATGCCTGATTTTCATTTGCCGGAACCGTCTCTTTTGCAAGGGATGCTGTTCCTTCGATTCCAGTGTATGCAATCTTGGCTTTTTTTGCAGCTTTTTTTGCCTGCTTCTGGTATCCACTCAGCAGTACCTGTGCAGCATCTCCGGTATAAAGCTCGGATTCTTTTACAAATCCTCTGACCTTTCCGGATTCTACATACAGCCATCCATTCTTTTCTTCTTTCAGAATGTAGAGAAGTCCATCCTGTGAAATTTCTCCGACAGAACGCACCTTTTCAGTCAACTGGTGAGATGCAAGGGATGCATTTAAAGTATCATCCTGCAATGCTGCGGCAGCGTCCGAGTTTAAGGATGACTTCTTTCCCGAAGTGTCTGCTGTGTTTTTTAATGCCCCGGCAGAAAATGTATTAAGCTGTACTTTTTTTTCCATTTTCGTCTTTTTCGCAGAAGATTTCGTCTTTGATTTCTTCGCCTTTACAGAAGTTTCCTTTTGAAACAGTTTTTTAGCATCGGCTGTCGCTTCCTGAATATCATTTTCTGTCCGATCAGTATCAACGGCTCCACTGATATCTTCCGGAATTGTCTCCCGTATGCTGATCTTTGTCTTTGCAAATGCATATTTTCTCGCAACTGTCCAGAAGCGGAAATCTTCTTCGTATTCCGGAAGCCTGACGATCTGCTGTCTCTTGACCAGTTCTTCATTGGTCATCTTGTGTTCGCTATCCTGCGCATTTTTTTCCTGCTCCTGCGCTTTGTTTTCTTCTGAGCCCTCTGTCTGGTCTTCCGAAGGCTGCTGTTCATTGTTCACATTGCCATCTGAGGGCTGCTGTGGTGTATCCGGATTAGCCGGTTCTGTCGGTTGCTCCGGCGTAACCGGCACATCCGGGTTAGCCGGGATTACTTCTACTTCATCCCCCGTTATCGGATCAACCTTCCATCCTGTTTTCGCTGCATCACGCAGGCCGGTATCTTCCAGATATCCTGTCTCTTCATTGTATCTGATTTCTTCATTCTGAATCATCTCCAGGACAAGATCCGATACTTCTGTAAGTGTATCACGCCCATCAATGGATTTTGCCTGTAATTTTTCTCCATTTTCTGTTCCATTAGAAGTGCTTTCTGTAAGACCACCCTCTGCCGCCCAAGCTGTTGCCGGAGCACTGAAAGTAAGTCCGAAAACAAGTAATCCTGCTAGAATTTTTGTTCCTGTCATTTTTGCCACTTTTATATTTCTAAATTTCAAAGCCTGTTGCTCCTTCCTGCAAATTCTGTAAAATGCAGTTCTTTTAGTCGAAACGCGACATTTTAATTTTACTACTCTTTGACAAAGCCGTCCATATTTCATTAAAAATATTTCTGATAAAATTTTTCAAACTCAGAGAGTAATTTCTTTCGAAAAATGTTCTGGTAAAATAATCATGACCACCGGCTTAGCCGGTGGTTTGCTTTGACCCTATAAGGGTCTATTACCGGCACTGGAGTCTAAAGACTCATCGAAATAGGTTCGCCAAGCGCAACATCATTTACTTACAAAGCC
>Ga0129313_1000305_pt1 | contig 46286 bp, 59 predicted proteins | sample O1105metagenome_FD_94436 | JGI IMG/M metagenome (GOLD analysis project Ga0129313, IMG submission 94436) | Orangutan group fecal microbial communities from fecal samples from Wisconsin, USA - O1105 metagenome | ecosystem: Host-associated > Mammals > Digestive system > Large intestine > Fecal...
AAGTGGGTGCTTGTCTAGGATATAGGTTAATATTTCGGGTGTCATTTGGCATTCCTTTGGGAAGCGTCCGATAAGCACCGCTTTTGGATTGGGGTAAGCTTGTAAAATGGCTGCTAAATTGCGGTCAAAATCATGATAGTCATCTTCTTCTGCCTCTTCTAAGAAAAGGACATAATCGTTGACTTGAGGGGTGTAAGGTGTTCCGCGAAGAAGTCCAAAAGTAGATAAATTTCCACCAATGATGGTGCCAGAAGCTTTCCCTGCGTTGTAAATTTTCCATTCTGTTGGCATAAAATGACGTGGTTGTGTTGGGTCATACCAAGGGTCGCTTGACCACTCCTGACTTGGAACAAGGTCATAAGCTGATTTTGTCATGGCATTTAACCAAGCCTTGCTCTGGTAATCTTGACCTTCTTTCATTTTAAAACTAGAATATGACGGTCCCATGTAAGTGAGGTTTCCAGTTTTAGCAAAAATAGCATTCAAAAAAGCTGTCGAATCCGAATACCCACAGATAATTTTAGGGTGTTTGGCAATTAAGTCGTAGTCAAGATAGGGCAACAGTTCGTTAGAATTAAAACCACCAATCGTAGCCAGAATAGCATCAACAGAGTCATCAGCAAAAGCAGCGTGCAAATCAGCAACACGGCTCTTGATTGAAGAAGAATAGAGCATATCAGATTCTAAGTAATGTTCTGAAAATGACACACGAAATCCTAGATTTTCTAACGTTTCTTTGGCAGAAAGGTTGGCTTCAAATCCACCCAAGCGAGCAATTGAATCTGACGGACTGAGTACGCGAATGTGACTGTTAGGACTTAGTTTTTTCATAAAACACCTCCAAAGATTTTTAGTATTATAGCATAAATCCCCTATTTTACAAGGGAAATAGAATCGGTAAGATAAGTTCAGAATTTAAGAAATCTACTTGACGCCATTTAGATTTTAAGGTAGAATATTATTTGTTATGGCGGTATAGCCAAGTGGTAAGGCACGGCTCTGCAAAAGCTTGATCGTCGGTTCAAATCCGTCTACCGCCTTTTTGATACATTTCAATCTTTCTTTAACAACACAAAAACCTTGATTTAACAAGGTTTTTTAATTTTATAAACAGATAATAAAAGATAAAAAATAAAATAATTTGGGGCGAATTTGGGGCAAGCTAAGCAGCTGCAAAAATCTCTTTGATGATTTCGTGATTTTGTTCTGCTAGTTTTTCCATTTGGTGTGAATAGACTTTCAATGTGATGTCTGGGCTTTCATGACCCAGTAATTTGGAAATGGTAATAATATCAATTCGTTTTAAAATCAAGTAAGATGCATAAGTATGTCTTAATGAGTGGTTACGTACCTTGCGCTTAACCAACTGCTTTATAAGTTTATTACATGCCGAATTTGATACACCGTAACATATACGGTTTTTGTCATTTTCTTTCCAGTATTTAGCTCGAAAGATAGTAAGCACGTTGATAGTGACTGCATCAATAGGAATTTTTCTTTTTGATTGCTCGTTTTTAGTTTCGCAAAAATCTTGAGTGATAGAGTAGTCAAATGCTTTATTAATGGTGATAAAACCATTTTCAAAATCGACATTATCCCACGTAAGCCCCATAACCTCCGAGAAGCGCATACCAGTAACAGCCAATAAATGCAAAGTGAAATAAGAGATATACTGTATCTTTTGACGTGTGGTGTCAATCAAATACAAGTATTCATTCTCTTCCAGAAAGTCTTCATTTTCAGACCGCTTTTTAATTTGTGACCTTGCCTTAGCTTCTTCAGCAAAATTGTAGGTGATAATTTGTTCTCTAACCGCTATTTTCATAGCACCTTTGATTTGATAATGGAATTTTTCAAGTGTTTCTTGGGCGTATTTCTCGCCGAATTCATTCAAAACTTGCTGATATTGTAGCGGTGTAATATCTTTAACTTTTGTATTACTAAAAATACGTTTGATGTGTTTCAAATTCTTTGTGTATGTTTGCCACGTCTTGTCTGTAACGTGTGGTCTTTTATAAATTTCAGACCATAGCTTAACAAAGTCATATAATGTGATATTTTCGTTTTGAAAACTATTCTGATTTAGCTTTAACTCAGCTTCTAAAGCGGCTGCTTTGGCTAAAGCTTTAGTTTTGAATTTAGATTTTGATTTTTGACGATACTTCCCATTAGCGTCTTTGTAGCTAATACGATATTCCCAACCATTACTACGTTTGCGAAAATAAGCCATTTGATTTATACCTCATTTCTGTGTTAAAATGGGTATAGTAAAGAGACCTACGCATGCAGGTTCTTACTATACATTCTATTCAATATCTGTACTCAAATTTTGGCGAAGGAGAGTGCAGTTATTTTTTATTAACTTGATTTTGTGTTATAATAACTAAAAATAACATTTTAGGGGGTGAGTAACATGGTAAAAGTTCGTAAAATACCAGTAGTAGTCGAAGCAGAACAAGTGGATACTGTCCAATATATTGAAACGTTGGAAGGTACTATGAAAGCTTCAGCTGGTGATTGGATTATTACTGGTGTCAATGGGGAGCGTTACCCTGTTAAACCCGATATTTTTAAGAAAACATATGAAATATTGTAGAAGGTTAGATTCAAGGTCTAACCTTTATTTTTTTGGCAATATCAGATGTTCTTTTGTTAAAAGCTTGCTCAATATATTTATTAGGAGAAGCTATAAAATCCTTCCATTTTACTAGCACACAATAACGATCGTCTTCGCTCCAAACATGTTTGCCATTATCTAAAGGGAGATAATAATTATAACTAAATTCCCTTATTGTAGTATTTTCATTAATCACGACAATATTATGATTTTTAAAACACTGTGAACAAGCTTGTTGACCTTTATAAATCTTATCATAAACCTCAGGTAAGACTACACCTAAAATACCATTTCGAGTCCCTGCGGAAGTATTGGATAAAGATGCTTGTAATTCACGTTTTATATAGTTTTGATTTAGATAACTATTCTCTGCACTGTATTGCCCGATAAGGTGTATTGTAACTGTAGAATCTTGCAAATAGTCTTCACGTATTTTTCGCATGATGTAATCTTCGTTTTCTGATTGTATAGGTTCATTTAACGATTTATCGATCATATCTATATCAAGATAATTTTGAATGTATTTTTTGTAGTGCATGTCATCTGATTTAAACGAAATAAAACATTTATGACTTGTCATTTACCGCTTTCCTTTCTTTTAGATGTATCGGTCTGAAGATTAGCCCAGTTAATATTTTCACTGGATATAATTGTTTCACAGCGTTCAACAAGTAAAGCAAATTTATCCTCTTCATTTTTATATACACCTGTTTGTGTTTGATACATATATTTTTCATGCCTCAATGTTTCAGCTGTTGTACGGTACTGCGTCCAGTTTGATTGGTGATTAGAAAGAGAAATTAAGGACTCGCACGCTAATATAACACTAGAACACAAAACAGATATAATTTTGAAATTAGCTATATTAAATGCAGAAGTAATGGGTACAATAGCACCAGCTAGGATTTCAATTTTTTTATACCACTTATACCATTTTTGATGTTTTTGGCTTTTAGTATCATACCAATTAATTTGGTCATCTAATCTTTCTGAAATATATTTAGCTTCATCCATGTGTTCTCCTAAAAACTTAATAATATTTTTATTCTTTCTTATTCTCCTCAACCCATTTTTCAATTTTTTTAATTTGTTCATCAGTCAATGGATTCTTATCGATATGTTCAAGAAGTTCTTGGACAAGTTTCCTAAAATGATCATTCATAAATCAATATCCCTTCTAACTGTTTAGCTTAAAAAGAACATTTGTACGTTGTTAACTTTAATCTTCTAAACTATAATCATTTACTGTAATTTGAATAGTTGAAAAAGTTTTATCTGTTGTAAATTCAAGGTTTCGTTTCTCGTTAGCCGCCCAGTCATTTTCATAAATTGTTTGAGTATCAACGGTAGTTCCCTGATCATCAATTAACTTGATATCTAGAAATAAATATTCAAAATTCAACTGAGTAGTATTTTCAGCAGTAGCAGTATAGATATAATATGAAAGAGATTCGTCTGAATTCGCTTCATCCAATGTAAATGTAAGAGAATCAGCAAATGATTTTATTGTATCTTCATTTTTGTTCTTTGTTTGAACTTCTTTTCCAGATGCTAACAATTCGTCTAAAATACTTTGGTTTTTTTCAGACACTTCAATTTTTTTGATATCATTGATTGCAATTAATTTTGAAGTTCTAGAATCATAATGTTTTTCCCAATTATCATAAAATGAATCTGAACCATACGTTTTAGCAACTTCTAACCCATTTTTTAGTTCATTTATATAAGCTAAAGCAGCTTCTTTAAGTTTGCTATCTTTAAATTTAAGATCTTGGTATTTTTCAATAACATCAAGCTCTGTCTGAGTAGCTGTTTCGTATCCTTCTTCAGTCATTACAACATCAGCATTTGCTTCATCATCAGTATATGCCCATCTGGCATCTAATGCCTTTCCTAAATCAGTAACAAAATCATTATCATAATATTTCACTTCTTTTTTGGTTGATGTTGTTCCACAGCCAGCAACAATAATACTAACAAATAATAAAGATATTACTAAAAACATTCTTTTCATTTTTATTTCTCCTATAATTGATAAAAATTATTTACTTTTAAAGGTTCTACCACAACTATTACAATGCCAGTTGTTTTTTCCGTTCTTACCGACAAGTCCAAGTAGGACGAGTGGCCAAGCAATTAAAAATCCAATACAACCAACACAACCGTTGAAATTTTTTCTGTCCTGATTCATAAATTGAATATTAGTGCTTCTGCAATATGGACAGCGCTTAGCAAACATTCCCATTTTCTTTTTCCTCCTGTATATCAGTTTTTTAAATATAATTCAGTGATTGCGGATAGTTTTTTTTACTTTTCTCTATAAATATCTACAACTTCCCCAATAGTCCTAATGTTATCATTTTCGGATAATGGAATATCATCGTATTCCTTGTTTAATGATTCTAAATAATCACCTTTTAATTTCTTGACGTAATTTTCACCGTTAACTTTAAAAATCCCGATTTTATTTAAATCGACTTGGTCTGTTAGCTTGATAAAAAGGAAATCACCATTTTTTATTTTGGGTTCCATTGAATGACCAACGACGATAGCGATAGTATCATACTCGTCTTCATCTGGTATCTCATCAGCGTCAAAGTCAACCATTGTGTCATAATCATCTTCTTGCCAGTAGCCAGTCCCTGCCGATACTTTACCAGGAGCAGGTAAGCTCACTCGTTTTCTCGTATCATATTCAGCACGTTTTTCTTGAATATCAATAACTTTGCCTTGTTCTTCGGCTAAAAGCTTTTCTGATGTCTGTACAAGCTTATTTTTACGACTATCATTTAACTTATTATAGTTGGATAATAAGATTGCTTGACGAGGGTCAAAATTGACTTTAGTTATGTTCTGTTTTGGTTTCGCCGATTCAATCGGCGGAAATAAGTCATCAATCGAAATATCGAAAGCATTAGCCAATTTAAATAATGTATTTTTCTTTGGGGTACGTAGCCCTTTTTCGTAATTAGCAATAGTAGTATCGCCCATTCCAACTGCTTTTGCTAATTCTTTTTGAGTTAGTCCTTTTAACTTTCTATATTCTTTTATTTTATTTCCGATATAGATTGCTAATTCTTCATCTGTCATAGCTTCACCTCCTTTATTTGATTAAATTATAACACAAAAATTCACGTTTTGAAAAGTTTTTTTACTTTTTCGCAAAAAAACTGTTGACACTTCACGAAACGTGAAGTATAATATAGTCAAGGTTAAGGAATTAACCGAAAGAAATTAAGAAAGGAGCAGAAATGAACGAACTAGAAAGAACAGCCCTCAATGAAATCATGAGGACTGTAACATACATTGCTGAGAAAGTCGATGAAATTGATTCTAAACTTCAATCTGATGAAACAAAAGACATTGCTTCATCAGCGTCATAATCAGCCGCGATAAATTGCGCTGCTGAGAGAATAAATCTTTTTAAATCTTGAATATCTTTGTTATCGTGTCTTCGTATATAATGAGTTTCGTCATTACCAATCCAAGCTACGGATTTCGCTAAAGCTTGTAGTTTTGGGAAATCATCTAAGTAATCAGCAATCACTTTTCCAAGCATATTTTTCTTAATGGTTTCTTCGTCTTCGGGATTCTTTAGAATAGTATAATCCTTTATTAAAAATTCTGCTGCTTTACGATAACCGACACCTGCTATTTGATCAAGTTTTTCTCGCTCTGCAACTGTTGCTTGAGAATATATTTCAACAAAAATCGGAGATACTTTTTCAATGTTTTCAGGTAATTTGACTTTAATGGGTGGTCTGTATGAATAATTAATCATTTTCGCGCCATTTGGCGTGTTGTGGATATATTCTATCGCGAAGTATTTTAAACAATCTTCAAAAGGACATCGAAAAACGATAGAAAATCTTCCTTCATCACGAAAATCTGAATTATCTGTACTTATGCTTTCTCCGACACGCTGAGGTGACATTGTCCTACCACAGTGTGGGCATTTTGAAGGAGAAGATACTGTTATAGTTTTTCTATAATCTCTAAAATCAATAGTAATATTTAATTGCATAATTTATTCTCCAATCATTTTTTATTTAATTATACCATTTTAGAAAGGGGTGAGGGCATGCAAATAAAATTGTACGAATTACGTAAGGAAGCTGGTTTGACACAAGCACAAATGGCTGAAAAATTAAATATTTCCGAAACGACTTATCGCTCAAAGGAACTAGGTCAGACAGATTTCAAACTAAGTGAAATGTTTAAAATCGCCAATTTTTTTCAAAAAAATATTGGTGATATTTTTAGCGAAACAACTTCACGAAACGTGAATAAGAGGGCGTAATTTATCCCCTCTCAGCTAGTAGTTACGGCTCTAGCAAGTCAACAAATACAAGTCATTAATCAAAACGGTAATAATTTTCAATAAAATCTCCTCATTTATTTTTTAAACTGATTCCCTTAAAACTTTAATTCACCAAATCAAAATGACTTGCTAGGGATATAACTGCTAGTTGAGAGCAGTAGAACACAATTAGAAAGGAGCAAGAGACTTATGGAAGAAATAAAACTTACAACTACTGAACATACAGTAGATGAATTAATTGGACATTATGTGGGAATGGTTTGCTATCAAGCAGATAAAAAAGACCCAGCGACTATTACGGCAGTCACTGAGTTGATAAAAGTTTACACAGACCATTTTTGAGGGTTCTTGTCTGCTATTTCAAAATAGCTAACTTGTTCAAGGTTTATGTATTGTATTTTTGATGATCTAGTTAGTTTGCATGAAATCCAATTTGGTAAGTCGATTTCATCAGTAATTTCTGTGACAGATAATTTTTGGCCGTTAGAAAATACAAAAGTAACATATTGACCTTGTTTCAAAGCTCTTTGAATTCGTTGTTTTAACATAATTTTACCTCCTTTCCAAAAATATTATATCACGGAAAGAGGTTGACTATAGAAAGGACGGTGTATCTATTTTGAACACAAAAAAGCGACTGACGGAAATCAGTCGACAAAACAAATAAAACCTATAGGAGTATTGTAACATGGATGACAGACTTTTACAAATGCTTGATGAATTTGAAGCTGGTCTGACAGAACGCAAGCTAAAAGTCATGCAAGCAATCAATGACGAAAAGAATACTTATCCGCTTGAACTAAACAAGAAACAAGTCAGCAAAATGTTTGGTGTAGACCCAACGACATTTGACGCACGTTTTAACAGCCACAAAGACTTTCCACGTATTGAAACTGGTGGCAGGGAGAAGTACCCACGAGACAGCGTTATTGAATGGTATCACGATAATTGGAAAAGAACAGGAGCTTAATCATGAAAAAACTAATTAATTGGATTTTTGCAAAACCTAACAAACAAGAACCTCAACCAGAATTCGTATTTGAAAGCTGGGAAACAAAAGCTAAACGTTATGACAATGTTATTAAAGCGCAAAATGCTATGACACGTTACATTCAAAGAGGTTGACATGATACAAGAGGTTATTAATGAAAACGAGTTCTTAAAAGACGAAAACAGACGTCTAAATAATGAACTGACGAAACATTACTTTGCAACAGTCGCAAAAGCAAATTTACTCGACATCATCATTGCTGAAGGCTATATCTTGTCATCAACACTTGATAAATGTATCAATCAGCTTGATGAAATCGACCAGTTAGAAATTAGAAAGGCTATGACAAATGGCAACAGCTAAATTAGAAAAAGAAAACGTGCTTATTATGCGAATGCATTATGCAGAAGCTACTCACCCTGAAAATGGTGAGAAAATAGACGTTTCTGTGGCAATGAACGGTGTACCTGTTATCACTTACAAAGGTCGTATAGTAACTTACGACATTCAAGAAATTGTCAACGAAGCAGTCAACTTAATTGATGAAGCGTTAGCAAAGGAGTTAAAAAATGGTGACAATTAATAAATTAGAAATTGAGAACGTCAAACGGATTAAAGCGGTCAAAATTGAACCATCAGCGAGTGGTTTGACTGTAATTGGTGGAAATAATAACCAAGGTAAGACTAGTGTTCTGGACAGTATTGCTTGGGCATTGGGTGGTAATAAATACAAGCCAAGTAAAGCAGAGCGTGAGGGCTCAATGGTACCGCCAACACTGAAAGTGACTTTGTCAAACGGTCTTATCGTTGAACGTAAAGGTAAGAACAGCTCGCTTAAAGTCATTGACCCTAACGGACAAAAAGCAGGACAACAGTTACTTGATAGCTTTGTGGAAGAATTGGCTATCAATTTACCGAAGTTTATGGAAAGCACACCAAAAGATAAAGCGAACACGCTTTTACAAATCATTGGTGTTGGCGACCAGTTAGCAGAATTGGAGTTGAAAGAAAAGGAAATCTATAATCAACGCCATGCAATTGGTGTCATTGCTGACCAAAAGGAGAAGTTCGCAAAAGAACAGCCATACTACCCAGACGCACCGAAAGAATTGGTTAGTATTTCCGAGCTTATCCAACAACAACAAGCTATCTTAGCTAAGAATGGTGAGAACGCTCGTAAGCGTCAAAACGTGACAGTCATTCAACAAAACTATGACTTCAAACAACAAGAAGTTGATGAACTAAAAAAGAAGCTTAGAGTAGCTGAACAGCAATTAGATCAACTAACAGAAGACTTGCAAATTGCACAGACTGACGCTATGGATTTGCACGACGAGTCAACGGCTAAAATTGAAGAAAACATTGCACGTATTGATGAAACCAATCGTCGTGTTCGCGCTAATCTTGATAAAGATAAAGCTGAAGACGACGCTAAACAACAACGTGAACAATACAACCAATTGACTAATGAAATTGAAGCTGTTCGTCAGCAGAAAACAGACTTGTTAACTAACGCAGACTTGCCACTTGAAGGCTTGTCAGTATCTGACGGTAAACTACTTTATCAAGGACAAGAGTGGGATAACATGTCTGGCAGTCAACAGCTTATGGTAGCTACTGCGATTGTTCGTAAGCTTAAGCCAGAATGTGGCTTCGTTTTGATTGATAAGTTGGAACAAATGGATCAAATCACACTTGAACAGTTCGGCGCTTGGCTAGAACAAGAAGGCTTACAAGCTATTGCCACAAGGGTATCAAAAGGTGAAGAATGTGCTGTGATAATCGAGGACGGTTACTCAGTCGTTAACGAAGCACATCAACAATCAACAACAGCTAAGCCAGCATTTACAGCAGGCACATTTTAAAAAGGAGAATAACAATGAAACAAACTAAAACTTTTATCGTCTTTCGTGATAAAAAAACAGGAGCTTTTCTAGTGAAATATCACAGCAAAGAAACCACTTTAGCCTTTAAATCAACGTGGAGTGATGACATTGAGGACGCTGTTTATGTTACAAAAGAAATGTTTGAGAAAGAAAACGAACGTTACAAAGGGATGTTAGACGTCTTTGGCGCAGAACCAATTGAAGTCAAAGCAGAATACACGCTCACAACATTAGATGGCGAAGAACCAGAAGAAATCAAAGTAGACAATCACAGTAAAGTTAAAGAAATGATGTTTGATGCACTTGATGACATTTTTGGAGGTGATGATTAATGCAAATTACAAAAGGAAAACGCGCACGAGCTCAAAAAGTGGTTGTTTATGGTCCTGAAGGCATTGGTAAGTCAACCTTTGCAGCACAATTTCCAGAACCACTATTTATCGACACGGAAGGCTCAACTGATAACATGGACGTTTCACGCTTGGATAAGCCGTCAAGCTATACCATGTTGAAAAATGAAATTGCATGGGTGAAAGCTAATCCAACTGTTTGTAAGACGTTAGTCATTGACACGATTGATTGGGCAGAAAGCTTAGTCATTGCAGATGTCTGCGCACAACATGGCAAGAAAGGTATTGAGGATTTCGGCTGGGGGAATGGCTACACATACACTAAGGAAGAAATGGGGCGTTTGCTCAATCAGCTTGGTGAATTGGTCGATTTAGGTATCAACGTTGTGTTAACAGCACACGCTCAAATGCGTAAATTTGAACAGCCTGATGAAATGGGAAGTTATGACCGTTGGGAGTTGAAACTCGGTAAAAAGACGAGTTCACAGACGGCACCGTTAGTTAAAGAATGGGCTGATATGGTTCTATTTGCTAATTATAAAACAGTCGTCATGACGGCTGATAATGGCAAGAAAAAGGCGACTGGTGGGCAACGTGTTCTATACACGCAACATCATCCAGCTTGGGACGCTAAAAACCGTCATGGTTTGCCAGAGGAAATGCCGTTTGATTATGCAGGCATTGCGCATATCTTTAATCAAGCGCAACCACAGCCTACACCTCAACCGCAACAAACAGCGCCTGAACCTGCTCCACAAGCACCAGCACAGGAACAAACATCAACTGCTGAACCAACGCCACAAGCTCAACCACAGGTGCAAGAAACGCCACAGCAACTGTCACAAGCGCCTGAAAGCTTAACGCAGCCTGCGCCAGAACGTCAACCTTACCAAGAGCCTAATTTAGCCTTACCACAAGCGCTGCGTGATTTGATGATTCAAAACCAAGTCACAGAGCTTGAAGTCCAAAAGGCAGTTGCTCAAAAGGGCTACTACCCTGAGGACACGCCAGTTATCATGTACGACCCAGGATTTATTGACGGTGTTCTTATTGGCGCTTGGGACCAAGTGTTTAGCATGATTAAAGATAATCGTATCTTGCCATTTTAGAAAGGAATCACAATGGAAAAAACAATTAAATTAGACTTATCAGCTATCGGTGAAGGTAGCCTACAAGAAAAAGTAGACAAAGAACTTGAAAAAATCTTTGATAACATTCTTGATCCAAATACTGAAAGCAAGCCAGCGCGTAAGTTAACGATTACGCTCACAATGAAAGCTGACGAAAGTCGTCAAACGGTTAGCACAGCAATGGAAGTGAAATCAACACTAGCACCTCAAAAAGGTACAGCAACAACTGTTCTCGTTGGTCAAAAAGACGGTAAAGTCTACGCTAACGAATTGCTTAGTAGCGTCCCTGGTCAAACCTATTTTGACAATGAAGCGGTCTTGCGCACTGACATTGGCGAACCAATCGAAGCGCTAGAAAAAGGCATTAATGAAGATGTCATTGATTTTAATAAACAGAAAGCAGGTAATTAATTATGTCAGAAAACATTAAAGAAGCTATTGCATACGGCGTTGAGTTAGCAAGCCGTGAAGAAAAAATCATCACAGTTGATGACAAACACTACTATGATGATTCAAAAGCTAATCTTGTTGAGCTTGAACCGAAACTTTATCCAGATGTACTTGAATTATGCACGCTTGATAGTTTAGTCGACTACCTTAAATCAGGACTTAACAACACTAGCTATCAACGTTTAATGGTTATTGTGGAAAGTCCAACTCAAGTGTCTGTCTATACTGAAGATGATGAAAAAGCAGTACGTACACGCCTTGTTAGTATTGAAGCACGTATCCCAAGCATTCAATATGGCTACTATATGTCATCAACTGACTTCAACGTTTATCTACAATCTAAATTTAAAGATACAGATGACCGTGACGTTGTTTTGAATTTTGCAAGCGCACTTAAAATTGACAATGGTTCAGAAATTGTCGATAACGGTGTTAGCCAAACAACGACTGTTAAAACTGGAGTAGCTAACTTAGCAAAAGCTAAAGCACCAAATCCAGTCATGCTACGTCCATATCGCACATTTGCAGAGGTGGAACAACCAGCTAGCCAATTTGTGTTCCGCATTGATAAAAATGCAGAAATGGCATTATTTAATGCAGACGGTGGCAAATGGCGTTTAGATGCAATCAACAATGTTGCTAAGTATTTAAAAGCACAACTTGCAGAACAAGAAAACATTACAATTTTAGCTTAATCAAAAAGGAGAAATAACATGACACAATTTAACAATAACTTTGACCACGAACTAGGGTGGGATGATGAAATTACCACAGATGCCAAAGAATTCGTACAGCTCGCACCTGGTGACTATCAGTTCACAGTCACTAATCTTGAACGTGGACGTCACACGCCAAACCCACAAAATCCAGGAAAATTGCCAGCATGCAACAAAGCTACACTTACACTTCAAATTGAAACTGCAGAAGGTATCGCACAACTAACACATAATCTATTTTTGCATACATCAACTGAAGGTATGTTGTCAGCATTCTTTGGTGCTATTGGGCAAAAGAAACACGGTGAACCACTTCGTATGAATTGGAATAGTGTCATTGGCGCAAAAGGTGTTTGCCGAGTAAATAAACGCAAAGGTACTGGACAATATGCTGACCGTGAATATGACAACGTTAAAGCGATGATTTACGCTGATGACGTTGATTGGACTAAAGTATTGAATGCAAACGTACAAGGTCAATCACAACAACCTACATATCAACAACCAATGCAACAAGCAGCACCACAGCAATATCCGCAACAACCACAAGCACCACAACAAGCTGCAGGATTTCAAGCTGGGCAATTTTAAGAGGTAACTAACAATGAAAACAAGAAAATTAAAGAATGATTTAACTGGTCAGACTTTTGGTTTTCTAAGGGTATTACGCCGTTCCGAAGATGTCGGGAACGGTCGTAAGCCTGTTGTCAAGTTTGTCTGCGAGTGCAAATGCGGAAAAACTATTCATGTTAAATCAGATTCCTTACTATCTGGTCACACAGTAAGTTGTGGATGTAAAAAAGTAAAACATGGATTTTCACACAAGGAGCGTTTATACCAAACATGGCTTAATATGCGTCAAAGATGTAATAATCCTAATCGTCCAGATTTTGCAAGATATGGTGATAGAGGGGTAAAGATTTGTGACGAATGGCAGGATTATTCAAAATTCAGAGAATGGTCATTATCACACGGATATGCCGACAACTTATCGATTGACCGCATTGATGTTAATGGTAATTATGAACCCTCTAATTGCAGGTGGGTAGATAACTATATTCAAGCAAACAACACTCGTAAAAATCATTTGATTACATTTGAAGGCAAAACTTATACAATGGCAGAACTTGCCAGAAAGCTAGGGGTATCTTATGCAGCATTACAGCACAGAGTAGAGCGAGGTTGGACGATTGATAGAATCGTCAACACACCTCAAAGGAGTTGGTGAAATGGAATTACGAAGCTATCAACAAGAAAGTATTGACTCTATTTTGTCAGAATGGGAGCAAGGTCATAAAAGAACGTTATTAGTTTTGCCAACAGGGTGTGGGAAAACCGTAGTTTTTACTAAGTTAACCGAGGAATTGGTTAGGCAAGGAAAACGTGTTCTTATTTTAGCTCACCGCTCGGAATTGCTAGAACAAGCAGCAGATAAATTAAAAAAAGTTACTGGGCTTGGTGCCTCGGTCGAAAAAGCTGAACAGACTTCGCAAGGGTCATGGTATCGTGTAACTGTTGGTAGTGTCCAAACGCTTCAAAGAGATAAACGACTTGAACAATTTCCAAAAGATTATTGGGATGTCATTATTGTAGACGAAGCGCACCATATTTTAGCTGATGGTTACCAAAAAGTAATGAATTACTTTGATTGCGCAGATGTATTGGGAGTTACAGCTACAGCTGACAGATCTGATCGTCGTAATCTAGGCGAATATTTCGACAGTCTCGCTTATGAATATTCAATTGTAGATGCAATCAAATCTGGTTATTTATCAAAGATTACAGCAGTTACTATACCGCTAACATTAGACTTATCGTCAGTCAGTCAACAAGCGGGTGATTTCAAAGCTAGCGAAGTTGGAACAGCGTTAGACCCATATTTGGAACAAATCGCAGATGAAATGGTTAAACAATGTTCAGACCGCAAAACAGTTGTGTTCTTGCCATTAGTTAAGACGTCTAAGAAATTCCGTGACATTTTAAACGCAAAAGGTTTTAAGGCTGCCGAAGTTAACGGTGAATCAGAAGATCGTGCGGAAGTCTTAGCTGATTTTGACGAAGGTAAATATAATGTTCTTTGCAATTCCATGCTACTAACTGAAGGCTGGGACTGCCCAAGTGTTGACTGTGTGGTTGTTTTACGACCGACAAAAGTAAGAGCATTATACAGTCAAATGATTGGACGTGGCACTCGTTTAGCTGAAGGTAAAGAGAATTTGTTGATTCTGGATTTCCTTTGGCACACAGAACGCCACGAACTATGCAGGCCAGCGCATCTAATCACAGATAGTCCTGAAGTGGCTAAAAAAATGGTTGAAAATATGACTGAACAGACTAACCAACAATTTGAATTATTGGAAGCTGAAGAAACAGCTAGTAAGGACGTTGTGGCTGAACGTGAAGAAGCACTTGCTAAACAATTGTCAGAAATGCGCAAGCGAAAAGGTCGATTAGTTGACCCGTTACAATTTGAAATGTCTATCCAGGCTGAAGATTTAGCGGATTACGTGCCTGCCTTTGGAGTAGAAATGTCTCCACCAACTGACAAACAAATAGAGGCTCTGGAAAAATTTGGTATAGCTACAGCAGAAATTGGTAACTTTGGCAAAGCTAGTAAATTATTAGATCGTTTAAACAAACGTAAAGAAACTGGGCTAACCACACCTAAACAGATTCGTTTACTTGAACGTTATGGTTTTAAAAATGTTGGTATGTGGCGATTTGAACAAGCTTCAAATTTAATAGTTAGAATTCAAGCAAACGGTTGGCGTGTTCCTCGTGGTATTCGACCAGCGGAATTTAAACCAGAATAATAAGAAAGGATAAACATGGCAGAGAGAGATTTTGACCTGCTACCATTGCTGGATTATATCAATCCTGCCATGGTAGATTATGCAACTTGGTGTCAAGTAGGCATGGCACTTAAACATGAAGGCTACACGGCCATGGACTGGGATAATTGGTCGCAAGCTGATACCAGATACAAACGTGGAGAATGTTTCAAAAAATGGGATACTTTCAACGAAGAAGCAGGTAGTGTCGTAACAGGAGCTACTATCACGCAACTAGCGAAAGAGGGTGGCTGGCAACCCGCTTCAAGTGGTCGTGGTGATTTCCATGAGCTAGATTGGGAAGATACCATTGACCGTGACTATCAAATCGTCGATAAGAACTGGATTGAGTCTAAAGAAATCAGAGAGCCATTCAATTGGCAACCTGCACAAGATTTGATTAGATATCTAGAAACCTTGTTTGACTCAACAGATTTTGTCGGCTACGTGACTGCGACATATCCAATTGAAACAGACAACGGCACGATTTTCAAACCAACACAAGGGAATTTTGACAGGACAGCTGGTGAGCTTATCCAGCTACTGCAAAAAACGCCTGATGATATTGGCGCTGTCTTTGGTGATTATAAGGAAGAAGCAGGTGCGTGGATTCGTTTTAATCCGTTAGATGGTAAAGGTGTTAAAAACGACAACGTCACAGATTTTCGTTATGCACTTGTTGAATCAGACACGTTAGACATTGGTAAGCAATACGCACTATTTAAAGAGCTTGAATTGCCGATTGCAACGCTGGTTCATTCTGGCAAGAAGTCACTACACGCAGTCGTGAAAGTAGATGCGCGTGATTATCAAGAATACCGTAAACGTGTAGATTACATCTATCAAATCTGTAAGAAGAATGGGCTTGATATTGATACGCAGAACCGCAATCCTAGCCGTCTATCACGCATGCCTGGTGTCACACGCAACGGACGTAAACAGTTTTTGATTGATACCAACATTGGTAAAGCTAATTATGATGAATGGTACCAATGGGTCGAAGATTTAAACGACGACTTGCCAGACCCTGAAGGACTGCTAGACAGCTGGGACGACATGCCAGACTTAGCACCAGAGCTTATCCATGGTGTGCTACGTCAAGGGCATAAGATGCTGATTGCTGGTCCGTCAAAAGCTGGGAAATCATTTGCCTTGATTGAGTTATCAATCGCCATAGCTGAAGGTAGCAAGTGGTTAGGTTGGCAATGTGAGCAAGGACGTGTCTTATATGTCAATTTGGAATTGGATAGACCGTCAGCACTGCACCGTTTTAAAGACGTGTACGACGCTATGGGACTTCAAGCAAATAATGTTCAAAATATCGACGTCTGGAATTTGCGTGGTAAGACCGTTCCAATGGATAAATTAGCGCCTAAGCTAATTAGACGTTCACTTAAAAAGAATTACCAAGCCGTCATCATTGACCCAATCTATAAAGTATTGACTGGTGATGAAAACAGCGCAGACCAAATGGCACACTTTACCAATCAGTTTGATAAAGTGGCTACTGAGTTAGGTTGTTCAGTTATCTACTGTCACCACCACTCAAAAGGTGCACAAGGTGGCAAGAAATCAATGGACCGTGCCAGTGGTTCGGGCGTGTTTGCTCGTGACCCAGACGCGCTTATTGACTTAGTCGAACTTGAACTGAATGACAATCTGATTAAACAACGTACTGACAAAGCGAAATGTGACGTGTTTAAACGTGCTATCCAAGAGAAGAATTTGGACTATTATCAACATGAAATTACACTGGACGACCTGCAGAGCGTTGCTCAAATGAGTAAGCATTTCGATAAGGCTATTCCTGACATACTTATCAGAAAGCCATACTTGGACGAGATCCAGAAGGCAGAAGAAGCCGTACAGATAGCCACCGCATGGCGTGTTGAGGGGACGCTTCGTGAATTTGCGAAATTCCCACCAGTCAATATGTGGTTTAGCTATCCAGTACACAGCGTGGATACCACAGGTGTTCTTGCAGATATTCAGTTGGAAGATGATAAGCCCCTTTGGCAAAAGAAAGCTACCCAAAAAGCTCGTGAAGGTCGTAAATCTAAAAAAGAAAATGCAGAAGAAAGAAAGCAAAATCTTGAAGATGCATATGAAGCACAAAGATCTTTTCATCCAGAAGAGCCAGTAACTAAAAAAGAGATTGCCGAATTCTTAAATGTTAAGGAACGAACAGTTGAAAATTATATTCAAGAGCACGACGATTTTGTTCTAAAAAACGGAAAAATTTTCAAAATAAAATAGAAATCGCGAAAACGAAAAATACGAAAATACTGACTGCGGTTCGTAATTTTCGCACGAAAATAATGCAAAATTTACGATTGCGAAAAAGCAGTTTTCTGTATAATTTTCGTTTCGCAGTAAAAAAGCAGTTTTGCGAAAATACTGCATAAAACTGCCGAAAATCTTGGGGAATAACCCCAAGTTTGGGGAGTGTTTTGGATTCGCATGTGTGAAAGTCGAATGTTACGAGAGATTGGGCGACTGAGCTACGCCCAAATCATCTCGTACCAACTTTCGACAAGCGCGTGACTGCGAATGACCAAAAGCAGTCGTAAAATCAAAAGTAGAAAAAATGAGGTGTAAAAAATGGAAGTTTATAAACAACGAATGGTAAACGAATATAGAGAACTAAAAGAACGTACTGATAAACTAGGGATTATGCTTGACAGATGGTTATTTAATGATTTGGATTTTGAACCATCTTGCCCATTTGAATTACTTGAAAGCCAGTTTCATGTAATGAAAGCGTATCTTAGCATTTTGGCGCAACGTGCTGAAATTGAGCATATTGACCTTGGTTATGACTTTGTTAATGACCGAAGCAAGGAAGATTATTGAGGTGGTAGAAGATGACTAATTTATGGGAAGAAACATTAAGAGAGTTAGCAACTTACGAAAAAACATTTAAAGATGTCAAATATATTCAAGGTTTAGATTTTGCAATTACAAAAGAAAATTTTGAACAAGTCGCAAAAAAGACTACGTATGACTCTGGTTATGGTAAATCAGAGGTGGCAGAGGACTTAGTAATCGTTGGTGATGGTTGGTGGCTTGAACGTAATGAATATGACGGAGCTGAATGGTGGGAATATAAAGAAACACCAAAACAAATTAATGAGGTCAAAGAAGTTAATCGTCTTGCAGGTGGTATTGATGCAGGTTATGTATTAGCTGAACTAAATAAAAGCACGGTGGAAAAATGATTGAATTTTTTATCCCAATGAAAAAAATTCCCACTGTCACACATCAGCAAAAGAAAGTTCGTGTAATACGTGGTAAGCCACAGTTCTATGAGCCAAACGAGCTAAAGGAAACGCGGGAAATGTTCATGGAATTGTTAGCACCATATGCACCAGAAGAACCAATGGACGGTCCATTGAGATTGACCACTAAATGGTTATTTCCAAAAATCAAAGGGACAACTAACGGTCAATACAAGCATACGAAACCAGATACGGAAAACCTGTTGAAATTACCTAAAGATTGCATGCAAGAACTTGGCTTTTTCGTCAACGATAGTCGTGTGGCTAGTGAGATTACTGAAAAATTCTGGGCTGACACAGTAGGAATATATGTGAGGTTAGAAAATTTATGAAAATTGATTATATTGATTTCTTTCAAACGGAAGTACCAAACTGGATGAGAGAAAGTAATCAGAAATCACAAGAAGTCGGTTTTGGAACAGTTGCTTACTGGGAATGGGCGAATCAGTCTATTGTGGCAATCTGCGAGAAGTACGGCAATGATGAATTAGTCAACGGTCAGTTTCACTTAATCTGGGACTGGTTAGATAAACAAGCGAAAGGAGTAGGCAATGTATGAGGTAGTATTATATTTTGACAATATGGTTGATGAGATGTATCGTTTTGGCACCTACGAAGAAGCACTTGAAAAAGTGAATAACCTCAAATGGCAGTATCGAAACAAGCGCTTATACAGCTTTAAAGTGAGAAAGGTGGAAGTATGAAAAACGAAGATTTAATGATTGGATTAATTATCCCACTTGCACTGTTTGTATGTTTCGTTGCTGGACATGACATTGGCAAACGTGAAAGCAAATCTGAAATTGCAGAGCTAAAGATTGAACTCGAAGATGCTAAAGCACAAATTAAGCTTTTAGAAGAAAATCAAGTGATTGTCTATTACGCTGACAGTTGGGGAGGTAATTATGACAACTGAATTCATACTATTTCCAGGTTATGAAATTTCTTATAGACCGTTAAATGGAACTTTAATTAATACTGTTGTACTGGAAGACCCAGAGTGTTTACGAATGACAGTTGATGAACTACTTGATGAATTCGGTGAAGTTTCGATTAGAAAGAAAGGTGAGTAAATGAAAGAATTTAAAGAAATCATTGATGGAATAGCACATTCACTGAACATGACAGTTGATAGCTTAGTTAAAACTTATCCGCAATTAAGGGCTGAATATTCTTGGTACTACCTATGTGATAAACTTCAAGTAATTTTCAGTGTACTTCTCTTCGTCTACACATGTTTTGCCCTTATATTTATAATAGCTTGTCACTTTAGAGCAAATGATGATGACTATACAGAGGAGAGTGTTAACACACTATTCGCTGTTTACAAGGTAGCATTTCTAGGTGTAGGAATTCTTTTGGGAATAATTTTGGTAGCAACTGCTGTCAAAGGCTTCACAAGTCCAGATGTGCTAATCATTGACAGAGTACTAAACACTATTACACAAGGAGATTAATGACCCACAACGGTATCTAGCAAGGTTCGAGTCCCTGCGTGGGTATTAGGCTAGGAACTTAAAACAATAAAGAAAGTAGGTTCCATAATGAACATTCCCTAGTCGGTGTTCTAGATCTTAATCCAATCTTATTCTTTTATCAAATCATTGATTTCAGTTGGTATCTGTGACGGTCTTTAGTGTGGTTCGATTCCACACACAGATATACCCAGAATATTTTTTCATAACAAAAGGAGGTAACTCCTTCTTACACAAATTAGTATATAGCTGGTTAGTCTACTGGGTGGCTAGCTAGCAAAACAGACTGAAATACTTTAGAAAAGAGGAACTCCTTAAATCTTTCTGTAAAACACTCTAAAGCAGTTTATCAGCCGACTGTGATTATTTGAAGGCGCTGCTATATTTCCTCATGGTAATTCAATGTTTGGGTCGTGCGCCTGCCCATTTTGTGGAAACACAAAAAAGTCCCTGCTTACACAAGGACCTAAGATATATGAATGACACTTATATTATATCATAAAGGAGCTGTGTAAGTAGTGGGAAAATTGAGTAATTCGCAATTAAAAGCACTTGATGAACTGTTATTTGATTATGTGAGCATTGACCATAAGATTGCAGTACGTAAGCTAGAAATTAGTGACGTTCCAAATACAGATGAAAACGTAGGTGGTGGACGCTCTAACGTCGTATCTAAGCCAACAGAAACGACAGTAGCACGTTGGGATAGTGACCAGCGGTTAAATAGCCTGTATGCGCAGAAAAATGCAGTGGAGAATACGTTGAATATGTTAGACGACGATATGGAACGCATTTTCTGGCTACGTTGGGCAAGAGGTAGTGTGAATACCTGGGACGCCATTGCTGGTAAAATGCACATGTCAATCAAGACAATTTACCGCAAACGTCAACGCATTTTAGAAATTTTTGCTGATTTTTATGGTTTTTCGTAAAAATGACAAAAAATACGATATTTTTGTCACCTAAAATGCGATATTATGGTATCATCAAATGTTTATGATAAGGACGAGGTTTCTTGAGAGGTCTTACTCGTCCTTATTTTTATTACGGTCCTGCAATGAGTCGAGCCACGTCGGCTGTCATTGAAAAATAAATGGAAGTGAAAAATATCTCGTGAGCGGATAGCTAAAAAACGGTATACAATCCAGGTTGAGTGTATCATGCTTGTTTGTGCAACCTTTTGGATAAGCAGTAGGAACATAGCTCAGATGGTAGAGCAACTGACTTTTAATCAGAGGGTCACTGGTTCGAGCCCAGTTGTTCCTGTTGCAGTCACACGTTTGTGTGGCTTTTTATTTTAGATTGGGGGTGATGGAAAATCACTAAATTAACTTTAAAACAACAACGTTTTGCAGATGAGTACATCATCTCTGGAAATGCAACGGATGCAGCTATCAAGGCAGGTTACGCTATAAGGTCGGCTAGAGCTATTGGTCAAGAAAACTTGACAAAACCTGACATAAAATCTTACATTGACGAACGCTTATCTGAAATCCAATCAGAAAAAATAGCTAATCAAGAAGAAGTTATGCAAGTGTTGACTTCGGTTTTACGTGGTGAACGTGAAGAAGAAGTTGTTGAATTGAATAAAGAAACTGGTATGTTTGTTAAAACGACCAAAAGGCCCGACACATCAGCTGTTATTCGTGCAGCAAACGAAATTATGAAACGTTATCCACTGCCTAAAGAGATTAAACTCGAAGCTAACGTCACAACAAACAAACTTGACGGTATTTTGGCACAGTTAGAAGATGATAGCTCATGAGCGACATGATTCTATCTGATAAATATAAAGCGTTCTTGCGACACAATGCGAAAGCCGAAGCTCTTGAAGGAACAACAGCTGCTGGGAAGACAACGGTTGGTGCTTTTAAATTCATGTTAAAAGTCGCTAAGTCATCTAAAAAGTTACACTTTATTGCTTCAAAATCAATTGGTGACGCGGAAAAGAACATTATTAATTCTGATTTGGGGATAGTTGATATTTTCGGAGAGTTGGTCGATTATCGTGGGAATGGTAGTCTTGATTATAAAATTCCACATTTGGTTTATCACGTCGATAACAAACCAGAGAACGATAAGATTGTTTTCGTTCTTGGGTACGAAGATAAAACCAAATGGAAAAAGGCGCTGGGTTCACAATTTGGTTGTGGTTACATTGATGAAATCAACACAGCTGATACAGACTTTGTTCAAGAATCAACTATGCGTTGTGATTATTGGATGTGTACTATGAACCCAGACGATCCAACATTACCAATTTACGAACAATACATCAATCGCTTTCGTGCTTTGCCAGAGTACGAACGAGACACTCCGAAAGAAATTCAAGAAGAATTAGACAAACAACCAGCGCAACCAGAATGGACGTACTGGTTTTTTAATTTCGACCATAATGCAGGACTGCCAGAGGATAAAAAACAGCAAATTATCAATACGGTAGCTCCTGGGACAAAGATTTATAAGAATAAAATATTAGGGCTTCGTGGTCGGTCGGAAGGTCTTATTTTCTCTATGTTCGAGAGACAGCACAATGTCATTGCACGCAAGCAAGCTAAATCGTTTAGCTATGCGCAGTTTTCGTGTGGTGTTGATACGTCTTATTCTGAACAGTCAAACGACACAATCGCTTTTATTTTCCAAGGTATTACGCGAGACGGTAAGCTAGTAACACTTGCCGAACGAGTTTACAACAATAAAGATTTGAGCGGTGATAAGATAGCGCCGTCAGATACAGTCGAGCTATTGCATAAGTTTCTAGATGATTGTAAGGACGATTGGGGCTTTGCACGTAGGATTTACGTTGATAACGCAGACCAAGCAACAATTATGGAATTGAGGAAATACGCTAATAAATATGGTCTGCTATACGAGTTCATGAATGCGAACAAGAAAGTCAAAATCATTGACCGTATTAATTTAATGGCTAGCTGGATGAAACAAGGTTACTACTTTGTCGTTGATGACTGTGAAAATCATTTACATGAATTAGATGTCTACAGCTGGAAAGAAGGCAAGGATGAGCCAGAAGATAGAAACGACCACACCATCAATGCTTGTCAGTATGGCTTTATTCCGTACATCAAAATGATCGGTGAAAGGCAGAATAATTCTAACCAGTTCGATACGCTTCGGGCTGGTTTTGGTTTGTAATGAAAGGATATTATGGCATATAGAGAAACTTTTGTAGATAGCACAGGCAAGAGCAATTTACTTGAATTACGTTTCCACCGTGAAGCACGGATGAGATACAGTGTTCATGATTTAGACACGTTATTTGCTGATGACTATCGCTTACTTAAGGAAATACTACATCACCACGAAACAATACAGAGACCACGTATTCAAGAACTGCTTGACTACGCTGAGGGAAATAATCACGATATCAGTAAAGCTGGTAGACGTCGTGATGATGACATGGCAGACACTCGTGCTATTCATAATTTTGGACGTGCAATTGCTGTATTCAAACAAGGGTATTTGGTTGGCAATCCTATTCAGGTTTCTTATGAGGATGACAGCTATCAGGAACAATTGGACGAATTAGCTAAGCAAAATGATTTCCACCAGCTAAACCGTTCACTAGTACTTGATTTGTCTAAGACCGGTCGTGCTTATGACTTGGTTTATCGCGCACAAGATGATACGACACGAGCAGTTAAGCTAGATCCGTTAGGGACATTTGTCATTTATGACGACACTCTGGAGATGCACAGTGTCGCTGGTGTACGTTACTATCAAGCTAATCCGTTTGATGACAAGAAAAAAATTGTTGAAGTCTACACGCCAAGTGACATTATGACGTTTGAATATGACGGTACGCTTAATGAAATCAGCAGAACCACACATGCGTTTGAGTTAGTTCCAATTACGGAATACATGAATAATTCAAACGGATTAGGTGATTATGAGACAGAGCTGTCATTGATTGACTTGTACGACGCTTCGCAATCTGATACAGCTAATTATATGCAGGACTTATCAGACGCTATTTTGGCTATCATAGGTCGTGTTAATTTCCCAGCCGACTGTGACACAGCAGCGAAGCAGATTGAGTACATGCGTAAAATGCGCAAAGCTCGTTTGTTAAACTTAGAGCCACCTATTGACCAAGAGGGTAACGAAGGAACAGTTGACGCTAAGTATTTGTACAAGCAATATGATGTTAACGGTACTGAAGCTTACAAAAAACGTGTTGTTAATGACATTCATAAGTTTACCAATACACCAGATATGACCGACGATAATTTTGCTGGTGTTCAGTCTGGTGAAGCTATGAAATGGAAAGTGTTTGGTCTTGACCAGGAACGTGTTGACATGCAAGCTTTGTTTGAAAGGTCTCTTAAACGTCGTTATCGTCTAGTGGCTAACATTGGTAAAGTTGCTCGTGAAATGACAGATTTTGACGTGTCTAAATTAATCATTACATTTACGCCGAACTTACCTGCAGACACAGCAAACATTGTCACAAATGCTAAGAATCTGTATGGCATGGTCAGTGATGAAACTGTTTTTGATATGCTTCAAACGGCGACTGGTGTTGATGCTAAAATTGAAATGGAACGTTTGAACTCCGAAGAACCACAAGAACCAGAACCACGAATTGGTGAGGTGACCGCTGATGAGCAAGAAGCACAATGATTACTGGTCAAAGCGTAGTGATGACATTATGCACTATGTCGACGGTACAGACATTGATATGTTTGCTGAATTGCAAAAGGTTTATGTTGAGCAATCAGCAGAGCTCCAACGTGATTTGTTTGCATTTGTGACTAAATATGCAGATGATAATAAAATGAGCTATTCTGACGCCCTACAGCGCCTTAGAGGAGTTGACCTATCAAATTATCAAGCTAACGCTAAGAAGTACCGTAAACAAGCTGAGAAAGACCCAGAATTGCTCAAACGACTGAATGAACAGTATGCTGGCTCGAAAGTGACACGACTGGATGCACTAAATCTTGAAATGACGTACAAAGTTGGTGTCATGCAAGGTGTTCTTGAAACGTCATTTGAAAATTATCTGAAGTCAACTGCTAAATATGCTTATAAGAAAGCCATGGGGGGCAATAGTGGGGCTTTAAATGAACCAGCGCTGAAAGAACTTATCAATACACCGTTTAATGGTCGAAATTATTCGCAGCAATTGTGGGGCAATACTGATGATTTAGCCAGGGATTTGAGAGATGTTCTAAAACGTGGTTTCATTCGTGGTGATGATGTTCGTAGTATGGCTGGTGAGCTTGCCAAAAAATACAATGTGGCACGTTCACGAGCTCAAACACTTATTAGGACAGATGGAACAGCTATTGTCAATCGTTCAGCTATCAAACGCTATGAAGAGTCTGGTTTGGAATTCTATCGCATATCTGTACAGATGGACAATAGAACGTCTGACATATGCATTAGGATTCATGATGAAGATAAACGTTATAGAATTGATGAGTTCGAAACTGGTGTAACTGCACCACCATTTCATTATAATTGTCGGTCCGCTGTTATTCCTGATGAAGATGAGTTAGACGAACAATCGTTAAGAAATATTGGAAAAGTAAATGTAGATAGCTTATTTGAAGATGTATCAAAGATTTGGGATGAAGTTTCTCATGGCGTGGTAGATAGAGAACAAATAAGAAATAAGTTGCAAGATAGGTATGATATAGGCGTTTTATCGTCTAAAATTAGTCGATATGCGGCATTTAATAATGTTTATATAGACGGCAATAGTTTATCTTCATCTTTGCGTTCTCATGGTCAACAGTATACTTTAGATGAATTTAAATTGATTGAAGATGTAATTAAAAAACCTTATTTAGCTCTTGATAATTCTTCAAGGGTGGAAGGCTCACTTCTTCTTTATGCTAAAATACCTAACAAAGACCGTTTAGTTATGGAAGCAGTTATTATTCCTCGTGATGAAATGATGATGATTCATTTCAATAAAGTAGGTATTAGGCAAGAGAAGAAGAATAGAAAAAACAATGTAATACTTTACGAAAAAGGCAAAGAATAGTATAATATAGGTGAGAAAAGATAGAGGTTGAGAATCTGTCACCAACACGCCGCTTAGCTAGCGGGTCAGAAATGCGGGAGCCTCGACAGTCCCGCCTATCTTATTACTATTTGCGCTTAGAGTTATAATCTAGGCGCTTTTTTTGCACCCAAAAAGGAGAAGATATGTTTATTTAGCAGTTAATTTTAAACGCACTAGGCTTGTTAGTTTTAGTGATTATTTGTGGTTTCATTGCTATTGCAGTAAAAAGTTTTATTAAGGAATTGAAAAAATAACTTGGCTGAACTGTTCGGAATTTCCGAATGGTTCTTTTTGTGGAAGATTACTCAAGTGGTTAAGAGGGCAGGTTGCTACCTTGCTAGGCGTGTAAAAGCGTGCGTGGGTTCGAATCCTACATCTTCTGTTGACGTGGCTAGTCATTAAATAAGCCAAATAATAACTTACTAGCGTGGCTTATTGCGTTAGGTATGGAAATTACATTCGGACAAGACTAGAAAACGTGAGACGTCCGTTTTCGTGGCTTTAAGAACGTTTGGGAGTATCTAACAAGATAGGACTAGCATGGAGGAATAAAAATGAAAAAAGAACTTTTAGCGCTTAACATGCGTAATTTACAATTTTTTGCTGATGGTAGCGAAGCTGGTGCTGACGACAACGGCGGTGCAGGCACAGAGGGCAACGAAAGCAATAACAACGGTAATGATAACGGTCAAGAGTTCAAAGGTCCGCAATCACAGTCAGAATTAGACAGTCTTACGAATAAAGCTGTACAAAAGGCTTTAGAGAATTACAAAAAAGGTGAGCAAGAACGTATTAAACAACGTATTGCTGAAGCTCTTGAAAAAGAAAAAGATTATGCTAATTTATCGGCTGCTGAGCGTGCTAAACGTGAATTCGAAGATAGTAAGTCAGCTTTTGAACAAGAAAAAGCACAATTTGAACACGAAAAATTAGTCGTTCAAGTTGAAAAAGACCTTGTTTCAAAAGGTTTACCAGCTGAATTTGCCGAATTGTTAGCCGTTGGTGATGCTGAACAAGCACTTGAACAAGTCAGCAAATTTGAAAAAGCCTTTAATGACGCTGTTAACGCTAAAGTCAAAGTATCATTACGTCAGCCAGCACCTAATGCAGGTGGTAATGGTGCTTCACAAACGAATTATGGTGCAAGTCTTGCCAAAAATTCAATTAAAACTGGTGAGAAACTATTTTAAAGGAGAGCTTATATGCCAACTAAGAAATTATTTGGAAATGCTGAAATTCTTCACAATTTACCTTACGAAGCGATTTCGGTTACTGTTGATAAAACAACAACAGGGACAGTTACAGAAAATGCACGTACTATTCTAAAAGCTGGTACGTTAGTAGCTGGTGATGGTGCTTCAATTTTTGCTGACCGCAGTAAAAAGGTTAAGGCAAATACAGAAGCACCAGATGGTGTTTTACTTTATGATGTTGACGTTACAGAAGGTGATGCAGTTGCAAGTCTTGTCTATCGCGGTACTTTGCGAGAAGACAAAGTCAATGGCGGTACAGTACCAGAAGGTGCTAAAACTGCATTAAAACACATTCAATTTGTGAAAGGAGTCTAATTTATGCCTTTAATTTATGATGTTATGACAGCGGGGAATGTGTCTGGTTACTGGAATGCTAGCCAACAAGCAGTTGATTCTACAATCGGTGAAAAAGTGTTCCCTGCTCAAAAACAACTTGGACTGAAATTATCTTACGTCAAAGGTGCGTCTGGTCGTCCGGTCGTATTGAAACCGTCTGCTTTTGATACAAAAGCAACACTTCGTGAACGTATGGCTGTTGAATTGGTTGATAAAGAAATGCCGTTCTTCAAAGAAGCTATGCTCGTGAAAGAAGCTGACCGACAACAATTGAACCTTATTGCTCAAACTGGTAATCAAGCACTTATCGACACAATCACAGCTGGTCTGTTTGATGATGCAACAACGTTACTTTCTGGTGCTCATGCTCAATTAGAAGCTATGCGTATGTCAGTACTTGCGACTGGTAAGATTGCTGTTATCTCAAACGGTGTTGCTCTTGATTTTGATTATGGTGTAGCTGATGACCATAAAGGAAAAGTCAAAACAGCGTGGTCAGATGCAGATACAGCTACACCGCTCAAGGATATTGACACAGCTATTACAGCGATTGAAGAGCTTGGTAACAAGGCGGAAGTAGCTTACATGAGTGCTAAGACATTTGCGCAACTTAAAAATGCTAAATCTACAACAACATTGATTAAACCGCTTGCACCAACAGGAGCAGGAGTTACTAGCCAAGAATTGAAAGACTATATCCAAGATAATTATGGCTTGACTATTGTTGTTAAATCAGGTACTTACAAAGATGCTGACGGTAAAATCAAAAAATATTTCCCAGATGATAAAGTCACTTTTGCACCAAATGCGGCACTTGGTAAAACAATGTTTGGTACAACGCCTGAAGAATCAGATTTGATGGGTGGTAACAACGCTGTTGAAGTGTCTATTGTTGATACTGGTATCGCAATCACAACTAAGAAACTTGATGATCCAGTTAATGTTAAAACTAAAGTGTCTATGATTGCTTTACCATCATTTGAAAATATCGACGAAGCTTATATGCTTAGCACTACACCAGAAGTTTAATTGGGAGGTAGCTAATGGTTAAAGTGATTGCAGGCTTTCGAGACAAGGAAACACAGATTGTCTATGTAATTGGTGACGATTACGAAGGTGACCGTGTTGCTGAGCTTACAAAAGCTGGTTTCTTGAAGAAAGAAGCTACAAAGAAAGCCACTAAATAATAAACAGGAGGTGTTCAATGACGCTGACACCACTTGATGAAACTAAAATTATCCAAAATGTTAAATTGGATTTAGAAATTACTGATAAATTGCAGGACGGTTTGTTAAAAATGCTGTTAGACCGAGTGGTAAAACATTTTAAAGCAGAATATGGCGTGTCTGACATTGACGACGCCTATTCTTTTATCTTTGAGGATTGTGTTATCAAGCGATTTAATAGACGTGGTTCAGAAGGGGCACAGTCAGAAAGTGTGGAAGGCCATTCAGTTTCCTATTATGAAAATAAGAATGAGTTTCTACCCTATGACGACATGTTGCAAAAAGCTTTTGGACAGTCTGGGCAGTCACGACCAGGACGGGTGTTTATCCTATGAGATATGCTGATAGAGTTATTCTAATCACAGAAACGACCGAAGCTGATTTTTTAGGTGATAAGGTTATTAAGAAAGAAAGCCAACCGATACCATGTTTTCGTGGTGGACTAACCATTGAAGAACAAATGGCAGTTTTTGGTAAGTACAGTCTTGATAACTTTAAGTTATACCTAAAAGGCTACTATGATGGATTTGAAACAGTAAAATATCACGGTAAGACGTTAATGATTGCTGGCAAGATTCATCACAACAATCACACGGTAATTTATTTATGAGTATCAAATACAGCGTTAGAGGTGTTGATAGGTACGTTCAAAAGCTAAAAAACAAAGGTAAACAAGCGCAGACTGCCACAGACAGACAATTAGAGTTGTCTAGCTTACGCATTGAACGTAGCGCGAAAGTAAACGCACCAGTTGACACAGGAATGCTGAAAAATACGATTTTTTTAGTCAAGGCAGGCAAACTTACTTATAAGGTGGTTAGTCCTGTTCGATATGCGATATATGTGGAGAAAGGGACCCGTAAAATGCGCGCACAGCCTTACTTGAAACCAGCTATTGACGCTGAACGACCTAAACTAATCAGTAATTTACGCAAACTATATGAAAGATAGGTGATATATGACGACTTATTCACCATCAACTTTTATTTTAAAAGAACTACACGATAGGTTGGAAGTGTTAGCTATTCCAATCTATTTTAAATTGCCCAATTCTGACGTTTTAGAGCCTTTTATTGTGATTGGGTCTAATTCATCAGATACTTCCAAAACAGCGCAAACTGGGGCTGTTATTGAGGATATCACGGTAAATATTGACGTCTTCCTAGATGGTTCAAGTAGAACTAATGCAGAAGAAATTAAATCTAAGGCTTTAAGAGCGTTAGGGCGCAGAAATGCAACGGCTAACATCATTCCAGATAATAGCATAGGACGTGAAGTGTATCACGTTTCTATTGCTGTATCTGACACTATTTATTAAAAAAGGAGAATTACATGACAGAACAAATCAAAGTAACGACTGCTAAACCATTGTCTGGTAAAAAGGTCTTTTACTTCATTCAATCTATTCATGCTAAAATTGGTAGCAATGCAATCTTACCAGCTTATCGTACCGATGGTACTTTAACACTTGGTGCTGAATATTCGGACGAGCAAACACAACAAGGTCTTTTGCTTGATAAAACAAGTACCAGCCATGAAATCGAATTGACGACTAAGTTTGCACCAAAAGACCCTTCAATTGAAGTTATCGAGCAAGCGAACGACACAGGAGAATCAGTTAAGATTTGGCGTGTTCTTGTTGATGAAACATTGAAAACGCAAGCTGGTGAACCTGCAAAAGATGTTTATCCTGCGAAATTTGGCTATGCTAAAATCGGTGATATTGAATACAACGAAGGTATTGAAGACATTATCGAAGCTAACTACACAGCAAGCATTGTCGGTAAGCTAAAAAATGGTAAATTCCCATTGACTGCCGAAGAAATTGCTTTGCTTAATGAAGTCTATGACTATCAAAATCCGGGCGAAACAACTGGTGATTACGATAACATCAAGAAAACAGATGAATAATCTATCAAGGTTGGATATTACATCCAGCCTTTTATTTTTTAGTTAGGAGACAACTCACCTTATGGAATTTAAAGTTAAAAATAAAATCATTGAAATCAAGTTTGATTACCGCACAATGTTTAAAGTTGACAAACAACTTGCCACTAAGAACAAAGATACTGGTGCAAGTAATAATGACGGTGTGGGAACATTATTTAACAACATTTTAAATCGTAATGATGAAGGACTTGTTGATTTAATTCTTTTATCAGCTAACAAAGCATTTAGCAAAGCTATTTCAGAAGATGACGCTATCACAGCCATTGAAAACTGGTTGGCAGATAACGAAGCTGAAGATACAGAAAGCTTGTTTGAAGAAATTCAACAAGAAATGGTTGATTCTGGTTTTTTCAAGAACAAGATTTTGAAATATATCGAAAACTTGGAAACAGCAGTAGAGTACATGAAAGCGCAAGAGGACAGCGAAGCGCTTCAAGTCGAAATTACCGAAAAACTTATTGGCAAGATGAAAAGCGCGCTATCTTAACTGAGTGTGCACGTCTTGGTTTAACAGATTTAGAAACAATCTACGCTTGCAATAAATGGGAACTTGACGCGATTTTAGAAGGGCTTCATTATAGACAAATTGATTTTCGCGAAAATCTGTCAGAACTTGCTATGGAAATGCGTTACACTATGAACGCTAAACGTGCTAGTGCCAACAAACTTAGCAAGAGAAAAGATAGAAATAAAGTTAAACAAGCCTTTCATGCAAATGACAATAAGCAAACAACTAATAGTAGTCTTGCTGAACGTCTGCAAAAAGTTAATGACCATTTTATGAACAGATAACACAGAAAGGAGGAGTTATATGGCAGAATTTGATGGCTCGATTTATGCCTATGTCGGTGCTGATATTGCTGATTATCAAGCGGCAATGAATAAGATTACAACTGCAACACAGCGTGCTTTTGAGAAAGCACAGGATGCAGCTGTGAATAATTCTAATCGTTTAGTTCAACGCGTTGGTCAAATTATGGCACAGTTAGCAAACAATGGCGAATCACTTGGTAAACGCTTAGGAACAGCATTTAGCACAGGCTTAAACTTGTCTATTGGTGAAATTCAACGTATAGCTTCATCAATTGGTGAAAAGATTCCTCAGCCCATAAAAAATGGGTTTAATACCGCTTTAACAGCTATACAGAGTGGTGTCAACTCAATAGCTAATAAAATCCCTCAGCCTATTCAAAACGCTTTTACAAAAGCAACTAGTTCAGTTTCTAGTTTTGCGACATCGGCGTCTAGCAAGGTTAGCTCAGCATTTAGTACGATTAGCTCAAAAGTAAGCAGTGCTTCAAATACAATCAGCAATTCTTTTGTTGGGAAAGTAGGAAGTAGTCTTACTAGCTTAAGTAGTAAAGTTGCAAGTGTTGCGACTAAAATGGCTAGTTCGCTTGGTTCTGGCTTTTCGAATTTATCGAGCAGAGCGACTAATGCACTTAATGGTGTTAGTTCAAAAATGAGCGAGCTGGGAAGTAGCATTACTAAAACTACTTTGACGGTTACAGCTCTTGGTGCGGCGTTTGCAGTTTTTCAAGGCTTTAAGGCTGCGGTTGTTGGTTCAGTTTCAAAAGCAGCAGAATTCGAAGAAAAAATGAGCAACATCAAGGCTCTTACTGGTGCTAGCTCTGAAACAATGAAGCAATTCAATGCGGCGGCTCAAAAAGCTGGTGCAGATACTGCATTCTCAGCCAGTGAAGCAGCTGACGCTATTGCTGAGTTGAGTAAAGCTGGTGTTGATACCTCAGCTATCCTCAATGGTGGTTTGACTGGTGCTCTTAACTTGGCAACTGCTGGTGAACTTAGTTTGACAGAAGCAGCGGAAGTTGCTTCAACTGCGCTTAATGCCTTCAAATCTGATAATTTAAGTGTTGCTGATGCAGCTAACCAATTAGCGGGTGCAGCGAACGCTTCGGCAACAGATGTACATGAATTGAAATATGGACTTTCTGCAGTTGCGGCAGTCGCGTCCGGTGTTGGTATGTCGTTCAATGACACGACTAACGCCCTTGCTGTATTTGCACAAAACGGTCTTAAAGGCTCTGACGCTGGTACATCTCTTAAAACAATGCTTTTGAATTTGTCGCCACAAACCGATAAAGCGGCAGCTCAAATGCAACAATTAGGCATTATTACTGCTGATGGTGCTAACCAATTCTATACAGCAGAAGGTAAGCTTAAGTCATTTAGTGAAATCTCACAAATCTTACAAGATAGCTTGAAAGGTTTGACTGCTGAGCAACAACAGAACGCTCTTAAGACAATGTTTGGTACTGACGCCATTCGTGCCGCTAATATTGCTATGAAAGAGGGTGCTGCTGGTGCAGACGCCATGCAAGCTGCAATTAGTAAGGTAACTGCTGCGGATGTCGCTAAAGAAAAGCTTAACAACTTAAAAGGTGCCGTTGAATATCTTAGCGGTTCGTTTGAAACATTACAAATCAAAATTGGAACAGCAGTTTTACCAATTTTGACAGATTTAGTTCAGTGGTTAGATAAGTTAGTTAGCAAATTTAGTGAATCAGCTGGATTGCAAAAATTCTTAGATTCACTAACAGCTTTAGAACCAGCTCTTGACCATATCTTGAATGGTACTAAGTTAACAACTGACCAGATGTCTAAAGCACAGGATGCTGTAAGCAATTTAACACCTGCCATTGCAGGATTAGTTGGTGCATTTGCCTTTGGTCCTGCGTTGAAATATTTAGGAAGTTTAGGAACTACAATGGGAAAACTTGCTGTTGAAGCTCAAACTTCTGGTTCTGTTATAGGTAATGTTTTTGGGATTATCTCTACTGGATTGTTAAAACTAGATAATGATGGAAAAGCAACTGCTGAGGGATTTCGCAAAGCAGCTGGTCAGGGGCTATCTGCAATGTCCACTATGGCAAATGGAATTACTTCAGTTGCAAGCGTGGCATTAGCTGTTATTGGTCCTGCAGCAATTCTTGGCTTAGTTATCGCTGGCCTTGGCCTTATCAATAGTCAATTTGGCACACAGATTGACCAATTGTTGAATATAGTAACGACTAAAGGACCACAAATTATCCAAAATTTGGTTGCTGGTATTACTAGCAAGATTCCAGAATTGATTGCCTCTGGTGCTGATTTAATCGCTAAATTTGCCAATGCGTTTACAGTTATGTTCCCAGTCATTGTCCAAGCTGGTGTTGATTTAATCTCTAGTCTTGTTCAAGGTGTGGGCGCAAACGCTGGTAGCTTAGTAGCGTCAGCCATTCAAATTGTCGGTACGTTTATTAGCTCAATAGCAAGCGCATTACCGCAACTATTGTCTGTAGGTATGGACTTTATTGCAAATGTCGTCAATGGTTTGGTTCAAAATTTACCTTTGCTTTTACAATATGCACAACAAATTGTTGATAATTTTGGTCAAAGTTTGTCTGCTAACATGCCGAATATCATTTCTAAAGGTATTGAGATTATTACTAACTTAGTTCAAGGAATTATCCAAAACTTACCAACAATTCTTGCAATTGCTACGCAGGTTATTACTGGATTCATCACAGGATTAGCTAGTTATTTACCTCAAATCTTGCAAGGCGGTATTCAAATTATTGTCATGTTGGTTCAAGGTATTCTACAGAATTTACCTAATATTGTTCAATCAGCAGTACAAATTATTCAGGCTTTGATTCAAGGAATAATTGAAAATCTGCCACAAATCATTGCAGCAGGTATTCAACTTGTTGGACAGTTGGCCGTTACAATCATCCAAAATATTCCACAAATTCTTGCAGCTGGTGTTCAACTTATTGTTGGACTTGGTCAGGCAATGCTTGAAGCTATTCCTAATGCACTTTCTGGTGTATGGGAAGGCATTAAGTCTGGTTTCACTTCGTTGTGGGACACAATCACTGGTAAGAGTTCTGAAACGACTGCAAAAGTTAGCACTGATGTTACAACAATGACAACAAATGTCGGTACTCAAACCAGTCAAATGAGCGCACAAACTAGCGCTGATACAATGTCAGCTCTCAATAGTATTAGTCAAAATACGGGTCTTGCCAATTTGAATGCAACGAACAATGCTACACAAATGGCTTCGAATGTTAATGCACAGACTGGTATTATGAGCGTTCAAGCCCTTAATGATTCCATTGCTATGGCTAATGGCATCAATACTAATACAGCACAAGCAAGTACAAACGCCACAACCAATGCACAGAACATGGCTAACGGTGTTAATGCTGCAACATCTAGTATGAATCTTGATGCTGTTAATCAAGCGCTTAGCTTGTCAGCAGGTGTGTCTAGTAACATGCAAAATGCACAGGCTAATGCAACGAGCGCAGCACAAGCGGCAAATAGCGGTGTTACAGCAAACTTTAACGCAATGCAAGCAAATGCGAATAGTTCAGCTAGCGGTTTATCAAACAACGTGACATCTGAGCTTAATTCAGCTGCTTCATCTGCCAACTCAGCGTCATCACAAATGGCGTCAAACATCACTAACAACTTCAATAAGGCTAAGTCATCTGCAACATCAGCTATGAATGGTTTAGGCTCAACGGTTACTAGCGGAATGAATAAAATCAATAGTGCTGTTCAATCTGCTGGAAACAAGATGAATTCAACGTTCACTAATTCGTTTAACAAAGCGAAAAGTGCTGCACAATCTGGTATGAATGGTGTCCGTTCAGCTGTTCAAAATGGTATGAATGGTGCTGTTGCAGTAGCAAGCAGTGCAGGTAATCACATGGTATCAATCATGTATAGTACTGCAGGTGGTATGCAATCAGCTGGTTATTATGCTGGTGCTGGTTTTGCTAGTGGTCTTGCAGGTTCGGCAGGTTATATTTACGCTGTTGCAGCTGGAATAGCAGCACGAGTAACAGCAACAATTCGTAGAGCATTAGACATTCACTCACCATCTCGTGTGATGAAATCACTCGGTGGCTATACTGGTGAAGGCTTCGCTATTGGCATGTCTGACTGGATAGGTAGAATTAACGACATCAGCAAAGAGTATGCCTTAGCTGTTACTGACCAAAGCTGGTGTGTCAACAGCACTATGGCGATTGCTGGTAGTGTTAGCACATCTGGTGTGTCATCATCACTTGATAGCTTGTCAGATGAAGTGAAAAACACTAGCTTGTCAGAGCCAGTCTTTGAAGTACATAACGAATTGGTTGGCGATAAGATTTATACGACCGTGAAACAACATGAAGCGCGAGAAAGCGCCAAAGATGACTACTTTAATTATTAAGAGGGGGTGAATAATGGATTTATTAATTACAAAAGGGACAACGTCAGTTAAACTGTCTGACTATGGTTTTTACAATATTGATATTGACGATAGCGCACCGTCCATCTCTCTTGATAAACGGTCTGTTACTGGTCGCAATGGTACAGTCTTTGGTGGTGCGACATTTACTGCTAAAACGATTAAAGTAACTGGTCGCGTAGCAGTAGCAACCATTCAAGACTTTATGGCTAAGAAAGATGATATTAATGGCTTGTTGTTAGACGACGAGCCATTTTATATCACCAAAATGTACCCTAACAATGCTGAGTTTTATAATTTCCAAATACCTGGGCAGACCACAGGTGATTTAGATTTAATTGGTCAAGAGCACACAGCTTGGCATTATCGTTGGAAAGTAACTGCTAGTGAGCCGACATTCTCATTTGTTGGAAATTCTGGGCAAGGGTTAAAATATGACTTTTCCGTAGTGTTTACCACAGCAGAAACGCCATATGGAGAAACAAAACCTAAAGATATCACGTTAAGTGGTGGTAGTTTTACTTATGCAGGTACAGCTAAGCTATCACAGTTAGAAGTTCCATTTGTTGTTGAGTTGACTTCGACAGGTGGTCAGTCTGGCTTTTACCTTGAAATAGGTAAGCGAAGATTTGAGTACACGCAGTCAGGGAATATCAATTCTGGCGAGGTATTTAAAATCACAGGAATTGAAACAACTAAAGGTCTAGTTAATGTCAATGCTAAAACCAATTACGGTTATTTTGTGATTGAGCCGACACCAACAAAAACAGTCACTTATAAGACTAATTTCAATGGCTCAATTAAGATTTTAAATTTCATGGAACTTTACAAGTAAAGGAGGTGATAGATTGATTACATTTTTAGATGAAAATGACGTTGAATATGGCGCTCTGTCTACTATCAAGGCGACTAATGCTGTTAACGGTGAACGGTCGCTAACTGGAACAATTGTATCTGGTGATTACGTTCTGTCTAATATTGAGCGTGGTTGGCGATTGCGATTTGACGATGAGTATTACGTCGTGACTTATGCTAAACCAATTGATGAAGGTAGAGACGTTCAAGTGACGTTTGACGCTGTTCATCAGTTCTTCTGGGACTTTGACAAGTCATCAGTCTATGACCAGTTGACAGACGGTTCGCACACCTTTGTTGCTTATCTTGATTTCATCTTCAAGAACAGTGGTTATTCTTATACAGTCGATTCTGCATTAAACGTTTATGCATTTGAAAAACAATCATTTGGCCTTAAGAAACGTTTGACACTTTTTAATGACGTTATCACATCTACTGGTGTTGAATTTCAAGTTAACGGTAAAGTTGTTCGTATTTTAGAAAAAGTTGGCACAGACTTGTCAACAGTCGTCCGTAAAAACTTTAATATGAACGAGTTGACGATTGAAAAGAATATCGGCGATTTTGTCACTTACCAAAAAGGTTATGGCGCTTATTTTGACGAGGAAGACCATTCCAAAGGACGGCTAGAGGTTGAATACACAAGCACCTTAGCCAGTGTTTATGGCAAGTTAGAAGCCGAGCCACTCGTTGACGAACGTTACACACAAAGCAGTAGCTTGTTATCTGCTTTAAAAGAAAGCGTTGATAATTCTTACACCATTTCTGTTAGCCTTGACATGGAAGACTTGACTCGTGCTGGTTATAAATACACACAACCAATCGCTGGTGATTATATTATGGCAATTAATGAAACGCTTGATTTTCAAGAAAAAATCAGAATTGTGTCATTTACTAGCGAGTACGACGTTCAAGGGATTCTTGTCAAACACGAGGTGACTTGTAATGATATTGGCACAGCTAAGAAACTAACAGCTAGCTACAATACAACAAAACGCCAGGCGTCAACTGCTTCAGCAAATGCCACAAGAGCTTACAACATAGCTAACAAAGCTCTTGTTTCAGCAGACGGAAAAAATACCAATTACTATGGTAATAGTTTTCCACAGGATACACCCAAAGGCACATTAAAGACTGGTGATTTATTGTTTTTGACTGTTGGTGATACAGTTAAGCAGTATTATTGGAACGGCGCAGAATGGATAATCAATCCAGTTGTTAGTGACGTTGAGGCATTTAAGGAACAGATAGCTGAGGAACTTAAAGACGTTCCAGACCGTGAAGAATTCGAAGCGACTATTGCGCAAGAACTCGCCACGTCTAAAACAGAACTTGAAACGCAGATTGACACAGCTAAAACGCAAGCGGAATCAAACGCCAAAACATATGCTGATGAAATCAACCAAGCCACTGCAGAAGTCGCAGAACAAGCGAACATGACTGCTAACAGCTTGAAATCTGATTTAGCCAAAGTGCAGACTGATTTAACTGCCACAACGTCAACTGCAAATGCTGCTAAGACGTCAGCGAGTGAAGCCAAACAGCAACTCACCACAGTAGCTAACGATTTGAACACTGCTAAGCAAGACTTGCAAACACAAGCTAGTCAGTTGACTGCACAAGCTAGCGCACAGTCAGAATTGACTAAACGTGTAAGTAGTGTTGAAGAAACCGCAAATGGTACGAAGTCGACTGTCAGCGAGTTAACTAAAACAGTAGCTCAAAATGGTAAAGATATTACTAGCGTTACTGCACGAACCAAAACAGTTGAAGATGACCTACTTAACACGAAAACAACGCTATCGCAAGTTAAGACGACTGCGGACAATACCAGTCAAAAAACAGCTACTTTAGAAACTGGCTTGAATGGACTTAATGCGAAGTTTGAAACTTTGAAAATCGGTAGTCGAAACTATTTCAAAAATTCAAAATCACGTAAATACTATATTGATAGTAAAGAAACACAAGACGTCAGAACTTATATTGATGAGGAATTTTGGCAAAATGATACTCGTTTTACTAAAAACTACGTGAGAATGTCTTTTGATATTGCTTTCAACCCTGCCTTGCCAACTGATTTCACAACGAACGTACATTTTAGTGCAAGTCCTTGGTATAACTGTGGCGGTATTACTTTTAAAGGTGGCACAACTGCCTTACAACACTTTGATTTGAAGTTTAACTTGAGTGGTGCCGGTAACAGCTACAAAACGGATAGTGTATTCATTCGTTTAAATAATACACTTCCGCTTAATACAGCTGTAAGTCTTGAAAACTTTAATCTCTACTTATCTGCGGTAGTTGAAGACTATAACCAAAATGAAGCCGACATTGAATCGAAAGTCGCTGAGTACAAGCAAACAGCAGACCAGAACTACGCTAGCTTGCAATCAACAGTTCAAACATTAGACGGTACGGTTAAGCAGAATAAGTCAGAGTTCGACCAAACAGCAAGTCAGATTAAAAGTAGTATTTCAGCAGTCGAGGGTAAGATACCAACCGAAATAGGGTCATCTAACTTATTGCGAAACACTGCGGTAAATGCTGATAACTTAAAACTTTTTGGAACAGCTAACTCAACAGTTAGCATTGCCACAAAAGATGGACATCAGACGTATAAAATCGTAGTGTCAGCTACTAACAATTCTGGTGCGCTCTTCAACGGTAACGCTCAATACTACAATTTAATCAAAGACAGGTATTACACGTTTAGTTTCTGGGTTTTAACTAACAAAGATAAGACCTACAGCAGTGGCAGTCTAGGTCATATCCAAGCTATTAACAATAATAGCGATCAAGTTGGCAACGATACTGTACACCAACACACAACACCTGTTTATAGTACAAATACTATAAAAGCGAATACGTGGACAAGAGTTTGGTGTACGTTTAAGGCTACATCAAATAGTTACTTTAAACCGTATTTCTGGTATCTAACGGCTGGGGATGAAATTTACATCTATGACATGATGTTAAATGAAGGGAAGATTCCTTTAAGCTATACGCCAGCAGTTGAAGACACACAATCTGACATCACCAACCTAAATACAACACTAACTCAAACCGCAAACGGTCTTGAACAGCTTAGCACGCAAGTAACGTCGCAAGGAAACACAATTACATCACACACTAACTCGATTAATTCATTATCAACTGGTTTAAGTGCCAAAGTCTCACAGACTGATTTCAACATGTTAAGCGGTCGTGTGACAACTGCCGAAAACAACATCACAGCGAAAGCTAACGAGTTGAGCAGTAAGATTAGTAGTTTAAACGTTGGTAATAAGAACTATTTACCAACGTCACGAGTAATCAATCGTGGCTGTACTAATTTCAGTTACAGTGAAACGTCTAAGAGCTGGACAATGACAGTACCAGCAAGTTCAACGACTTTTGGTAATGGTATCACGTTCAACACAAGTGGTCTTAATATTCTTTTAAATGGTAGCGAAACGCTATTCTTTGGCTTGATGATAAAGGCAAGTAAAGCATGTTCTTTTAACTACGACATTAACAACGCTTTATCTGGTTCAGCGTCAAATGATAACGACGATAAAGGCAAACAAGCGTGGTCGCCATCCAACAAAAGCATTCCAGCAAATGTTTGGACGAGGGTTTGGTTTAGCTATACTGCTAAAGCTAACGTGCCAATCACAGAAGCTAACTCTAATTTTGGTATTGTCAACAACACCGAAGCAATCACTGTTGAAATCAAAGAGGTTATGGTTGCTAAGTCAAACGTACCTGTTGATTATCAAACGCCTGATGCTGATTTTGAAGCTAAGAATACAGAATTAAAACAGACTGCTGAATCAATCAAAGCAAGTGTGTCTGCGTTGGATAGTTCAACGGTTAAGACGGCTAGTTTAACCATTAATGCAGACGGAATCGTCATGAAAGCTGGCAAGTCAACGACTGATGTTGCTAATGCGATTGGTTCTTATTTTGCTGTTAACCAAAACGCTATCAACTTATTCTCTGATAAGATAAACGTCAAAGGTAGCATGATTGTTGACGGTGCTATCACAAGCGCCAAAATAGCCAGTAAATCGATTAATACGGCACATCTTAACGGTAAAATCATTACTGCTGATGTGATAACCACTAATGCGATTACAGCTGACGCGATTAAGGCAGGGGCTGTTACGACTGACAAGATGACAGCTAATAGTATTAATGGTGACCGTATTACAGCAGGCACGTTGGATGCAGCTAAAATCAAGGCTGGTAGTATTACAGCTAGTCAGATTGCTAGTGGCACGATTACAAGTAGTCAAATAAAATCAGGGACGATTAGCGCAGCGAATATTGCTACAGGTGCAGTAACCACTGATAAGATTGCAGCGAATAGTATTAACTCAGATAAAATTGTATCAAGTGGTATTACAGCGAACGTTATCAAAGGTGGTAAATTACAATCACTATCTAATGCAACTAATTTTGAACTTGATACTGGTAAACTTTTCTACAATAACAACAATACTGGTATTTTTCGAGTCCAGGACAACGCCAGCACAATGGGACTTAAATTTTCAAATACTAGTATTACAGTTAGTGGAACTAGCAGAATCTTATCACGAGTTATCTTAGGTGGTGACCGTCGCGAAACAACACTTGATGATGGCAAATGGGACCAAGGTGGATTTTCAGGAATTGTAGTCGAAACCATTAATGGCGTTGCTGCAAATGACCATGAAAGAGCAGATTCTTTGCGTGTAATTGCCGATAACATTTATTTTGGACACAGTTATAACAAAGACGTTGCAACCAACACATCTGCTGCAGGTTGGAAAATGGAAACATACAGCCCTAATTCTACCTATACAGGACATGTTGTTATGAAACCCTTTGGGATTAATTCACGATACGCAGATATTGTAACAGGTGATGTTCGACTTGATAACGGAGATGGTTCTGGTTACTGGGTTCGTGGTTGTATTCAAGTTTTGAGAAATTGTTTCCAACATTTCTTAAACGGTGGAACATCAGATGATGCAAAAAATGCAATTAGAAACGCTTTAAGAGATATTTCAGGAGTTTAATATATGGATAAACAACAATTAATTATCAATGAATTACTTAATAAATTAGCAACTGCACAGTATGAAACAGTGCAATTGCGTGCTGAATTAACAATTGCTAATCAACGCAATAGAGAGCTGGAAGATAAGCTAGCTACGTTGATGCCCAAAGATGATGATTTGAAAGGAGGTGATGAATAATGAGAGCATGGCAAGTTATTGGGAAATACCCAATCTACACTGATGGTGTGATCACGCACACTGAAATCACATTAGCTACATTGTCTGGTAGTTATGGCACATTCACTGAACGTGTCATTGGCGACCAAACAAGTAAAAGTAATGATGAACTTATTGAATTAGCTCGTGATACGTATTTTAAAGCAGAATATGCCGACAAAGCTATGCCAGAAGCAGTTCAAAAAGTTGATGAGATGTCAGTGAGCGTTGATGAAGCTAACAAAAAATTAGTTGAAGTAGAATCAGCAATTGGCAATCTAAAAGCAATGGTCACAACTGTAACGAGTGCAGTTGCAGAAGCTAAAGAAGAAACAGCTAAAACTGTTGTTTTAGTAAAAAACGCAACTGACAGTGTTAATCAATTAATGGAAATTTTGTCATTAATTGATATGTCAACAGATGAAACAGCTGAAGAAAATGGAGGACAAACAAATGAAAATTAAATTTCCTGAAAAACTAATTGAATCATTCGCTAAATATTATGCTCTACAAATCGAAATGGGTTGGATTACAATTGATGATGTTCCAGAACAATTCAAAGAGCGAACACAGTATTATGTTGATTTATCTAATCAAAATAAAAACTCAGATACACAACAGCCTTAGAAATGAGGTTGTTTTATTATGTGGAAACCTGAAATCATTAGTATGTTTTTAAGTGCGTCAGTCTCAGTATTGACGCTCTTTACTTTTTTTCAAAGTCGCATGACGAACAGCGAACGTCGTACGACAATTTTGGAAGAAAAAGACAAACAACAAGATAAAGAGTTAATCGAAATCAAGAAGCGCTTAGATAATCATGACAAACAGAATGAAGCACTTATTCGACTAACAACTGAAATCACTAATTTGAGTGAGAAAGTCGAAAAAATCGATACTAAATTGGAGGAGTTATCATGACAGTTATTTTAATTGCTGCAACAGTTGTAGCACCTATTATTTCAGCTCTTGTGAATGTTATAAAAGAACAATTTGGATTGAATGGCAAACTTGTTTCCGGGCTTGCTATTTCAATTGGTGTTCTTGTAGGACTTGCATATGCTTTTACTATTGTTCATGGGCAATACGCTGAATATTGTTGGGGCGGTCTGATTGCTGGCTTGTCAGCGATTGGCTATTATGAAATCGCCTTTAAAGAAGGAGGAAGCGATGAAAAATAAAATCAATCGTGTATTAGTAGCGTTTGTAACTTTAGCAACCTTATTGTTGCAATCAACGGCTTATGCTGCAGTTGGCGACCAAGGTGTTGACTGGTCTCGTTACCAAGGCACAAATGGGATTTTTGGGTATGCGCACGATAAATTTGCCATTATTCAAATCGGCGGTGTCAACGGTAGCGGTATGTACGGACAGACGACATACGAAACGCAGGTGGCGTCAGCTATCGCACAAGGCAAACGCGCACATACGTATATTTGGTATCAAGTTGGTGGCAATGCTAGTCTTGGGGAGCAAGTGCTGAATACATTCTTGCCACAAGTTCAAACACCTAAAGGCTCAATCGTAGCGCTTGATTATGAAAGTGGAGCTAGTGCAGATAAACAAGCGAATACCAACGCTATTCTGCATGGTATGCGAATGATTAAAGCTGCAGGCTATACGCCTATGTATTATTCGTATAAACCTTACACAGTCGCTAACGTGTACGTTGACCAGATTATTCGTGAGTTTCCGAATTCACTTTGGATGGCTGCTTACCCAGATTACAATGTGACACCAACCCCAAATTACAATGTCTTTCCAAGTATGGACGGTGTAGCAATCTACCAATTTACGTCAACATATATTGCTGGTGGTCTTGACGGTAATATTGATTTAACTGGTATTACGGACAATGGCTATACTAAGAACAATAATCCTAAAACTGAAACACCATCAATCTCTCAAGGTCAACAAGCAGACAGTACGCCTAAATCTGACATTGCTGTAGGAAACCAAGTTAAGGTTAAATTCAGCGCTGGAAGTTGGGCAACTGGTGAAGGTATTCCAGATTGGGTTAAAGGTCGTACATATGACGTAGTACAAGTGTCCGGCAATCGTGTATTGCTTTCTGGCATCAATTCATGGATTAATAAATCAGACGTTGAAATTATTTCAGTAGCTAACACACAAGCAACTCAAACGACTACAACTAGCACTTACACAGTACAATCTGGCGATACGCTGTCTGGTATTGCTGCTAAATTTGGTACAAATTATCAAACGCTAGCAAGCCTTAACGGTATTTCAAACCCAAATCTTATCTATGCAGGACAAGTCCTACAAGTGACTGGTTCAGCAAGTACTGGTTCTGTTTATTACACAGTTCGCGCTGGTGATAATCTTTCAAGCATTGCAAGTCGCTATGGCACAAGCTACCAATCAATCGCAGCACTAAACGGTCTTGCTAATCCAAACTTGATTTATGCAGGTCAAACACTTAAAATTAAATAGCAAACACTTTAACACGCTCTCGGCTTAGGCTGGGGGCGTTTTTTTGCGTTAAAGAAATAAAAAAATACGTAAAAACAGTATTTTGATGTTGCAAGATATAGAATAATAATGTAAGATAAAGATGGTTAAAAGACGATTAAAGTTCATTAATCGACCTCCTTTCTAACCCAACGTTTCTTGTCTATGCGTTGAATTCGTAGTGATACGAACACATAATAGAAGCACATTATGTGGCTTGGCAGAGCTTAAAAACTGTTCCTCGGCGATAAGCCTAAAAAGCACAATGAGGAGTTAGAGAAGTTGCTTATCTCTAATCGTTAACCCCGCTGGAGGTTTATCCAGCCGTGCTTTTTTATAATATACAATATGACCGAAGAACTTTCTAAAAATATTTAGTTATGGAGTAATACAATGATTGATGTATTAAAAATTGTCAATTGGTTCAAAGTTCGAAATTATTCAGACATGAAAACTAATGATAATGTTGAAGCTTTGACTCAATTAAAAGTAATGAAATTATTGTACTATGCTCAAGGTGTATCGTTAGCCTTATATGATAAAGTATTGTTTCCAGAAAAAATTCTAGCATGGAAATATGGACCAGCTGTTCAAGAAGTGTATGATGTATATAAAGGTTCAAGAGCAATAGTCGATTTCACAAGTGACGGGATGAGTGATGAGGAAATTGGAGATTACCAAGAAGTAAACTCCAATCAAGAAGTGGCACTTATTTTAAATGCAGTTGTTGACGCATACGGCGACATGTCTGCAATAGAATTAATGAAGCAAACACATGAAGAAGCTCCGTGGTTAGAAACAACTCAAAGTCAGGAAATTGATGTTAATCTAATCAAAGATTTTTTTGTTAGAGAAATAGTTGAATGACAAAAATTAAAAGCAAAAAAGTAAAAGCAAGACCAAAAATAAAGTCTAATAAACTTGAAGATTTTAAACCAGAATATGTTCAATTTAATTTTTCATTTATTACTAAACACGAGAAATATAATCTAGAAAATAATAATTCAATCCATACGCTTTTGCTGGAAAAAATTTATTATTTATCTTCTATGGACTGGGTTCAAGTGTTGGCTCTTAGGAAGGAGCAAGGAATTGAGACACTTAGCTCCCATGCGTTAAAAAGATTCACTATACCTCCCGAATTCAAGGATAGACGAGACGACTATTGCACTGATAAATTCTTCGTGTTTCGCTTAAAAAATCAAGGCAGAGTAATTGGAAAGATGATAGATAAGACATTTTATATACTGGCTATTGATACAACATTTGATTTGTATAAACATTAACACTCTAGCGCAAGCTAGGGTTTTTTTAATTTTGCTGACCTCGGGAAAATTGGCAGTCATGCACGTTTATGGTATAATAGGCATGTAAGGAGTAGAGAGGCTTTACATTACACACGAGTTTTGGGCTAGCTTTTGCTAGCTCTTTTTTATTGACCTACTTTATTTTAAGAGAAGCCAAAAGAATTTCATCAGCATTGGGAAAATCGGGCATGAGTATTATCACTAAAATGATGGGGTTAATCTTAACAACAATTGGCATTCAAATGTTGGTTACAGGTATACAATTGACTTTTCATCTAAGCTAAACAAGTGGTAACATTTGGATATTTATGATATAGTAG
>Ga0129313_1000312_pt1 | contig 45318 bp, 29 predicted proteins | sample O1105metagenome_FD_94436 | JGI IMG/M metagenome (GOLD analysis project Ga0129313, IMG submission 94436) | Orangutan group fecal microbial communities from fecal samples from Wisconsin, USA - O1105 metagenome | ecosystem: Host-associated > Mammals > Digestive system > Large intestine > Fecal...
GAAAACTGCGCTCCAGTCTACGTCTCCAAAGCCAAGAGTTTGACCAAAAGAAGAGGCCGACCGGCCAAGGCCAAAACCGAGAATCTGGAATTATAGGTATATTAAATTGAAAAACTCAGAATACGTAAACAGACACAGAAGTGGACGAATATAATGGTAATCATACTGTTCATAATTATTATTATAAATTTCTATAATCTGATGGCATACGTTCCTTACATCTTCCTCATTTTTAAGATACATATCGTTTAACGTAAGTATTCTATCAAGACATTCCGCCAATTTTAATGAAGTGTCCCCATACAGTTCCTTTAGATATGCACTTTCTTTCACATACCACAACTTCGCATTTGAATAATCTCTACAATTATAATTTGCTATACCAGCCAAGTGACAGACAAGCCTACTAGCCTCTTTTTGCCAACGAAGCGCTTGCGAATAGTTTTCCAGTTTTAAATGGCACAACGCAAGGCTATTATAAATTCTAATCGCATCACTATAATTGTCATTTACATTCCCAGCAAGATCTTTTAATTCTTTCTCTTCTGCTGATACTATTTCAGCATAAACCTCTTTTACCATACTGACATCAAACATGCTATAATAGAGTTCATCATCATAAAACATATCAGGGTTCTCTGTCTTAGAAATATCCCATTCTTCAAAAGACCATCCTGCACGAAGATACTGTTGTGTGGAGTCAATAAAATGCAGTTGGCACAACACTGCGTCCTCCACACAAATCCTGACAGAATCCAACATTTCTTTTTCATTATACAACTCCGCGGCATATATATATCCATTAACAGCGTTTGGCATTTCATAAAAATGTTTTGATCTTATATGAGATTCTCTCCTCACGCAGTTTAATGTCAAACTTTTATTTCCAGAATCAATTGAAGCAAGCCGCATAGCCGCAAGAAAGCCTGCTGACATAAGGCTTTCTGGGTCATAATATCTGTCTGAAATCTCTAGTCCTGACGAATAACAACTAATCGCTTTTGAAAACTCACCCAAACCGTCTCTATAATTTGTCCCTTGACTCGAGAATATCCTAATAGAATCTCTAGCTGTAAGATTCGGACAATTCCACGCATTTTCAAAATACTTGTTCTCGCAACTGAAACTGCCAGCATTCATTTGAATCTCAAGATTGCAAGAATCAATATCTGCAATCTTAATGCAATAACATTCAAGCGTATCTATAATATTTGTATATACCGGGAATTGGCAAAGCGCAATTTTTGCGTTATAAATATTTAACAATTTATCTCTAAGAGTATGTTCAAGGTTGAGATTTGAATAACGAATATTATTTCTTATCTCCTTCAGTTTAAAATATGTTCTCTCAATGCTTTTACAATCAATAGAATCCATAATACTTCTGGCCCTTCCGTAATCACCAAGTTCTATACACATATTAAGTTCTCTCAATTCAGGTAAAAGCCTGGCATAATCCAATTTGGAATACCAATCCGCAATCCATTCAGAGGCTTTATTCTTCATATCCATAGGTAGTGCCTTTGAGACTCCGTCAGATTTCATTCTTTCCAAAGACAATCTTTTCAGATTATCACATAAAGAGTCTGGACTCATTACTATCTCCTTCTCTACAGTTGGTGAAATTGGGCATTTCTTCTGTAAAATATCGCTCTGGACATGATACCCCTGACAAACAACATTGTCAATGATATATGTATCATATCCAGGTCGAACCCCATTAAACAATATTGAAAATTCACCTTTATCATTACTATAAGAGCTATTTTGCTGGCCAGCAATAGAAATTATGGCATCTTTAAGGGGTTTCCCATTGGGGTTTTCTGGTCTGCCAATCGTCCTCACCAAACCTTTTTGCTCTACAATTTGAGCCGTTGCGGATATTGATATCAGCAACCCGACGAAAAACAATTTAGTTTTCATTCTTATTGAGTATTATTGCATCCATATTGCCGCAGGGCATATAGACTGTTCCTATATGACGATTATTTTCCGAACATATCTCATATGATGACCTTTGGCGTATTATCGGAACCGAAAGTTCCACTCGACCGTTGCCATCTGATATGCAGTGCTCACCAGCCACAATCACAGGATAACGACAAAGCCTTTTTCCGCCAGCATCAAACAACACAAAATTCACTTTGCCATAAAAGTCCTCATCCCTACGGAATGGAAGTACAATGTTCTTCGACAGATTCACTATAGTGTCCACGGGAACAAACGCCGTAGCATTTATACGCATCCGTGAACTTTTTCCAATAAACTTCCGAGGGATATTGGGGAAATGCACTTTTCCGCCAGAACTTTTCAACGTATCGGTTTTATACTCATTATCCAATGACAATTGCACGACAGCGTGACCAAATGACGGCAGAGAGACAACCACAGGTGAGCATTCCACCGAAACAGAGACTTCTACAGGGCGGTTATAGAGATACATGGCATACAGAGATACCGCAATCAATACAGACACACATAGCTGAATGAGAATATGACCTAACATCAGACGCACGTGTCGCCTCCAGATTAAATCAAATTCGACATCAAGCAATTTGGTTATCAGCTGCACATACGCTCGCTCCCTGTTCACCCACGGAAAACGACTGACCTTCTCATTGACATTGGCCGCCAAAAATTCCGGCAAGTCTAGTTCTTCGAGAACCGGATTGAAACATTCTGTCTTAGGATTTCCACTGTGAGGGATTCCGTCCACAATAAAGAAGCTGATCTTATTCTGCCTGCCAATCTCGCAGAAAAATCTGATTTCCCAAGCCACCCATTCGGAAGCAGCAGAATGTGGAGAACAAATGATGATGAGATTCTTGGATGCCCTAAGTCTAGCCTTCAGTTCATCTTTCAGCGGATTCGGCTGTATATCTGTCTTGTCTCGGAATACAGGCTTTATCGGGTTTCGTTTCCAACCACGCTCAGTGCATAACGTGGCAGGCATTCTATACCCCTCAAGCTTACGCTGAAGTTTTCTCCCCCATTTCGCATCAGCAGAGCTATAACTTATGAACGCAACATACTTATATTGTTCCATACTATTTTCCCAACGCATTTAGTCTCGCCTTGATTTCTTTTGCCTTGTCAGAGTCCTCCCCGGATATCGTCACCGCAATTTCCAACGCCCTTTCATAATACTTTCGAGCCTGATCCACATTATCCATTTCTTCATATAGACGAGCCATCGTCTGATACATCCCACGGAATTTAGGTGTGTTTTCAGAGACATAGCCCTTTGACTCTTCAATGCAATGCTCAATACAAGCTATAGACTCCTTGCGTTTACTCATTTTCATATACAGAAATGCCAGATTGCTATATATATCCGCAAGTTTCGGTCCAGACCCGAATAGAATTTTTCTTAAATCCAGCGTCTTCCGCAGATATTTCTCAGCCATCTTATAATTCCCGGACAAGCCATAGGCCACCCCCAGATTATTATATGACAATGCCACTTCCGGATGTTTTTCACCAAACAGCGCCAAACGGATAGATAATGCCTTATTATGCAATTCAATCTCTCTTTCGTAGTTTTTCTGCTTGCCATACACCGCCGCCATATTATTATACAATGTAGCTATCTGCGCATTGTCCTCTCCTAATACGTCCCTTTTAAGTCTCAGGCTCTCCTCATATATCTTCAAAGCCTTATCATACTCGCCAACAGCCTGATACACATTTGCCAAATTCGATTTCACTGTCGCCTTATCTAACCTGGAACATGGTACGTCATCCAAAATCGACACAGCCTTTTCCAAATTCGATATTGCATCATCATATCTATTCATATTTGTATATGCAGTACCGATACTATTATATGCCGATGCGACATCTTGATGATTCATTCCATAAAGAGCCAATCTGATTTCCAAGACCTTCTCCCCATACGACAATGATTTCTCGAACTCGCCCTTCTCAAAATACACCGAGCTCATGTTATTGTAGATAATCGCAGTAGCAGGATGCACGTCTCCATATATCTTCCTATTAATGTCAAGTGCTTCTTCATCTAACGACAATGCCCTATCATAATATCCAAGTTCCTCATAAATCTGCCCGACATTTCCCAATGCCACCGCAACCGGACCGCTTTCCCGACCGTAATTAGCCTCATATATCCGCACGGCTCTCATAAGATATTCTTCTGCAGATTTCAATTCCCCAATCTTGAAATAAATCACTCCCAAATTGTTATATGTGGTCCCTGTCTTCTTATCTTCGGGCCCACAAATTTTCAATGATAATTCCAAGGACTTTTTATGCGCCTCGACAGATTTCCCGTATTCGCCGATATTACTATAATGACAGCCTAGATTATTATAACAGTCCTTAACATGAGCATCATCTTCCCCATAGGACTCAAGAAAGAGACCGAGCGCCTTTTCTTCGTATTTTATAGCATCGTCATATTGACCCCTATTCGAAGACAACGAGGCCATACAATCATAACTTTTACCAAGTTCCACAGCACTGTCCTTACCAAGTTTTTCTCGAATCGCCAATGCCTTCTTAAAATACGCTTCAGCCTCATCATAATGCCCAGTACCATTGTATGTCTTACCGATCATATCTATGAGCTCCGCACAACGCTTACTTCTCGCCCCCTCCATGCTCCCTACTAACGCCAGAGCTTTCTCATAACACGAACGAGCCTCGTCATACTTAGACAAGTACTCTTCCAAATAGACACCCAAAGCGCACAAATTACTGACATTCAATGTATCTAACGCCACTATTTTCTTTAGACATACCAATGCGGAATCCAATTCAACCCTCGCACAGAAGATATCGAACTTAGCGTTATACGCAGAATACAGACTTTCATCAATACGTGCTTTGGACACTTTTTCCTGTTCCAATTCTTCTTGTTTTCTCTCTATATTCCGGATCAAAGACATCCTTTCAATTTCAAGTTCCCGTACATTAATGGCATTAAGCGCGGAATCCGCTTTCTCTAACTCTCCATTCTCGATATAGGCATTAATCCGTGCCGCAGTGGAATCCAACTTGGCATAGTCCGTACTCGCATAGCGTTCCACCATATCATGAACAAGCATATCTCTCTTTTCATACAACGCCTCCAGCTCAAGCAACGCCTTACCATACGCAGTTCCCAGCGAATCTCTTTCAGACTGAATCTTCTTGAGGCGTTCTTGATATCTCGCCTCAACCTGCTTACGGACTTTGTCTTCAATAGCCTGCTTATCCTTATATGAAATCATCACAATCTCCTGAGGGACAGATGGGGATATAGGCAGTCGCCTCCCCAGCAGGTCCTTGTCATTAACTTCATATCCAACTAAGCTTACGCTTCCGATACTGTAACTGTCAATACCTGCCCGTGCCCCGGGAAACAATATCGAGAACTCCCCCTGCCCATCGCTGGCAACAGAGTTATGACTCCCTGTCACTCGAATCACGGCATCAGGAAGCCGGACACCGGCTCTGTTGTCAGGCCGTCCGACTGTCCTGACAAAACCATACTGTGTAACTGTCTGCCCCGAAAGATTTAGGGCTATCAGCAAGAAAAAGAAGGCTGAAAGTCTTTTCATAGCTCATTGATCTGTCTGTTGTCGAGATATAGTCTTATACTAGTTTCTACCACATTATAGTCATATTGGCGGTATTCCTTGCCGGTCTTTTCATGGATGTCCCGGAGTTTTTCCCAGGAAACAAGGCAATTATGCGTCATACGGATATCGTCACAGGATGTCATATCCGCATTGTCCTCAATGTAGCCCAATACCTCTACAGCAGCCATCCAACGCAGATGTTCGCATTTAGCCAAGTTAGTCATCAACTCCGACTCATATTCAAGCCTTCGACCTTCGGAATCCACATAGACGTACTCCCCTGTCGATTCTTCCGGTGTCTTTACTCGTTCCATCGCATCAAGGTTTTCCAGAATATCCTCCGACATTATCCCGCCCGTCAGAAGATGAATTTTCGTGCTCACGTGGCACGCATTTGCAAGATTCTGGCTCTGTTTCCTTGTGTTCTTCACTATATCGGCAACAGTATTCCATCGTAATGTCTCACACGCATACTGGCCACAATGTCTGTTATATGTCTTTTCAAACGTCTGTGCCATAACAAGATATTCCTCAGCAAACACGATAGCTGGAGAAAAGACATCGTTATCATTGCCGAAAAACCTGATTACCCCGTCATCGAATTTCTTCAGGATGTCGTCATAATTATTGCCTCTGACACGCACATATATCGTGAACTTTCCTCCGTTATAGACATATTTCCCGTCCGCTCCGACCGTCGATTTTCTCATCACATATTTATACAGTGCCAATGCTGCCCCCACATTCGTCTTGTCATCACCGAGAGAGAACACTACATAGTTCAGCCCCCTGCTGACAAGCCCGTCCACAATTCTCCAATAGTCCTCCGAATCAATGCTGCATTGACGGAAATCCAGCGCAGGATTGTCCTTCAGTGCAGGTTTTTCAGCCAAATAAGTGCCGCATATGTCATCCATAGACAAATCCACAAGCGTAAGTCTATAAGGTGCCCTGTTCCCGTCCTTACCCAGGAATGCCGAAGTCTCATACAGCCATTCAAATACTTTACGTCCAGTCTCGCCGAAACCTACCACAAGAGCATTGAATTCACTCGTCACCGTGCCATCCGGTCTTCCGGATTCCGTAAGCCCTTGTTCGACGAAGTTCACTGGCTGCGCTTCCGCATCACGTCTGAGTTCCATCGCAGACAGATAAGAAGAATCTATGAGACGATCTGTGCGAAGCCTGTTTTCCATGCAGTCCGAAGCATGGCAATAGTACTCAGCCTCAACGTTCACATCCGCATTGAACATTGACCTTACTTCCTGACAATCACGGATATTCTTGTCCTCATCCTCGGACAGGAACAAGAACGATACTTTCCCGTGGTGTAATCTATTCAGATTTGATAACGCATTCTCCTTATCTGCGACTATCATCCTATCCCTAAGGTCAATATGCTCCATAGCATAGGATGATTCTGTTCCGATAATATGACTGAATGACATACGGTGCGGGACTTGCGAAAATGGAGTCCCATCGCTAGTGATGAATACAATGTGTCCGTCATTAAGCTTCGATGCCAGTACATAAGCCTCTGAGGACTGGTTCCAGAAGACATAGAAACGTCCTCCTTGTCTGCACCATCGCCTCATCTTCCATTTGGAATCGAGATATATGCTGAGCACGCCAAGAATGAGTGATGCGCTGCACAGCACGGCGCAGAAATGAATCAACGAAAACAATGTCATATACACGGCATCGTGATGCCATTTCGATGCGACTTCTATCAAGTCCGAATGAGACACGAACATCTCAATGGATGACAATGAAGAACGCATAAACAACGCCAGCGCATTGTGCCGGCATCCCCCGTCATTGAATCCAATGAAGTATATGCCCACGCCTGCCAGCCATACGAACATCGCTGCAAAGGCGATTCGCCGTACAAATTTTCTGGAACGGCTCTGTTTCCTGAACAGGTGGAAAACCAAGCCCCCGATTATTATCAGCAGGACGGCTGTAAGGAAGAAGTTATGAAGAATGTAATCCATAACGCCATCGTTGCGAGATATCCTTGACAACGCAGTCTGCACACGTACACCTGACAATCCTAAGCCTATGAATCCTATGAACAATAAGCCCATGATCACCAAACTGATTTTTCGGATAAGTTTCATTCAAATATAATATTTCAATTACCTTAAACAATACTATCTAATAAAAAATTTGGACGGGTACATTAGTGAACAATGTCATTTCTGTTTTCAAATATATTTTCTGCTATCCCAGTGTTCCAATATTGGTTTGTCATACACTCTATGATTTGTATATCTGCTCGTCAGTCAATAAAAAACAGAAAGTGTGGAGTCCGATGGCGCTTGTTCAACTGAAGGCTCTGACAAAGCCCGAATAAAAACAAGCGGTACGGTACTCCACACCTATATGGACAATGACGGATGAGTGCAAATAATGCACCCTTCCGCATATTTTCATACACGAGAGCGAGCGTTCGCCGTATCCCTTTATTCCTTAGTAATTTGTCAGATTCTCAAGTTGAGGATTCGTCAACACTTTCTATATGTAGTGGGCCTAGCCGGCCCCTGCGGAAAATCCGCATTGTCCAAATTTAGACATATTTATCCAGCAATCAAATATTATCCCCGCATTTTTCCAGTTCCAGTTTCCTTTCACCTGACGCCACGAACTTCTCGCCATCAAAATGCAACACATCATACCCGTCCAGAAGACTCAGCCCGTCCGTCTGCGGAACATATAGTTCACATGAAGATGCGTCATAATGGAACATCCAGTCGAAGCCGCAGCTTTCGAACATGTCATACCATTGCGGTATGTCATAGTCCACATATAATTTCATCCGTTCATCCTCTGAACGCCATTTTCCATCAAGCAAATCCACCTCCATGACGCCATTTATATTCAGACGGAATGCTTTCACCCATTTCGCCGCCTCTATAGATGAAGCCCGGCCATAACATACTGCGAAATAGTAGCAGTCCTTATCGTTTTTCCTTACGCAATGGAGGTCCTGAACAAATACGTCCGAGAGGAACTCCGCATTCACTTTGACAGATTTCCCAGACGGCCTTTTCAGATACATCTCGCTTCTGAAGTTCGGACTTGTTCCTCCAGTACCTGTATCCCATGTCTCCACTTTCACCACCCCGTCTTCAGAACACAGTGTAGTAACCTCACTCTCCTGGCTTTTATAATGTTCATAATCCTCACCGGCAATCACTTCCGACAGACTGGCAGACACATTCTTTGCAATTCCGGACACCTGTTCATTGCCCGAAGCCGGAAGATTTTCAAATAAGACACAAGCTATGGAGTATTCAGGAAAATTCACCGGAAAAATTCCTGCGAAGGTTTCAGCGGAGTATTTTTTCTTATTCCCATTGTCATAGGCAATCTTCCAGGATACCGACTCCCGCCCGACAAGACCAGCGCCTCCTACGGAATCAAGCGCGTCCATAATAATATCAGTATCAATATTGTCATAAAAATCCCCGCAGTAACCGGAAGCACGATTACGGACAAGTTCAGGAGCGATTATCCGCCCTGCAGCCAAAGACGAATAAAATGCCGCCACATGAACAGGAGACATGAACATATCCCTGCCATGAATAAGATGCTGCACAGCCGAAGAGTTCCAGTTGGCTGATTCCGGCGAACATATCTCGATACTCAAGCCATCTATGCCAAGCCCGTCATAATGATCCGGAAGAAAAAACGACTTGAGCGTCCTGGCATAATGGTCAGGAACCATCTCATACACTCTTGACAATTTCCCGAAAGCAATGGCATCGGAAAGATCCGCATGGGAATACGCCATACCATCATCAAGCGCCACCATCCACGATGCTGGAGACAGGACCTCACCAGGTTCATATTTTCTGACCGCATAGTTATAACATTCCGACAATTCGTCCTCAAAGTTCCTGCCGAGATTCACGATAACAGGGATTTCACCTGTCATGATATTCTGGACGACAATACATGCAGATTTCAGATGCTCCTTTCCGGCGAGGGCTTTCCTCAACAATGAATCCGCAACAGCCTGCAATCTTATATTGATTGTCGTTTTCAGGGTATGCCCAGAAAACAGTTCATCTCTACAGCTCCATACAAGACCGTACCCATCGTTCACTATCAGTAGAGGATCATAATGTCCCAGAGTCCGATACGCAAGATTACCGTAATGATGTATATTCTCGATAGAACGGTGGCTGCTTGTGCCTGTATATGGAGCAAAAGACACAAGGACATTGCCGTTACAATCCAGAATCTGCGCATCATAGATTTTTTGCAATCCACTACCGGCACGCTTAAAGCTGTCGCATCCTGAAACCAAGGAAGTTACGACAAAAACGAATAGCAGAAGTCTATTTTTCAGTTTCATAGCATTGTTAATAAAAGGAGCATCAGGCCGGGACATTTCTTTCATTCCGAGAAAACTGTCAGATTTTCAGTTGAGAGACGTCTCGTCCCGATGCTCCATGTTCATAGGCCCTATCTATATCAGTAAAACATCATCTTGTCATCACATAGCCCGCCCAGTAGAACGGTTCCGGATATCTGGAACGGACAGCAGACTGCGCTGCGCGGAAAGCTCTTTCCACATCACATTTTCCAGAGACCAGAGCCTTATACAGCTCTGACATGAACATCGCCGAAGCCACATCGCTGGCCTCCCAGAGCGACATTATGATGGTTCCGGCACAAGCCTTCCTGAATGCCCGCTGCAGACCATAGACACCTTCTGCAGATGTCTTTCAGAGTCCGGAATCGCATGACGCCAGGCATACCAGTGCGGCATTGTCAAGGTTCATTCCGGCAATATCTTCCGCCGACATCAGCTCCCCGCCATACATCACCAGTCCGGAGAGTTCCATAGGCGAAGTGCGTCCAGCCAGAGATGCCGGCTTCAATGTATCGGCAGCGTCGTAGAAGAAGCCATGAGATGCAATGTGTATAATCTCCGGAGCCCGGCAATCCATCATCCTGAAATTCTCCGCAGTACCATCGGCACCAGCGTATATGTCCACATGAGATTTCCGTCCCAATGCCCGGCTGACATTTCTGATTTCTTCATTCGTGGCATCAATGCCGGAAGACAGACCTCCGAAGACAGCAGCCGACAGAGGCTTCCGCAAGGATTTTCTTTCAGACATGAGTTCACGTGCAGAGCTTAACCTGACGACATTGAAACGCTCCGACAGCATCATGCCATCATGGCGGAATGATTCGAAAGGCAACGAGTGGAAACGCCCTGACGGCACAATATAGAGAGTCTCCCCTGCCGATGCCTGAGTCAGGACATCCCTGAACAGATCACCTGCCGCCGATGCGTAAGGCTCTTCGCAGATACGCCACGCGGCATCTGCCAGAGAGTCCAGGACCGGTTCCGCACAGATATCCACAATCTTCGGGGCCTTCCAGCCTTTACGGCACACAAAAGCCCGATAACAATGACTACCCCCCCCGACGGATAATCTATCATATCCACGAGAACTTCACCATCCTTCAATGCCACTGAGACACTATCGGAATCCACTGACGCCATGCTGGAAAAAGCAGTCATTCCGGTCAATCCCGAAAGTTCAATGTCCGCAGAATGAAGCTGCCGGCAAGCCTCGGCAATCTGCACTGTATCAGCGCCCGTCGCCTCCAGTTCAGCCAGCTTGTCACGCATGGCAATGAACTTATAATACGCAGCCCGCACCTCCGGATCAGCAGAGCCGAACACCTTTTCAGCTACTGATCGCTCGGATGCCAGCAGGAGGTCTTTCGTCATAAGGTGCGCATCATACGCTTTCCTGGAAATAGCGGAGCTCCTGTTCCCGGAGACAGATGCGAACTCTGTCACGGACGCAGCTACATCCTGCATGTCAGAGAGATATCCTGGCCGCTCTTCCGAAGTGAGATAAGGCATCCGCGCCTTTATCCGTGAAATCATCAATTCCGAAATATCGGAATACAGCTTCTCCGCCACGGAATAATGTCCTGCAAGCATTTCCGCTTCAGCATGTAGTCTCAGCCCCTTGAAACCATATCGGGATTCCCTGCCATATAGCCGGCACCTGTAATCCGAATACGCAGCATACGCCTGCGCAGACTCTTCCATACGTCCCGACAGACGCAGTGCCTTTCCGACCTGAGCCAGAATCTGAACCCGTTCGGGATTCTCCTGCGGCACAAAAACTGACATGCATGAGTCGGCCTTCTCAAGAAGCGACAATGCCTTTTCAGGGCTGCCATGCAGAAGTTCAAGTGCACCGGAGTATTGATACAGCCGCCCTTCATTCATCACATCGTCGGCAGGGATCATGAGAAGTGAATCAGCATACACTCTGGCCCTTTCCGTCTGCCCCAGATTATACAGGCAATTAGAAACTATATAACAGTCAAGCCCGGGAGCAACATCCACCTTCCGGCTCAGGGCCAATGCTTTCATGGCATATTCCAGCGCCTTGTCGTATTGGCAGGCACTATTTTCCATAAGATACAACTCTCCATATATCGCATACTCAAGCCCTGTATCATGAATCTTCCCGGCCAGCTCCACAGCTTTCAGGTATAGAGCTTCAGCCCTGCTGATCCGCTTGTCTGCCGCCGCATCTTCAGCCATATCGAAATATGATGAAATAAGCACAGACGGATTGTCCGAAGACTCCGAAACAGACCGTATCTGCTCCCTCAATTTCAGGACAAGACTCTGAATATCATATTTGCGTGCCCAGTATTTCTTACGGCAGATAATGTCCAGACGCTCCTCTTCCATATCCGGAGGAAGTACAGCCTCCGCCATATCCAGGCAAATCATGACCGAGTCAATGTCCGCATGAGACTCATATACATCAGACACAAGCACCATGACATCACTTGCGCCCTTAAGGTCCTTATCTTCAAGCAGCAGCGAATATGCCGCATGTCCCAGTTTCAGGACACCATCATAATCATATCTCTCCATTGACAGAACCTCCTCCACCATGTCATAGTAACTTCTGGCACGGCTCAGGCTATCAGGTTCTGCCGACAATGCATGGCAGCAGACGCCATAAGCGGCAATGATTATTGTCAGGATATATCTTTTCATCGTTTATTTCTCAAACAGTTCTCAAGAGAATCAAGTTTTCTGGTTTCAGTGGCAATCACTTGACGCTCATAGGTTTTCGCTTCTTCAGACAAGCCCTCGTCCACTGTAAGCTCGGCCCTTTCCTTATCAATAAGCTCCAGGGCCTCGCCATATTTCCCGGAACGGATAAGGCCAATGACCCGGTCCGACGCCATTTCACCGCCTCTTATACATGCCCCGGCATCAGGAGATGAAACCGTTGTCTTTGCCGGAAGGAATACGTACAGAAGCGCCACGCCCACCAGAGCCGCCGCCACACCGGACAAACCTCTGACGAGCCGCCTTCTTCTCGCATCTTTCGCTAAAGCAGCCTGTTCAAAGGAAGAGAGGACAGCCTTCTTTCGGGCAATATCCTTGATTGCCGTCTCAATTTCCTTCTCCAGAACAGTGTTCTGTCTATCCATATCAGTATCAGTCATTTTCAAAATTTATCATCATATGTCAATCCAGCCCCAATTCTCGGAAAAGCCATGTCACCCTGTCCTTGAGAGACTGCATGCACTTATGCTTCCTGGTTTTCAGACCATTATATGAACCATCATGTCCCAATGCCTCCAGAATCTCTTCCAGACTCATCTCGTCATAATAGAACATTGTAAGAATCTGTCTGCATCTGGCCGGCAGGTCCATTATGGAGCTGCAGACCACAAGATGCCTGGAAGCCGACACATCATCAGCAGAAGTATCCGGCATATTATCTTCGTCAGCTGCAAAAATAGGCAGTTTTCCATTTCTCCGCAGCATTTCCCGATACTTATTCTTCACAATTCTCATAAAGTATGCTGACAGGTCCTGCACATCATACCTTTTTCCTGCACGGCATGCATATACCTGCCCATCTTCAGAGTACAATGCCCCATGCTCAATATTCTCCCACAGGATCACGAAAGAATCCTGAAACACGTCAGAGGCATCCTCCTCCGCCACATCCCGGCACAGACGTTTCCATGCATTAAAACAGGCCCGCAGCCGCTCATACATATCCATCAGCATCTTGCGGTCACCATGCCTCACAGCTGCCACATAATCGGAATCCCTGACCAGTCTCATCACTCAAAAATCATCGAGAATCTACATTGTTCCACATACCCGGTCATGACAGGCGACTGCGGATACCTTCCCCTCACATCCTCCCTCTGCATGAAACCATCAATCATCGCAAGCACATCCGCATTGGAAAGCCCCGCGAGACTGTTCCGGAGCGATATCAATGCGTATGTCAGCTTACCATGTCCCGAGCTATGCTCCTGGTTCATCTGATAATCCTTGCATGCGCTCATTGTCAGCCATTGCTCTTCAGGCCTGGAGGCACCTCGGCCGCGCTTTCCAGGAATAATGAATTTCTCGTAAACGCCCCTGAATCCGTTTTTCCGATTCTTCGGCTCCCTGGTGGAGTCCCCGCTATGGCAAGCATCCACAACGACTATGATATTCCCGGACTTTCCCACCTTGCGCCTTATGGCATGAAGAAGCTCTGCCGTCTCATCATCACAGAGATGCCGTTCACCTCTGTCCTCCTCGCAATACCGTCTGCATGCATCATAAGGTATCCATGACTCATCCCATCCGTCAGGCTCATCTCCATTCATGTCTGTCATCCATTGTCCATGGCCGGAAAAATGGATATAGACCAGGTCGCCGGCGGCACAATCAGCAGCAAGCTGCCTGAAAGCATTGACAATGCCGGTCTTCGTGGCCGAGGCATTGACAAGAGTCCGGATATCGGTGAAGCCATTGGAGCTGAGCATCTCCACAACTGGAGGGACATCCTTATCTCCATGTATTTCAGGCCAGGAACTGTCTTTCTGGCAGCCGACACCTATGACAAGCGCACGCCTGTTCCCAGCCAGTCCCGCCGAAACGGAAACAAGCAGTATTGTAAAAAGAATAGCGACAAGTTTCTTCATGTATATCTGCATTGAACAGTTCCCATACAATATATGCAGAATTTTTCATTTTGTAACCACCTGAAACGAAGAAAATTCAGACCGTGGAGCGTACTTCTGCGAGTATCAGCATAAATCGAGTAGGAGGAAAACGAAATAGTCTTCTTCCTACTCTCGTCTTCCGACCTCTCACACCACTGTACGCACAGTTCTGCATTTGACCAATATTCTTTGCTGCTGTTGCAGCAGATTCTTTACCCTTATCTTGAGATTCTTCCAACTTTTCCATACGCACACGCATATCCGCCTGCGCAGCGTACGATCGGATGGTCTCGGCGTAAATACTTACGCTATACTCTATTGGATGACGCCGTCCACCAGAGGCGGAATACCCAGTTTGCGCATCTTGCCATTGTCTTTCGGTATAAGTTCACCTTTGGTCGTTTTCTTTCACCGTTTTCCAATGGTGAAGGCATTCATCGACATGTCGTCTGTCAGGTGGTGCAGTACGGCGGACGTGGCCAGCCCACGGCCTCGGGAAGTGGGAGGTGCCTGCCGGAGACAAGTTCTCGCGGGAGCGAGGACGCAGGAAACGGTAGGAGGGCCGAACGGAGCGCAGCGGAGTGAGTTCCGCCGTACTGCACCACCTGATAACAAAAGATGCCATAGCCGGCATTTGTGATGGTCCAGTTCCGGTAAACAGGAGTGACTTACTGATTCGGGATGACGCGGATTAAAGGATTATTACTGGTGTAAGTGATCATTCCGTAGCCGAGCAGAGAACAAAACGGGGTAAAAATCGGCCGGATTTTACCCTGTTTGTTCAAATTTTTCAAAACGGTGCAAAAAATGACGTTTTCTTACACCGTTTTCCAACGATGCGGCATCTGAATGGGACGAATTCCGGCAGGCGGGACGATGCCACGGCCCCCTATGTAACACATTGATAATCAGGTATTGTTTATTTTAAGCGTGGATTTCCGAAGATTTTTTGGCCACTAATCCACATCTAATTTCATAACTCACTATAAATCAAACTATTACAAAAATCGATGTGGCACCGTCCCGACAACAGAGGTACGGAACTTCGGAGACGCTTACTACGGAACCGCGGAACAGAAAAAGGCCGACCAAATCGGTCAGCCCAAATTATTTGTGAAGAACTTGTTTCTAGTAACGTAAAAAAATAACCTAGTATCTGTTCAGAGGTCTTCCGCTGGTCATCATGTGAACCTTGCGTCTTACATCCTCGAGAACTGCCTGATGCTCAGCAAGAGATGCTTTCTGCTCCTCTGTACGCTCGCCCTTAGCGGTAATCGCATCGAGATGCTCGGAAGCTGAAGTAAGAACCGCATCGATCAATTCCACGATGTCAGCCATATCCTTCTCTACGAAACCTCTGGATGTAACGGCAGGAGTACCGATTCTGACACCTGAAGTCTGGAATGCTGAACGAGAATCGAACGGAACCATGTTCTTGTTCACAGTGATATCAGCCTTTACAAGTTCTGTTTCTGCGACACGGCCGTTAACCTCAGGGAATCTTGTACGGAGGTCGATCAACATGAGATGATTGTCTGTACCGCCTGATACGACCTTGTATCCCTTAGAGACAAACTTGCTGCACATAGCCTGTGCATTTGCAACAACCTGCTTCTGATACTCGATATACTCTGGCTGCATAGCCTCATAGAAAGCCACCGCCTTAGCTGCGATGACATGCTCGAGAGGTCCGCCCTGAATACCAGGGAAAACACTGGAGTTAAGAATCTGAGACATCTTCTTAATCTCACCCTTAGGAGTCTTGCGGCCCTGAGGATCATCGAAATCCTTACCCATCAAGATAATACCGCCGCGAGGACCGCGAAGAGTCTTGTGGGTAGTAGATGTTACGATATGAGCATATTTGACAGGATTCTTCAGAAGACCGGCAGCAATAAGTCCTGCGGTATGAGCCATATCGATCCAGAGAATTGCTCCGACTTCGTCAGCAATCTTTCTCATTCTCTCATAATCCCACTCTCTAGAGTAAGCAGATGCTCCTCCGATAATGAGTTTCGGATGACATTCCTTAGCTGTCTCCTCCATCTTATCATAGTCAACGCATCCAGTCTCAGGATTCAAGCCGTAAGCAACAGCATTATACAAAATTCCCGAAGCATTGACTGGCGAACCATGTGTAAGGTGTCCTCCCTGTGAGAGGTCGAGGCCCATGAATGTGTCTCCAGGGTTAAGCAAAGCCAACTCAACAGCGAGGTTAGCCTGCGCACCGGAATGAGGCTGGACATTTGCATATTCAGCATCGTAAATCTGGCAAAGTCTGTCAATTGCAAGCTGCTCAATCTGATCGACAACCTCGCAACCGCCATAATAACGCTTTCCCGGATAGCCCTCAGCATACTTGTTCGTGCAGATGGAGCCCATCGCTTCCATCACCTGCTCGCTAACATAGTTTTCTGAGGCGATAAGTTCAAGTCCCTGGGACTGTCTTTCTTTCTCCTTTTTGATTAAGTCAAAAATCTGTAAATCCTGTTTCATATAATCAAGTATTTAGCCGAGTAATCGGTCATATTGTTACAAATATAGTATTTTTGATTTAAATTTGTACCATATCTGAAAGATTTAATTAAAAAGATTTAATATCCGATGAAAGACAGAAAATTACTTAACATAGAACTCGGTCGGGTTACGGCAGAAGAATACAGAAAACTCCCCGATTCTGGCATAGAAATCATATTGGACAACATCAGAAGCGCACACAATGTCGGCTCGGTTTTCAGAAGTGCCGACTCGTTCAAAGCCGACAAGGTATGGCTCTGCGGCATCTGTGCGACACCTCCATCCGCCGAGATCCACAAATCCGCCCTCGGAGCGGAGTTCAGCGTGGAATGGGGATATGAAAAAGATACCCTCTCCCTTGTCAAAAGACTCAAGGAAGAGGGATATACTGTTCTGAGTGTAGAGCAGACTGTCAATTCAGTCATGCTGGACAAGTTCAAGCCCGAAACCGGCCGGAAATACGCATTGGTCTTCGGCAATGAAGTGGATGGAGTTCAGCAAGAAGTCGTGGATGCCTCGGACGGCGTACTTGAAATCCCGCAGTACGGAACCAAACATTCACTGAACATTTCCGTAAGCGCCGGTATCGTGCTCTGGCACATTGCTAGCGCCCTCCATTCAGAGGTCTGAGCGTCACAACGAACTCATACTCATCCGGATGGACCCTATACTCTTCCAACGGCCACTGGCCCCATGAGTCAACGCCGCCGACACCCATTTCCTTAAGGTCGAAATTCACATAAGTCGTTCCGAGAGAACGGGCATCGTTATGGGCGAGCTTCAGCAATTCAAGTGAATGTGTGGCAGTACCATGCTGTCCGTTGGTCGGATTAGGACGAGGCCGAGGATCTTCCAGAGCCGAATCCATATCGCGCTGGCTGAACGGAAGGGCAGAACCGCTGAAGAGGATGTCTGAAGAAATCTCAATACCTGTTCCGGCATTGTCAATGACTCTCATCCATCTCAAATCAGACTTGGTACCGGACTCCTGAGTCCTGACGTATCCGTACCAATACTGGTCCTGAACTCTCTGCACATAACGTCCGACACGGGCTGCAGACTTCCTGTCACAGTAGTTATCCCAAGGTCCGCGTCCATAGAAATCCAAAGTCGAGAACTCGCCAGGCATGGCCAGCTTCATTCCGAAGCGGAACATATCAGGAGCCTTCTTCAGCTCACCTGCATCATGCATCTTCTCCACAACCTTGACAGATCCGTCGGCATAGATATAGTATGTCATTGTCACTGAATATATTTTGCCGCAAGGCTCATACTCGGCAACAACTTTGTGGCAACCATCAGCAGCCTCAACCTTCACAGAAGCCAACTTGAAATCAGGATATCTCCACATTCCGAACTTCTGGTACAGACCGGCTCCGAGGTCATTCTCTACCGGAGCACGACCGAATGAAGGCATGAGAGGTTCCTTGAGAATCTGCTTTCTGTCAATGCTATAGTGCGTCAGCGCACCTGTCTGCTTGTCAATTTCAGCCGTCCAGGCCGCAAGTCTTCCGCCAGGAATGTCACCATCGCAGACGAAACTGCCGGAGAAGACATATGAACCGGAATTTTCAATGAAAGAAGGCATGCTGCTGTCAGAAACCGCACATGAACCGGCAACAAAGGCAGCGGCCGGAGCCTCATAAATCGGAATCTGGTCATAAGCGACCTCGTAGCCTGCAGGAAGAAGACCATCCTTACGTTTGAGTACCCAGCTGACATTCAGATAGATATCCATATCAGAACCCTCACCGGCATTGACCTTTACACAAGACGGATCTGAAGAAATGGTCTTTGCGGCAGCAGAAAGGATATCACGTCTGGTAGCGCCGATACCCACAGAAACAGTTTCACCAGGAGCGACATTGACATTCTCCACGACGCCGGTAAGAGCAGCCACGCCGCCTGCCTCGACAGTCCAGACCATTCTGTATCTTGAAAGGTCAATGAAGAAGTTCTCGTTATAGACGAGCACCCTGTACTCGCTGGAGTCGTCGGCCAATTTGTCCTTGAGGACAGCGTCAGGGTCAGCGGATGTCAGAATAGGACGGTGCTGGTAGCGGATTTCATAAGCCTGCGGATGCGGAGACCTGTCGGCAGCCACGAATCCGTTGCAGTTGAACGAACCGTCTGAAGCGTCATAGTCATTGGCATCTCCACCATATATATAAATATGGTCAGTTCCGTATTTCTCAGGATCTACTGACTTGCAGACAGCCTGGTCAACGAAATCCCAGATAAAGCCTCCCTGATACTGAGGATATTTGCGGATGAGGTCCCAATACTCCTTGAAGTTACCGTTCGAGTTGCCCATCGCATGAGAATACTCGCACTGGATGAGAGGCTTGGACGGATTGGACTTCAGATATTTCTCACAATCGTCAGGTCTCATATACATCGGACAGAAGATGTCAGTATGGTCAGCATGGACAGCTCTCTCATACTGGACAGGACGTGTTGAGTCATAAGACTTTATCCAATCGTAAACCTTCTCGAAATTCTTTCCGTCTCCAGCCTCGTTTCCCATACTCCAGATGATGACTGATGGATGGTTGAAATCACGGTATACCATGCGACGGTTCCTGGCGAGATGTGCTGCGAAGTAATCATCCCTGTGGGCCAATGATTCTTTGCCATAGCCCATTCCGTGAGACTCGATATTGGCCTCATCCACGACATAGATTCCATATTCGTCGCACAGAGAGTACCAGCGCGGGTCATTCGGATAATGGGATGTTCTCACGGCATTGACATTCAGTTCTTTCATTATGCGGATGTCACGGATCATCTCCTCCTCGGTGATGATATAGCCTCCATGAGCGGTCATCTCGTGTCTGTCTGTACCCTTGATGAGAATCGGCTTGCCATTGACAAGAAGCTGACCTCCGCGCATCTCGACAGTCCTGAATCCGAAACGGACAGATGTGCTCTCGACCACGCCCTTCTTATCCATCGCATTGACTTTCAATGTATAGAGAGTCGGAGTCTCGGCAGACCAGAGGGCAGGAGATGAAACCGACATCTTGCTTTCATTGAGAAGATTGCCGTCAGCGTCTTTTGCAGCGCCGGAAGCCACAGGTGCTGACATCTCTGCCACCTTGTTGCCCGTCTGGTCAAGGACCTCATAACGGAGTTCTGTAATTCCCTTGGTGACAGTTGTTTTCACACTCATCTGCCCCTCGGCGGAAGCAATGACATTGACATCCTCAATGCGCTTCTTCTCTCTGGTATAGACATAGATATCACGTGCAATACCAGAAAATCTCCAGAAATCCTGGTCTTCAAGATAGGTTCCGTCGCACCAGCGGAAAATCTCTAGCGCAATGCTGTTCTTTCCTGTGCGGACGTAAGGGGTAAGGTCGAAACGTGCCTCCAGTTTGCTGTCCTCGCTGTATCCGACTTCCTTTCCGTTTACCCAGACATGGACATTGGAAGTAGCCGAACCGATGCAGAGACAAATCTGCTTTCCGTTCCATGATGCCGGAATCTCGAAATCACGACGGTACTGGCCCACATAATTCTTGTCCTCAGGGACATAAGGAGGATTGTTCTCGAAATGACCTCTCCAGGCATAACCCACATTGACATAAAGCGGATCGCCATATCCGTTAAGTTCCCAGAGGCCCGGAACAGGCATCTCGCCCCATGCAGAGTCGTCATATCCTACAGCCTCGAATCCGATGGCACGGGCAGAAGGGTTCTCACAGAAATTAAACTTCCAGACACCCTCCAGTGACATTGACTTCTGCTGGTCTGTCACGAATGTTGCTCGCATCGGCATCCTGCCGACCTCAAAAATGCCGGGGTCCTGCCACAATGCCTTGTCCGAGACAGAACCTCCGAAAACTGCGGAAGCAGACATGAGAATGCCTGAAGATACAGTTAAAAATCTAAATAAGTGCATAGTTATTTGTTGGTTTGTTGTTAATTTTCCAGTGTCAATAACTCCACGGTCCCGTCCATTGTCGAGGCGAGGATGCTTATGTGGCCACGTTTCTCAATGATTTTCAAAGGATTGACCAATGCCAATGAAACTTTGTGCGCCCATTTGAAAGAGCCGTCGGCCGCGTCCAGCGCGACAATGTTTCCCTTGTCGGAAGGAATGAGAAGAAGCCCGCCGGCCACTGTCAATGCCGATGTTCCGATATCATATCCGAGGCTGTCCCTGACTGTCCAGATCTTTTCAGAAGAGTCAAGTTCCTTTCCCGGGTCCGGAGCCGGCACATCGGAAGCAAACGCATAGGCGCTTCCGAACATGACCTTGGAATAAACTGTCTTTCCGTCGGGGCTGATACCGATGGCATCACGTCCACCATCCACACGGAACAGTTCATTTCCTGTCCTTGCATCTATGGCATAGACCTTTCTGTCCGGTACTACCACGAATATTCTGCCTGAACCATATACAGGGACACAATGTGCGGGGGAATACATCCTCGAACTCTTCTTTACAGTCCACACCCACTGTTCCCTGCCGGTCTTCGGATCAAGCGAATAGAGTTTGCGGCCCCATGTCCCGAACACTACCCTGTCCTTGTCACCATAAGGCGTAGATATCGCATGTCCTTCGACTCCGTCATAAGTCCAGATGGCACGTCCGTCTTTCAGGTCCAATGCACGGAATGCATTGTCAGAACCTCCGATATAGACAACTCCGTCCATGACAAGAGGTGAAGCCAATACAGACTTGGCCGTCTTATACTGCCACTTGACATCACCGCTGGAAGTCTTTACGGCATATACATTTCCGTCCGTACATCCGAAAACAAGAGTATTGCCGGACACGGCAGGAGTAGAATATATCTTTCCCCCGAACTTCTTGGACCACAGCTCTTTACCGTCTTTCAGGGAGACACATTTCATCTCGCCTGAGGCCAGAGGGAAATATGCCTTGCCGCCACTTACGGCAAAACCTGCCACGATGTTGGCCTCAAACGTCTTTTTCCACTCCTCCTTCGCCTGAGGATAACGACTGTTGACATCGTATCGCATCCACGGATAGTCGTCAGGAAGTCCGTCCGCATCATAGTGGACAGTATCAGCCGGTGCAGACGAAGGGAATTCATATACATACCACGGGGCAAACTCCACCGCAGTATCTCCATAAATCCTTCTTTCAGAGAATGTTATACGTGTCGGAGTAATTCTCACGATATTATATCCGGGACGCTTGCCCGCCGAAAGCGTAGAACGGCAGAGAACCGCAGGAATACCCTGATAATTCTTGTCAATGTTCTGATGCCAGTGTCCTCCTATCTGAAATCTGACACCGACCTTCTTCAGTTGTCTCGTGACATCAAAGTAATTCAGCACCGAGGAGTCCATCGGATAGTGGTTTATAAAAATGGCCTTCCCGTCATTATCCAGTGACTTGAGCCACTCCATCGTCTCACGGGGAACGAGTCCCGGAGCCATCCTCATGTCAGGGCCGCTGTTGCAGCCAAGAAAACGCCACCCCTTCACCTTAAAATCAAAATGCTCATATCCGAAGACTTTCAGGAAGGTATTGCATCCGCTCTCGGACCAGTTCGCATCATGATTGCCCTGAACCACATAATATGGGAATTTCAAGGTATCCATCATGCTCTTGGCCAGTGCGATTTCCTTATCAGTTCCGAAATCGGTAATGTCACCTCCGAAAAGGACGAAATCAAGGGAGTCATTCCTGTTCACATCCTTCAGACAGGCTGCCAGGTCTTCTATCGCACCAGTATTCTCAGCGAGATGAGTATCAGTCAAAAAAGCGAACCGCAACGTACTGTCAGCAGGTTCCCCCGCATACGCAAATGCCCGCGTCATGCATAAAAGCATAACAGCGGACACTATAAGGAGTAGGTTTTTCTTCATCATATCATTTGAATGTCGTTATCTTTTATCCATCCCTGACGCCCATCAGAGAGGGAAATGTTCTTCCACTGCCCTACCGAGTCAAGTATCTGAACCTTAGTTCCTTCATGGAGAATGAACAAATCCTTCGAGGACTCCGAAGAAGGTGAACTCTTCACTGAAGAAACCGGAATCATGACCACGGCGTAATCGGCCTTAAGACAGGAATTCCGCTGCCACAATGCCAAACTGTAGGTGCCGAGGCTCAGCAGCAGCGCCACAATCGCCCCATAAAATCCGCACCTGCGGAAAGCCGTCGTCCCGCCCAAAAGGAACAGAAGCACCAAGGTCAATGTCAATGCAAGCAGTGCAATCGACAGCCATGCCCAGGAATCAGGACTCATCAGGTAACTGAGTTTTCTGGCCCAGCTTTTCAATACGAATTCCGGAACCGCGTCGATTTTGTCCTGAATCATACTGTTTGTAAACTCAAGGTTATACCTCGCATCTGAATTTGAAGGATCGATCTTGAGAGTTCTCTCGAAATAAAGGATGGCATGGGCATAATCGCCTGACTTGTAATATGCATTTCCTAGATTATAATACAGTTCAGGAGATACAACTCCTACACTTTCAAGTTCTTTCCACAACTCCACGCTTTCGTTCCAATTGCCTGAAGTATAAGCCTCTACTCCCTTGGTCCACAAAGAATCAAGAGAAGAAGTATCCGCAGCTTCCGAAACGGAAGGAATCGCAAGGAGCACCGCTGTCACAAGAGCGGCAGTCGCTGATGAAGCGCCCTTTTTGCTGTTTTTCATAATGGAATCAATGGATGATATCACTTTTACAGCTTCATTATAATGAGTATTCATGGCCTCATTTCCTCCATCCGGAGAATACCTGGCGAACTCACACGAATCGAGAAGAGACGCAAACTCATCTGCAAGTTCCTGAGGCACATTACTTTCCAGAAGTCGGGCCACGATGTTTTCCTTATTCAGATCCTCGGCACCGATATTGAGTTTGTCTGAGATGAAACCGAGAAGTGCCTTATGAAGTTCCTCGTAGAATGCAGAATACAGATTCTTCTTCAGGAAATCACCGGCTATCTTAAGACGGGCCAATGCCATCTTGGTTGCCTTCCTGTTTCTGGTTCCGACCACATCAGCCTTCCTGGCCTCCATTCCACGCATCACAACCCAGACAACAACTGCTGCGGCAATCAGAAGTATCACACAAATCCAATATCCGAGAGACTGGACGAAGAAATGAGTCTTGAATTCGTAAGAAGGCACCCTTGTCCTTATGAAACGTATATCCTCTCCCAGATTCCTGACGCCTTTCCTGTCCGGCATGACAACTCCGGAAGAAACGGTCTGACTTGCAGCAGAGCCCTTCTCTACATTGAAAGTAATAGGTTCAGTGCTGACAGTCACATACTTGCCGGCATTGACATCATAATATGAATAGTGTACCGGTCCTATCGTGAACTCACCATGACTTCTCGGAATGAACGGATATTCGAAAGTCTTGCTTCCTGATGTTCCGCCGCTGCTCTTGTCGGTATTTTCCGAAATCTTGGTGTCATAGACTTCCATGTCAGCAGGAAAATCGATCTTCGGTGCCTCCAGAAGCGATACATTGCCACGTCCTGAAACAGTCACGATAAGAGATGTCGCCTCATGGGTCTTGAGTCCGTCCTTGCTCAGACGCGCTGAAATTCGGAAATTGCCTACGCCGCCTCCGAAATCAGCAGGCGCTCCGGCAGGCAATGACTTGACATGGACATGGACCGCCGGCGTAGTAATTCTCTTACGCACAGTAGCATAGTCATTGTCGAAGAAGCTGTCGAAAATACTTCCGGTAGAACGGGGCGCCGTCCTGACATTGACAAGACAGACAAGCTCCGCAGGATCTATGGTCAATGTTCCTGCCTGCTGCGGTATGAGGACATAGCGACGAATCAGAGCCGCATTGTAAATATGACCGCCCACATCTTCACGATGAAATTCAATGTTATTCGGCGATGCAGTCTCCTGACTCCAGAAGCCGTTGAAAGTCGGGAACTTGGCTCCTTCAAAACCGGCTATATCCACACTCTGGTAGAGTTTCAGCTCCGCAGTTATCGGCTCTCCGACCACAGCAGAGGTCTTGCTGAGGGTAAACTTAAGGAAAAGGTCTCCGGACGAGACTGACGTTTTGGAGCCTGCCGAACCAGTAGACGCACCTCCTGACTGCTGCGAAGAGGACGATGACGAGCCGTTGGCAAGAACCTCGATAGCCACAGGGGAAGATGTAACGACATTTCCACGTATCTTGGCTGATGCTGCAGGAAGCTCGAACTTTCCGGTCTTCTTAGGCGTAATGATGTAAGTATAAGTATATTGTGAAGTCTTGGACCTCTTTCCGTTCACTATACTTATGCTCGTAGAAGAACCTGTCTGCGGCCCCCACACAAGATTGAAATCATCACCTGGAGCCCAGTTGAAGCCGTTGGGTTTGTCTTCCCCGTCAATGATAAAAGTGACATTGAACTGTTCGTCCGCGCCCACAATGCCAGGTGCATCCACCTTGATGTGGCTCTGTGCAATCGCAGATATGCAGGCCAATGCCAGCACACATACCAAAACTGCTTTTCTTATCAATGCTCTCATAATCCTACCAGTTCTTTTCTTTCTGTCTTGACTTCAATGCGTCAGCCTTTTCTTTGTTTACTTTATCCTGAGTTTCTTTCTCTTTGGCCTGGATAGCCCTCAACATCTGCTGGGCCTGCTGAGGAGAAATCTTCCCTTCCTGACCCTGCTGAGGCTGCTGACTGGCATTCCCCTGACCGTTATTCTGATTTTGATTCTGATTTTGGTTCTGGTCCTGACCCTTGTTCTGACCATCCTTGTTCTGGTCATTATTCTGATCTTTGTTCTGATCCTGACCATTCTTGTTCTGGTCCTGATTCTGGTCCTGATTCTGGTCCTGATTCTGATTATTCTGATCCTGGTTGTCCTGACCATCCCCGTTGCCGCCGCCATTCTTCTGCTGGTTCTCCAGCATCTTCTTCGCATAGATGTAGTTCTCTTTCGCATCCATATCGGAAGGATTCTTCAGGAGAGCCTCCTTAAAGGCATTGACAGCCCCCTGCCAGTCTTTCTTGGCGATTGCGATATCTCCGGTATTGTACCAGTAATCAGCAGCATTGACACTTGCGGAAGCATTGTCCCCGATCTTCTTCATCAGTTTCTCCGCTTCCTCATAATTTTCCTGACGGTACAAGGTGTTGGCCAGATTATAATTGGCCGCCACGGATGTAGAATCCTTTACAAGAGCCTTCCTGTAGGAAATGTCCGCCTCCTTCCAGTTGTCCTTCCTGAATTTGCGGTTTCCTGCACGCACGTCGTGTCTATCGACTTGTGCAGACGCGGTCAATGCCACTGAAAGCAACATTGACACAACCAGTATATATCTGAAACTCTTCATCTTACCTATCTTTTATCAAAGAGATGACGCAGCACTTTGCGCTCTCCTATCAGCATCTGTATCACAAGCAGGCCCAATGCTATCGCGAAGAAATACATGAACTGCTCATCATATTCTTCGAAAACAATGGACTTGAACTCTTCCTCATCCAGTTTCCTTATGTCATTGATGACGGGATTCAGTCCGAATTCGTCGTTGCCGGCATGGACATAGGCCCCATTTCCGGCCTTAGCAACTTCCTCCAGCGTATTTTCATCCAGTTTGGTAACGACAATATTGCCTTCGGAGTCTTTCAGAAGCCCGTTTTTCATCGGAATCGGCTGTCCCTGCTGAGAACCTACACCTATCGTATAGACCATGATTCCCATGTCGGCAGCCTGTTTTGCAGCAGCCACAGGGTCATCTTCATGGTTTTCTCCGTCGGTAATCACGATTATGGCACGGCTCTTCTCGCTCTGCGCACTGAAACTTCTGATGCAAGTATTTATCGCATCGCCGATTGCAGTACCCTGGACAGGTATCGACTCCGTGGAAATGTTCCCGAGAAACATCTTGGCAGAGACATAGTCAGTAGTAATCGGGAGTTGCACAAAGGAGGTTCCGGCAAAGAGCACCAAGCCAACTCTGTCACCGTCGAGCTTGTCCACAAGTCTGGAAATGGCCAGTTTCGCACGCTCAAGACGGTTCGGTGAATAATCCCTCGCCAACATCGAGTTGGAAACGTCCAAAGCAATCATGACCTCGGCACCCTTGCTCTGATGTTCCTTCAGCTTCGCACCCATCTGCGGACGGGAAAGACCGATTACGAAGAACATGAAGGCCAATGAAAAGAGGATGTTACGCACCCATCCTTTGGTACGTGAACGGGACGGCATAAGTTCATTGACAAGTTTCTCGTCGCCGAACTTGCGGATCCTCCGCGTGCGCCTGTACTGCATCAGCCCGTAAAGTACCGGAAAAACCGGAACGAGCAGCAGGAGAAAAAGATATTGTGCTTGTGCAAAATAAATCATAACGCTTCGTTTTTACGGCAACCTCTTCAATATAAACGCATTGAACACCACTTCAAGAAGGAGACAAATCAATGCCACAAGGGCGAAATCCATGAAAAGTTCCTTATATACAGGGAAACTGTCAATGGTAGTGCGCGCCTTTTCCATCTTGTTGATTTCAGAATAAATCTCCGAAAGCTTGGTATTGTCGGTAGCGCGGAAATAACGTCCTCCAGTAGTCTCCGCAATGCCCTTGAGGAGGTCCTCGTCGATTTCTACTTCCACATCCTGCATCTGTACGCCCCACGGAGTAATCACAGGATAAGGTGCAGTGCCGTTTGCACCCACACCAATCGTATAAACCCTTATACCATAAGTCTTTGCGATATCCGCAGCAGTCTGCGGAGTAATCTCTCCCCTGTTGTTCACACCATCAGTAAGAAGTATGACAACACGGCTCTTCGCATCCGACCCCTGCATCCTGGCCACGGCCGTCGCAAGTCCGTTTCCTATCGCCGTTCCATCCTCGATAAGTCCGGTCTGAATCTCCTTCATGAGGTTTATCAATGTCGCACGGTCAGTCGTCAACGGGCACTGAGTATAACTCTCACCTGCAAATACCACAATGCCGATGCGATCTGAAGGACGCTGCGAAATGAACTCTATCGCAATGTCTTTGGCCGCGCTGATCCTGTCCGGAGTGAAGTCCCTTGCGAGCATACTGGTGGAAACGTCCATCGCAAGAACTATATCAATGCCTTCCGTGTCGATTTTGTCCATCTTGCTGGACGAACGCGGTCTGGCGATTGCGATGATTATCATCGACAATGCGACTGTCCGCAGCAGCATCGGAGCATGTCTCAGGTATGACAGCACTGACTTGCCGCCGGCTTTCCAATATCTTATGTCAGACACTCTGAGGTGAGGTCGCCTTCCGCAAAGCTCCAGATAAATGTAATGAACAATGAGCAATGCAGGAATGACCAGCAGCCACAGCAGATGCGGATATTCGAAAAACATACTATTTCTCCTCCTCTTCTTCTGATTTCCAAGTAGTTGTCACGAACCTTACGGCAGACGGGACAGCTTTCACATTTTCATCGTCGGAAACCGTCATCTTGGCAAACTTCACAAGGTCGGACGTGACGAAAAGATTTCTGGTCTCTTCCATTATCTCTTGAGGTATCTCCTTGTCTTTCAGGCCTTCGAATATCTCAGCAGTCGTCATTTCCATGGCTCCGACACCGAATCTCGCCGCGATATATTCGCGGAGGACATCTGTCACACCGCTATAGAACTGCTTCTGCTTTTCAGGTTCCCAAAGTTTGTTTCCGCGGAACTTGTCGAGTTTCTTGAGAGCCACTATGTAAGCCGGCTCTTTAATGCCGACTTCTCCGGATTCATTCTTTTTGCGCATCTTAAGCAGAGAAACGACAAGGATTATAATCATGGCAAGAAGCTGTATGCCAATGATATATGGAAGTATTTCCTTGAATGTCAGAGGATAACGTATCTGGCCTTTGATGTCGTGAGGTTTGAAAGTGGTCGTATCTACCGGCATTGACAAAACCTCAAGATCCTTTCCTGCGAAAAGCAGGGTGTCGGTTTTTCCGTCAGGCGTCGTCCTCTGGACGGCGATGTCCGGAAGTTCGTATTTTCCTTCATCGAATGAGGTTATGACGAAACTGCCCTCGAGGTTCATCGCCTGAGTCTTTCTCCTGATTTTCAGGGTATCAATCTTCCAGTCACTGACAAGTTCAATGCTGTCCATGACACCTTTCGAGAGGTCAGGAAGGCCCAATACGGTACCTGCCTTGACATTGTCAAGACGGAAACCATATCGGAGCTGGTCAGCTATCAGGACAGAATCCCTTTTCTGCAACTGTTCCAGAAAGGCTTCTCCTGACGGGACGATACCCGGATGAACAGCCGGATCATATTCTCTTTCTCGGGCAGATGTCAACACCGCGAAAATACACGATGTGACTAATGCCATCAATATCCTCTTCATAACTATCTATTGTCAAAAAAGGCCATAAGACTCTTGACGTAATCACTTCCGGTCGAAATCGCCACATTGTCGATCTGATACCTTCGGAAAAGTTTCACGGCATTGGCCTCAGACCTCTCTGCGGCAGCCGAATATTCCCGGCGGACTTTCGCACTCGCGGTATTGATCCAGGCGGTCTGTCCTGTCTCAGAGTCTTTGACATTGACAAGACCGATGTCCGGAATCGTCCTTTCGCGCGGGTCAAAAACCCTTATGACCGACAGGTCATGCCTGTTCACAGCCACTTTTATCGCGTCTTCGTATCGTGGGCTACCATCTTCGTCCGTGTCTATCATGTCGGACAAGAGGAAGGCCGTACATTTCTGCTTTATGGCATTGGTAAGGAACCTGAGCGCCTCGCTTATGTTTGTTCCGGATGATTCCGGTTTCAGTTCGATGATTTCGCGTATGATGCGGAGCAGATGGCTGCGGCCCTTGCGTGGGGGGATGAACTTTTCCACCCGGTCGCTGAAAAACAGGGCTCCGACTTTGTCGTTGTTGATAATCGCCGAAAATGAAAGCACGGCGGCTATCTCGGCCAGCATATCACGCTTGGTCCCTCCTACAGTGCCGAAGAATCCCGAGCGGCTGATATCAATGAGAAGCATGACCGTCATTTCACGCTCTTCCTCGAACACTTTTACGTAAGGTGCTCTCAGTCTGGCGGTTACGTTCCAGTCCATGTTCCTCACGTCGTCACCGTACTGGTATTCGCGGACCTCGCTGAAAGCCATACCACGTCCCTTGAAAGCAGAATGGTACTCTCCCGCAAATATCTGATGCGAGAGAGCCCTTGTCTTGATTTCAATTTTCCTGACTTTTTTCAGCAGGTCACTTGCATTCTGGTCCATATTATTAGATTTTCACCAGTTTTCGGGGACTGCGCATTAAGGGACAATCACCGCGTTGAGTACCTGAGAAATAATGTTCTCCGTGGTAATATTCTCAGCCTCAGCTTCATAAGTAAGTCCGATACGATGGCGGAGAACTTCGTTGCATACTGCACGCACATCCTCAGGGATTACATATCCTCTTCTCTTTATGAAAGCATAAGCCTTCGCTGCCATGGCCAATGAAATGCTGGCACGAGGCGAGGCTCCGTAGGAAATCAGGCCTGAAAGTTCCTTGAGGTTGTAATCAGCAGGAGTTCTTGTGGCATATACGATATCCACGATATATTTCTCGATCTTCTCATCCATATAGACATCACGGACGACCTGACGTGCGCGAACGATATCTTCAGGCGACACAACCGGCTGCGCCTTAGGGAATTCTCCAGTGTTGTTCATGCGGATAATCTGACGCTCCTCCTCTTTCTTAGGATATGAGACCACAACTTTCAGCATGAAACGGTCCACCTGGGCCTCAGGAAGCGGATATGTTCCCTCCTGCTCGATAGGGTTCTGCGTCGCCATCACAAGGAAAGGTTCAGGCAATTTGAAGGTTTCCTCTCCGATGGTTACCTGACGCTCCTGCATAGCCTCGAGAAGGGCAGACTGGACCTTGGCCGGAGAACGGTTAATCTCATCCGCAAGCACGAAGTTCGCGAAGATAGGGCCTTTATGAACCTCGAACTGCTCGTTCTTCTGAGAATAGATCAATGTTCCCAAAACGTCGGCAGGAAGCAAATCCGGAGTAAACTGAATTCGGCTGAATTTAGCGCTCACGGCCTGAGCAAGAGTATTGATTGCCAATGTTTTAGCAAGTCCAGGGACGCCTTCGAGGAGAATATGGCCGTTTGCGAGAAGGCCTATGAGCAGATTCTCGATAAGCTGTTTCTGTCCCACAATGACCTTGCCCATTTCCATCGAAAGAAGGTCAACGAAAGAGCTCTCACGCTGAATGCGCTCATTGAGTTCTTTGATATTAACACTTTCCATTATTGTATAATTTTAAATTTCATTACACGTCTGGCAGCGGCAGATTTATTATCTTTGTGCCTGCAGACCATTTTTCCGGTCTCAGTACAGATTAAAACAGCAACTTCATGAGATACTGCATACTTTTGTCATACAACGGCTCTGCCTTTTCGGGCTGGCAGATTCAGTCAAACGCCCCTTCAGTTCAGGATAGCCTGCAGAAAGTTCTTTCAACTCTCCTGAACGAAGAAATAACGGTTACCGGTGCTGGGCGTACCGACACAAAAGTGAACGCAATAAACTATGTGGCGCACTTCGAAACTGAGTCTGCACGCGTTTCTGAGACCGGCTGGCTATGCTACAAATTAAATGCCATGTTACCGGCAGGAATAGCAGTACACGAGGTATTCAAGGTCAATGATGATTTTCATGCGAGATTCGACGCCACCAGCAGGGCCTATAAATATTTCATACACAGAAAAAAAGACCCTTTCATAGCGTCAAGGTCACATTTCTGCCCATACGATCTGGATTTGGAGGCCATGAACAAAGCCTGCGGATTCCTATTCGGAGAACATGATTTCAGGTGCTTCGAGAAAGTGGGCGGAAACAACAAAACCTCCATCTGCACAGTAACCGAAGCGCACTGGGAGTATTGGAGACCTGACCACGTGACGATGATGGGCTATCCATACTCTGACGGAGACTATCTCGTGTTCACAATACGGGCCGACAGGTTCCTCAGAAACATGGTAAGAGCCGTAGTCGGGTCAATGCTGGAGGTCGGCCGCGGCCGGAAGCCTGCCGGATGGATTCAGGAACTTGTCAATGCAGGTACACGCTCCGATGCGGGCCAGTCCGTTCCCGGACATGCGCTGTTCCTTACCGAAGTGAAGTACCCGAATATATAACCAATCGAGACTGACCGGATTTCAGAGTCCAGCCAGTCTCAATCATTTTTCATAATCAAGTCAAGTAAGTAGTAATGTGAACGTAAAGATAAAAGTTCCCTACGAAACAATACGGTTCAAAACTGGTTCATTTCACATAAAACTTACAGAAATTTCCTTCTTCACTTGCAAGACTTTCGGAAAACGGCATTTATGACGTAAACAATTAGGTTAGATTCAAGTACAAATAAACGGGATGCCGGCAAAAACGTCGGCATCCCGTTTGAATTATTCTGTCCGTCGGCTTATGCCGACAAATATCTTTAGAGTTCCCAAGCCAATGCAGATGCACCGAGGATGGCGGCGTCTGATTCCTTAAGCTGAGAGAATACGATCTTCACCTTGTCACGCCACAAAGGAAGAACGTTTGCATTCATTGACCTTTCGATAGGCTCGCGGAGGAATTCCTTCGCACGTGCCAGACCACCGAAGAGGACGATAGCCTCAGGTGCGCTGAAAGCGATAAAATCGGCAAATGACTGTCCGAGGATTGTTCCGGTGTACTCGAAAATCTTGAGAGCGAGCTTGTCACCTTCCTTGGCAGCCTCGAAAACATCCTTTGAAGAAATGTTGTCAAGACTTCTGAGAGAAGAAGGCTCATTGCTCATGTCGAGCCACTCGCGGGCTGTACGGGCAACACCTGTCGCTGAAGTATAGGTCTCGAGACAGCCTGTCTTTCCGCAGTTGCAGAGACGGCCATTGTGTCTAACAACGCATGTATGACCGAGTTCGCCGGCAAATCCGTCATGACCATAGACAACCTCACCATTGATGACAATACCGCTGCCGACACCTGTGCCGAGGGTAATCATGATGAAGTTCTTCATACCGCGCGCAGCTCCGTAGGTCATCTCACCCATTGCAGCAGCATTGGCATCATTTGTAAGAGCTACCGGAACACCGTTCATCTTCTCTTTCAAGAGGTTGGCAACAGGAATTGTTCCCTTGTTGCCCCATTTGAGATTGACAGCATTCTCGATTTCTCCGGTATAGTAGTTTCCGTTAGGAATACCCATTCCGATACCGCGCACCTGACCGGTAACGCCTGCATCCGCAATCACTTTGTTGATAGCTTCAGCGAGTTCGTCGATATACGGATCGACCTCGTCATAAGTATCGGTACGGATAACTGTCTGTGCCAGAACCTGGCCGCGCATATCTACAACACCTATCTTGGTAGTCTGTCCGCCGACATCCACACCCACTACATAAGGCATATCCATCTTGTTCATAATCAATTAAATTAAATGTTATTCTACTGGAATTTCAGGATTCACATTCTTGCATCCTACAAGAGCATAATAGAGGATGTATGCAAGCATCGCAACTACGAGCCAGTAGCTTCCCATGTAACCTACTGCGCTTGCGAGGAAGTCCTGGATAAGAGGCATGACGCCACCGCCGACAACCATCATCATGAAGATACCTGAAGCCTGCTCTGTGTACTTTCCGAGGCCCTCAGTACTGAGGTTGAAGATACCGCCCCACATGAGTGATGTGCAAAGACCGCAGAGCACGAAGAAGAGAGCCTTCACAGGAACTCCTGCTGCCATTGTGAAGCCGTCCTCAACACTGTATGCAGGCATTGTCATGGTAATGTCCTTCGGAAGGAAGATGGCAATGATGACGAAGATGATTGCGACTGTCGATACAACTGTGAGCTGAACCTTTGTGCTAACCTTGCCGCTGATGAATGAGCTGCAGATACGGCCTACCATCATGAGAAGCCAGTAAACTGCTGCAATAGCGCCACCGATAGCAGCTCCATTGACCGCGATACCGGCACCGGCCTCTGTAGTGTCAGAGAAGTAGAAAATCATCTGTGCAGGGATACCGACCTCAACACCGACATAGAAGAAGATTGCAATCACGCCGAGCACGAGGTGACGGAAGCTCCAAGGGCTGTGCTCGTATTTTACCGATTTTCTTTCAGCTGCAGGCTCCGGAATGTTCACTTTTGAAATGATGAGGAAGGCAACCGCAAATACACCCATCGCGATGAAGAGAAGCGGAGCAACGTCGCTCATGGCTGTCTTGTCAGTAACAGTTCCGATAAGAACACCTACGAGGAGCGGGGTCAATGTTCCTGCGAGTGAGTTCAATGAGCCTCCGATCTGGATGTACTGGTTACCCTTGTTTCCGCCGCCACCGAGGATGTTAAGCATAGGATTGACAACGGTATTGAGCATACATACGCAGAATCCGCAGACGAATGCGCCGAGAAGATATACGTAAATTGCAGATGCACCGAGGAATGTGCGGCTTGAAATCCACTGGATTACCATACCGAAGAAACCTGTTGCAAGTGCAACGAGAGTCGTTTTCTTGTAGCCATACTTGAGAAGCATCTTTCCTGCAGGGATTCCCATGAAGAGATATGCAGCAAAGTTCATCATGTTACCCATCATGCCGGCCCAGCTGTACTGGCCTTTCCAGATGTTTCCGAAAGGTGCGGCCATATTGGTCACGAATGAGATCATCGCGAAGATGAAGCACATTGTAATGATGGCCACGATGTTTGATTTTTTCTGTGTCATATAAAATGTTTTAATGTTTATTGTCAATGGGTTATGCAAAAGTCACCCTTATGTCGTTCTGCAATAATCGCGTAAAATTACAAAAAAAACGACTCATAACCAACGGACCGGTCCGAAAAAGACATCACCTGATTTCTCTGACCATGTCTTCGAACTGGTCACGTGGTCCGCGCGACTTGTTCTTGATTTTAGCCCGGTAGTTATACACAGTGTTGGCCGAGTAGTGCAGAAGGGACGCGATTTTAGACGATTCACTTACACCGAGTTTCACCAAAGCGAAGATTCTGAGTTCTGGAGTCAGCATATCATTGTCCTTCGGCACAATGGCGGAGCCTTCCGCCAGCAAGGCATTGAACTGTTCAATGAAATCCGGATAAAGATTCAGGAAGGTCTCATCGAACATCTTGTAGAACGTCTTGATATCCTCATCTATCGGAGGAAGCATCTCGATTTCGTCAATGATATACTTTTCATTGCCACGCTTGAGATACTTGAGAATATGATTCTGATATTTACGCGTCTTGTTTATATTATCCGATACCATGCCGAGGAACAGGGCAATATACTCCTCCTTGATTTTATCCGATTCTTTTATCCTGTTGTTCAATGACTTGAGTTCATCATTCGTTCTGGCAAGTTCCTGATGATGCCTGAAGATATGAAGAGAAAGCAAGGCCAGCAAGGCCAATAACAGACTGACAAAAACGACCGCTCCGGTCATCAGACGGCTCTGTCTTCTCTGGCGCAGTTCATATTCATGTTCGATACGCGGGAAGAACTTGGAAATCTGCCACGGACGCAGTTTTCCGTTATATGAGAGAGCGTCTTGCATGCAATGGTCCGCACAATACTTGAAGGCTCTGTCCACGTCTCCCCTACTGAAAATATTCTGCGCTATCATGTTCAACGAAGCATAATCCTTATTGGCGGCACGGATATCAGCCTGAGCCGACTTACCCAGCCAATAAAGAGCACTATCTTTCTGATTTCCAGGCACTCCCTCAGAATAATAGTAGCACGCGCTGGCATATTTCTTCAAGTCCTTGTCCTTCGACATTGACATCATCTTCTGCGCGAATTTTCTCACGGATGCAGAATCTTTGGCAGACAAGGCCGCCTCCCTGTTCAGATTATACCACTCGTAGGTTCCGGGCGTGACATACTTCATCAGAGAATCCCTCAACTTGTTTCTGTCATCAAACTGGTACTCTCCTACCGTATCGTCAGATGCATAGTACATAAGTTCTCCGGCCAAAGTATGTCTGGTACGCAGATACTGGAGTTTCTGGCCGGCAGGTATTCCTTCTGAAATCACATGCTGCATCAGAGTATTAGCTTCAATGTGATATCCAGCCTTTGCATACACCTCCACAAGAAAAAGATTTGCAGCAGCAAGCCGCTCTTTATCATCATGTTGCGAAGCAAGCCTCTTGTTGGAGGCAAGAAAGAATACCGTCGAGTCGAAATTGTTCGAACGGAACTCGTTTGCCATCCTGAAATTGAACGCAATCTGATTTTCGTAACTTCTGTCAGAGCGGTAAACTTCACGGATGGATTTGATACGGGAATCGAAAGCCTTCTCATAGGTCTCCTTCATCTTCAATGTCGCATCAAGGTCGTTTATAGTCTCCCTCACTATGCCGGTTTCATGCCTGCAGGAGTACAGGCACAAGATTAGAATTATATATGCAAATTTCTTCATACGTCGATACGGAGGAATTATCTCAATATTCTGCGAAGATACTCAAAGCCGCGTAAAAACGAAAGGTCCGGCATCTGTTCTGGACACCGGACACTTCGATAAATAGGTTTTGTCTAGAGCTTCGTTTTCTCGAAGCAACACTGTTCAATTATTTGATTTTCTTGAAGTCAATCAATTCCACACCGTCTGTCGCAGTAGTAGAAAGGTCAATGGTAAGGACATATACTGAGCCTTTTTCCAGCTGGACACCTTCCTTAAGGCCAATGTTATCGTTCAATCCCACTGTGGTATCGAAGAACTCAGCTGCGCTGTCCGTGTATTTCACACTTCCTGCATCACCGAGAATCTTTCCTTTCTCTGAACCCCAGCCGTCCTGACCGAAGTACTTCGCAGAAATGTAGTCATATCTGAATCTTCCGCCGAGTGTGGTGCCGTCTTTTTCATCCACTGCAGTTCCTGTAAACTGGAACACCATCGGACGGACTTGGGCCATACAGAAGGCCGATCCAGGGTTAAATGCGAACTGACTGGTCATCACAGGATTGGCAAGTCCCCATGCCATCATCCAGAGGGCACCGTCCTTGATTGTAGCCTCAGAACCGTCAGCGGCAAGTCTGCGGAGGGTCGCATAACCATAGTCAAGGTACAGGTCCACTGCGAATGTACCGCTTACGACATTGAGTTTGATGGTCGCACCGTCGAGGTAGAACAAATCCGGGTCGAGATACCAGCTCGCTAGGTCTGCAACACCTGAAATGGAAATAGCCTCATCCTTGTTCAATGCTATAGAAGCGATTTGATAGTGAGTTGCGGACAGGCGGCTTGCCTGAACACCGTTCACCTTGATATCCAATGAATTGACAGGTATCTCAACGGTCTTTATCGAGAGTGTGGCAGCACTGTTTCCGGCAGTTGCGTCCACAATGAACTGATATGATTTGCCGACTTCGAGTGAAGTTCCGTCAGTTGCCGGCTCTATATTGCCGTCGGATGTAACTTTGAACAAACCGGTCTCGTCATTGACAGAAGTGTAAGAGCCGAACTCGCCGCCCCAGCCTCTCTGGCAGAAGAACTTGAATGAGAATCCTGTCTTGGAGATAGAAGCTCCGGCCGTGAATGTAATTCTGTAAACACCGGCCTCAGTCTGAGCCATGCACCAGACACCGTCGTCAGTATTCCAAGAAGGGCCTACACCCGGCTTTCCGATTCCGGCGCCGATTGCCCAGATTGCACCCTTAGAATCCAATGTCGCATAATTGTCCTTATCCGCCATCGCCTCGACCTTTATAAACTTGCCACTGAAGTCAGCAGTGAATTTGTAAAGTCCGTCCATCGCCTTGAATGTCACAGTATTATCCGCATTGAGAGTAAAGAAATCATAGTCCAGATTCCACTGATCCGGTTTGTCAATGCCGGCGAACTTGATTTCCGAGCCCTGGAGAAGGTTAAGCAGTTCTACATTGGAAGACTCTGACAATGACGAAGTTATACTGCCGAATGGAGACGCAGACAAGGCCATGAGGTCAGCTGTAATCTTGTATGTGCCGCTCTTTACAGCAGTGAAAGGAATCGTGCTTGAAGATTCTGCAGGGACAGGTTTCAGCGCGGAGCCGTCCCATCCGAGCCAAATCGCATGCTGACCGGCTGCAGGCACGCATTTGATCAATGCAGAAGCCTCTGCAGGGAACGCGTCAGTCACCTCATAAGAGTAGTCACCGCCCTTTGTCATGGTGTATTCCTTGCCTCCGGAGAGAAGTGTCAATGTCGAAGGGGCAGGTCTGCTGACATTGACCTCAACCGTCTCTTCTGTTATTCCCAGACCGGTATTCTGAGCGGTAAAGGTAAGCTCGGCGGTTCCGTCCGGAATATCTTTAAGGAGAGGAACGAAAATGGCCGCGTCATATGTTCCGTATGTCTTGGTACGGATTGTCAAATCGCTGACCGATGTGCCGTCGAAGAGGAGTTTCGCCTTCAATGTAGAAAGAGGGAACTCATCGTTCAGCTTTATGGAGAATCTTACTGAATCACCCATAAACGCCTCAGTTGCACAACTTTCAATCGTCATTTCAGGACCCTTGTCCGTGAATTTGACGTCCATTCCGTCATCTTTACAGGAAACGGCAACTGTTGCTGGCACTGCAAGCAATGCCATAGTTTTCAATATCTTGTTCATTATTCTAATCTTTTAATCTTTCCATTTCAAAGAAACTATCGCCTTGGCAGGAACGTCGCATTTCACAGAATGTTCTGCAGAAATGAAGACAAGCTGCCTGGCATCAGAATTTTCATTGAGAATAATCACGCCGTAGGAATTGTCCGGGTTCTTGAATACGAGGTATTCCAGTCCGTCGGCGGTATAGCCTTTGGTCCCGATTCTGACCGCACCCTGTTCTATAACCTTCGAGCAATGCGCAATGTTATAGTAATGAGTGTAATAGTCAAGTGACGAATAATCTGAAGAGGCTATGGTAACCGCTCCGTAGCATGTCTTGCAGGAACCGTCGGCATCTGTATATGGCCCCTTGTTCTCGTCCAGCATGAGATTCCACAGGGTGACACCTTTCCCTCCGCGTTTGAGCAGTCCGAAGAAGATATCTCTCATGTCATTGATAAGACAAGAGCTGAAGTTGTAGTTCCAGGTCCCGATGGATGCCTCAGTGAAATACAATTCCTTGTCTGGGGCTCCGGCAACAATTTTATCCAGTTCCGATACGTTTCCGCCATAGTTGTGCCATGCAGAACCTGCGATGTAGGCGGAAGCCTGGGCATCAGCATATATCTTGAGCGGATACTGGGCCTGGTCACTCATGTTGTCATAATTGTAGTTATGGTCGAACACGAGAATCTTGGTATCCAGTCCGGCCTTCTTGAAAGCAGGTCCCAAGGCTGTCTTGATAAAGTCTCTGGCCACGTCCCAATGCATTACCATCGACATTGAATTACCCGCGTTGAGCGGTTCATTCTGCGGCGTAACGGCATAGATGTCAAGCCCTTGCGACTTCATGTACTGAATCCACTTCACGAAATACTCAGCATAGTCCTGATAGCATGAAGGCTTGAGAGTACCTCCTGTCCAGCTATACCAGTCAACATCAGAATTGACAGCTTTCTTCATCCAGCGAGGTGCTGTCCACGGAGAGCCGATTATTCTAAGCGAAGGATTGATCTTCTTGATTTCCTTCAATACAGGAATGACATATTTCACGTCATATTCTGCCGGAGCGAAGTTCTCGATTCCCTTGGTGTCGCACCATGTGAAACGCTCGATAGAAAAGTCCGAGCCGCCGATGCAAACCCTTATCAATGAGCTTCCTATACCGGTTTCCATGTCAAACATCTGTTTCAGGAAAGCCTCCCTCTTGTCCTGAGGCATTTTCAGGATATTGTAACAGGAGGCCACAGTCAATGCCGCACCGAAACCATCAACGGTCTGGTAGGTATCGTCAGTGAAACGTACCGCGTAAGGTGACATTGACGCAGTCTTTCCGAAAGAGATTGTTTTCTCCGCGAAGAGGCTGGACTTATCCGCAGTTGTCGTATAAGAGCAGGCTCCTTCAACTGCAGGCTGGGGTGTCGGTGTCGGCTCCGGAGTAGGGTCCGGGGTCTGTGGCGAGTTTTTCGAATCGCAACTGCATGACATCATGAACGCCATCGCCAAAAAAGCACAAATAGAAGAATACTTCATGTCTAATATCCAGGGTTTTGTGTCAAATTCGAGTTCTTGTCAATGGCAGTCTGAGGTACCGGGAACAGAATGGTTTCATCCGTAAGCGGTGTGCGTTTCTGCCAATATGAATCATAGTTCGGTGATGAAGGATCTGACATTGAATTGTGCACATCCTTGATCATATCGTGACGGGCAAGGTCGAAGAAGCGGAAGCCTTCGAAGGCAAGCTCAAGCCTGCGCTCGTCCAGAACGGCCTTCAGCATCGACTCTTTGCTGTTCTTCACTGAAAGAGGAAGGTCGGCAAGGCCGGCTCTGTTTCTGGTCTTGTTCGTATAGATATATGCGTTGTCAAGATCGCCTGTCATCACAAGAGCTTCAGCATGAAGGAGATAGATTTCTCCGAGACGCATAAGGATCACGCTGCTGGCATTGGTAGGAACCTTATGCATGAAAGCATATTTTGCCGCAGGATAGTAGAGGCTCCAGCCGCACTCGTCGTAAACGATGGACGCATTCTTCCTTTCAGTATCACCGGCCGCATCATAAGCGGCTGCAAGACTTCTGGAAGGTGTAGTCCATTTTGCCCATGAGTAGCTGTCTGAAGGGTTGTAGGCATTGCGGTGATACATCATCCATACCCAGTTTCCGGAGTTACGTGACCATGTGACTTCGAAGATGGACTCCTTGGTGTTTCTTACGGCATCATCGTCGTTATAGTCCCAGAGGTCGCCGTAATTGTCCACGAGTGAGAAGCCCATGCCCTCGACTGCCAGACAGTCATTGATAACCTGATTCCAGTCCTGGCGCTGTTTCTCCGCATAGACTCTCGCCCTCAAACCGTGCGCGAAAGCCTTGGAGAACAGATACTTGTCAGACGCATTGACATCAGGAGCATTGTCGCAGGCGTAGTTGAGATCTTCGATTACCTGTCCGTAAATTTCATCGACAGGAGTACGTTTCGGATAATAGTCCTCGTAAACGTCCTCGATGTTCTCTGATGTGATTTCAGGAGGGATGACGGTAATCATAGGAGCATCGCCCCAGAGCTGGGCCATCCTGAAGAGGTTGAAAGCCCTCCAGCACAATGCCTCGGATTTCCACTCGTCGTGCTCTTTCTGAGTCATCTTCACTGCGGAAGTATCTTTCTCGAAGATATTGTCAATGTTGCAGATAATGTTGTTGGCGTTGCTTATCTGCTGCAGGTACCAGTCCCAGTCGCGGGCGACATTGGAATTGGCCGGATCCTGATTGTTGGCCTCGATTGCGACAATGGCGCCGGTGGACGGGCTGCCGCAATATGCGTTGTCACTTCTGGTCTCGGTAGTGATGAGCCAATCCATGTATCCTTTTTCCTGGATATCTTTTACCCAGCTGTTATACAGGGAGTTGCGAAGTCCCAACATATCTGTTCTGGTAGAATATTGGCTTTCGCTGTCGTTCTTCACATTCACGTTGTTTTCATTGTAGGATGTGTGGGGATTCAAATCCAGATCGCAAGCCTGGAATGCCACAACGACAGCCGCCGAAAGAATAAGATTTATAATTTTCATATTAATGCCTCCTTAGTCATCAGAAATCCACATTGACACCGAATGTCACAGTCTTGACGTTAGGGTATGTACCCCAGTCGATTCCCATGCTTGTAGCGCTTGAGTACTGGCTCATTTCTGGGTCATATCCGGAATATTTGGTGAATGTAAACATATTGGCAAGTGTGATATACGGCTGTATCTTGGTGAGATTCAGCTTCTTGAGGAACTTGCCAGAGAAATCGTAGGAGAGAGTGATGTTCTTGATTTTCAGATAAGAGCCGTTCTCAATCCATCTTGTAGAAGCCTTGAGGTTATCCACTTCTCCAGCCTTAGGGATGTCTGTCACCTGTCCGGGAACACGCCATCTGCGGAGCACATCGGTAATCTGGTTGGAACCATTGTACATACCTATCATCTCGATCTTTGACGCATTATAGATGTCGTTTCCGATGGAACTTGTGAGGAGGACGCTGAGGTTCAATCCCTTATAGCTGAAGGTATTTGTCATACCCCAGATGAAGTCAGGGTTGGCGTCGCCGATATAGTGACGGTCAGAAGAATTGATCTTGCCGTCTTTATTGTAGTCCTCGTAAACAATCATACCGGTCTCAGGATCAACGCCTTTGGCTGTGAGTCCGTAGAAGCATGAAAGAGGTTTTCCTTCTGTCATCCTTACGACTTGCTCGCTGAGCGCTTCGGATGTAGATGTGTAGTTATACACTTTCTGGAGGGTGAGTTTCTCGACCTTGTTGCGGTTAAAAGAGAGGTTAAAATCGGTTGTCCACCTGAAGTCGTTCTTGTCGAAGTTAACAGATGAAATCGCGAATTCCATACCCCAGTTGCTCATCTCTCCGTCATTTCTGATGAGATCAGAATATGGAGACGGCATCGGAACAGTTATCAACAGGTTCTTGGTATATCTGCGATAGACGTCGTAAGTGAATGTAAGTCTGCTGTTAAGCACGGCCAGATCCAAACCGAGGTCCCACTGAGATGTGGTCTCCCATGTGAGTTCCCTGTTACCGATGTTGGACTTTCCGCCGAGTGTAGGAACTGCGTCAGCATATTTGGAATCTGTCCAGTCATAGTAGTTGGTCGAGTACATCTGCTGCCATGCATAGTCGCTGAGACCTTCCTGGTTACCCTGCTGTCCCCAGCCCACACGGAGTTTGAGGTCATTCAGCCATCTTACATCTTTCATGAAGTTTTCGCCTGAAATTCTCCATGCTGCTGACATTGACGGGAAATATCCCCATTTGTGTCCCGGCGCAAGCTTCGAGGAGCCGTCGGCTCTGAACGCTACGGTGAGGTAGTATCTGCTGTCGAAGTTGTAGGCTGCACGGGCGAGGTATGACATGATTGCCCATTCGCTCCAGCTCTGGCTCTGGCCTCTGAGACCGCCTTTGTTTCCTCCGTTCAGTCCGAAGATCACATTGTTGTTTTCTGCGGAGAAGTAGTTTCTTGAGCCTGATAGCTGCTGCCAGTCTGAAGTTGTCGCTGACATACCGCCCATAAGTTCGAGGGAGTGCTTTCCGAATACATTATTGTAGTTCAATATGTTATCATAAACCATTCTCCTATCGTCGCTTCTGGAATCAGATGCTTCTCCGTGCTGTGTCCTTCCGTATGATGTATGGATAGGGTCGAGGAAAGAGTAGCTGTGAACCCAACGGCGGTCCATGCTGACTGTGCTCTTGAAGTTCAAGTGCTTGGTGAAGTTGATGCGGGCGAATGCTGACATCACTGCCCTGTCGGTCTGGTCGAAGTTGTTTTCTGTCCTGGCCAGGTTCTCTGAAGGAGTCGTAAGGTTGGCTCCGTAGAACTGTGTCCAGTACCAGTCAGGGTTGGTTTCGCTCCAAGGCTTGGCATATGTAGGGGTGTTGATTACTGAAAGCACAACACCGGCTCTGTTGGAACCTGTACCTGAGATGATGCCGTTGTTCTTGTAGTTGGAGTATGCAACGTCCATTCCGACGGTGATCCATTTGAAGAGGTCTGATTCGAGATTGACCTTGGCATTGTACCTCTTGTTATATGCGACTTTCAGGACACCCTGTTCGTTGCTGTAGCCGAGGCTCATGTAGTAGCGGGTCTTGTCGTTTGCATTCGACACTGAAACCTGGTAGTTCTGTGTAATTCCTGTGCGGTAAGTCTCGTCAAACCAGTCGGTTTCGTCCTTGAGTCCTTCAGGGACATTGGCAACGCCGATTTCTTTCTGGAGTTCGCGGTACTGATCGACATTGAGGACGTCGTATGTCTTAGTCACATTTGAGAGTCCGACATATGCGCTGAAATTGATCTTAGGGCCCTTGCCCTTGCTGCCCTGCTTGGTAGTGATGAGCACGACGCCGTTGGCTGCACGTGATCCGTAAATCGCTGCTGATGAGGCGTCTTTCAGGATCTGCATTGACTCGATATCGTTAGGTGAGAGATATGAGATTGCATAGTTTCCTGTTCCGACAGGCACTCCGTCGACGACATAGAGAGGGTCATTGGTAGAGGAAATGGATGATGCACCTCTGACCCTGATGACCATACCGCTTCCCGGCTGTCCGCTGGTCTGTGTCACCTGGACTCCGGAAACTTTTCCCTGGATGAATCCTGATGCGTCAGTGACCGGTCTCAATGCCATGTCTTCGGTGTTGACCGTCGAAACCGCCGTAGTGAGGTCTTTCTTTCTCACCGAACCGTATCCGATCGCCACTACCGCGTCGAGGGCAATTGCGGTTTCATTGACTTCTACGTCAATGTTAGTCCGTCCACCGACTTTCTCGGTTACTGTAGAATAGCCCAATGCGGAAAATTCCAGAACTGATTCTGATGATGATACTCTGATGTCATAGCGGCCATCGACATTGGTGATGACACCATTCTTGGTGCCCTGCTCCAATACGGTCAGTCCTACGACGGGCTGTCCGTTCTGGTCTTTGACCGTTCCATTGACACTATGTTGCTGAGCGAAGGCTAGCACGCTAGCAAACATAAGCAATACAACTAAAAATTTACGCATAACTTTATTGGTTATAGAATAATTATGTGCGGATTGCTCCACTTTTTCATGCAAAATTACCGTCTAAGTAAAAACGTTTTGCAACGAGTGGACAAAAAGTGGACGAAAAATTTGGTCACAAATCTTTATGCGTGTGTTTTTCAACAAGTTAGAAAATTCTGATTTGCAGGGTAAAGTGGGATTTTCTTCTATTAAAATTTATAAAAGTGGATGTTTTGCAGGGTTTTTCCTGTCAGCGCGACCCGGCATCGACAATAAAATCTCGAAACTTTCGTCAAAAAAATATTGCCATTAAACAAAAAATGCCTATATTTGCAGTCCGTTCTTCACGAAGAGGCAACTCCAGTGATGAAACATCAGGATGGTTCGGTAGCTCAGCTGGATAGAGCAACAGCCTTCTAAGCTGTGGGTCTTGGGTTCGAATCCCAACCGAATCACGAACAAGGGGAAAGCCCGCTGTCAATGACAGCGGGCTTTTTTGATTGACACGCCGCCGTACCGCGCCACCTAACGGACGACATGTAGTTAACTTTGGAAAATGGTGTAAGAAAACGTCATTTTTTTCACCGTTTCAGAAAATTTGAACAAACGGGGTA
>Ga0129313_1000313_pt1 | contig 45189 bp, 43 predicted proteins | sample O1105metagenome_FD_94436 | JGI IMG/M metagenome (GOLD analysis project Ga0129313, IMG submission 94436) | Orangutan group fecal microbial communities from fecal samples from Wisconsin, USA - O1105 metagenome | ecosystem: Host-associated > Mammals > Digestive system > Large intestine > Fecal...
GAAGCTTGGCTGTTATCTGTTTATGGCGGTTGTAGGACTCATCGGTTTTATGAATATGGCAAACACCATAATCATGAATATTACGACAAAAAAGCAGGAATATGGTGTATTACAGGCTGTGGGCATGACAAATAAACAATTAAATTTATGTCTGCAGTTACAGGGAATGATGTTTACGGTTGGTACTATATGCGTAGCCTTGATCATTGGTCTGCCGCTCGGATATGCGCTATTTTCCTATGCAAAACATATTGGAATATTTGGAATGAATATCTATCGTGTTCCTATCGTATCAATTTTTATTATGATTATTTTGGTCGGTCTGTTGCAGATTGTACTTTCCTGCGCTTTAAGCAGTAATCTAAAAAAAGAAACGCTGGTTGAAAGAATAAGGTATCAGGGATAGCAAGTAACCCAGCAGTCAATGCGTAGCATGTAGACCTCGCTTGTATAAACATCAATGCTGTTGAGCACTCCAAGAAGCTTGCAGCTGCCAAAGGCCGAATTGATCCGGCTCTTTTGAAAGTGATGCCGAATTAATTTATCAGGATGAAATTCACGGATCAATTTTGGAGCAGATTGATAAAGCAATCGAGTTGATCTATTTCAAGTATGTGCGTGCTAAAATCACTTATGAAGGAATCTATAGAAGAGAAAGATATTTTGTGCTGGAGGCAGCGCTAAGAGAAGCACTGCTCAATGCGATTTGTCATAAGCAGTATGAATCTCGGATTCCAATTCAGCTCCAATTCAGGGTGAATGGTGAATGCTAAGAAATGATATTGACATTGTAAATAAAAAGTCATACAATGTATATAACAAGAGCGAAAGGAGATGTTATATATGGCAAATACAAATATTAACATTCGCATGGACGCAGACTTGAAACGGCAGTTTGAGGCTTTCTGTTCTGATATGGGAATGACGATGACAACAGCGTTTAATATTTTTGCGCGTAAGGCTGTGAGGGAATATAGAATACCCTTTGAAATCAGCGGTGATATGCCGAACGCTGAAACCGTTGAAGCAATCCAGGAAGTAAAGAAAATGAAAGCCAATCCGGGGCACGGTAAGACCTATTCCAATGTCGATCAGATGATGGAGGAGTTGCTTGCCGATGTATAACATAAGACCAACCACAAAATTTCAGAGAGATTTAAAGCGTGTGAAAAAGCGTGGTTTTGATATTTCTTTGCTGACGGATATTATCAAAAAACTGGCTGCGGGGGAGATGTTGCCGGAAAAGAACAGGGATCACCAGCTTTCCGGGGATTATGTTGGATGTCGTGAGTGCCACATTACGCCGGACTGGTTGCTGATCTACGAAGTGGATGGGGACGAGCTGATTTTGTATCTCACACGTACGGGATCGCATAGTGACTTGTTTTAGGAGAGGTTATTTAACACTTTAACATAACAGAATCATAAGAATAAAAAGATTATGTATTACTCAATTACCTAAATATCACGAGACCAACTTTATTTAAGCATAAAAACGAAATTGGCAAATATAACCTGCTACTTACTGAAAAGCGTGATTCGAATAAATTCTACCAGTTAAGCCTCGATATACTAGCTGAGGTGACTACAGCTAAATAAGAAAACTGTAGAAATATAAGCAAAAACGTAATTTGGTGGGATGGTGATATTATGAAAAAGATAAGTCAGACGATCGCAATGTTTGCACATTGTTTTGCTCATCTACGAGGATGCGACGGTTATCCTAAGACAACGAAAGCGCCTACTATAACTAGGGCGCTTTAATATCATCTTTATTCAGTTTTCTTCAGTTTAATGCATTTATTTTGAACTACTCATTTTTGGTTTCAGGAGCACTGATAGTGCACTCATTGAATAGTCTTCTTCATCGTAATATAAATAAACATTATATCCATCTGTGTTATCAGCTGAATAAAATTCTTCATGACTTCCTGGCTCAACCGTATATCCAGGTTCTTTGCATTCCTTGACATAAGCATTAAATCCATCACCAATGCTATTATATCGGACTTCCGATATAGCGTCAAGTAGGGCCGTATTACTGTAATATAATGATAGAAATTTATAGCGAATTACAGTATAATTCTATATGGTGCAGTTAAGGGTAAACATAATGATTCTGATATACAAGGCTGAGACTGCCAATAGGTAAAAATTATAAATTTGTTAAAAATAGAACGAGTGGAGGACTGACTATGAACCAAAACAAGACAATCGCGATACTATATTACGTGTGTTCAATTTCATTTCTTATAACTGCAGCTGTTAATTTTGCAGGTGAGCTAAAATCGAATGCGGGATTTATTTGGCTGGCTGTTGGAGTTGTGTGGCTGGTGCTTGGTTTGCAATATAAGAACAAGGCGAAAGAGGAAGAGGCGAAGTCCAAGAAAAGCAAGAAAGGCAAGAATGGTAAAAATGCCAAGGACGTTAAGAATGCTAAGAACGCTAAGACATCAAAACCCAAAAAGCTGAAGTAATGTTGAGATATCAATAATAAATATTCCATAATGTGAACAAAGGCTCAACGGACGGTTTACTGTTGGGCCTTTGAGCTAGTTGGAAGGTTCCTTCATTTCGACAGTAGTAAATTACTACATGGAAACCGGATCATTGATGTCTATTCGTAAAAATGTTCAAGACATTGTAATTCCATCTGAAGAAAGACATATACGTATGTATCCAATGGACTTTGAAGAGTTCTTATGGGCAAAGGACGAATTGCCACTGCTAGATTTAATCAAGGAACGTTTCGAAAAAAGAAAGCCTCTTGGACAGGCGCTTCACAGAAGAGCCATTACCTTGTTTCGTGAATATTTGATTGTAGGTGGGATGCCACAGGCAGTTAGCGAATATTTGAGAACTAAAGACTTTGAAGCTACGGACACAATAAAGAGAGACATATTGACGCTTTACAGAGCAGATATAGCAAAGCATGCGCCAGGATACGAAAAGAAGGTGGAAGGCATCTTAGACGAGCTTCCATCGCAATTGTCTAAGCATGAAAAGAAATTCAGTCTATCTTCTTTGGGAAGGGGAACTAGATTTAGAGATTACGAGAGTGCTTCTTTATGGCTGGAAGATTCTATGCTTGTAAACATGTGCTACAATTCCACTGAGCCAAATTTAGGCTTAAAATTAAATAGAGACAGTGCGTCTTTTAAAATGTATATGGGAGATACAGGGCTACTCATTAGTCACGCTTTTGATGAAAATTCACTGGTATCAGAGGAAATCTACAGAAAGTTACTATTTGATAAACTGGATGTAAATGAAGGTATGATTCTGGAGAATACTATAGCCCAGATGTTGACGGCGACAGGAAGGAAATTATATTTCTACTCTAGCACGTCGAGAACTGACAAGAATCGTCGTATGGAGATTGATTTTTTAATCGCGAAGTCAAAGATAACGAGTCAGCATAATGTGTCACCTATAGAGGTTAAATCGGGGAAACGCTACACGCTTTCTTCAATAAGAAAATATATAAAACAGTATGGCCGATATCTCGATACGCCTATGGTTATTCACATGGATGATTTGAGAGAAGAAGAGGGAATTCTTTATATTCCGGCGTATATGACAATGTGCTTATAGCACCCTGCAAGATATAAGGAACATCAATTAAAGGGAACTTTTGTGAATTGTAGAGAATGTCACATAACTCCTGATTGCCTTTTACAATAAGCGAATCCTCCCTCATAGTGTTCGTTTCTTCAAGTTACTTTTAATACGCCGTGAGCAAGAGCATATGTGCTATAATAAAGCTAGTTAGTAAATGGAGGTTGCTTATGCCCTTTGAAATAGTAAGAAATGATATCGTAAATATGCAAGTAGATGCGGTGGTGAACACTGCAAATCCTAAACCTGTTATTGGTTCTGGCGTTGATAGCGGAATACATAAAAAAGCTGGACCTAAGTTGCTTTTGGCAAGACAGAAAATCGGCAAAATTAAATTTGGTGATGCAGTTATTACCCCTGGTTTTAATTTGGACGCTAAATATGTTATCCATACTGTAGGACCTATTTGGGAGGATGGCAGCCACGGAGAGGAAGAGATTCTATCTTCATGTTACAGAAAATCCCTGACATTGGCCAAAGAGAACGCGTGTGAGTCGATGGCATTTCCCTTAATAGCTACGGGCAATTATGGATTTCCGAAACCTCTTGCTCTGCAAATAGCCGTTCGTGAAATCAGCGCTTTCCTGCTGGAAAATGAAATGCAGATTTACCTGGTTGTATTTGACAAGGATGCTTTCGCCCTTTCGGAGAAACTATTCAAATCCGTCAGCAGCTATATTGACGAAAACTATATTCACAGTAAAACCATTGATGAATACGGAACCGAAAACGTATACGCTTCTCATCTTGAAATAAGACGCATTAGAGAAGGACTAAAACAAAGTAATCGGTTCCACGAGGATATTTGCCCGCTACCGGAAATGAAGGAATGCCTTGCTATGCCTATAGAGGAGACAGTACCGATGGTTTCGGAGGACTGGGGGCAACTGCTGAAAAATTTAGACGCGGGTTTTTCTGAAACACTCCTGCAATTGATTGATCGCACCGGAAAGAAGGACTCTGAAATCTACAAAAAGGCAAATATAGATAGAAAGTTGTTCTCTAAAATTCGAAACAATATGGACTACAGACCATCCAAGACAACTGCACTGGCCTTTGCCTTTGCATTAGAACTAGATATTGATGAAACAAAGGATTTTATTAGCAGAGCAGGTTTTGCCCTATCCCACAGTAGTAAGTTTGATGTGATAGTAGAGTATTTCCTGGTAAATAAAAACTACAATGTGTTTGAACTGAATGAAGTTTTGTTTGCTTTCGACCAGCCACTTATAGGCGCATAAAAAATGTCGCATGCTATGCGACCATTCACCTTCCTGTTTTTCTTATAATGAAACCACAATAAAGAACAGGAGGGTTTCAAAATGACAGAACTTGTATTTATCTTAGATCGCAGTGGTTCCATGTCGGGACTGGAAAAGGATACAATCGGAGGCTTTAATTCCATGTTGGAAAAGCAGCGCAAGGAACCAGGTGATGCAGTGGTATCTACCGTGCTGTTTGACAACGAAGCAGAGGTTATTCATGACCGTGTCGCCATTGCAGATGTATCAAAACTCACAGATAATGAATACTTCGTGCGTGGTTGCACTGCACTTCTTGATGCTGTGGGTGGTGCAATTCATCACATTGGGAATGTTCACAAGTATGCCCGCAAAGAAGATGTGCCGGAGAAAACACTCTTTATTATCACAACTGATGGTATGGAAAATGCAAGTCATTGTTATACCTACGATAAGGTGCGCAGCATGATTGAACGCCAGAAGAAGCGCTACGGCTGGGAGTTCCTTTTTCTCGGTGCAAATATCGATGCAGTTGCAGAAGCCAGAAGATTTGGAATCGACGAATCTATGGCGGCAAACTATCATTGTGATGAGATTGGAACGGCGCTCAACTATGAAGTCATCAGTGAGGCCATTACTAGCGTAAGGTCGTGCAAAACACCGTTGCGTGCCGATTGGAAAAAGAAGATTGATGCGGATTACAAGAAGAGAGGTGGCAAGAGATGATAGGAGCAATTTTAGGTGATATTATTGGTAGTCCTTATGAATTTGACCGTGGCAATAAGAGTAAAGAATTCCCACTATTCACAAGCAAATCCACTTATACGGATGATACTGTAATGACTTTGGCTGTCGGTCTTACTTTTCTTGATGCACAGCCGAGTGCTTCAGACGATTGGATTTTGCGAATCCTAGCTAATCATATGCGCCAGTTCGGAAAGATGTATCCGAATGCTGGGTACGGAGGAATGTTCCGACAGTGGCTTAGTAATCCGGAGTGCAAGGCCTACAATAGTTTCGGTAATGGCTCTGCAATGCGTGTCTCCTCTGTTGCGTGGTTATATAATGATATTGATGCTGTGAGGCACGCAGCAAGGCTTTCTGCCGAAGTTACCCACAATCATCCAGAAGGGATCAAGGGTGCTGAAGCAACTGCCAGTGCCATCTTCCTAGCAAGAATAGGACATAGCAAAGCGGAAATAAAGGAATATATTGAACATGAATTCGGTTATGAGTTGAATCGCAGTTGTGATGAAATCAGACCTGGCTATTTCCATACGGAAACCTGCATGGAAACTGTACCAGAGGCCATCACGGCATTTCTGGAAGGAGATAGTTTTGAAGATGTTATTCGTACTGCGGTATCCCTTGGTGGAGACTGTGATACACTGACAGCTATTGCTGGCAGTATTGCAGAAGGCTATTATGGTGTTCCTGCCGAACTGAAAGAAGAATGCTATAAGCGCCTACCGGAACCACTGCTTAAAGTTCTGAGAGAATTTGAGGAATATCTCGCTAAGGCAGAAGCAGTAACCAATGATACGGCTGACTGCGTTCAAAATATATATGGAGGCGAGAAATCTGGGATATATTTTAGAAGGACTCGCTCAGGCAACCAATCAATTGTCAGAGTTGACGGGTCTTACACGACAATGAAAAAGAGAAACGAATACTTTGCTGAATTGGGCGGACAGGCTCTCGAGGGATGGCAGAGGGCCAACCTATATATGAAAGAGTTCGGAATCTGGGATGCAACTGCTTTTGGTTGCACTATGAATACTGCTATAGCTTTTACATTCCTTGAATACGACAAAGAATATGCTCTGATTTTCTCATCCTGCGAATGTGCGGAGAGATACCTATATAAGGATCTTCCAGAAGACGTAGTATCAGAATGCAGAAAAAATGTGGACAGCTTTTACGCAAATCCGGATTTACAGAAAAAATGGGAATGGATTATATTACACCCGATTTGCCTGAAATACGTTAATGGCAGTGGCAGATTCGTACCGGTGAGTCTGGCAGACATACATATTACAGAGAGAATGTTTAAGACCAAAACATTTCGACCCGTCGGAATGATTTCAAACATTGACGAACTGGAAGAAAATCTGTTCAAATATCTTTACTTTGATATTAATGAAGCAATTCGCTTTGCAACAGAACGTCACGCAGGTCAGAAAAGAAAAGGCACCGACACGCCATACATCGTTCATCCTATGGAGGTCATGACAATTCTGTCATCGATGAATGCGGAGGAGGAAACCATGATAGCCGGTGTTCTTCACGATACTGTTGAGGACACAGAAACTACTATAGATGAGATTGAAAGACTTTTCGGCAGCAGAGTCAGCAGACTAGTAGAGCTCCACAGTGAAGACAAGAGCAAGACCTGGCAGGAACGCAAGAAAATAGCAATAGACAGGGCAAATAAAGCAAATATAGAAGAAAAGAAATTGATTCTGGCAGATAAACTATCAAATTTGAGAGCAATCTGCCGAGACTATGAGTTACACGGCGAAGAGTTGTGGAAGCGTTTTAATGCTGGCCCTGAAAAACAGGCCTGGTATTACGGTGCAATGGCTGATGCCCTTGAAGCGCTCGCAGAAGATAAATCTGCAAGAGATTTCTATGGGGAATACGTTTCACTGTGCAAAACTGTATTTGCCAAGATAGCGTGAATGCGTGACATCCCTTCTTAGTTTATGATGATTTTTGCAGTTAAATCATTTATAATTAAAAAAGTAGGTGAATTGTAATGAACGTAGTAAAAATTACAACGACATTTATTGGAATGGCGTGAGACAAATCATCGTGTTCAGAGGCCTGCTTGCAAAGTTTCCGCAAAGTGACGAATTAAGAAAACTTATTCGTCACTTTGCACTTGTGATTGTGCGAGACAACATGGGATAAATCGAAGATTTACGGGGGAGTTTATCGCTATGATTAGAAAATTACAAAAAGTAGATATCAATAATGTTGCAGATATATGGTTGGATACCAATATAAAGGCTCATTATTTTATACCTGCTCAATATTGGAAAAGCAATTTGGAGCTTGTGAAAGAACTGCTGTTGCAGGCAACTGTCTATGTTTATGAAGATAATCAGAAGATACTTGGATTCATCGGAATTAATGGTGAATATATAGAAGGCATTTTTGTTTCTGAGGCAATGCAGTCGCAGGGCATTGGCAAAATTTTGCTGAATTATGTAAAAGAGACAAGAAGCAAACTGCTTCTGAATGTGTATCAAAAGAATACACCAGCCATATCTTTTTATCAGAGAGAAGGATTTAAGATACAGAATAGTGGGGTGGATGAAGCTACCGGGGAAAAAGATTATGTAATGGTGTGGCAGACACATTCTAGTTCCCGCATTTCAGACTGCTGAAGCGCTAGGAAGAACTTTGCAGACGCTTCCTTAAAGTCTGGAAAGCTGAACGCATTGATAAACTGTATAAAAGATTAGGAGAAGTTAAATGATATACGATAATCAGTCTAGAAAAAAGAATACTATTTCTTTCGTAAAACAAGATATAACGCAGGCGGATGTTGAGTGCATAGTAAATGCTGCTAATAACAGCTTGCTTGGAGGTGGCGGCGTAGATGGTGCAATTCATCGGGCTGCAGGCCCAAAACTGCTGGATGAATGTATAACCCTTCATGGATGCGAAACAGGTGAAGCCAAGATAACAGCAGGGTATAATCTGAAAGCAAAGCATATAATTCATACCGTTGGTCCTATTTATTCTGGAACAGAGGAAGATGCACGCCTTCTTAGAAACTGCTATTGGAATTCATTGGAATTGGCGAAAGCTAATGACATCCACAGTATTGCATTTCCGGCAATCTCAACTGGAGTCTATGGATATCCGGTAGAAGAAGCGACAGAAGTTGCGCTTAAAGCTATATCTGACTGGGTTAAAGAGAACTGCAATTATGGCATGACAATTCTGATTGCTTGTTTTCATGATGACATAGTAGATGTGTACAATAAATGCTGGACTAGTTATGAAGAATCACAACTAGTCCGTGGATAATCTGAAGATGACCGATGAGATAGAATAGGTTAGCTACTTTTTTCTGCTAAATATTCCTCAGCCATATGCACTGCCATGGCCCCATCGCCTACAGCAGTTACAACCTGACGAAGAGGTTTGGTTCTGACATCACCAACAGCGTAAACCCCAGGAATGTTAGTTTCTGTAGTTTCGCCTGCCACAATGTAACCGCTAGGATCCAGTTCTAACTGGCTTGCGACAATCTCTGTGGCTGGCTTTCTGCCTACACTGACGAAGACGCCGTCGCACTCTAGAACGCTTTCTTCGCCAGAAATTGTGTCCTTCAAAACCACACTGGTCAAGCGTTCTTCAGAAATTAGCTTCGTAACTATGCTGTTCCATCTAAACTCCACATTTTCAGATTTCATCAGCTGTTCGTGGTAAATTTTTGTTGCACGTAAAGTGTCTCTTCGATGAATAATAATCACTTTTTTAGCAATTCGGCTCAAAAGAAGAGCGTCAGCCACGGCCGAATTTCCTCCGCCAACAACAACGACGGTCTTGCCCTTATATTGCATACCGTCACAAGCCGCACAATATGCGACGCCTTGTCCTATTAGCTCTTTCTCATTGTCTAGCCCAAGTTCTCTGGGATTAGCGCCTGTAGCAATCACCACAGTTTTACCTAGGTAAATGCCCTCGCTGGTCTCTATTCTCTTAGGGTCTGCCTTCAAATCAAGGCCTAAAACTTCCGCATATTCACTTTTTGCACCAAATTTTTCGGCCTGTTTCCGCATTTTCTGTCCCAGTTCGTACCCATCGACTCCATCTTCGAAACCCGGGTAATTGTCAATCTGTTCGGTCAGCGCCATCTGCCCGCCTGCAGATAATTTCTCCAAAACAACAGTATCAAAACCAGCTCGACCCGCATAAAGCGCTGATGTATAACCACCAGGGCCACCACCCACGATTACCATATCGTGAACGTGATTGTCTTTCTCCTTATTGCTCTCATCTAGTTTACCTAAAGCGCCATTAATGAAATTTTCAATCATGGCTTTCGATTTAGGCGCAACGATGGAATCTACTACTTGTCCGTTTTGATATATGACAAGGGTTGGAATAACCTCTATCTCTTCGGCATCTGCAAGCTGCGGTTCTTCGTCGATGTTTACTTTGCCAGCAACAAGAATATCGCTGTACTCGCCACCTATTTCCTCAAAAGCTGGCCCGATTCTACGGCAATAGCTGCACCAAGGTGCTCAGAAGTCGATCAAAACTGGTTTATCTCCATGAATTAGCTGTTCAAACTTATCCTTATTAATATTAATAGTAGCCATGTTTTATTCTCCTTTCCTATCTTTGAACTTAGTATACCACATAAAAAATATTCTTTCTGTGATATTATCACATTTGACGCATATCATAAGAATCGTTATACTTAATTTGTAAAAACCTTATAAGGAGACGGAAAACTATGAGTTTTGATACTTATTTCCCTGTATGGGATAAATTGAATACAGAACAAAAGGAACTGATTTCGAAGAGCTTAATTACGCAGCGAATAGAAAAGGGCACTATCGTTCATAATGGCGCCTTGGATTGCACGGGACTGTTGCTGGTTAAATCAGGCCAGCTTCGCACTTATATACTTTCAGACGAAGGACGTGAAATTACGCTTTATCGCCTCTTCGATATGGACATGTGCCTTCTGTCTGCCTCATGCATAATGCGCTCCATTCAATTTGAAGTGACCATTGAAGCAGAGAAGGATACAACTCTTTGGATTATTCCTGCTGAGATTTACAAAATAATAATGGATAAATCCGCGCCTGTTGCTAACTATACTAATGAATTAATGGCTAGCCGTTTTTCTGATGTCATGTGGCTCATGGAACAAATTATGTGGAAAAGTCTAGACAAACGCGTCGCGATGTTTCTTCTAGAAGAATCATCAATAGAAGGGACAAACGAACTGAAAATCACCCATGAAACCATCGCCAATCATATTGGCTCCCATAGGGAGGTTATCACACGAATGTTGTGCTATTTTCAAGGGGAGGGCCTTGTCAAGCTTTCTCGTGGAAAAATTACAATTCTAGATGAGAAAGGGATGGAGAAAATTAGGGATGCATAAGCCTTTTTCTTTGAATAATTATAATGGGAGGGTTCCGTTTGAACCCTCCTTTTCATAACAAAATTATACATAAATTCTGTTATGAAGTCAACGAATATACTATTGCTGTTAGCCTTTTGAGAAGATTAATATTTACGGAGTGGGAGTATATAGATATAATAGTAAGCAAGAAGATGTAGTGTAAGTAGGTGATTGGATGAATGAACAGTTCATACAAAGAATAATATTTGATTGGGATAAAATTAGTAGCAGGAGTTATACCGGGTGCTGATATTTATTGTTTTGGTAATGGACGCATACATTTATGCGAATATGAGGAAACGGAGAGTTATCAGACAACTGAACTGTTTATAAACAATAGGAATATGATACTTGATAGACTGTTAACAGATTAACTTACAAAATGAAAGGGAAGATAATGAAAAAGGGGTTAATACTTGAAGGAGGCGCCATGCGCGGTATGTTCAGTGCTGGAGTGATGGACGTCATGATGGAAAATGAAATTAGTTTTGATGGAATCATTGGAGTTTCTGCAGGGGCAGCGTTCGGGTGCAATTATAAATCTAGGCAGATTGGGCGTACGATTCGTTACAATGCGAAGTATTGCCGAGACAAGCGCTATAGCGGTATTGGCTCACTTGTGAAAACGGGGAATCTTTTTAATACGGAATTTTGTTATGGTGAGATTCCGCTTAAACTCGATGTTTTCGATTTTGACACCTATGAGAAAAATCCGACGGCATTCTATGTAACCTGTACGGATATTGAAAGCGGGAAGCCGGTTTATCATGAATACATGGGGCAGAGGGATCACGGTTTTGATTGGATTCGTGCATCGGCATCGCTTCCTTTAGTTTCGCAGATCGTGGAAATCGACGGAAAGATGCTGCTGGACGGCGGGATATCAGATTCTATCCCTGTTGCATTTTTCGAAAGCATTGGGTACACAAAAAATGTGGTTATTCTGACGCAGCCCAGCGATTATCGGAAGAAGAAAAATAAGGCGATCCCTTTGATTCGTATGAAGTACCGGAAGTATCCGAATCTTATAAAGGCCTTGGAAAATCGCCACCAGATGTACAACGATGAGTTGGTTTTGGTAGAAGAACAAGAAAAACGCGGCGAGATTTTTGTCATACGCCCTGACGCACCACTTCCAGTGACGCGTGCAGAAAAGGACCCGCTAAAACTGACCGCCTGCTACGAAATCGGTAGGCAGACTGGAGAAAGAGAGCTCGCAAAGTTGATTGAGTTTATGGAAAATTAGGATATAATGATGTGGCTGAAATCAAAACACTGGAGATGCGCTTATTGCAGAATGTGCGGTAAAAGATCAAATCTGGGGAATTGGACTTTCCATGAAAGATAAAAATCGTTTCAGTCCCAATAAGTGGAGAAGTCAAAACTTACTTGGCTACGCATTAATGATGGTGCGTAAGCAGTTAAACGAGGGGTAGCAAAATGAAATTATTATTTAAGCAGAGACTTTTTTCATGGTTTGACAGCTATGATATTTACGATGAATTCGGCAATACAGTTTACGTTGTAAAAGGCCAATTGTCCTGGGGGCATAAACTTGTAATCTATGATGCCGATGGAAATGAAGTGGGAATGGTCGTTCAAAAGGTTATTACCTTACTTCCTAAATTCGAGATTTACAAGCAGGGCAGTTATATTGGCTGCCTCAGCAAGGAATTTTCAATTTTTACGCCACATTACAACATTGATTACAATGGATGGCATATCGATGGATCATTTTTCGAATGGGACTATAGCATTCTAGACAAAGACGGCAATTTAGTTGCATCTATTGGCAAAGAATTGCTTCACTTGACAGACACGTATGTTATCGATGTGCAGGATCCAGAAGATGCACTGGATGCATTAATGTTTGTATTAGCTATTGATGCAGAAAAGTGCTCAAGGGATTAAGTCCCTAAATCTTTAATTTATAGTGGAGGTTACATTATGCATAACGAGGAACTGAAATGGATTGAAAATGCGTTAAATTCGCTACATGAAACTGGAAGAATGGGAGACTTGCATTGGAGAGCTACTTATACGGAAGAGGATAAGAAAGGGCTAAAGCTTCTAGAGCAGTGGATGCAGGAAAAAAACTTAGAGATATTTTATGATGATATTGGTAATCTTTATGGGAAAATTGAAGGAGAGCAGGACAAAATAGTTTTGACCGGATCTCACAGAGACACCGTAAAGAATGGCGGAAGATATGATGGTGCGCTAGGTGTAATTTGCGCTATTGCTGCTGCCGGTTCACTTTATGCTGAATTAGGTAAACCTAAAAAGAGCGTGGAAGTTGTTGCATTTTGTGAAGAGGAAGGCAGTAGGTTCTTGTCTGGATATCTAGGTAGTTGCTATTTGACGGGGCAATTATCTGATGAAATTATGCAGCAGCGAGATGCGGAGGGAATCACCGTAACAGAGGCAATTAAGCGCGCAGGCTTTGATGAAAACAAGACAAAGAAAGCGCCACAAATGTCTGATGTTGAACGCTTCGTCGAGCTGCATATTGAACAGGGCGGTGTGCTGGAGCAAGGTGGCGAGCAGGTCGGTTTGGTTACTTCGATTGTGGGTCTTTTGATTGGTAAAATTATCATTGGCGGTCATCAAAACCATGCCGGCACAACTCCAATGAATTTACGTAAGGACCCGGTAACGAGAGCGGCGCAGTTTATTGTTGATATGAACAAGTGGGCTATGACGTATGGGGAAGACATAACTTGTACATTTGGGGAAATCCAAGTGTCACCGAATAAGAGCAATGTTATTCCTGAATCGGTCAGCTTATCTTTTGACATTCGCTCGACATCTTCTGATATACTGCAAGAAGCAGAGGAAAGGATTAAGGCTTTAGAGCAGCTACAGGATGGATTCAATTATACGCTGGAATTTATGCCACTAGATGCTCCAGCCCAAATGGATGAAGCTGGCTTGAAAATGTTAGAAGCTGCTGCAAAAGAACTTGATTTGTCATATAGAAAAATGCATAGTGGTGCTGGTCATGATTCTCAGATTATAGCGCAGAAAACTAAGACGAATATGATATTTGTTCCAAGTATAGGTGGAATCAGCCATTCACCGTTGGAATATAGTAAGATAGAGGATATTGGACGTGGGTACTTGCTGTTGAAAGCTTTCTTAAGAGAGATTGCATGGTAAGTAGTATGAGGGAGGTAGCAAAATGTATAGATATGAATATGAGACTATAAGCTGTGATGTTTCAGGTTGGGGCATGGTTGCAGGCAACGTTTACACCATTGAGAATTATCGTTCCATTATTGACAAAAGAGCTGCAGACGGATGGAGATATGTAGGATTCTTTCCTACTAAACAGCGTGGCTCAGGTCATGCACAGGAAGTGGATTTGATTTTTGAGAAAGAGGAGTAAAGTTCTAGGAATGAAGATGGTACAATCTAGGTAAAAATTCATATGCGTAGAATGCATAAAAATTGCAAAAATAATGCATAATTATTAATTTGATGAGCAGTTGTTCGGGTTTTTAAGAAATCAGGGTGACTGCTTTTTGATTGATTTTCGGGAGATTAGAAGATTTTCGCCCGTAAATACAAGGGGATTGTTGAATTGGAACCAAAATTGCTATGAAATTTATATTTTAGAATAATACAGTTCCGAAATAATTTACAGAAAATTCATCTTAATTACATTTTCTTCATTTTATTGACAATATCGCTTTAAAGCGCTATAATACACTTGTACTTGTATTTATACGGGTTTTGTTGCTTTTTATTTTTAAGGAGGATTTATTATGGGTAGAAAGATTCCTATGTGGCAATGTTTACTTGTAATCCTTGTGATGGTTGGCCTTTTAATGTGGTCAATTTTAGTAGATGATGGTGGAGAACCTCATGTCGCACTTATTCTCGCAGCAGCCTTTGCAGCAATCATTGCAGGTATCAATGGTTGGAAATGGGCTTACTTGGAGCAGGCAATCCTAGCTTCAATTAACAGAACCATGCAGGCTTGCATTATTTTAGCTATCGTAGGTGGTATGATCGCATCATGGATGGCAGCAGGAACAATTCCTTCAATGATGTATTTTGGTATTAAGGTTATCAGTCCGAAAATCTTCTTACTTACATCTTGTATCCTTTGCTCAATCGTATCACTAGCAACTGGATCATCTTGGTCAACAGCAGGTTCCATGGGCGTTGCACTTATCGGTGTAGGTGTAGCTCTAGGATTCCCAGAAGCTATGACAGCTGGTGCTGTAGTATCCGGTGCATACTTCGGTGACAAGATGTCCCCTCTTTCAGACACAACTAACCTAGCTCCAGCAATGGCAGGCGCTAACCTGTTTGATCACATCAAGCACATGATCTACACAACAGGTACTTCAATGGTAATCGCATTAGTTGCTTATGCAGTTATGGGATTCATGTATTCTTCAAACAATACACCAGATATGAGTACATTAGATGAAATTATGGAATTCATTAAGAATTCATCAAAAGTAAGTATTCTTGCTTTAATTCCACCAGTATTCGTAATCTGTGCAGTAGCTCTTAAGCTTCCTGCAATTCCTGCTTTAATCGGCGGTGTATTTATTGGTGTTCCATTTATGTTCTGGAATAAAGCTGCAGTTGAATCAGCTCAGGGCTTATCTCTGAAGAACTGTATCTTTACTACATTGAACAATGGTATCGAATTAGCAGTAGTTCCTGAAGACGCATCATTAATTATTGAAAAATTAGGTTCATTACTATCCTGCGAAGGTATCCAGGGTATGTTCTGGACAATTTCAATCATCCTATTTGCAATGTGCTTCGGTGGTATCGTAGATGCTACAGGAGTTATGGGAACATTTGCAGGTCTTCTATTGAAGGTTGCAAAGGGCAGAGGCGGCTTAGTATTAGCTACTGAATTCTCATGCTTAGTAGTTAACGCAATCTGCTGTGACCAGTACTTATCACTTGTAATTCCAGGAAGAATGTTCAAGGAAGCATTTGAAGATATGAAGCTTGCACCTAAGAACTTATCAAGATGCTTAGAAGATAGTGGTACAATTACATCTAACTTCTTCGGATGGAATACATGCGGAGCAACAATGAGAAACTTCTTAGGAGTTGACAGTGGATATATTCCATATGCAATTCTTAACTGGGTTAACCCTCTAGTATCCATAATCTTCGGATACACAGGCATTACGATGACAGAAATGACTGACGAAGAATATGCTAAGGTTCTAGAAGAGAGAGAAAGAGAAAAAGCAGAAGCACTAAAAGCACTAGAAGCATAAACAGAAAGATATATAAAGAAAGATTTTTATAGAGCTAAATGAAAAAAGAAAGCTAAAATAGCTAGGAGCTCAGATCTCGCATATATCACTTGTATGAATACAAAAGACGAACCCCTCGGCAATTAAGATGCCGAGGGGTTATTTCGTAAAGTAATTTTTTTAAAATTTAAATACTATAATCCAAGACCGAAGTTTTTCTTTACTCTAGCCATTGTCTTTTCAGAGATTGCATTCGCACGAACCGCGCCGTCCTTTAGGATTTCGATAAGTTCATCTGAATGTCTGATTTCCTCATAACGTTCTCTGATTGGTGCAAGAGCGTTAACTACGATTTCTACAAGATCTTTTTTGAAATCTCCATAGCCTTTTCCTTCATAATCTTTCTCAATCTGTTCAAGGGGAACTCCAGCTAGAACGCTGTAAATGTTCATTAGATTGCTGATTCCAGGCTTATTTTCTACGTCAAATCTAATAACTCCTTCTGAGTCAGTAGTTGCTTTCATAATTGATTTCTTAATCTTAGCAGGGTCATCTAGTAGAGAAATTCTGCTGTGGATATTCTCAGCTGACTTACTCATTTTTTGAGTAGGATCATCTAATGCCATGATTCTTGCGCCTTCCTTAAGGAATCTTCCGTCGGGCACTACGAATGTCTTCTTTCTTGTATTGTTAATACGGTTAGCAATGTCTCTGCAAAGTTCTATGTGCTGTTTCTGGTCATTTCCAACTGGAACGATATCTGTGTCATACAAAAGGATGTCTGCCGCCATCAAAACTGGATAAGTGAATAATCCTGTTGGGGCGGATTCCTTATTGTGACTTTTAGCCTTAAACTGAGTCATTCTTGAAAGCTCTCCTGTATATGAATTACATGTCAGAACCCATGAAAGTTCAGCATGGCCAGGAACGTCTGACTGAACGAAAACGATTGACTTCTTAGGATCTACGCCAACTGCTAAATAAAGTGCAGCAACGTCAAGAATGTGTTCTTTTAATACTTTAGGATCCTGAGGAACTGTAATTGCATGCATGTCAACGATGCAATAAATACATTCGTGATCGTCCTGAAGTTCAACGAACTGACGAAGTGCTCCTAAATAATTACCTAGATGTATATTACCTGTAGGCTGAACGCCTGAAAAAACTCTTTTCATATCTGTATCCTTTCGTTTAAATATCTATCCTTTAATATATCACAAAACGTATCAGTACGTCAATATGCCTGGGTTAGAGGATGAATTAGGAAAACGTTGAAAAATTTCTATGGTAAAAACTAGAAAAAAGATTAAATTATGGTTGACAAGATTTAACAAAAATGTTACTATCATCGTGAAGAAAGGAGGAAAAATATGGAAATAATTAAAGTGGGCATTTATCTTGAGGACAGTGATTTTGCGGAACTTCTTGCAGAGGGCCTCAGTAGGGAGTACAGAGGATTTCAGATCTATCTCTTAGACGGTTTTGATAGAAGTGACGAAATGGATATCGTTCTAGCGTCACACCCAAGTGGCCAACCTCATGTGGTTGAAGCGTGCACGGAGGTGCTGTCAGGCGAAGACGTGATGTATGCAGAGGGGGATACCACTTTTAGAGTTTTTGTGTATAAAGACTGTCCAGATTTAATAAATGACTTGCTTTATATTTATTTCAGGTTAACCGGTAAGATTTGCAGTTACAGAGGAGAAGGGGCTTGTAAGACAGTTTTTTTCTGCTCTGATTGCAGCGGAGGTGCCGTTACGCGCCTTTCCATTGAGGCGGGAAAGGCTATTGAAGGAGTGTATGGTCAGAAGGTGCTCTATGTTAATCTCTGTGCCATAGATTATTCTTATGATTTTGTTAATCATGAAGAAGGAAATCTGCTGAGACTTCTTTACTATCTGCATAATTCTGTTGATTTTCCCATAAATAACTTTATTACAGAAGCTTGTGAACCGGATTGTCTCAAAACAGGAATAATCAACAGTTATACGGATGAAATTGACGCAGAACTCTTTCACAAATTACTGGCAAGGATTGAGGAACTAGGGAAGTACAACTATGTTTTAGTTGATGTTGGAAATCATCTGAATAGGGCTAATAGGGAGCTGATTTCAAATTCTGATATTGCTGTTATGGTGGTAAATGAGACGACTGTAACAGGAAAGGCTGTGAGTGAAGAAATTTCTCGCTTAAGAGGTTCTGACAAATTAATATCTGTATCAATGGAAGAACGTGATTCTTATGGGAATGCAGCGCTTTTAATATCTAAGAAAATTGTGGAGGATTGTAAACTTGAATTTGAAAAATAGTGAGTATATAAAGGCTAAAACGGAAGAAGCGAAGGATAATATTGTTAATGCGGGAAGAAAAGTTAGTGACTCAGAAGCGTTGGACATAGTCGAGGATATAACTCTTGACGGCCGGAACTTTTTCAATTTGTCTGATTACAATGACATTATTGAGGCTGTGTATGCGAAGACCAGAAATAAGCTGGGACTATTAGAAAACTATATTAATGACGATGATTACAATGAAATTATGGTAAATGGAGTTGATAACATTTTCGCTGAGCATCGAAATGGAGAGATATATCGTTTGGACAGAATTTTTGAGACTGTTGATGAGCTTGAAACTGCAATTAGAAATATTGCATCAGGTGTAAACAGGGAAATAAATGAGCTTTCACCCATTTTGGATGCGCGTTTGCCAGATGGATCCAGAGTTAATGCTGTTTATAAAAATGTAGCGATTAACGGTCCGGCCCTGACCATACGAAAGTTTGGAAAGGAAATCATTTCTATAGAGAAGATGATAGCTAATGGCACTCTTACTGAGGAATGTGCAGATATGCTGGAGATGCTTGTTAGAAATGGATACAACATTTTCGTTAGTGGGGGAACATCAAGTGGGAAGACTACATTTCTTAATGCATTATCTGGATTTATTCCGAGGAAAGAGAGGGTAATTGTTATAGAAGACTCTATGGAACTTAAGATGAATCATATTCCTAATCTGGTTCAAATGGAATGCCATAATGCTAATTCTATGGGGCAAGGTCAAATCGATATGGCGGGTTTGATCAAAACCAGTCTTAGAATGAGGCCGGATAGGATAATTGTTGGAGAAGTGAGAGGCGCTGAGGTCTCTGACATGCTTCAGGCTATGAATACGGGCCATGATGGCTGCATGAGCACAGGCCATGCTAATTCGGTCAAAGGCATGCTTAGAAGATTGGAAGCTATGTATCTTATGGGGACGTCAATTCCTATAGACGCCATCAGAGCACAGATTACAGAAGGAATAGATATAATGATTCACTTAAGCAGATTGGACACAGGTGTTAGAAAAATTGTTGAGGTTCAAGAACTGATAGGCTTCAATAATGGAAACTATGAGCTTAACTCTTTGTTTAGTATGGATAACGGTCTGAATCTTAGGCGAACTGCAAACAAGTTACAAAACAACGGAAAACTTAATTTAAGAGTTGCAAATGACTAATTACAACTCATACACTTTAAGCAAAAGGGAGCGTATAAGATTTGCTCTAGCTGTATTAGCTGGATGTACTGCTTTAGGATATGTTTTTTATAGAAGTTTTTTTGCTTTGATATTGTTTCCTCTTATATATGGGAAATGTGAAAAGCTTTATAGGCATTACATGGCGGAAAGAAGAAAGAAAAATCTTCTTGTTCAGTTTAAGGATTTTCTATATTTAGTATCTTCTGCTTTAGCCGCAGGTAATCATATGATTACTGCTATGAAGGAGGCAAGGGATGGACTAGATAGAATTTATCCTGAGTCTGAAATTGTCATGGAACTGGATTCTATAGTAGACAAAGTTGAGGAAGCAGGGGCAGATGAGGCTGATGCCTTGAAAGAATTCTCACTAAGAACAGGACTGGAGGATATTGAAGATTTTACTCAGGTGTATCAATGTTGCAGACAAAGTGGCGGAAATCTTATAGAGGCTGTCAACAGAGCGGCAACGGTAATAGGTGAAAAAATTGCTGTTGAAAGTGAAATTAGAAAGATCGGCGCTCAGAAAAAACTAGAGGGTCGCGTGATTTCAGCTATGCCTATAGGCATAATCGTCTTTTTACAGATTGTTTCACCTGATTACCTTAACATCATGTATGAGTCTCTGGCCGGAAGAATTCTTATGACTGGAGCTCTTGTAGCTTCCGTAATAGCTTATGTGGCAATAGAAAGGATTACTGATATTGAGATTTAAACTGTATGATACAGCAAAAAGACTGGGTGTCAGATTTTACGAGTATTGCATAAGGGATGAAAATCAAAAATTTGCCATGGGAATTTTGGCAATTTTGCTACTGCTTATGGGGGTTCAAATTGGTGGATTAATCACAGAAAGAAAGAGTTATATTTATAATGACAAGGGTCAATTAGTCGCATTTTTACGATCATCGACAGACAGTGCGGAGAGCATACCTTTGCGTGTAAAGGTGTCTCGCAACGGCAAGAAAACAGTGAAGGATGTTATCGTAAATGTTGATGGAAAGAAGAATATAACTGCTGACGGTGAAGCAGAAGAGGAAGAAGGTGAGTCTTTCCAGGCTTTTGTTGCTGGCATTGTGTCCAGGCTTTCTGACTGTGAGGGTAGAATCATTTATTTGCCACTTAAGGAAAAAGATGCAGTTCTCTCATGGGGTAAGCAGAGAAGTTACAGCGTCCTGCTTATTCCGTTACTTTTTCCTATGGCAATGGCAATGTTAAATGAACACCGCAAAGCCGAAGCGAAGAAAGAGGCAGAAAAGAAACTAAGTAGCGTGAAGAAATCTCTACCAAGATTTTGTAATCTATTGCTTTTAATGATGGGAAGCGGATTGATTTTTGAGGATGCTTTTAATCGAATTGCAAAGATATATGAGGAAGGATCTAATGACAGTTTCAAGTCCTTTATAACAGAAGTCAGGGCTCAGTGTGAAAACACATCGGATAACACCATTGAAGCTTTGACAAAAAAGTCAAAGGAACTGAAAATAAGGGAACTTTCCCGACTTAGTGGAATATTGGAAAGTGGACAGAAAAAGGGAACTGACATGACCTCCAAGCTGGAAATGGAAAGTGAACTACTATGGAATGAGCGTAAAAACTATGCAGAGGAAAGAGGGCGCGCTGCTGAGGTTAAGCTTTCCTTTCCACTGGCTGTGTTGCTGATAGTTTTGATAGTTGTCACGGCAGCTCCAGCAATGATGGAAATGTAGTGACCTTTGAAGGAAAGGGTGATTGGATGAAAAAAATTCTGATGAATCGTAGAGGTATGGAATTGGTTCAAGTAGGACTGCTTATTGGCATAAGTGTGGCTATTGCGCTAATATTTAAAACGCAGATAACGACCTTTGTAAATAATACCTTTAAAGCGCTTAATGGATAAAAGAAGGAGCTTTAGCAAAAGAGGCAGCCAGATGGTGGATGCCTCTGTAGTAATCCCAATTTTTATACTTGTAGTTTTTAGTCTTATTAGTTTATGTATTTTCTTTTTTGAAGGCTTGAAGGCTCAGACTGATGTACACAAGTATCTTGTTAACGAGGCCATGAAGGGTACAGTCATCTTTAATATAAAAAATAAAACAACAGAAACCTCTAAGAACACAGGTGGCTTATCTAAATTGGTTTTGACGCACAAGTCATCTGACAAGATTTATGTTTTCGATCAGTCTGAGATAATCAGAATCGGAGGGATGATGGAATTTGACGGTGATGGGGAATAAAAAGGGTAGTATTACGATTCTCATATGTCTGTTTTTTTCATCTTTAATGATACTTATAACGGCATATATCGGTGCAGCCAAGGCGACGGCTCTATCGGGGACTGTGAAATCCTTGGGCCTGTTATGGGGCGAGTCGGTTTTGGCTGAGTACGATCTGAATTTGTACAATCGGTATGGAATATTCGGATTTTATGGACAGCCGTCAGATATAGGTGGAAAATTCGATTTCTATGCTAATAAATCTTTTGAAAGGAAAAAATATGTAAGCTATGAAGGCAGTACGATCAGGCTATATAATTACGCTTTAATTGATACAAATGTTTTTAAAAAGCAAATAGTTAAATGTGGTAAACACACTTTGGCGAATAAGGACTTAAATATCAAAGATATTGTAAGCGTTAAGTATGAAGACTCAGCGTCTTCTCCGGACAATCTCTTTGAGGGACTCCCATCCGGGGGACAGAGCAGCGGGTTAAGCGTTTTAGATGCTGTGGGTGCTTTGAAATCCATGAATTCTATTAAAGATTTGTTCAAGCAATCGTCTGATGTATATTTTGAAAATAAGTATATTGAGTCATATTTCAAAAACATGATTGATGATAGAGGGCTTGGGAAGACGCATTTTCAGAATGAAGAGGAATATATTTTATGCGGAAAACTCACTGATGAAGGAAATGCTAATGCTGTTAGAATTAAGCTTATAGGTGTCAGAGAGGCCTTAAATTTAGCATATGCCTTAAGTAATGAAAAAATGTGTGCTGAAGCTATGGCAGCTGCGGAGATTTTGACGCCAGGGCCGCCGGCTGTTGCTACGCAAAAGGCTTTGTTAGCGGCGTGGGCTCTGGCTGAGAGTAATAACGACTATAAGCTACTGATTAAGGGGCACCGCGTTCCGCTTATGAAAAACAGCCAAACCTGGGCCATTGACTTGGAAAGTATCCTGGAAAATCGTGAAGAAGGAATGATATTTACCGGTGTAGATGAAGGCGAATCCTACGGGGAATATTTAAGTGGATTTCTTGCGCTGATGGATGAAAATGTTAAGTTACTTCGTATTATGGATTTGATACAGATTAACAACCGAGCCTTTTATTATGGGAGTTTTATGCTTAAAAATTATAGTGCAGGATTAGAGTATGCTTTACAGGTTAATGGGAAAAAATATGAATTTACCAGGGAATATGAAACAAAAAAATAACCGAAAGGGTTCATATCTGGTTGAAGCAACCTTGACCATTCCGATTTTCTTTATTGCTGTTTATCTTTTGATTTCAATTGTGCCTATAATAGCTGAATGCGAAAATATTTCTTTTGGCATATCGGAAGAATTGAGATTCGAATGCATTAAGTCGGCTTTTCGAGAAAATAAGGCGGCACTTCCACTTAAGGCAGTAGGACGAACTTTGAGGAATAACTCCAGGGTTAACAGTGCTGTTGTAACGGAGTATAAGTATTTGTACACGGAAAACGGAATTAGTGATTTGATTTCCATTAAGGTTAAAAATAAGTTTTCGGAAAAAAGTCCTTTAGGGATAAGTAGCCATGCGAGTTTCAGTTCTGAGGTAACGGGGAGAGCTTTTACAGGTGCCTACTATCACGGAGGTGATTCCTGTGTTGATGATAAATGGGTCTTCGTATTTCCAGAATGGGGAGAAGCTTACCATAACGGTGCGTGTACCTTTGTGAAGGGCTCGTGCAGGCTAGAATATCTTTCTAAAGCTCTGATGCAGGATTACAAACCATGTAAATTATGTAATGCCAGTTCAGCTCAATTAGGTAGTCCTGTATTTTGTTTTACTAGTTATGGGAAGGTATATCATCTGGAAAACTGCTCCACCGTTGATCGATACTATATAGAAATGAAAAAAACTGAGGCTGAGGCGAGTGGATATCGCCCATGCTCAAAATGTGGGGGTTAATATGGCGGATTTTGAAAAAATCAATTACATAGACAAGGGTCTAAAGAAATATGAGGTGGATATTCTCACCCTAGGTTTGTGCGACATTTTTTTTAGAGCTTCTTTCGTTGAAGAGAAAAGTAAGGTTAAAGGAATCTTTGACTGTAGAGGTTATGAAAAATTATCTGATGTAGAAAAAATCAGTGCTGAGACTGGATTACATTTGTTTGCAAGTATGGCAAAAAATGCACTTCAAGCGGAAAAACACTGCATGTTTTCGGAAAATTTTGAAATGCGCGAGGAAAACTGCTTCGTTGACTTAGAGAAGGTCGATATGAAATTTCTGTATCTTAGGGACAACGGAAAGAAAAACTTTAAGGACAAAATGCTGAAACTTATGTGTGTTGTTTTAGAGAAAGTTGATGTTAATGAGCGTGATCTGTTTCAGCGAGCTATGGATGTTGTCGGAAACAGCAAAGGGGGCTTCAAACCGATGATCGGGCATATTGAAGCCTTGGAAAGGGAAGCTTTGCAAGACTTAAGAAAGTGAGGAGGCGAAAGCCTCCTTTTGCGTTATGGACCTTGAAATACTTTGGAATACTGAACTTTATGATGAAATTTGAGACGATTATTGGTATAATAACAGTGACTGTTTTATTTTAGATGAAAGAAGAGCAATTATGATACCATTATCGACAAGGATGAGACCTATGAGCCTGGACGAATTCGTTGGACAGGAACATTTTCTCTATGAGGGGTCTCTGCTTTACAATTCAATAAAGAATAAAAGTTTTGATTCAACAATTTTCTTTGGACCGTCAGGAACAGGAAAAACGACTTTGGCGAGAATTATCGCCAATGAAATGGATGGAAATTATACGGAAATTAATGCATCCACTACAGGAACCAAGGAACTGAAATCTTTGATAGACGAGGCTAAACTGAGGTTTTATGGTCTGGAGAACAAAACCACCTATGTCTATATAGACGAGTTTCATCGCTGGAATAAGTTGCAGCAGGATTCGCTTCTCAAGGCTCTTGAGGAGGGTGTCATTAAGTTTATTGGCAGTACTACGGAAAATCCTTATTTTGCTATTAACAACGCTATTATTAGCCGTGTCAGAAATATTTATGAGTTTAAGAGACTTTCTGTGGAGAACATCAGAAAAATTCTGCTGAGAGCCTTGCAGGACAAGGAAAAGGGGTTTGGCAATCTTAATGTTAAATTTGATGAAGAAGCGATAAATATTCTAGCTGAGCTGTCAAATGGTGATGCTAGGGTCTCCCTGGATACGCTGGGATTCATTGTAGATAATCTTGATTTGGAGAAGATGATTACAAAAGAACTTGTTGCAGAGGCCATGCAGAGAAAAATCGGATTTTACGATAAGGGTGATGATAGATATAACTTATTGTCAGCACTTCAGAAATCCGTAAGAGGTAGTGATCCGGATGCTGCTATACATTATTTTGCGAGACTTGTTGATGGCGGTGCAGATATTCAGATGATTGGCAGACGACTTATGGTTATGGCAAGTGAGGATGTGGGTATGGCTTATCCTTCTGCAATATCTATTGTGACCTCATGCGTTCAGGCTGCTTTGATGGTTGGATATCCTGAGGCGGTTATCAATCTGACACAGGCGGTTATTCTGCTTGCCAGCGCGCCAAAATCTAACGCAGCATATATGGCTTATGAAGAAGCAATGAGTGATATCAAGCATAGAAAAATTGACGATATGCCTGACCATTTAAAGGATACTCATTACAAGGGTGCCAAGGATTTAGGTTTTGGTGAAGGATATAAATATCCCCACGCCTACGGTGGATATGTAAAGCAACAATATTTGCCAGATAATCTTTATAGAGAAGGGAAGAAGTATTACAAACCTACATCCAATGGGTCAGAAGCTTCGTTTAAAAAGTTTTTGGAGGAATTAGAAAAAAGATATGGAAATCATTAGAGCACAGCATTCTGGCTTCTGTTTTGGCGTTAAGCAGGCCATAGAGGCTACGGAAGAACAGATAGCAAAGGGAAATGGCAAAAGAATTTATACTTGTGGTCCGTTGATTCATAATGAACTGGTTACTGACGACTTGGCTAAGAGGGGCGTACACATTATTATAAAGCCTGAGGAAGCTGAAGCAGGTGACATAGTTATTATTAGATCCCACGGAGAGCCTAAGGATTTCTATGATCGTGCAGTAAAGGTGGGCGTGGAGCTTGTGGACGCCACATGTCCTTTTGTGAACAAAATCCATCGACTTGTATATGAAGCTTATGGAAATGGGGAAAATATAATTATAATTGGAGACCGCAATCATCCAGAGGTTAAAGGTATTAACGGATGGTGTGACAATGAGGGAATAATTTTGGGAGATGTAGAAGAAGCAAGAACTACACCTATGGATTTTTCAGAGGCTTTCGTAGTTTGTCAGACTACTATAAAAAAGGAACTGCTTGTACAGATTCTAGAGGTTTTAGCTGAGAGAAATATACAGGTGACAGTGAACGACACCATATGTAATGCAACTAAGGAACGCCAGGAGGCATGCGAAGAATTGTCAAAAAATGTAGATGCCATGGTCATTGTAGGGGGCAGAAACAGTTCGAATACGAGGAAATTATATGAAATCTCGAAAAAAAACTGTAATAATTCATTTTTTGTTGAAAAAATTATCGATTTACCATTGAAACAATTGCAAAAATGTAATAAAATAGGACTAGCAGCAGGTGCATCGACGCCTGAATGCGTAATTAAGGAGGTTATTGCTAACATGAGTGAAATGATCACTAACGAAACAATGTCAATGGAAGATTTCATGGCTGAAATCGATGCGTCTTTAAGACTACCTCGCACTGGCGAAATTGTAAACGGTAAAGTACATCAGGTAACTGATAAGGAAGTTATCGTAAATATGGGTTGTAAGAAGGACGGAATTCTTCCTGCGGAAGAAGTTACTCTAGAGGAAGGACAGAAACTTACTGATTTATTCAAAGTGGATGATGAAATTCAGGCGAAGGTTATTAAGACTGACGACGGTGATGGTGGAATCTTACTTTCAAAGAAAAAGTTAGAAATCAATGAACACTGGAACGAAATCAATGAAGCTCTTGAAAATAAATCAATCATCAACGTTAAGGTTATCAGAACTGTTAACGGTGGTGTAATTGCAGCGTACAAAGAAGTTACTGGATTTATTCCTCTATCACAGCTTTCAGACAAGTTTGTAGAAAGCGCTGATGAATTTGTTGGTCAGACTATGGATGTAAGAGTTACAAGAGTTGACCAGAGAAGAGGAAGAGCAGTATTCTCTCACAAGGCTGTTCTTGCTGAAGAAAAGGCTAAGAAAGTTGCAGCAATTTGGGAAAGCTTACATGTAGATGATGTAGTAGAAGGTAAGGTAATGAGATTTACTGACTACGGTGCATTCATCGATTTAGGTGGAATCGACGGATTATTACATATCTCCGAAATTTCATGGGGTAAGTTAAAGCACCCACAGGAAGTGTTAACTATTGGTGACACAGTTAAGGTTAAGATTCTTTCAATGAATGAAGAAAAAGGAAAGATTTCCTTAGGTCTTAAGCAGACTACACCTGAACCATGGTCAGTAATCAACGAAAACTACCACGTAGGACAGGTTGTAACTGGTAAGGTTGTTCAGATCAAGGAATACGGTGCATTTATTGAGTTAGAACCTGGTCTTGATGGACTTGTTCACATTTCAGAAGTTGCACACAAGAGAGTTACTGATATTGCTGATGAACTTACAATCGGACAGGAAGTTTCTGCAAAGATTCTTGAAATCGATGAAGAAAGAAAGAGAATCAGCTTAAGCATCAAGGATACTCTTGAATCACCTGCAGAAGACGCTGAATAATTAAATTATTCAAATGAGATTAGCATAGCCATAGTATTTATGGCTATGTTTTTTTGTATGACGGGCATTTAGCAATAGCATTCACAGGGAAGAGATTTAAACTAAATTTTAGAATAGGGGGGAAATAATGAAAGAAAAGAAATATAATAATAGTAAGAAAGAAGTTCATCCTAAGCATCCTAAGCATCCTAAGCACCATAGGGATTCAAACCATGAACCGATTGTTGGTGTTCTTGATAAGACCAAATCGGGTTTTGGTTTTGTCAGACAAGAAGAAGGCGAAGATATCTTTATCAGTCGCTACAATATGAATGGTGCTATGAATGGGGATACTGTTGAAGTTGATTTACTGCCTGGATATCTGTGGGAACGCAGCATGGAGGGCATTATTGATAAAGTTGTCGAAAGAAGCACTAAGAAAGTTGTAGGCAAGTTCCAGAAAAACAAACGCTTTGGGTTTGTTGTTCCTGACGATAAAAAGAACAATGATGACGTCTTTGTAAAAAAAGAACATTTTAGAAATGCTCAGGAGGGAGATACTGTAGTCGTTGAGATTACGGAGTATCCGACAAAGGACGCTAGTGCTGAAGGAAAAATCACAGAAGTTATATGCAGAAAGGGAGAAGTAGGTGGCGAGATTAAGGCCTTAATTAGGGCACACGGTCTGTATGAGACATTTCCGAGCCGAGTTAATGCCGAAGCTAAGGCAAGATCTAAGGAACCTATTACTGAAGAAGAAATCAGCAGACGAGTTGACCTTAGAAAAGAAACCATTATTACCATAGATGGCGCTACAGCTAAAGATTTAGATGATGGCGTATCCGTAAAGAAACTGGACAATGGCAACTATCTATTAGGCGTTCATATTGCAGATGTCAGCCACTATGTAGATGCTCATGGAAAACTAGACGAGGAAGCTCTAAAACGCGGAAACAGCGTCTATCTTCTTTCCAGGGTAGTTCCAATGCTTCCTAAGGTGTTATCAAATGGAATCTGCAGTTTGAATCCTAACGTAGACAGACTAACACTTAGCTGTCAAATGGAGATTGACGGCAAGGGAAACGTGGTAAACCATGAGATTTTCGAGAGCATAATTAACTCAAAAGCAAGAATGGTTTATGATGATGTATCAGATATTCTTGAGAATCAGGATGAAGAGTTAATTGAGAAGTACAAAGACATTTATGATGACTTGCTTATAATGGGCGAGCTGGCAGAAATTCTTAGACATAAGCGTAAAGAAAAGGGCAGTCTGGACTTTGATTTTGATGAGGCGGAGATAGTTTTAGACGAGGACGAAGTCCCAGTGGAAATCGGCATAGAGGAGAGAAGAACTGCAAATAGGCTTATTGAAGAATTCATGCTTGCAGCAAACCAGACAGTTGCAGAACATTTCTTCTGGATTGATTGTCCTTTTGTCTATCGTGTTCACGAAAAACCTGATACTGATAAAATTGTCGAGCTGAAAGCTTTCTTAGCTGGTTTTGGTATAAACCTGCCTGTAAACCCAGATAACGTACACCCTAAGGCTCTTAATGACATATTGGAACAGGTTGCAGGCACACCTTATGAAAACATCGTGAATACAGTAATGCTTAGATCTATGAAAAAAGCTTACTATAGCACGTCCTGTGACGGGCATTTTGGCTTGTCATTTAGATACTATTGTCACTTTACATCACCAATTAGAAGATATCCAGACCTTATGATTCACAGAATTATTAAGAAATACATTAATGGTGAACTTACTGAATCTTCAATTGAAGGTCTGAAGAAAGATGCTGAGGAAGCTTCTTTAATCTCTTCTCAGACGGAGCGCAAGGCCCAGTCCATGGAAAGGGAAGCGGAGAAGATGAAGAAGGCTCAGTATATGGAGGCTCATATTGGAGAAATTTTCGACGGTGTAATAAGTGGAGTAACAAGCTTTGGGATTTATGTTCAGTTGCCTAACACTGTAGAGGGAATGGTACGTCTGGATAGCCTGAAGGACGACTATTATTACTACGAAGAAGGGAAATACAGGGTTATTGGTAGTCATACTAATAAGATTTACGCACTAGGTGACCAGATGAAAATTGAGGTAATTGGCGCAAGTCCTGAGGAAAGAATTATTGATTTCAGGATAGTGCCAATTCGTAAGAAAAACCGAAAGGATGAATGTGAGAAGGGAGAAGGAAAATGAGGATAGAACCGTATACAAACACAATCGATGTGGAAGATTACATTAGGGACTATGTTAATGTGGAAGAATTCCTAGAATACTGCAAGAAATGCAGAAATTATGATAAAAAGTGGTCCTGCCCTTCTTTTGCCTTTGATCCCATTGATTATTGGAAAAAGTTCGAGCATCTTAAGGTTTATGGGAAAAAAATATTCCTTAAGGATGATGAAAACGTCAATATGGATAACTTCGAAGAATATATATCTAAAATTAAAGCTGAAATGATGGATGAACTTTATGAGGAAGAGAAGAAAAACCCTGGAAGCGTTGCTTTAGGCGCAGGGAGCTGTGCATACTGCGGTGAAGATAACTGCCAGAAGAAGTACAATCAGCCTTGTAAGTTTCCTGATAAAATCAGATATTCTATAGAGGCTTTAGGCGGAAATGTAGGACTGACTGCAAGAAAACTTCTTGGAATCAATCTGCTTTGGTGTGAGGAAAATGAGCTTCCGGAGTATTTTGTTTTAGTAGGTGGTTTATTGTATTAAAAGGTGAAAAACAACCCCTTTGGTTGACAAAAGCAAGTTAATGGCTAGCTTTTGCCGAACAAAGGGGATTTTATTTTACATTTTTAGAACATTTTTAGCTACGAACTCTGTCAGAATTCCAGAATGAAGGCGAGAATAACATTATTATGGAATAAAATTCAAGTCTTCCGCCAAGCATTAGAATTGCACTAAAGAACCTGCCAAATGGAGAGAACATACTGAAATCTCCGCCGATAATTTTACCAAAGCCTGTACCATTGTTTGATATACATGCAAGAACAGTGAAGAAAGTAGTCTCCATATCCTGGTTTTCCAGGGACATTACGATGCTGGCAAATACAAATACTGCGAAATAAAGCAAGATGAATACTGTTACGTTTGAAGCAGTTGTCGTACTTACCGGATGATTGTCCAGCATAACCGGTTTGATTGCTCTTGGGTGAATTCTCTTATAGACACCACGTCTGATTAGTTTGAAGAAAATTACCACACGGATGATTTTAATGGATCCACTGGTTGAATTACCGCAACCGCCACAGATTATAAGTGTCATAAGTATGAACTTCGCAAGAGACGGCCATAAGTTAAGGTTATCCACCTCGAAGCCAGAAGTAGCGGAATAAGCAACTGTCTGAGTAAAAGCATCTTCGGCACAATGAAGAAGTGAGCCGTGTCCGCCACTGAAATAAAGTGAACCAGTAATAACGATACTTCCTACTAAAATAAATCCTAGAAAAACGCGTAATTCTGTATTTCTGAAAACCTTTCTCCATTTTCCTGTGCAAATGTAAAAATACATTACAAAGTTAACGGAGCCAACAATTGAAAATATTGCAAAAATCAGCTTTGTATATGTGTTCATGTGCAGGTTGATACAGTTGTTTACGTTTAAAAGTCCCGCAGTACTAATGGTTGAAAGTGTGTTTGTCAAAGCTTCCAGAGGAGTTAAATTAGTTGGAAGCAATAGCAAAAACTCTAGGGCAGTCATGACTATATAAATTACATATGAAATAATAGCTGTCTGACTAGTTCTTGACGCAAGCTTCTCAAAGGCTGTACCTGGCATTTCTGCCGTAGCAATTTTCTGCCCTTCTGCTCCTAAAACGGGAAAGAATGAAATTGCAAGAAGTAGTAGTCCCATACCACCGAGCCAGTTAGTAATGGATTTCCATAGAACAACAGATATAGGCAGAGTTTCAAATGGAATTACCCAGGCACCAGTAGTTGTCCATCCTGAAACAGATTCAAAAATAGAATCAGATAGAGAATAACCACAACCACTTAATAAGTAAGGTACAGTTCCTATTATGCTGACTGAAATCCATCCGATGAAAGCGATAAGATAGCTTTCGCCGGCTTTGATCTTCGTAGTCTTATACCTTGAAAAGCGAATTCCAAGGGCCCCTAGACCTACGCAGCATAGGGATGAAAAGAAGAAACCTTGTGCTGGAACCGTTTCATCATGGTAGACTGCACATACAATAGGGAAGAACATGGCTATACCTATTATAAGCAATATTATTGAAATTGTATGTCGAATAACTCTATAATTTAAACGCATGAGTTTCCTTTCTAAAAAAATACAATTTTTATACTCTGTACAAATTTATACTCTGTTAGAATTCCAATAATGCGGTGAGAACAGCATTAAGAATGTAAACAGTTCAAGTCTTCCGGCAATCATAAGCAGCGATAGAACCGCCTTTGAAAAGCCAGAAAGGAAGTGGAAATTACAAGTAGGACCAACTAAATTGAATCCAGGCCCTATATTTCCTAAGCAGGTCATAACCGAAGTAATAGTAGTTACCAGGTCGTAGCCGTTAAATGAAATTAATAGTGAGCCTAGGAACACTGTAAATACATATAGGAACACGAAATTTGCAATACCTGTCGCAACTTCCTGAGAGATTTCTTTTTCGCCAATACGAATTGGAACGACTCTGTTAGGATGGATCTTCAAGGAGATTCCTCTCTTAATCAACTTCAGACAAACTAAAACACGGATTATCTTAACGCCTCCGCCAGTAGATGATGAGCAGGCACCAGTAAGCATAACTAAGAAAATTAACATCTTAGCAAAAGTTGGCCATATATCAAAATCTGCAGTAGCATATCCTGTAGTCGTTATAATTGATCCAACCTGGAAGAAGGAGTCACGAAGACAAGCGCTCGGATCTGTATATGTATCAGTAAGCATTAAATCCATATAAATTAGGCAAGCTGTTGCGCCGATAAGGGTAAGATAGAATCTTAATTCATTATCTTTCAACATCTCTTTTAATCCCCTTCTCTTTAACACAAAGAAAAGGTTGAAGTTAATTCCACACAGCACCATGAAAATGAATATAACCCACTGTAGATATGGGCTGGAAAAATGAGCAATGCTGTTGTTATAAGTGGAGAATCCACCAGTTCCAGCTGTACCAAAGCTGTGAACCAGAGAGTCATAGAGACTCATACCTCCTAAGCATAAGAGGATAGTTTCAACAGCGGTAAATACAATATAAATCCTATAAAGATTATACGCAGTATCGGAGAACTTAGGTGTCAGCTTATCCATAGTCGGTCCCGGCGTTTCAGCACTAGCAATAAGCTGTCCGCTGACGCCAAGCGATGAAAACAACGCCATTATCAAAACAATTACACCCATGCCTCCTAGCCAGTGAGTGAATGAACGCCAAAATAAAATAGAGCGAGGCAAAGCCTCAACATCAGGAATCAAAGTCGAACCTGTAGTTGTAAACCCAGAGGCGCTTTCGAAAAAAGACTCAACTAAGCTAGGTATAGAACCTGAGAAATAGAATGGTAGGGCGCCAATAAAAGATGCCACAATCCAACTCATTGCAACTACAAGATAACCATCACGAATTTTCATTTTCAACATTGAACGATTAACGTTCTTTGCAATAATAAAGCCAGGTACCAGACAAGGTATAATAACATAAAGAAAAGCGGGAACGCAGTTATACTCCTTGTATATTAAGGCTACAACAAGAGAAGGTATTAAGCTGAAGCCTAATACCAGTAGCAGAATTCCCATTATTCTTAATACAACTTTATAATTTACAGTCATAGTGTTACTTATCCTCTTGCCTTGTTATTCAAGACTATTCTTCAAAAGTTTTTCGATATATTCAAGTTCAGTAAGAAGACTGAGCAGAATTACTCTGTCATTCCACTTAATAACGGTATTACCATCAGGAATAATAACCTGACGCCCTCTGTGTATAGCCGCAATAAGTAGCCCCTTAGGAAGCTTTAGCTTCTTTATTGGAGTTCCGATAATATCCATATGAGAGTGAGCGACGATTTCCATGATTTCCGCCTGTCCCTGAAGCAGTAGGGAAGAAATTACGCGCTTCTCACCCTGAATGAAACGTAGAATATTACTTGTTGTAATATCCAGTGGATTCAGAATAATATCTACGTCCATACGTTCAATAAGCTCCTTATAGCTTTCGTGGCTGACCTTAGAAATTACGTCCTCCACGCCGTGCTTCTTCGCCATAAGTGCAAGTAGAAGGTTACCTTCATCAAAACCAGTAGCGGCTACAAAAGCATCCATATTTTCTAGATTTTCCTCATCCAGAAGGTTGATATCTGTTCCGTCACCATTTAATACCATAACATTGTTAAGGTGAGTTGATAGATAGTGACAACGGTTTAAGTCTTTTTCTACAATCTTAACCGACGCGCCAAAATCAGCCAGCTTCTCAGCTAAGTAGAAGCCGGTTTTACCACCGCCGATAATCATTACCTTCTGAAGGTTAGTATAAACTCCCTTTTCATGAACCTTCTCATTAAGGGCAATTATTGAATCCTTTTCACCGATAATGTAAACGTAATCGGTCTTTCGTATTTCATCCTCACCATGAGGGATGATGATCTTGCCGTTTCTGGAAAGAGCTGCAACCAACATATTTGGTAGAACACTATGCACTTCAGGCATTGAAAGTCCAATAAGTTTATGGTAGTTCTTTGCAGGAAATTCAGCCAAAGCAATCTTTCCACTTGTAAAAATGCCGCCACTTAAGGTGTATTTTTCAGCCAGATATTTATAAATTTCAACTGTAATTGCCATATCAGGGTTAACGATGGAATCTATTCCCATAGTATCCTTGATGAAATCGAACTGATTCATATGTTCAGGATCGCGAACTCTTGCAATTACGTGTCTGCATCCTAGTTTCTTAGCAAAGGCTGCGATAACAATATTAGTTTCATCATCACCAGTTGCAGCAACTAAATATCTAAAATGCTGAATGTCGATGCTGTTAAGAACACTGATATCTCTTGCATCGGCATTAACTGTAAGAATATCAAGGTGATTAGAAAGCTTATCTAAAACCCTTGCATTTGTATCAATAACCGTTACAGAATAATCTCCGCCTAAAAGGGCAGATGCGACTCTAGTGCCAAGCTTACCGGCACCAACAATAGCTATATTCATATCATTACCTTTCTAAAATAAAGTGAATTACCTACATTAAGCATACAACATTCTACAGCAAAAGCACTTCATTTGCAAGGGTATTTGGTATATAATTATAAAACATAGAGAGGTACACATTATGAACAATAAAGAAATCAAGATCGTAGCACTAGATTTAGATGGTACGACGCTGGACCCAAATAGTAAATTTACGAAGCGAACGATTGAAGCATTTTACAATGCAATGGAGAAAGGCGTTCATATAGTCGTTTCCACAGGCCGAACATTTAAGTCACTGCCCGAGCAACTTTTTCATATCCCGGGGCTGGAGTATGTCGTAACGTCTAACGGTGCCCATATAACAAAACTAGCAAATATGGAAAGAATTTACGAAAATATTATAACTCCCGAAGCAGTGAGAAAAGTAGTTGAGTTACTGGAACAACATGATATTTCTGCAGAAATTTTTATAGACGGAGTTGCCTTCATTGATAAGAGCGATTATGACCATATAAAAAAACATGGCTCAGGATATAGGGATGACCACTATGTCTTATCTACAAGAAGACCTGTAGAGGGAATTTTAGACTATCTTCTTGAAAATAAGCATCAGGTAGAAAATATCAGCTTAAACTTTCCTTTAATAAAGGATAAAGAAGAATTTGGAAAGAAACTTAAGCAGATTCCAGGGATTACAGTGACTTCTTCTTTTGCGCACAATTATGAAATTGGTGGTGAAACTACAAGCAAGGCGGAGGCCCTTAGGTTCCTTATGAAAAAATTGGGGTTAAATTCTTCGCAGTTAATGGCTTGCGGTGATAGTCCTAATGACGAAGAAATGATTAAACTGGCTGAAATAGGCGTAGTTATGGGCAATGCATCTGAAGAAATGAAGGCTAGAGCTGACTATGTTACAGACAGCAATGCGGAAGATGGAGTTGCAAAGGCCATTGAAAAGTTTGTGCTTAAGGAGTCCAAGTAGGGAACGTCAAGTAGGGAACCACACAGACGAATAGAAAATAATTACAGTGAAATATTGACAAATAACTCTCGAAGGTGTAAATTATAATTACTAATTATTTACATCGAAGGGAGTTTTTGTATTTATGGGGATTGAGAATAAAGTCCTTGGAAGTTTAGGTGAAAACTTTGCAGAAGAATATTTAATCCAAGATGAATATGAAATAATCGCACGTAATTATAGGTGCAAAAGTGGAGAAATTGATATTATTGCTACAAAGAATAGGACATTATATTTTGTTGAAGTGAAGACTCGTAGGAGTAAGACTTTTGGTTCACCGGCAGAAGCTGTTACGCAAAAGAAACAGCTACATATGAGGAGAGCAGCAGCTTCATTTTTGCAGGAGGAACAGTTTCGGGGATATTCAGTGGAATTTAAGGTAATAGAGGTATTTGTTAATGTTATAGATGATGTAATCATCTAGGAAAGGAGGCTTGGATAGAGTGCTTTCGAAAGTAAAAACAGCAACGGTGCAGGGAATTGAAGGACAGATGATAACTGTGGAGACAGATATTTCTCCAGGACTGCCGGGCTTTTATTTAGTGGGGCAGGCCGATACAGCGATTAAGGAGGCGAAGGATAGAATTCGGGCAGCTCTAGGTAATTCGGGCTGCGAATATCCTAGAACTAGAATAACTGTGAATATGTCCCCTGCGGGAATACGTAAGAGAGGAAGCCATTTTGATTTAGCCCTTGCCATAGGAATATTGGCTTCCTCAGGCCAGATTAGAGACGATAAACTACAAGAGTACTGTTTTATTGGAGAGCTCTCCCTGGATGGGACACTTAGCAGGACTGACGGTATTCTGCCTATGATTATTACTATGAGAAATAACGGAATAGAAAATATTATTATCCCTTCTGCCAATGAGGAAGAGGGCGCCTTAGTCAATGATATTAATATTTATGTTGCCGATTGCATAGAACAGATTGTTAATCATTTAAATTATGATGCGGAGCTGAAAAAAATACGTGGAGATGAAAACTTATATAATGAAAGAAAAATTAAATATAATGTAGATTTTTCTGACGTAAAAGGCCAGGAAACCGCCAAAAGAGCAATTACTATATGTGTAGCAGGTGGACATGGACTTTTTATGATGGGAAGCCCGTCTAGCGGGAAAACTATGCTTGCAGAAAGAATTCCCACAATTATGCCTCCTATGAAATATGAAGAGATTCTAGAGAGCACAGTTATCTATTCTATATCAGGACTATTGGATAAGGAGAATCCTATAATTGATGTAAGGCCATTTAGGCATCCGCATAATAGAATTACTCAGGCTGCTTTTATCGGGGGAGGAGCTTATCCTAAGCCTGGTGAAATTTCCTTGGCCCATAAGGGTGTGCTTTTTCTCGATGAGTTTGGGGAATTTGACAGAGGAGTGATAGAAAATCTTCGCCAGCCCCTAGAGAAAAAAGAAATCATATTAAATAGAAAGGAACTTAGCTGCATCTATCCGGCAGATTTTCTTCTTGTAGCTGCAAGCAATCCCTGTAGATGTGGTTATTACGGGGATGAAACCCATAACTGTAAATGCACAATGTCTCAGGTTCTGAACTATCAGCATAAGCTGTCAGGTCCTATAATGGATAGAATCGATATGAACTTATTTCTAACGCCTGTAGGTTATGCAGAACTTGAGGATGAGAAAAATACTTCGTCAGAGATTATGCGAAAAAGGGTTATGAGGGCGCGTAAAATACAGGAAGAGCGTTTTCGAAATGAGGACATTTCTCTTAACAGCGAAATGGACGGGAATTTGCTGGATTTGTATGTGCCTATAGATAGTCCCGAAATTAAGAAATTTCTCAGTGAAGCATATACCAGACTTAAACTTAATCCGAGGACTATGCAGAAAGTAAGGAAAATTGCAAGAACTATTGCAGATCTAGACGGAGCGGAGGAAGTTAAAATAGAGCATTTTGCAGAAAGCTTGGCATATAGAGGGGAGGCATCATGGCTGGAGTATTAAAAAAGGGAGAAAAGTTATTTCCCGAAAAGGTGGACATTTTTGCGCCTGAGGTTAAGGAAATCTATTATGAAGGAAATCTTGAGTTATTGGAGAAACCTTCGCTTGCCGTTGTAGGAAGCCGCAAGTGCACTGCTTACGGAAAAAAGATAGCTGGTGAAATTGGAAAAGGAATGGGAAATGCTGGAGCAGCAGTAGTTAGCGGACTTGCGAGAGGGATAGACACGGAAGCACATATCGGTGCAGTTGGAACTGAAGGAGGAACTATTGCAGTAGTTGCAGGGGGCATAGATCAATTTTACCCATCGGAAAACCGAGATCTCCAAAAGAAAATTGCCAGCGATGGTCTGATTATTTCCTTAAAACCACAAGGATATAGATGTAAACCCTATGATTTTCCAATTAGAAACAGAATCATAAGTGCAATTTCAGATGGAGTTGCCATAATGGAGGCCACAAGCAGGAGCGGAGCTTTGATAACGGCAGAGTGTGCTGTGGAGCAAGGGAAGAATGTATATGCCTTACCGGGTAACATCTCGAGTGTATACAGTTTTGGAACTAATACATTAATAAAGGAAGGTGCTACCCCAATTGTATCAATAGATGACATGATTAACGACTACGGTCTTTCATCAAAACTAGATGAGGACAAGTATGTTCCTTTGGGAGATGGGGAAATGCGCATTGTTGAAGTCCTCAGAGAATATGGTGAGCTTACAATTGAACAACTGTATAAAAAAACTAACATCCATCCTTACGACTTAAATGGCATTCTTACAGTCCTTGAAATAAAAGGTGTGGTCTTTTCTGCCATGGGAAAGTTCTTCGTTTGTTGAATTTTTTGTGGTTATTTTGTAATTTTTAAAAATTTTTGTTGCAAATTCAATAAAATGAGAATACAATGACTTACTATGACGAAGAAAAACCATGAAAGGACGCAAATATGGCGACTGCAAAGAAAATATTAGTTATAGTGGAATCACCGTCGAAAGCCAAGACTATAGGTAAGTACCTCGGTGCAAGATATAAGGTTGTTGCATCAGTAGGTCATGTAAGAGACCTGCCTAAGAGCAAAATCGGAATTGATATTGACAATGACTTTGAACCTCAGTACATAAACATCAGAGGTAAGGGAGACCTGATAAAAGAACTAAAAAGAGAAGCTAAAAAGGCTTCTAAAGTATATCTGGCTACTGACCCTGACCGAGAGGGAGAAGCAATATCATGGCATCTGGCATATATTCTGGGAATCGATCCAGAAGAGCCATGCAGAATTGTATTTAATGAAATTACAAAGAGTACTATTAAAGAAGCAATCAAACATCCTAGAAAAATAGATATAGGTTTAGTTGATGCCCAGCAGGCAAGACGTGTTCTTGACAGACTTGTGGGATACCAGATTAGCCCTATTTTGTGGAGAAAGGTTCGCAAAGGCCTTTCTGCAGGTAGAGTTCAGTCTGCTGCCCTTAAGATTATTTGCGATAGAGAAAAGGAAATTCAGAGTTTTGTACCTGAAGAATATTGGAATATTATTGCAGATTTTAAAAAGGGTAAAACATTTAGTGCCAAACTTGTTGAGCATGATAAAAAGAAAGTTTCTATTAATAATGAAGCTGAAGCTAATAAAATTTTAGATGAACTTAAGTCTGGAAGTTTTGTTGTTGGAAAAATTGCGGAGAGAGAGAGAACCAGAAACCCATTTGCTCCGTTTACGACCAGTAGCATGCAGCAGGAGGCTTCAACGAAGCTTAACTTTAACACGAGAAAAACCATGATGATTGCCCAGCAACTTTATGAAGGTGTGGAAATCAAGGGCCAGGGAACAGTAGGTTTGATTACTTACCTGAGAACTGACTCCGTTCGTATTTCGGATGATGCCAAGGCAGCTGCAAAGGAATACATCACAAATAGATATGGTAAGGAATATCTTGGGAATCACGTTTTCTCAAACAAGAAAAAAGATATTCAGGATGCTCATGAAGCAATTAGACCAAGTAATGTGGAGTTGGCGCCAGAGGATATAAAGGACTCTCTGTCAAATGATCAGTTTAAGCTGTATCGTTTGATTTGGTGCAGATTTCTTGCTAGTCAGATGTCAGGTGCAAAATTTAATAATATGCAGGTTGACATTAACAATGGAAGTTACATATTTAAGGCGACAGGCTCTAAGTTGCTGTTTGACGGATATCAGAAGGTGTACAATAATAGCAACGATGATGACAAGGACAAGATTCTTCCGGCAATAGAAGAAGGCGAAACCCTGGATCTCAAGAAAATCGAGGGTGAACAAAACTTCACGCAGCCGCCTTCAAGATATACTGAAGCCGGCCTGGTTAAGAAGCTGGAAGAAGATAATATCGGTCGTCCAAGTACATATGCACCAATTGTCAGCACGCTTTCAGAACGTAAGTATGTGAAGAGAGAAAAGAAAACCCTTATTCCTACAGAACTTGGATTCATTGTAACAGGGCTTATGGAGGAATACTTTAAGGAAATTGTTGACGTTGGGTTTACCGCTTCAATGGAAGATCAGCTTGACGATGTTGAAATGAACAAGAGAGAGTGGAAATCTATTATTAGAGATTTCTATGTTCCGTTTTCAAAGGATTTAAAAATCGCCGATGAGGCTATTGAAAAGGTCGAAATTGAACCACAGCCTACAGGAGAAATCTGTGAGCTTTGTGGAAAACCTATGGTGCTTAAAATGGGACGTTTCGGTGAGTTTATTGCATGTAGTGGATACCCAGAATGCAAGAACACTAAGCCTATTGTAACTAAAATTGATGTTCCGTGTCCTAAGTGCGGAAGGGATATTGTAGCGCGAAAGAGTAAGCGCGGAAGACTATTTTATGGTTGTAGCGGATATCCCGAGTGTGATCAATCATTTTGGAATAAACCAGTCAACAAGAAATGTCCTAAATGTGGAAGTCTTCTTGTTGAAAAGAAAACTAAGGCAGGAAATCTAGCCTGCTCAAATTCAGAATGTGACTATAAGGAATAGTTTTTTAAGGATGGAGGTATTTTGTATGATACAGTTTCATGCAACAACAATTTGTGCTGTAAGAAGAGGACCTGATGACATTGCAATTGGCGGTGACGGACAGGTTACAATGGGCGAAACAGCTATTATGAAAAACAGCGCAGTAAAAGTAAAGAAAATATTTAAGAATCAGGTTTTGACCGGCTTTGCAGGATCAGTAGCCGATGCATTTTCACTTACTGAAAAATTTGAGAAAAAACTTGAGGAACATGGCGGAAATCTAAAGAGGGCTGCCGTTGACCTGGCACAGCTTTGGCGTTCAGATAAGGGAATGAGAAGTCTGGAAGCTTTGATGATCGTTGTTGATAAGGAAGATATGCTTGTTGTATCCGGAAACGGTGAAGTTATTGCACCGGACCAGGATTTCATTGCAATTGGTTCAGGGGGAAATTACGCTTATTCAGCGGCAAATGCACTGTTTAATCATACAGACATGTGTGCAGAGGATATTGTAAGAGAATCTCTTAAGATAGCTTCTTCTATTTGCGTATATACTAACGATCACATTACTGTAGAAAAATTATAGGGGGATTGAAATGAGTACAAGAATTCAGAGCATGACACCAAAAGAAATAGTGGCAGAACTTGATAAATATATTATTGGACAGGACGATGCAAAGAAATCTGTAGCAATCGCTCTTCGTAATAGATATAGAAGAAGCCTGCTTTCTGATGAGCTAAGAGAAGAAGTAACACCTAAGAATATTCTTATGATGGGACCTACAGGTTGTGGTAAGACTGAAATTGCAAGACGTCTTGCTAAACTTATGAAGGCACCTTTTGTTAAGGTTGAAGCCACTAAGTTTACAGAAGTAGGATATGTTGGTAGAGACGTTGACTCCATGGTTAGAGACTTAGTTGAGGCATCAATTAGAATTACCAAGCAGTCTAAGTTAGGCGAAAAATATACTATTGCAGAAAAACTCGCAGAAGATAAAATTGTTGAAGCGTTAATTCCTGGCAATAAGAAGGCAAGCAAACCAGCGTCTAAGAATCCTTTTGACTTTCTTATGAACAGTGGTGGATATCCTAGCCAGAAGCAGCTTTATGAGGAAAGCCAGAAGGAAGCTGCGCAGGGTACCAATGAAGAAATTGACGTAGGAATGGCAAGAGAGCAGGTTAGACAGCAGCTTCAGCAGGGACTTCTTGAAGATACACTTATTGAAATTGAAGTTGAGGATGCGCCTAAGGGCAACCAGCTTGACATGAGCAATGAAGGCATGAGCATTGCCATCGGAAATATTTTTGGCGATATGATGCCTAAGAAGACTAAGAAGAGAAAAGTTAAGGTAAAGGATGCAAGAAAGATTCTTAAGGAACAGGAAGCGCAGAACTTACTGGATATGGATCAGGTTACAGATGAAGCCCTTGAAAACGCTGAGCAAAACGGCATTATCTTCATCGACGAAATCGACAAAATCGCGTCAGGTGGAACTTATCACAGCGGTGCAGACGTTTCCCGTGAAGGCGTTCAGAGAGACATTCTTCCAATTGTAGAAGGTAGTGTAATCAATACAAAATATGGTCCCGTAAAGACAGATCACATTCTGTTCATTGGTGCTGGAGCTTTCCATATAGCAAAACCGACAGACTTAATTCCTGAACTTCAGGGCCGTTTCCCAATTAGAGTAGAACTGCAGAATCTTACTAAGGAATCCTTCGTACAGATTCTTACAGTGCCTGAAAATGCAATTCTAAAGCAGCACAAGGCTTTACTGGAAACTGAAGGAATTAAAATTGAATTCACAGATGATGCCATCGATGAAATTGCAACTATGGCGTTCTTAATGAATGAACAGACAGAAAATATCGGAGCGAGAAGACTTCATACAATTATGGAAAAACTTCTTGAGGATATTTCCTTTAACGTTCCTGAAATGGAAGAAGAAAATATTACTATTGACCGTGAATACGTACAGAAGAAGTTCGGCGAAACTATTCACAAAGACGATATGGACAGATACATTTTATAATGGATATCTGTGACGAATAATAGAATACCTTTATCAAAACCTCCTGAGAAGGCAAAAATTGCCTGACTTAGGGGGTTTTGACGTTGATAGGACACTTTGACTTGTGGTATACTGTTACTATGTTGAAATTTAATGAAAATAACGAGATTATAACAGAAGAAAGATACAGAGCTCTCTTAGTAGGGCTGGAGAGAAAAGAAGATATAAGTTACTCTATGGATGAACTGGCAGGTCTTGCTGAGGCTGCTAATGCGGAGGTTTTGGGCAAGGTTGTTCAGACTCTGGAAAAGCCCAATACAGCCACTTTGATAGGAAAGGGCAAGGTGGAGGAAGTGGCTCAGCTTGTGCAGAATATGGAAGCTGACACTGTAATCTTTAATGATGAGCTTTCTGGAGTGCAGCTTCGTAATTTGGAGGACGCGCTAAATGTAAGAGTAATTGACAGGACTATTTTAATTTTGGATATCTTTGCGGCTAGAGCGGAATCTAGGGAAGGTAAGCTACAGGTTGAACTTGCACAGCTGAAATATAGAATGCCAAGACTTATAGGCTTTGGTAAATCTTTGTCCCGTTTGGGCGGCGGAATTGGTACGAGAGGTCCTGGTGAAAAGAAGCTGGAGACTGACCGCAGACATATTGAAAGAAGAATGGATGACATTAAAGAGGAACTGGCCCAGCTTAGAAAGACAAGAGGTGTGCAAAGGTCCAGAAGAGAAAAGTCAAGTATTCCAGTAGTTGCTTTAGTTGGATATACGAACTCAGGAAAGTCGGCGCTTATGAACCGTCTGCTTTCTGATGTGGATAAGGAAGAAAAGCAGGTAATGGAAAAAGATATGCTTTTTGCTACTTTGGATACTAAGCAGAGAAGCATTAAGCTAGATACCAATCGTGAGTTTATTCTTGTGGACACTGTTGGTTTTGTTAGTAAATTGCCACATAGTTTGGTGGAGGCCTTCAAGGCGACTCTTGAAGAGGTGCTTTATGCTGACCTCTTGCTGCATGTGGTAGACGCATCATATGAGAATAATAAGTTTCATATCGATGTGACAAACCGCGTCATAGACGAAATTGGGGCAGGGGACAAGGAAAAAGTGACTGTCTTCAATAAAATCGACCTAAACCCCGATTTTGAGCCTCCTGCAACGGGAACAGAGCAGCTATTTGTATCAGCTAAGGAAAATATCAATATCGATAAGCTTATTGAAGCTATTAAAAGTAGAATTTTCGCAGATAAGGTGAGCACAAAGCTTCTAATACCTTATGACAGAGGCGATATTTCGTCATATTTGTGTGAAAAGGCTCTAGTTAATGCTATGGATTATGAAGAGGGCGGAACTAAGTTTACCTTGGAAATGAGCCTGGAAGATTATCAAAGGTTAAAGAAATATGAAGTTATATAGTACTGTGGCGAAGGAAGCCTCAGCAGAGCAAATAATTGAAAAATCAAGGTTTATAACCTATGTGAAGCCCGTTTCCTCTAAGGAGGAAGCGGATGCTTTTATTGCCAGTATCAAAAAGAAGCATAAGGATGCGACTCATAATGTTCCTGCGATGGTAATAGGAGATAAGTTCCAGATTCAGTGGGCTAGTGATGATGGAGAACCACAGGGTACTTCAGGCGCGCCTATTGTTCAGATGTTAGTTCAGGAAGGTGTCACAAACGTTGCAATTGTAGTGACTAGATACTTTGGTGGAATTAAGCTAGGAACTGGTGGACTAGTTCGTGCGTATACCTCTAGCGCCAAGCTTGGACTGGAAGCTGCAAAAGTTATTGAAATTTTTGAAAAAAAGGTTTTGACATATCAGGTGGACTATGGTATATTTAATAAGCTTTCGAATTTCACATTCGAGCAAAACGTTTCCATAGAGAACGTGGTATACACGGACATTGTTAAGTTCGACCTGGTTGTTGAACCTGAAGAAACTGATCTGGTGAAGAATGCAGTTACAGGTATCTCCAACGGACGAGAAATTCTCGAATCTGAAGAACTTAAAAAAAGTTAAAAAAGTTGTTGACAAACATGTCAATCCGATGTATACTAAACAAGTCGCCTCGAGTGAGAGAAAAAACGAAAAACACTTCGAGATTGACAAAAGGTGTGGGCGGTTAGCTCAGCTGGGAGAGCACCTGCCTTACAAGCAGGGGGTCACAGGTTCGAGCCCTGTACCGCCCACCAAATCAACAATATGCTGGCGTGGCTCAACGGTAGAGCAGCTGATTTGTAATCAGCAGGTTGGGGGTTCGATTCCCTCCGCCAGCTCCATTAAAA
>Ga0129313_1000314_pt1 | contig 45128 bp, 43 predicted proteins | sample O1105metagenome_FD_94436 | JGI IMG/M metagenome (GOLD analysis project Ga0129313, IMG submission 94436) | Orangutan group fecal microbial communities from fecal samples from Wisconsin, USA - O1105 metagenome | ecosystem: Host-associated > Mammals > Digestive system > Large intestine > Fecal...
CATTTAAAGGATCTTTTGTATCTACATAACATACATGATAGATAGCCTTCCACAAGGCTTCTATAGCTTCCTGGTTGTTCATATCAGGGAATACCTTATTGGCCCACTTAAGAGAAGGTGCACCAACAATACACCAGCGATCAATACCTAGATCTAAATGATCATAGAATGTCTTTGCCTGTTCGTGCATGGCTTTACTGTATGTTGCCATCTTTAAAGGATCAATGCCTTTAAATCCATCAGGATTCTCTGATGTAATAGTGACTACAGCTGCATGTTCTAAAGCATACTTGTTACGTAATTCAACAAGATAATCAGGTACATTCTTGAAATAATCTACATCATTATGTTCATATCTGAGTCTTGTAATATCCTCATCCACATAATGTGCAATTACATCCTGAGCCCCTGCTTTATAAGCTTCTTTTGCGATAGCTTTCACTAAAGAGGCACATTCAACATCAGCAGTGACAATAAGTTTCTGACCTTTTTGAAGATTAACGCCTTTTTTAACTATTAATTCAGCATATTTATTCATCATATCATTACACCCCATCTCCATTATTCTAAGAATTTTCTTTTCTTTGTCAACAGAAAAAGCATAACATATTACGTGTTGAATTTCCATTTTTCTTGTTATTATTTTATACATGTGATATGATATGTATAGCAGTTACACAGGACATTTTGTATTGGTTTTTTATCAGTAGTACACTATCGATTGCAAAAGCCTATAATAAAGTTGCTTGATGTATTGCAATTTACAGGAGGTATGTCAGATGACAGGTAAAGTAAAATGGTTTAAGGCTGAAAAAGGTTATGGATTCATTACAGTAGAAGGACAGAGCAAAGATATCTTCGTTCATTTCTCTGCAATCAACGCTGATGGATACAAGACTTTAGAAGAAGGCCAGACTGTTGAATTTGACGTTGTTGAAGGCGATCGTGGACCACAGGCAGCTAACGTTACAGTAGTTGAATAATCATCATAAAAGAAAAAGGCTGATGCAAATAAGCATCAGTCTTTTTTTGTCATATAAGCAACTAACAACTTCATTGTGTTATCTACTGCATCAACATGTGAACGTTCCATACCATGGCTTGCAGCCACACCTGGACCAATTAATGCACCTCTGATATCCTGTCCACCTCTTAGAGATGCAGAAACATCAGAACTATAGAATGGGTAAATATCTACCGCATAAGATAACTGGTTATCTTTCGCAAGATTAATAAGTGCTGTAGTCATCTGATAATCATAAGGACCACTTGAATCCTTTGCACAAATAGAAACATCTCTTTCAGTGCAGCTTAAATCTTTACCAATACATCCCATATCTACCGCAATGACTTCTTCAATTTCTTCTGGAATATAAGCACAGCCATGACCTACTTCTTCATAAGTAGAAATCAAGAAATACCATGTATCACTAGGTACGATGAATTCTTCTTTCATTGTCTTTAATAAGCCATATAAAATAGCAACACTTAGTTTATCATCTAGGAATCTTGATTTAATAAAGCCACTTGGTGTAATTGTTGTTTTAGGATCAATACAGATATAATCTCCTGGCATGATACCTAATTCTTCTACTTCTTTCTTAGATGATACACATTCATCAATACGTACATGCATTGTCATATCAGTTCTAGGGGCATTCTTAGAATCATCATAGACATGAGCACTTGGTGAGTTAGAAAGAATAGTACCTGTATAAGTTCTCCCATCTCTTGTCACAATTTTACAATATTCACCATCTAATGTAGGAACAATAGGACCTCCTACTAAAGTAAAGGCAAGTGTACCATCTTCTTTAATGCTTCTTACCATTAAGCCTAAAGTATCAACATGGGCACATAATGCTTTCGTACAATGACTAAGACCTGGTACTTTCACAATGAGGTTACCTTTATTGGTATGCATTGTTTCATAGCCTAAGGCCTTTACTTCCCTTTCATAAAAATCAATGACTGCTTTTGTATATCCTGTAGGAGAATCAATTAAAAGCAGTCCTTTCGCAAATTCCATTACTTTTAATGCGTTCATATGAAACCTCTCTTTCTCATCCATTATAACACCTAAAAAAGATCAAGCATATTATCAAGATAGATTTCTTCTCTTACATTGATTTGATATTCTGGTTTAACCATATAATAGAGTAAAAACTCTAATACAAGTGCACTGCCAAGACTTCTGCCTTCTATCTTGAACTGTGTAAAACCTAGCGGTCTATAAATAGCTTGTATATCTTCAATACTAATAAATGAAGGATTATGCATAGCATGAGAGAAACGATAACCAAATTGTGCATTGGGTGCATGACAAATATGATCAGGTATATCTTTACCTAGATTTTGTAAACTCACTGTTTCATAACATTTCTTTCTATCCTGGCATCCTACATAACAGCATTCATTACATAAGAATTCTACTTTATCCTTCTGTTTAATTGTAGATAATAATTTTAATTTCTTATTTAAACGAAAATCAGGAACAACATAACGGAATTCTTCTCTCTCACATTCTTCTTTGAATTCATTAAAATCAGTAATGACTTTTGTTGTAGAAGAGACAAAATAGAGATGTGGATATTTTTCCATTAAATAATGTAATAAGAGTTCTGAATGTACAATAACCCCATTGTTTTCTGCTTCATCAAATAATCTACATAATGTATTGCATTTAGGATCTAAGAGATGTTCTTCTTCTAACATAGAATTACTAAAAGTAAGTCTTGCAGAAATATGATATGTCTTCATCAAATCTAATACTTCACGAGGATTATCTTCTCCTTCTCCAAGTCTTCCTCCACCCCATAAACAGTCCATTGGAGCACCATAAATAGAGCCTATCTCACACCAGTCATAGAAGTATTCTCTATGATTATAAAAGAGAGGAAGGAATTTCCTATATAATTCATAGAATTCAAATAATCCTGGTAAGTGGTAATAAATTGTTTGATTCATTTTTTCTATTAGAATTCTCCTTCTTTATATGCTCTTGCAATCACATAAGACGGTTCATAGAATGCACCATTTGTATAAGAATCAATCGTGTCACATATTTTGTCATTATAAACACGTATCATCCCAGATACATAATCCTCATTGATTGGCGCTGTGTCTACAATCAAACGTGTGTACACCTTCCCCATATCTAATGGTGTAGGTATAATTGTACAAAGTTCATAATCAACATCCATGATATCAAATGTACCTTCTTCTAATGAATACTCTTTAATCCAGTCACTTGCTACCTTATCAGGATTTTCACTATGTAATACATTAGCAAGGCTAATCAAATGATACAAGTTATCGTAACCTATCGCATTAACAACATATCTATTTCTTTGATGAATCTTTCGTGCAACGCGTTCAACCATAGAACACATGAAGAAAAGATCATTCTGTTTAATCTCTTCATCTTCAAAATACTTATTTATCATAGCGTATAGTTCCTTTTGAAATGAAGTTGTTTTAACGCACCCTCTGTACAAAATACAATTTGATGTGTCGGATACTTGAACTTAACAAGTTCCCAGAAAGCTTCTCTAGATATATATCCACGTGTAAAATCATCCACATAGTTCCAGATTGTATCATCCGCCACAGGTCCTTCCACGCAATCATAATCATGTTTGATACCGCGTCTACATTTAACCACAAAGTCAAGCCATTCATCACTCATTTCGTTAAACACAAGAGTATTTAATGTTCGATTTTCTACATATTCATAGACATTCACAATATGGCCGCGTGGTTTTACTAACGCCCATCTTTTTGCTTGTTTTTCTAAACTTGTACAATAGAACCCATAGCCAAAATCTTTATAATAGCCATCAGTAATAATTTTAGGAAAATCAACGACTACGTTACAACCATGAAACAACTCCATTCACATCATCCTTCCGTTAATTCTTCTAACACTTTTCTTACATTATGTGCTGCATCTTCCTGTATCTCAATAATACGCGCACCTCTAGACTTAGCCACTTCTCTTAAATCCACAGATATACCTGTATGGAATGAACATCCTACAACTAGAAATACATCTCCTGGCTGTAATGTATATACCATTTCATAAGCCAATTGATAGTTTGGTGCTGGATCACCATAAAGAACTGGCTTATTGTATAAAGAATAAGCAATATCCATTTCATCATCTTCAGGTAGACCACCATGTAGTTCTAATGCGTCACTTCCTGCAAGTCTATGTAATCCATCAATATTCATTGTGATAATAGGAATATGATACTCTGCTAGGGCTATATGTGCATCATTAGGCTTAGCACCATTCATATTCTTTTTTAATTGTCTAATCACTTCGTTATATTCTTCATGATGACTTCGAGCATAGCTTCTAAATAGTTTTTCTCTGACATCAGGTCTTTCCATAAATGTAGGAATATTACTCTGTTTAGATATTCCTGCACCTGTAAATGCGATTATCTTCATTCCAATCATCTCCTTGTGTTTCATTATAACACTTATAGGAGTTTTAATAAATCTTCTACCTTCTCTAGGATATAATCAGAATCGCTCATATCCTTGCTTTCTACACTACCCCATTTTGCGAACGCAAAATCAATGCCTGCATTTTTTGAAGCAAGAAGATCTGAATAAGCATCACCAATATAAATAACATCTTCCTTATTTAATCCTAAACGTTCCATGCATAATAATAATGGTTCAGGATCAGGTTTATGTTTTGAGGTATCATCCTCTAGTACAACAACTTCCATATAATCATCTAATCCTAAAGAAACTACATCAATATCATACTGTTTCTTATTCTTAGAAGAAACAACGCTAAATCTTAATTTTTCATGTAATGTCTTTAATACATCATCCATTCCTTCATATGGACTTGCTTGATATTCATTCACATATTTTACCCATCTTGCATAAACCTCTTCAGGATTCTTCACTTCTAGTTCTTCCATCACCTTCATACCTGGATAAGAAGCGAAATGATAGACTTCTTCTAAAGTCCAGTTCTCTCCCTTCTCTTCTAAAATAATCTTCTGTAATGGAATCATATTCATATCAAGTGTATTAACTAAAGTATTATCAATATCAAAAATAAGTGCTTTATATTTCATTATTTCCTCTCTATTTCAATAACATAAGGGGCATTCTTTTTATTCATCATCTTAAAGCTAGATACATTAAATGTATGTGTATCTAAACCTGATACGTAGTTATCAATCCATGAGGCTTCTTCTTTACCTTGAGGATGACCAATATAACAAGTAACAAAGATAACCTTCTTCATATGTTCTATAGCTTTAATAAGGGTTCTTTGCGTCACATCAAGTGTTGTTGTGATGTTATGATCTCCTTCTGGCAAATACCCTAGATTAAAGATACCAATATCAAATGTATCAACATAATGATCAAAATTCTCATGAGAATCACATATTAAATGTGCTTGATCTCCTACTAACTCTTTTGTATGACTAAGTGCTTCTTCTTGTATATCAAAACTATAGACTTCTTTGCAGCATTTAGTTAAAGCTTCTGTATCATGACCATTTCCCATTGTGAAGTCTACACCTATTTCTAAATTATCATATGTATGCATACGTTCATGTACATACTCTACCATACTTAACATATTAATTTCTCCTTCAAAAAAATCCGGCAAATGCCGGATTTATTATGACTTTAATGCAGGAAGATCTCCTGTATAAAGACAATATTCTTCTAATGTCCAGTTATTTTCATACATGATTTTAGCCGCTTTTTTACCTACATAGCGGAAATGCCAAGGTTCCTGTGTAATACCTGTAATCTTAGAAGTACCATCCGCAAAACGTAATACAAAGCCATATTTATGTGCATTCTTACATGCCCATTTATATTCTGATGTATCACCAAATACAAGTCTCTTACCTTCATTTACACTTTCAGAACTCATATCAATACCAAGTCCTGTCTGGTGTTCACTTGCACCAGGTAAAGCAACATGCTGGATTGCATAAAGCTCTCCCCACTTCTGCTTATATTCTCTGTAGATTCCATTCTGTTCACTATATGAACGATAACCACTATTGATCATGATATAGTAACCTTCCTGTTCACCTGCTTTACGCATAGCAAGGAATGCTTTATAAGCATCTTTTCTTAGCTTTGGATGATCACATTTCTTAGTGATATATTTCTTATCAGGTGTTACTAGATCACTTGGTTTATAATCTGAAGGGAGATATAAACCTTTCTTTACAAGAGTTGTGTAACGAGCTGGGTTTGTGATTGTATGTCTTGTTGCTTCTTTCGTAGAATCTCCAATAAATGGATAAGATGTACTTAATACAGCATAATTATAGTTCTTGCTTGATTTATAAGCTGCTTCATATTTATCCATATCCTTGAATTTAAATCCAGAAACAGCCATATAATTCTTCATCTTATTATAGCTATAGCCTTTATCTAGAATATAATCTAAATCGTCGCTATCAGCTGTTTTTAAGATTGTCCAGATCTGTTTTTCAGTAAAGCCTTTCTTCTTTAAAGAAGGAATCTGATCATCTAATAAAGGTGTTAATGTATCAACAACATCTGCAGATTTCATCTTCTTATGAAGAGACTGATACTTTTCAAAATCAGCATAGTACTTAACATCTTTAGAATGTTTTAACCATGAATCCAAATGATCTAAATAATCATCATCAATAACCATCTTTACTTTATCACTTGTGAGTTTTAATACAGCAGACTGCTGAGACCATGAATAACCCTTCATAGCCAATCTAATACGTGAAAAGTTAAATGTGATAATTAATACCAATACAACAACTACAGGAATAACAACCTTTAAGACGTTATCCCATCTTATTCTTCTACGACGTCTGTAAGGAGAATAACTATAATTTCTCTTTCTTCTTCTCATAATTGTTACCTCTTTCTATATCACAAGTAATAGTACCAAACAGGACATTATTTGTCCACACTCCACCGTTATAATCTCAAATTTTCACATAATTTACATATTACTGTTTAATTATGAGAACACATTGCAAAAGTATAGATTTTATGATATCTTTTACTAAGTGTGAAAAGGAGGTTTCCCCGATGCAATTAGTCATTTATATATTCATTGCGTTATGTACTCTTGCAATCGCAATTCTATTTACTGAAGTTACTGGAAAACTATTCAAAGCATTACTTGCTTTAGTAGGTGCTGCTTCTACTGGTTACTCAATTGCCTTAGCTGCACGTATGATTGCAAAGTCTACTAAATGGTTCAGTAAACCACCACTAATGAATACTTTCTATATTTCATCTGCGATTGTATTAGTATTAATCATTATCGTTACAAAAGTCATCTTAAAAAAGAAAAACGGGTAACCGTTTTTTTATTATACAACGCAAAAAAAGGAATGCACAGGCATTCCTTTTACTGACTACTCCCGCGGGCTTGCCCGTGGGGTTCTTACTGTCAAGTTTAGCTTATAATCGTACATCATTTTCAGACTTTGGAATATAAGTATAAATCTATTTAAGTAAGAACTTCTATTTCCAAGCAGTCCAACGACTACATTAATGGTAAATTTCTATCTTGCGATATGGAAGTATAGTCAATCTCCCTGATGTTTATTTTATGCTATTTTATTCCACCATTCAATACTTTGATTTTATTAATCTCAATTCGGGTAGAAAACTTAAGTAAAAATCATGTGGCTTTCATCCCATAGGCAAGCCTATGTTTTTTTGCCAGTAATTAATAACATCTTCTAGCCTGGTAGAAGCTTCTCTGCCAATAGCTATTTGCTAGTGATGCAACCTGTACTGGTTTACCAGATGAAGGCGCATGCACCATACGGTTACCACCAATATAGATACCTACATGATGAACACCAGAATATGAACCATTTGAACTAAATAAGATAATATCACCAGCCTGCATAGAACCACGATCTACATAAGATCCTACACCACATAATGACTTTGTTGTATTTGATCCAATATTAACACCAGATTGATAATGAGCCCAGTTGACAAGACCAGAACAGTCAAACTTAGTCCAGTTAGGATTAGAAATCTGACTCATAGAGTGACATCCACCCCATACATACATATAACCCTGACGTGTTAATGCCTTATTCGCAATTGCAAGTCCTCTTGCAGACTGATTGGCACTTGGAGTTGGTGCAGGCGTTGTATTCTGACTGCCTCCTCCGTTATTAGAAGATCCACCATTATTTGATGATGATCCACTATTATTAGATGAACCACTGTTATTTGATGATCCACTATTTGATGAACCACTATTTGATGAACCACTATTTGTATTTGGTGTTGCATGAGTGACACCATTTACTTTAGATTCATCTGACGCTTTACTTAATTCAATTAAGTTCTGTGCAATTGTACCAATACTATTTTCATTATCAGATAAATCACTCTGCTTATCCTGTAAAGCTTTCTGTTCTGCTTCAAGTTTAGCTACTAATGATTTCTGTAATGTTTCAGCTTGACTCTTTTGTGCATTTAATGCAGTCTGAGTATCTACAAGAGTCTGCTTCTGAGCTTCTAACTGCTTCTGTTCTTCTTTAATTTCATTCATTAAATCAGTTTCATAAGCAGTTAAATCCTTAAGAGTTGCAGCTCTTGAGAAGAAATCAGAGAATGAACTTGCATTGAATAAATAATCTACATATGCATTAGAATTCATCTGACTCTGCATTGAATAGATTCTATCCTTTAATAGAGCCTTCTTCTGATTTAGATTATTTTCTGCATTTGTGATTGCGGTATTCATATAAGCAATCTTCTGATTAGCTTCATTGATCTGACTATTTAAAGTATTAATCTTATTTGCTACATCTGAGATAGAAAACTTCGCACTATCAACATTATTCTGTTTACTGTTGATTTCATTTTTTAAACTTGCACTTTTTGTCTTTAAGTATTTATTAAACTCTTTACAAGTATTCTGGTTTGAACGAGTAAGGGTCTTTGATGAACAAAGTCTATAATACTTTGATTCCTGACCAGCAAATTTATTAGCTGCTTCAACTGTATTCACATTGGATAAAGCAAGCGGTGTTACCATCGCAGCAGCAATAAGCAATGACACAATTTTATGTCTTCTTTTCACAAAATCACCTTCCTTCACGTACAAACAATTATAACACAAGTTGTTTTAAAACCCAAACTCATATAGAAATTCACATAATCTTAAGAAGTTTCAGTCTTTCTGATTCTTCGTGCTTTAAAACAGCCTTTTCAAGATAATGACTCCAACAATCTGCATCTTTAATCAGTTCACTATATGCATCATCTATGCGTTCTTTATGTGAATGATTGCTGATTGCAGTGAGAATGATGTTTTTTTCTTCATCATTAAATATAGGACCAAGAAGTTCTTTTGAAAGTTCACTTGAACGTGCAGCATGCTGTAAACTAGAAGAATAAATAGGTACAGCTATATCATGAAGAAGACCAATGATGGCACATAATTCTTCATCAAGTCCTCTTTGTTTCGCAAGAAGCAAACATAATGTTTCTACCTGAAACATATGGGCTATTGCATCTCTTTTATAATAACCATGACTTTTTTCGTCTAAGAGATGTAATACCTCATCACGTAAACTAAAATAACGATTCATCGTCTGAGTCCCTTAGGAAATAAGTTTTTAACCTGATTGCTTTCTTTATAGAAAGAAAGTGGATAACCATCTACAAAGAGTACACCAAAGCCTTTGTTTCCTGTTCCTTCTAATGTTTCACCATGGATATACTTCTTGATTTCTTCACTATCACTTGGATAGTCATAACTTCTTTTTACATCTTCTTTAGTCAAAGTTAAGGCAAGAGAATAACTTGGAATAAATCTATTCTTTCTTACTTCACCTAAATAAAGTCCATTACGTAATACTCTGATTCCTTTTAGTTCTGGGAAATTCTTTTTTATTGCATAGAGGTGTCCATTATTTTCTATGATATAAGAAGGTACATTCTTATTAAGGTTTTCCTGGTAGAAAGCTTTTAAAACCTTTAGATTGGCTTGACTTGCTTGAGGTTTCATTGGTCTGACTGCTTTTCTTGGACTGTTTCCAGGTTTTCTTAGTAAAGCTATAAAATGCCCTTCTCCACGATAATGATGAGGATAACATCTTACTACTTCATCTAGATCAACGCCTGGACATAAACCATGAGACTTGTTTAAAGGAAGTAATTCAAAGCCAAGTTCATCGACCGCATAATGAACCATCGCTTCATTTTCTTCATATGAGTAAGTACATGTAGAATAGATGACCATACCACCCTGTTTCAACATTTCATAAGCACCCTTAAGAAGATTTTTCTGGATGTGTGCACATTCTAATACCTTATCTTCACTCCAGGTATCCACAGCCTGTTCAAGTTTTCTAAACATTCCTTCCCCACTGCATGGAGCATCTAAGATAATCTTATCAAAAGCATCCTGGAACTGTTTAGTAAAGCGCATTGGATCAACATTTGTGACAATTGTATTATCTAATCCAAAACGCTCGATATTTTCACTTAAAATACGTGCACGAGAGGCTTCTATATCATTCGCAATTAATACACCTTCTCCTGTTAATCGAGATGCAATCTCACAGCTTTTACCTCCTGGAGCCGCGCACATATCTAATACAAAATCATCTGGTTCAATAGGTAATGCATCAGCTACAAGCATAGCACTTGGTTCCTGGATATAATAGAGTCCTGCAAGAAAATAGGCACTTCTTCCTGGATGATAGTTTTCATCATAAAGATAACCATTTTCTACAATAGGATGATGTTCAATATACTGTTCATTCAATACTTTTTCTACATTCTTCTTATTTCTATTTAAATATAAACCTTTAACTGGCTTTTCTAATAAAGCCTTCTTAAAGTCATCATATTCATCTTTTAATAAAGACTTCATACGGGCATCAAATTGTTCCATAAATTCACGTCCTTTCTGAACTATTATACAAAAAAATAGATGTGTTGACTACTTTGGATATGCTACAATGTGAAAAGGAGGATCATTCAATGAGATGTTCATGGGCTAAAAGTAAAGAAGCAATCAAATATCATGATGAATTTTGGTGTAAAGAAACACATGATGAAAGAATGTTATTTAAGATGCTTGTTCTTGAAGGCATGCAGGCAGGATTATCCTGGGATACTATTTTAAAGAAAGAAGAGGCTTATACGCAATCATTCGATGATTTTGATTATCATAAGATAGCCTCTTATTCTAAAAAGAAGATAGAATCACTCTATCAAGCTGAAGGAATTATTCATAACCATTTGAAGATCAATAGTATTATTAATAACGCGAATGCTTTCTTAAAGGTGCAGGAAGAATTTGGCAGCTTTGATCATTATATCTGGTCTTTTGTAGATTATAAGGTGATTGATCATCGTTATACAGATGAAAAAGAGATACCTGCAAGTGATGCACTGTCTACTAAGATATCTAAAGATTTAAAGAAACGTGGCTTTAAGTTCGTTGGTCCTGTGATTATTTATAGCTATTTACAGGCTATTGGCATTTATAATGATCATCTCACCGATTGTGAATGGAGGTAAAGGATATGACACGTATTGATGAAACTATTAAGAGACATGATAAGGGATATAACTGTGCACAGGCTATTGCATGTACTTATTGTGATCTTGTAGGCATGGATGAAGAAACAATGTTTAAGGTAGCTGAAGGCTTAGGTCTTGGTGTCGGCTGCATGGAAGGTACTTGTGGTGCTATTACTGGTGCATGTATTCTTGCGGGATGTAAGAATAGTACAGGTGATTTAAATAACCCTACCAGCAAAGCAAGTACTTATAAGTTATCTAGAGAAATCATGCAGAAATTTAAAGAAAAGAATTCTACAACTACATGTAAAGTATTAAAAGGTGTAGAAACAGGCAAGATGTTAAGAACTTGTCCAGATTGTATTAGAGATGCTGCAGCGATTGTAGAAGAAGTATTATTTAGTGAGGAATAGTCATCTATTCCTTTTTTATGCATAAAAAAAGCTGAGAAATATATCCCAGCTTAGTCATCAATAATTGGTGCCCTTGACCGGACTCGAACCGGTACGGGTTTGAAGCCGGCAGATTTTGAGTCTGCTATGTCTACCAATTTCATCACAAGGGCATTGACAACGTTATTATTATAGTATGCATACGTAATGTTTTCAAGAAAAAAATGGTTTTATTTCGATGGAATCGTGATTCATTTTTCTATTATGCACGATGCCTTAATTTATTTTGCCAATAATAGTAGTATAAAAAGAAATATTTTTATCTTTTTCTAAATGTATTCGCTTACTTTATGAAAATGATTGACATTTTGTTTTAAGGCTCTTATATTAGATTCATATACAAAAAAGACAGCGAATTGAAAAGAACATTCAGTTTTTGGATTTACAGAGAGTTCCTAATGCTGAGAGGGAATGATCCATGTGGATGAAATACATCAAGGAGTCGGGATATTGAAATAAAGTAGGTATCCACGGGTACGACCGTTATATCGTCAGAGTATGATAGTACTCGCAGAGGTCCATATAGTGATATATGGATAAAATAAGGTGGTAACGCGAAGTCCCTCTCGTCCTTATAATCGAGAGGGACTTTTTATATACCTGGAGGAAAAATTATGATTATTGTATTAAAGCCAAAATGTGATGAAAGTGATATTAAGAAAGTAACAGACAAAATTGAAAGTTATGGTTTAGAACCACATGTCTCTACTGGTCATGAAACTACTATTATCGGTGTTATCGGTGATACAACTAAGGTTGATCCTAGAGATATTGAAGTAGCTCCATCAGTAGAAAAAGTAATGAGAGTTGAACAGCCTTATAAGCTTGCCAATCGTGCATTCCATCCTGAAGATACTATTGTAGATGTCGATGGTGTAAAAGTAGGTGGAGGCCATATGGCACTCATTGCTGGTCCTTGTTCTGTTGAGTCAGAAGAACAGGTTATTGCGATTGCGAAGGAAGTGAAAGCAGCAGGCGCTAATATGTTAAGAGGTGGTGCATTCAAACCTAGAACTTCTCCATATGCATTCCAGGGATTAGGTTCTACTGGTTTAGATTACTTAGTAGCTGCTAAGAAGGAAACAGGTTTACCAATCGTTTCAGAACTTATGAGTGCAGATGATATTGATGAATTCAATGAAAAGGTAGACTTAGTTCAGATTGGTGCAAGAAATATGCAGAACTTCACTTTACTTAAGGAAGTAGGTGCAAGAGTCAAGAAGCCTATCCTTTTAAAGAGAGGATTAAGTGCTACATATCAGGAATGGATCATGAGTGCAGAATATATCATGGCAAGTGGTAATGAGAATGTCATCCTATGTGAAAGAGGTGTAAGAACATTTGAAACATATACAAGAAACACTCTAGACTTACAGGCTATTCCAGTACTTAGAAAGATGACACACTTACCTGTTATTATTGACCCATCACATGCTGGTGGTAAATGGTGGTTAGTAGAACCAATGGCTAAGGCAAGTGTGGCAGCAGGATGTGATGGATTACTTATTGAAGTACATAATGATCCTGAACATGCATTATGTGATGGGGCGCAGTCATTAAAACCAAAAAAATATACAAAACTTATTGAAGAATTACGAGAAATTGGTAAAGTAGTAGGTAAAGAAATATAAGTAGAAAGGAAGTATAAGTATGGATTTACACGGGAGAAGTTTTTTAACACTTAAGGATTATACTAAAGAAGAAATCTACTATCTTCTAGACTTAGCTAAAAAGCTAAAGGCTAAGAAGAAAGCAGGAAAGATTGGTCATTCACTTGAAGGCAAGAATATTGCGTTACTATTTGAAAAGACATCTACACGTACAAGATGTGCCTTTGAAGTAGGTGTTCTTGATGAAGGAGGACATGCTACTTTCTTGACTCAGTCACAGATGGGAAAGAAGGAGTCAATTGAAGATACTGCTAAAGTATTAGGTAGAATGTTTGATGGGATTGAATTTAGAGGATTTAAACAGGAAAATGTAGAAGCATTAGCTAAGTTCTCTGGTGTACCAGTATGGAATGGTTTAACAGATGTTGACCATCCTACTCAGACATTGGCTGATTTCCTTACTATTCAGGAACATCTTGATAAACCTTTAAATGAAATCAAGTTTGTATTTACTGGTGATATTAGAAATAATGTATGTTATGGATTAATGTATGGTGCATGTAAGGTGGGAATGCATTTTGTATGTTTAGGTCCTAAATCATTAGAAATGGATCCCGAAGTAGTGGCTTATTGTCAGGAAGAATGCAAAAAATCTGGTGGAACTCTCACTATTACTGATGATACAGATGCAGTTGATGGTGCTGATGTCATCTATACTGATATCTGGGTTTCAATGGGTGAAGATGAATCATTGTATAAGTCAAGAGTGGAATTATTAAGTCCATTTAAAGTAACCAAAGAATTAATGAGTAAGACACATAATGACAATACATTATTTATGCATTGTCTTCCATCTTACCATGATTTCGAAACAGAAACAGCAAGAGTGAAACATGAACAGGGTTTAGATGTTCGTGAAGTGGATGATGAAGTATTCAGAAGCAAGAACTCAGTTGTATTTGATGAAGCAGAAAACAGACTTCATACAATTAAAGCTGTTATGGTTGCAACTTTAGGTAAAAAAGAGTAATGAAACATTTATTTACATCTTACTATGATGACAAAGGCATGTATGTCATTTATAACGAAGAAACAGCAAATGCGGATAGTGTGATTGAGTATGTCATTGTGATGTTAGAACAATTCATCAATACACTTGCAGAAGAATCTGATGAAACAATTGAAAATGTGATTGATATTGTGGGTAAAGATTTTAATGATTTTGTTTCTAGTTATTATGAAGGAAACTATGAACTACTTGTTTCGCAGGCAGTGGATCGTGGTTTTGCGAATGAAGAACAGGAATTAGTGGGAGTAAGAGATGAGAATGCGATTGGTATTGACTTAGAACTAAGTAATTATAGTGATCTATTCTTATTGATGTCATTGGCTGTTTTAAGTTGTGATTATAGTGATAATGCGAAAGATATTATGAAATATCTAGAAAGCATGAATAAAAGTAATTCACTTAATTAGTATGCTGGAGGATGAATTCCTCCAGTTTTTTTTGCGCAAAAAAGAAGAGGATTACTCCTCTTCTATAGCACCATCATAAGCCTGATTGATTGTTTTACTGATCTTATCTTTAGAAATTTTAAGTTCCTTAAGGCTCTTTTCAAGAGTATCTAAATTCTTTACGACTTTATCATAACGATCATCCAAACGATCCGTATCTTCTTTAAGCTTAATAATACGCTTTTCTATTTCTTTAATATTCTCAGAACGGTTAAAGTCCTTAGTAATATTAATAAGTGTAAATACAACACCCATAAGTGTAGAAGGTGATGTCATCAAGACCTTCTTATTATGTGCATAATCATATAAATCAGCACATTCATCACATAAATAGAGATAAATCGCTTCACTTGGAATAAACATCACTGCTTCTTCCAATGTTTCCTCAGTAATATATTTCTTAGAAATATCATCTATATGCTTTTTAACATTCTTCTTGAATTCATTCTGATAAGAAACATCCTTTGGATTATCTACTATCTTTAAGTAGTTCTCCATAGGGAACTTAGAATCAATAATTAATACTTTTGTATTACCAGGTAAATGTAAAGCTGCATCACCTATCTTACCATTGCTTAAATGATACTGTTCCTCATAGATATGCTGATTATCACCACAATAAAGAGATAGGATATGGTAGAGCTGATACTCACCAAAAGTCCCCCTCTTTTTTGTATTGGTCATAATCACATTGATTTCATGCATGCCATCAATCATATGATTAATTTTTACATCGGACTGACCAAGTGATTTATTTGTTTCATTTAACAAAGAAATAATAGAATTATATTGTCCATTAAGCGATGAATGAGCAGCCTCTGTCTGAATCATCTTATCATGAATTTTCATCTGTGATGTATAGAGAAGATAGATGACAATCACCAATAATACAATACAAATAATACTTAATACTATTTCCATATTACTTACGCTTTAAATCTACAATAATTTCTAAACGAGGTGTATGAGGTTCTTTATCTAAAGAAATTATAGTATTCACATCAAACATTTCTTCTAACTGATGTAATGTCTTTGCGAGAGTACTCATGTTATCAGAAACAATAATGACATGCTTAATACCCGATAAAGTGATAGACTTTAATAAATCATCAGTCATCCCATCAACAGTTTCATTAATAATTAATGCATCATAACTATGATTCTTTAAATGATGTGCTGCCTGATCATTGACATGTCCAGCAATAAATAGCTTATTGTCTAACTCTAATCTCTTTGCATTTTCAGTGGCATCATGGATACTTACCTTATTGTCATCAATTGCGACAACTTTATTTTCTAACTGTAATTCCATGATTCCTGAACCACAACCCATAGATAAAACATCTTCCTTCTTATCTAATAAAGAAGCAATCTGTCTTGTCTTTTCATCATCCATTTCTGGATTAAGAATCATATCAGAACGTACTGAAATCTTGAAATCCTTATACTGTGCATGTGTCTGACCATAGATTCTCTTAAATCCCTGTTCATAGAAATCCTGATAACGAGAAGTGTTGACTGTATAATATAATGCAGTGACTTCATCTAATGCAGCAATCTCCTTAGTCACAGTCTGGCTGATACCATCCTGTCCAGTAACGAATGCCACCTGCATTTCTTCACCAATCTGTCGAATGATTAAGAATCTTAAGCCTTTCTTGAACTTATCATTATAATCACGACATTTATTTGCATTAAGAATATCTTCAATCTTCACAAGTAAGGAATTGATTTTCTGTGTCTGAAGAGGACAATGATCCATTAAAGTAAGGAACTTTGTTTCACGCTGGTAAACGCCCACACATAACTTTCCACTAAAGTAAGTAATTGGGAAAGCAACGATATGACGATAATGTTCTGGCTCTTTCATTCCTACAACAGGCTTGATATCCAAGTCTTTTACAGATAAATCTGTATATTTATGAAGTGTTTCTTTTAATAATTCACGTTTATGCACTAACTGATCAGCATAGTTCATATGCTTTAAAGCACATCCCATACACTGATTGTACTGATCACATTCAGGATCCTTTCTTGCTGATGAAGGCTTCTTATATGCAGTGACATGACCTAACATATAAGTCTGTGTCTTCTTATCGATTTCTACTTCAACCATTTCTAATGGTAAAGCGTTCTGTACAAAGATAACCTTTTTCTTAATATAACCAATACCTTCACCATTAATACCAAGTTTCTTGATATTTATTTCTTCTCTTTCTTTTCTTGGCTTTGAACTGAATCTTCTAGGTTTTGAATCAAATTCTCTTGCTGGTTTCTTTTCAAAGTCCTCTCTTGGTTTTCTGTCAAAGTCTCTTCTTGGCTTCTTGTCAAAATCTCTTCTTGACTTTGATTCTGAGTCTCTTCTTGGCTTTCTATCGAAATCTCTTCTAGGTTTCTTGTCAAAGTCTTTTCTTGGCCCTCTATTTTCTTTCTTATAGCCTTTATCAGACCCCTTGTTGAAGCCTCTGCGGCTATCCTTTCTAGGTTTTCTGTCTTTGTCAAAACTTTTTCTTCTTGGTTTACTCTTTCCAAAATCTTCTCTTGCCATTGTGCGTTGTTCCTCCTTAAGTATGCAATATGAGTTAAATACATTCCTACATAGAAAATCTCACTTGCCCAATCAAATACAAATAAGATAACACAGATTGAGGTAAGTGGTCCATATAAAGATGTAAGATCTGCATATTTAAAATAATAGTTTAATGCAATATATAAAATCACTATCCCACCAGAAGTTACAAAAGCTCCCTGAAGGGCTTCATGATATGTGATACGTTCTCTAGGCACTATCATATAGATAGCCATAAAAAATAGGACCATGATCACAAATAATAAAATAAAGCGAATAAAAGCAATGCCATATAAAAAATGAAACACTTTAGATATAGGTCCTGTCGCCAGTAATACAATAGAAATCAGTAATGTACCTAAGAGTAACATTGTCACCTTAAAGACATAAATATACCAGGCAATCACTGATTCACTTCTTTCTTCTACTGCAAACATCTTCTTAGAAATATCATAGATATTCCCTACACCTCTACTTACAGCATAAAAAGACCAGATAAATACTAATATAGAGACTGTATTTAAAGAACTGCCCTTTAATGTATCAAGAAGCATTTCTGCATAAGCAGGCTGAATAAATTCTTTAATACCCATCTCTAGAATCTCTACACTAATATGTAGAGAAGATGTGACAACTGCAATAATAGTTGTAGCGGGGATCAGCAGGATAATTAAATAAAATGATAAAGCAGCACTAGAGAAACTTGGTACATAATAACGATAGTCATCATATATGGCCATTGCTTTATTATATATATCTTTCATGACTGCTCCCCTCCAAAAGAAAAAACACTTTAATCGTGTTTTTCTTCTTTTTCTTCTTGACTTTCCTCTTCTGGGATAATAAGTCTCAATAATTCAATTCTGTTTTTATCAATCTTTTCAATAATAAACATACAGTCATCAACATAAACTTTCTGATGAGGATTTGGTGAACCATTCACCTGTCCTAAGACAAGACCACCGATAGATTCAAATTCTTCTGAAGCAAATTCAGTACCACAACGGTCATTGACTTCATCTATGTTCAAACTGCCATCTACTAAATAGACATTCTTAGAGATTTTCTTTACTTCTTCACTATTGTCATCATATTCATCATCGATTTCACCAACGATTTCTTCGACAATATCTTCTAATGTCACAATACCAGCCATAACACCATATTCATCTAATACAACTGATAAAGACACATGTTCCTTACGCATAGAAGCAAATACATCTGAAATATGATTAAATTCATAAACGAAATTAGCATCTCGCATATAATCTTTTACCTGGAAATGTTCATGATCAACAGGCTTCATTAAGATATCTTTGATATGTAATACACCAACAATCTCATCCCCCTCTTCTGAAAGAACAGGTAGACGAGAATATTGTGATTCCTGTAATACAGCAACCACTTCATCATAAGTCGCATCATAATCAACTGTAGCCACGTGAATACGTGGTGTCATGATTTCTTTAATATCAGTATCACCAAATTCAAAGATGTTATGCATCATTTCTTTTTCTTCATCTTCTAATACACCTTCTTCATGAGACACATTTACAATTGTTTTTAAGTCTTCTTCAGAAAGTGTAGGCTGTGGATCAATATTACCACCTAATATATGAATCAAGCCATGAGACACAGCTGTTAAGATAACGACAACTGGTGTAAATATGAAATTTATTAATTGAATAAAACGACAGAATCTATAACATAATGATTCTGCTTTACTAACAGCTAAAGTCTTTGGTGTAATTTCACCAAAAATAAGAATCATTAACGTAACAAACCCTGTTGCGATTGCAACACCTGTTCCTTCATTACCAAATACACTAATTACAAAAGATGTAGTTAATGAAGAAGCTAAAATGTTGACAAGGTTATTGCCCACTAGAATTGTACTTAATAAATGATCTGTATCCTCTAGAAGTTTTGAAACAATTAAAGCTTTGGCATGATGAGGATCTTCTTCATCCTCACTTACAGTCTTTACTCTAATTTTAGAAACAGACATAAATGCAGTTTCTGCACTAGAAAATAAACCTGACAATCCTATCAATATAATAAAAATAACAACCATCATTATCTGACTCGAGTCCACGACACTATCATACTCCTTTAATAACTATATTGAGTGCTATATACAAAAGCACAAGTCTATTATACATTTTTTATAAGAAACATCAATAAAAATCAAAAAGGAGGAACAAATGTTCCTCCCGATTAATGACTATTATTTAAGTAATGATCTATATAATGCTTCAATATCTTCAACTGAAGTATCTCTTGGGTTACCTGGACGGCAAGCATCAGCATAAGCATCCTTAGCTAACTGAGGAATATCTTCTTCCTTAACAACACCCTTAAGAGTCATTTCGATACCAACATCTTCACCTAACTTCTTAACAGCATCTACAGCAGCTTTACGGTATTCTTCCTGAGTCATACCATCTACACCTTCAACACCCATTGCCTTAGCGATGTCTTTATACTTTTCACCAGTATATTCAGCATTGTATTCCATAGTTGTTGGAAGTAAGATTGCACAAGCTTTACCATGAGGCATATCATAGTAAGCACTTAATGTATGAGCCATAGAATGGTCAACACCTAAACCTACGTTAGAGAATCCCATACCAGCAACATACTGACCTAAAGCCATACCTTCACGTCCTTCAGCAGTGTTTTCAACAGCACCTCTTAATGAACGAGCGATGATTTCGATAGCTTTAATATGGAACATATCTGAAAGTTCCCAAGCACCTTTAGTAATATAACCTTCGATAGCATGAGTTAAAGCATCCATACCTGTAGCAGCAGTTAATCCTTTTGGCATTGAAGACATCATTTCTGGGTCAACAACAGCAACTACTGGAATATCATGAGTATCTACACATACGAATTTACGTTTCTTTTCAACATCAGTGATTACATAGTTGATTGTAACTTCAGCAGCAGTACCTGCAGTAGTAGGAACAGCGATGATTGGAGTACAAGGATTCTTAGTTGGTGCAACACCTTCTAATGAACGTACATCAGCAAATTCAGGGTTTGCGATGATGATACCGATTGCTTTAGATGTATCCATTGAAGATCCACCACCGATAGCTACGATACAGTCAGCACCTGCTTCTTTGAATGCAGCAACACCAGTCTGTACGTTTTCGATAGTTGGGTTTGGTTTAATGTTGCTATAAAGAACATATTCAATACCAGCTTCATCTAATAAATCAGTTACTTTCTTAGTAACACCAAACTTTACTAAATCAGGGTCAGAAGCAACGAATGCCTTTTTAAATCCTCTCGCTTTGATTTCTTCAGGAACAGCTTTGATAGCGCCTGCTCCATGATAACTTGTTTCATTTAACATGAACTTATACATGATTCTCTATCTCCTTTTAATTAACTTTTCTGTCCTCATGTTAACATTGTAAGTGTTCTCATTCAAGTGACAGATAAGTCAATCTGTCACTTTGTGAATAATTTTACATAAAAAAGACAATCAATTTCTTGATTGCCTTCCCCTTCAATATTCAGTTTTAATTACGCTTACTTTAATTGACAGATTATTCAGCCATTCTCTTCTTTGTAGTTAATACAACTGCAGCTAAAGCACTGACTAATAATAATGAAGCATATAATGCAACATTCATAGTATCACCAGTTTTTGGTGCTTCTTTCTTAGTAGTAGTTGTAGTTGTTGTACCTTTGTTTCCTGATGGTTTTGCAGGAGTAGTAGGCTTAGCTGGTGTAGTAGGAGTTACTGTTGGTGCTGGAGTCTTTACTGAAGCTTCTACATAAACAGTTTTACTCTTAGTCTGATCACCTAGTGCAAACATAAAGCCAAATTCAATTTTAGAAACCTTTGTCCAATCTACTGCAATCTGGTTTTCAAAATTTTCATCCCAAGTTTTTGCATTCTTTAAAGCATCTTTAGTAAATGTAATCTTACCTTTACCTTCTTCGTTTACTTCTACTTTAGCTTCAACACCCATAACTGGATTTGATAAGTCACTTGCATCATAAGCATAAATTTCACCCTGGTTAACTGTTCCACCCTTTGCATCTACATCAAAGACAATATCATTATCTCCTGTCCATGCAGTTGCTGCACTGATTTCTGGTTCATAAGCAGCAGGAGTTGTTTCAGTAACGGCTGGAGTATCTCCAGTTACTACTGCATCTTCTGCAAATACTGCTGTAGTAGATAATGCTGATACTGATAAAGCACAAGCTACTAACATTGTCATAAATTTCTTGTTCATAATCGTTTTCTCCTTATTTGATTTGTCCCAAAAAAGAAATCTTTTAAACTTCTTAAATAACGCAAAAAGGCATCGACCATTTATAACACTCTATAAATAATCAATGCCTAAACATTAATATGAAGTTGCTAAAAAGGGCAGACTTACTGTCTGTCTGTCTGTCTGTCTGTCTGTCTGTCTGTCATAAGCGTAGCAAGTTTTAAACATGACTGTCAACCCCTCTTTTTACATTCCCTTAAAAAATCCCTTTCAAGACTGCTTTCATTATACACTATTGTTTCAAATAGCGTCTATAAAATATTCCTAAGCAGCAATATATTGCACGAATATCCATTTATATAAAAAAAGAGACCTTATTTTAGATCTCTTAGTAGTTCATCTAGCTTAGGTGGTAATGCTTCTATCAGCATATCAGCTAATTCTTCAGGCTTGAGTTTATATCCTCCAGTTGCCCAATCTACTGTCATAGTAATAGACCCATGACAATACATTTCTAATAAAAATTCTATATCTGATGGGATATTATTACCTAGTTTTCTCTTAATAATATTCTGATAGAAAGTGAGAATACAGTTATAATCATAATTTTCTACATTATTATAATCTTTTGATTTAAATGCTTCTTTAAAGAATACTCTATCATTATAAATGAATTGGAACTTCTTAATAAGCCCTTCTCTGAGTGTTTCACTATTACCAATCTGTAAGAAAGACTTATCTGCTAATACTTCAAAATACCAGTTCACAAGATCATATTTATCACGAAAATAACGATAAAATGTCTGTCTTGTCTTACCGCTCATTTCCACAATATCAGTCACTGTGATCTTATCAAGAGACTGATGATTCATCAATTGTTTGATGCATTCTGCAAATACATATCGTGTATCTCCCAAGATTCTCACCGCCTTTGTAACATTATAACAAACATATCTCTAAAAATAAAGAAGACAACCCCAATATAGAGGTTGTCTCTTGATGATTAAAGTTCGATATCACAAAGTTCTGAAGCTAAACCAATGTATGAAGAAGGTGTCATATCTAATAAAGTCTGACGATCTTCATCACTTAACTGTTCTAGGCTCTTTGCGAATGCCTGAATATCTTCCTGAGAAATATTCTTACCACGAGTTAAGGCCTTAAGTGTATCATAAGCATCTGGTACACCATATTTTCTTAACATTGTCTGGATAGGTTCTGCAAGAACTTCCCATTTTTCATTTAAGTCCTTTGCAAGCTTTTCTTTGTTTACAACACACTTAGCTAAACCACCAGTTGTTTCAGAAATAGCCTGTAAAGAATAACCGAAGCATAAGCCTAAGTTACGCTGACTTGAAGAGTCTGATAAGTCTCTCTGCATTCTTGACTTAGGAAGCTTGTTAGATAATGCAACACATAGATTGTTTGATAAATCAATGTTTGCTTCAGAGTTTTCAAAACGGATTGGGTTAACCTTATGAGGCATAGTTGAAGAACCAACTTCACCCTTAACAGGAATCTGTTTAAAGTATTCCATTGAGATATATAACCACATATCTACATCTAAGTCAGCCAATACATTATTGAAATGACGGATACCATCTAAGATATGACAAGTATAGTCATGAGATTCAATCTGAGTAGTTAATGGATTGAATGTAAGTCCTAAATAGTCTTCTACGAATTCTTTGTTTAATGTAGGCCAATCTTCATTAGGGAATGCTGTTAAGATTGCACTGTAGTTACCAGTTGCCCCATTGAATTTTGCTTTAATCTTGATATTTTCAATGTTTTCAATACTAGAAAAGAAACGATAAGCATAGACTTTGAATTCTTTACCAATAGTTGTAGGTGTAGCAGGCTGTCCATGAGTATGTGCAAGCATTGCATCATCCTTATGATCTACGGCTAATTTATTGATCATTGAAGCAAATTCTTTAGCTGCAGGTAACCAAACATCCTTTAAGCCATATTTAATCATACATGCATATGATGTATTGTTGATATCTTCAGAAGTACATCCGATATGTACATAGCTTTCTAAATGTTCATAACCTAAAGCTTTAAGCTTTTCATCAATGAAATATTCTACTGCCTTCACATCATGTCTTGTAACAGATTCGATTTCTTTAATTCTCTTGAAAGAATCAAAGTTGAAATCTTTAGAAATCGCAAGAATATCATCTACCTTGTTAGGATCAACCTTGTCTAAAGTTTCTGTATGAAGGTGATCCAACTGGAACTTCAACCACTGGATTTCTACAAACACTCTATACTTAACAAGTGCATATTCACTGAAATAATCAGCTAACTGATCTTTAATCTTGCCATAACGTCCATCTAGAGGACAGAGTGTCATACTTTCAAATTCTAATTTATCCATTCGTTATTCTCCTTTAAAATACTTCACGCCGGCTTCAAATAACTTCTGATCCATTTCACCGTAGATATTAAGGTCTCTGTTTTCACCCTGACGTTCAGAATGACCCATCTTACCTAATACTCTACCATCTTCAGAAACGATACCTTCGATACCATACATAGAACCATTAGGGTTATATGGAGATTCCATAGTCACATTTCCATCTGGATCAACATACTGGAATGCTACCTGACCATTATCAATTAACTGATCAAGTACTTCCTTAGGTGCAACGAAACGTCCTTCACCATGAGAAATAGGGATAATATGTTCATCACCTAACTCTACATTTGCAAGCCATGGAGACTTCACGCTAGATACTCTTGTAGTCACCATCTGAGATAAGTGGCGTCCAATTGTATTGAATGTAAGAGTAGGATCATCTTTATCCATATCTTTAATATGTCCATGAGGAAGTAAACCAAGTTTTACTAATGCCTGGAATCCATTACAGATACCAATCATCAAGCCTTCACGATTGTCTAATAAATCATCGATTGCAGCTTTTAATCTTGGGTTACGTAATACAGTTGCAATGAACTTACCTGAACCTTCAGGTTCATCACCAGCTGAGAAACCACCTGGTAGCATCATGATCTGTGCATTGTGGATTGCTTCTTCTAATTCATCAACAGACTTCTTAATATCTTCTTCTGTCTTATTTCTAATAAGAACAAGCTGAACCTTTGCACCTGCTTTTTCAAATGCGCGTTTAGAATCAAATTCACAGTTAGTTCCTGGGAATACAGGAATAACTACATTGACTTCATCATACTTCTTAGAAGCAAACATCTTGCCTCTTTCATTGCAGTCACCAGTACGTACTTCTGTAGTAGGTGCTTTTGCTGTAGTAGGATATACAGATTCTAATGGTGCACTATTCATTTCATATGCATCATCAAGTGTTACTTTCTCACCCTTATATGATACAGCCTTTTCTTCATTTGTAGAAGCAATAATACGAACATTTTCATATCCTGCAACAACTTCTGCGTTGTCAACTTCTACAATGATATGTCCAAAGTTCTTTTCAACTAAGTCATTAAGTGTTAAAGCATCGTCAAATGCTACACCAATTTCATTACCAAATGCCATCTTATAAACAGCTTCAACTAAACCACCGTCTTTCACTGTATAAGCTGAATAAGCCTTACCAGACTGAATTAATGCTTCTACAGCATCAAACTGTTTTCTTAAAGCTTCGAAATCAAATACATGGAATTCATCCTTAGGAAACATGAATTCTACTAATACATGTCCTGCTTCTTTTAATTCAGGAGTGATGACTTTATGTACATCTCCACCAGTAATCGCAAATGAAACTAAAGTTGGAGGAACATCTAAATCTTCAAATGAACCTGACATAGAATCCTTACCACCAATAGAAGGTAACAATAATTCTTCCTGAGCACGATAAGCACCGAGTAATGCACTAAATGGTTTACCCCATCTCTTAGGATCATTTAATAGCTTTTCAAAGAATTCCTGGAATGAGAAACGGATTGTATGCCATGTACCACCCATTGCGATGATCTTTGCAACAGATTCTACAACTGCATTGATTGCACCATGATATGGTGACCATTCAGAAATAAGTGGGCTATAGCCATAACTCATTAATGAACATGTAGTTGTTTCTTTTCCTAATACTGGAATTAATGCAGCCATACCTTCAGTTTCTGTACGATAAGTCTTACCACCAAATGGTGAAAGAACAGTACCATTACCGATAGAAGAGTCAAAACGTTCTACTAAGCCCTTCTGAGAAGCTGTAGATAAACGTGATAATACTTCTTTAGTTGTTTCAGTGAAGTTTTCTTTTGCTTCTGGGTTGAATGGTGCCTTATCAAAATCAGGTAATTCTACATGGATATCCTGATAGCGTTTAGCGCCTGCTTCATCTAAGAAGTCTCTAGAGATATCTACAATAGTATCTCCCATATATTTCATAGTTAAACGATTCTTATCTGTAACTGTTGCCACCTGTACAACTTCAAGGTTTTCATCATGAGCCGCCTGGATACAGAATTCTTTATCACATTCATTGATGACAATAGCCATACGTTCCTGTGATTCACTAATTGCAAGTTCAGTACCATTTAAACCTTCATATTTCTTTAATACTGCATCTAAGTTGATATCAAGGCCAGGTGCTAATTCACCAACTGCAACGCTGACACCTCCAGCACCAAAGTCATTACATCTTACAATCTTCTTAGAGAATTCTTTATTTCTAAATAATCTCTGAATCTTTCTTTCTTCAACTGGGTTACCTTTCTGTACTTCAGCACCAGCAGTTTCAGTTGTCTTTAATTCATGTTTCTTAGAAGAACCAGTGGCACCACCAATACCATCACGACCAGTACGTCCACCAATTAATAAGACAATCTGTCCATTTTCAGGAATTAATCTCTTAACCTGTTCTTCTGGTGCAGCTGCAACTACAGCACCTAATTCCATTCTCTTAGCAACATAACCCTGATCATATACTTCATGTACAAAACCAGTTGTTAAACCAATCTGGTTACCATAAGAAGAGAAACCATGAGCGGCTTCTTCACAGATCTTTCTCTGTGGTAATTTACCAGGAAGTGTATCTTCTAATTTCTGACGAGGATCACCTGCACCAGTAATACGCATTGACTGGTAAACATAAGCACGACCTGATAATGGGTCACGGATTGCACCACCTAAACATGTAGCGGCACCACCAAATGGTTCAATTTCAGTTGGGTGGTTATGTGTTTCATTCTTGAACATTAATAACCAATCTTCATCACCATCAGTTGTATGAACTTTTAAACGAACTGAGCAGGCATTGATTTCTTCAGATACTTCCATATCATCCAAATAGCCACGTTTTCTAAGTTCTTTCATAGAAATAGTTGCAAGATCCATTAAAGTAAGTGGTCTCTTTGTATCTACACCATAAACAACATGACGGCTTGCTTTATATTTTTCTACATCTTTTTCTAAGATTTCCTTAAATGCACCACTTGCGATATCAATATCAGTAATAACAGTCGCAAATGTAGTATGACGACAATGGTCAGACCAGTAAGTATCTAATACTCTGATTTCAGTTTCAGTAGGATCTCTCTTTTCTACATCTCTGAAATAGTTCTGAGTCACTTTTAAGTCATCGAAGTTCATTGCAAGACTCATCTTTTCAAGTAATGCTTCTACTTCTTCATCAGTGAAACCAATAAATCCTTCAATCACTGGAACCTTCTTGATTTCAACAACAGCATCATTTAAATCTGCTGGCTTTTCTAAAGACGCTTCTCTAGAATCAACAGGGTTAATTAAATAATGTTTAATTGCTGGTAATTCATCACTAGAAATACCTTCAATTACAATAAGCTTTGCACATTTAACCTTAACGCCTTTTTCACCAGTTAATAACTGGAAGCACTGTTCACAGGCATCAGCTCTAGCATCATACTGTCCTGGAAGATATTCAATCGCAAAACTTACAGCTCCTTCAGGAATTGCAAATTCTTCACGATATACTTCATCTACCATTGGCTCAGAAAGAATAGTAGGAATACCTTCTTCTAATACTTCTTCAGTAATACCCTGAAGATCATAACGGTTGACAACTGTTAAGTTAGAAATGTCAGTTAAACCAAGTCTTGTCATCAAATCATGTTTGATAGAGTCTGCTTCAACCGCATTTTCTTTTCTTTTTTCTACATAAACGCGATAAACTTTAGCCATCTTATCCTCCTAATGTAAGCCAATATCTTTACGCATATACATGCCATCAAAATGAATGTTTTCAATTGCATCATATACTTTCTTTCTTGTTTCTTCAAGATCATGTCCTAATGCACAAACATTTAATACACGTCCACCATTTGTGACGATTTCATTGTTTTCATTACGTTTAGTACCTGCATGGAATACAACGATATCTTCTGGAAGATGATCTAAACCAGTAATGACTTTACCCTTTTCATAAGATCCAGGATAGCCTCCACTTGCAAGAACAACACATGTTGCCTGTTCATCTTTCCACTTAACATCTACATCTTTTAATGTATTTGTAGCACATCCATACATTACTTCATATAAATCACTTTCAAGTCTCATTAAGATAACCTGAGTTTCAGGATCACCAAAACGGACATTGAATTCTAATACCTTTACATCCTGATCCTTGATCATTAATCCAATAAAGACAACCCCACGATAATCCATATGATCTTCATGTAAGCCTTTCATGAATGGGTCAAGAATCTTTTCTTTGAAAGTCCCTTCCATACCTTCTGGCAAGAATGGGTTAGGTGATACAGTACCCATACCACCAGTATTTGGGCCTTCATTATTATCATAAATCTGTTTATGGTCTTTTGCAGATACCATAGGTACGATTGTATCATGGTCTACAAAGCATAATAGAGAACATTCAAAACCAGTTAAGAATTCTTCTAAGACAACCTTCTTACCAGCATCACCAAAAGCACTACCATCAAGCATGACTTTAAGTTCTTCTTTAGCCTGTTCTTTTGTTTCACAGATGACTACACCCTTACCTGCTGCAAGACCATCAGCCTTAACAACAACAGGAAGATCAAAAGCATCTAATGCTTTCACAGCTGATTCATAATCAGTCACTTCTTCATACTTTGCAGTAGGAATATTGTGCTTCTTCATGAAATCCTTAGAGAAGGCTTTAGAACCTTCAAGAATAGCTGATTCTTTTCTAGGACCAAATACTTTGTGTCCTCTTTCTTCTAAATAGTCAGCAAGTCCCATACATAATGGTACTTCAGGACCAATAACAGTTAAATCAATACCCTTTTCTTCAACAGTCTTTAAGATAAAAGGCATATCTTCTACACTACCTGGAATACATACAGCATCCATACCAGGATTACCAGGAATAGCATATAATTCAGTAACATGTTTACTCTGTTTTAATTTCCAGGCAATTGCATGTTCTCTTCCACCACTACCAATAACAAGAACCTTCATATAGTCCCTCCTTAGTGTCTAAAATGTCTATAACCATTGAATACCATTGTCATATCATGTTCATCACAATAGTCAATAGATTCCTGATCACGAACAGATCCACCAGGCTGTACAATAGCCTTGATACCTGCTTCATCAGCCACCTGTGCACAATCACTAAATGGGAAGAAAGCATCACTGGCTAATACAGCACCATGGAAATCCTTATCAGGATTATTATGAATCGCATTTTCTAATGCCCAGATACGTGAAGTCTGTCCTCCACCAACAGCTAAAGTACATCCGTCTTTAACTAATACAATCGCATTAGACTTAACATATTTCACAACCTTTAAACCAAATTCCATATCAGATAATTCAGCTTCTGTAGGCTGTTTTTTAGTTACTACTTTCATTTCATCAATAAGCTTGGTATTTAATTCCTGAACAAGTGCTTTACCTTCAAGATACTTAATATCATACTTCGCATCACGTGCATCAAGATTCTTAAGCTTTAATAAACGTAAGTTCTTCTTCTTTTCTAATACTTCTAAAGCTTCATCATCAAAATCAGGTGCTGCAATGATTTCTAAGAAAGTCTTCTTCATTTCTAAAGCAGTTTCTTTATCAATCTTATAGTTTACAGCGATAATTCCACCAAAGATAGAAGTTGGATCACCTTCATAAGCACGCTTATAAGATTCATAACCAGTCTTACCAATAGCCACTCCACAAGGTGTTGAATGCTTAATTGCAACAGTCACTAACTGATCACCAAATTCTCTTACACAGGCAACCGCACCATATAAGTCGTTTACATTGTTGAAAGAAATTTCTTTACCATGTAACTGTTCATAATCTAATAAAGAGTGCTGAACATATGGATCAACGTAGGCATTTGCACTCTGCTGAGAGTTTTCACCATAACGTAGATGATCAGTCTTCTTTAATGAAATATTTAAGATATCAGGGAATTCATCATGTACCTGATCAGCGAAATAACGAGAAATCATTGCATCATAACTACCTGTTAAGCTATAAGCCTTATAAGCAAGATTCATTCTGAATTCAAAATCAGTCTTATCTTCTCTAATAGCTTCTAATACAGCATCATAATCTTTTGGATCTGTAACAATCAATACATCCTTGAAGTTCTTAGCAGCAGAACGGATCATTGAAGGTCCACCGATATCAATGTTTTCAATCATTTCAGCCATAGGCTTACCAGCCTTAAGCGCTTTTTCAAACTCATAGAGATTACAACAAACAAGATCAATAGGTGTAATACCCATTTCTTCTACAGTCTTGACATGTTCTTCTACATCTCTTCTAAATAGAATACCACCATGTACTTTTGGATGAAGTGTCTTAACTCTTCCATCAAGAATTTCAGGGAAACCTGTCACATCATCGATTTCAATGGCTTTTACACCTGCTTCTAATAGCTTCTTATATGTTCCACCAGTAGAAACAACTTCAAAACCTAATTCTTCAAGACCTTTCGCAAATTCAACAATACCTTCTTTATTTGTAACTGATACTAACGCTCTTTTCAACTGATCTTCACCCTTTCATTTTCTACAGAAACACGTCCTTCACAATATAAAGCAACGGCTTCTGGTAAGATTTCATGTTCGATTTCTAAGACACGTGCCTGAATATCTTCAGGAGTCTCTAAATCAGAAATATCAACTGCTCTTTGTAAGATGATAGGTCCACCATCCACTTCTCCAGTAACAAAATGAACAGTTGCACCTGACACCTTCACACCTCTTTTAAACACCGCTTCATGGACATGCATTCCATAGAATCCAGGACCACAGAAAGATGGAATAAGTGAGGGATGAATATTAATAATACGATTCTTATACTTTTCAATAAGCTTATCTCCAACAATAGCAAGATAACCTGCTAATACAACAACATCAATCTTTTCTTCTTCAAATCTCTTTAAGATCTCGTCTTCATCCTTGATCCATTCTGCCTGAATACCATGAAGACGGGCTCTTTCTAAACCGTAAGCCTTCTTACGGTTAGAAATAACCAGACGGATCTGTCCATTGATTTTTCCGGCTTCACACGCATCGATGATGGACTGAAGATCAGTTCCACCACCAGATACGCATACAGCTATGTTTAGCATAATTCTGCTCCCTTTTCACCTTCAGCAATATAACCTACTTCATAGCTTTCATAGCCAGCCGCATTAATTGCTTCGATAGTCTTTTCAACATCTGCAGGATCAACAGCAAGAACCATACCCAATCCCATATTGAATGTGTTATACATCATCTTTTCTTCAACATTTCCTGCTTTAGCGATTAAGCCAAAGATAGGAGGTACTTTATAACTGTCCTTCTTAACAACAGCCTTTACACCATCAGGTAACATTCTAGGAAGGTTTTCATAGAATCCTCCACCAGTAATATGGCTGCATCCTTTAACCTTGATACCAGCATTCTTTACGCTCTTTAATGCTTTTACATAAATCTTAGTAGGCGCAATTAATGCTTCACCTAAAGTAGTACCTAATTCATCATAATAAGTATCTAAAGATTCTTTAGTCATTTCAAATACGCTACGTACTAAAGAGAATCCATTACTATGTACACCAGTAGATGCAATACCAACTAAAGCATCACCAGGCTTGATTGTAGAACCATCAATAATATCTTTCTTATCTACAACACCTACTGCAAAACCAGCTAAATCATAATCATCAACAGGCATTAAACCTGGATGTTCTGCAGTTTCACCACCAACAAGGGCACATTCAGACTGAATACATCCTTCAGCAACACCCTTAACGATAGTCGCAATCTTTTCAGGATAGTTCTTACCACATGCAATGTAATCAAGGAAGAATAGAGGTTCTCCACCTGAACAAGCAATATCATTCACACACATTGCTACTGCATCAATACCAATTGTATCGTGTTTATCCATTACAAAAGCAAGCTTTACCTTTGTACCACATCCATCAGTACCAGATAAAAGAACTGGTTCTTCCATATCCTTGATCTTGCTTAAATCAAAAGCACCTGCAAAACCACCAATACCACCAAGTACTTCTGGTCTCATAGTAGCCTTAACATGCCTCTTCATTAATTCTACTGACTTATAACCTGCTTCAATATCTACTCCAGCTTTTTTATAATCCATGTTTCTTCATCCTTTTATCTATTATTTTTCCATTCTTGCAAGAACTGCTTTATAAGTTTCAATTAAATCACCGATATCCTGTCTGAATACGTCTTTGTCATACTTCTTGTTAGTATCTACATCCCATAAACGGCAAGAATCTGGTGAGATTTCATCAGCTAATACGATTTCGCCATCTTTAGTTTTACCAAATTCGATTTTAAAATCTACAAGCTTTAAGTTTAATCTTAAGAAGAAAGCCTTAAGTAATTCGTTGATCTTTAATGTTTCAGTTTTAATAGTGTTATATTCATCTCTAGTGCAAAGACCTAAAGCAACAGCATGGTCTTCATTGATTAATGGATCACCATATTCATCATTCTTATAACTAATTTCAAAAATTGGTTCTTCTAAAACAACACCTTCCTTAGCACCAAGTCTCTTACAGAAAGAACCTGTTGTAATATTACGTACAATAACTTCTAGTGGGAAGATTTCTACTTTCTTAACTAAATCATCAGTATCATTTAACTTTTCAATCATATGAGTCTTGATACCAGCTTCTTCTAACATATCAAAGATAATACCTGAAATAGTGTGGTTTAATACACCCTTACCAGCAAACTGGTCATGCTTTACACCATTACCTGCAGTTGCATCATCTTTATAATGCATTAAGATAACATCTTCGTTATCAGTTGCAAAAATTTCCTTAGCTTTTCCTTCGTACATTAATTCTTTCTTTTCCATTGTTGTTTTCTCCTCTTATCTGTATTTTTCTGAAATTTCGTTATTTGTATCTAAGCAGGCTTTTTCCATAGCCTGACGGTTATTCTTTAATTTTTCACTTAATTCTGGATATTTGATTGCCATGATTTCAAGTGCTAACCAGGCAGCATTCTTAGCACCATCAATTGCAACTGTTGCAACTGGGATACCAGAAGGCATCTGGACAATTGATAATAAGGCATCCATTCCATCTAAACTTGCACCTTTGATTGGAATACCAATAACTGGTAACACTGTCATAGAAGCAACGACACCAGGTAAGGCAGCAGCCATACCAGCAGCTGTTAAGATAACATCTGTTCCATTGTTGTTGCATTCTTCTACAAATTCACTCAATGCACGATGTGCACGGTGTGCAGATAAAGCACGTACTTCAACATCTACGCCATATTCTTTTAATATGGCAATTCCTTTTTCTACCTTTGCTTCATCAGAGGTAGAACCCATAATTACTGCAGCTTTCATTTCAGTCCTCCATTATTTTCATTATGACTTTCATGATCTAGGTGCTCAGAGGCCTTTCACCTAAACTTGACCTCAATTATTAGAATAAACCAGTAATCTTACCGTCTTCATCAATATCCATATTATTGGCAGCTGGTACCTTTGGTAAACCTGGCATACGCATAATACTTCCAGAGATAGCAACTAAGAATCCAGAACCAGTATTTGGAATTAAATCACTGATTGTGACTTTGAATCCTTCAGGACGTCCAAGTAATGACGCATCATCTGATAAAGAATACTGAGTCTTTGCAATACAGATTGGTAAATCACCTAAGCCCTGAGCAGTGAACTTCTTGATCTTGTTCATTACTTTCTTAGTGAAGACAACATCATCTGCGCCATAGATTTCTTTAGCGATTGTCTTAATCTTTTCATCAATAGGCATATCTAATGAATAGATAGGTGCATAATGAGATTCTTCTGTATCTAAGATATTTAATAGCTTGTTAGCAAGATCAATGCCTCCTTCGCCACCCTTAGCCCATACTTCAGAAATAGATACTTCAACATTGAGTTCCTTACACATATCATCTAATAGTTTTAATTCAGCTTCTGTATCTGTAGGGAATGCATTAATCGCAACGATACAAGGTAAACCAAACTTCTTGATGTTTTCAATATGTTTAGTTAAGTTACCAATACCCTTCTTTAATGCTTCAAGGTTTTCAGTTCCTAATTCTTTCTTATTGACACCACCATGCATCTTTAATGCACGAACAGTTGCAACAATGACAACTGCATCTGGATTTAAGCCAGCCTGACGACACTTGATATCTAAGAACTTTTCAGCCCCTAAATCAGCACCAAATCCTGCTTCAGTAATCGCATAATCACCAAGCTTCATAGCAAGCTTTGTAGCCATAACTGAGTTACATCCATGAGCGATATTGGCGAATGGACCACCATGTACAAATACTGGAGTATGATCTAAAGTCTGTACAAGGTTAGGCTTGATGGCATCCTTTAATAATAAAGTCACAGCACCAGTTGCATGAATATCATCAACAGTCACTGGTTCACCATCATAATTATAAGCAACAATCATTCTTGCAGCTCTTGCCTTTAAATCTTCAAGAGAAGTAGATAAACATAAGATACCCATCACTTCACTTGCAACACTAATATCAAAACCATCTTCACGAGGAACACCATTTGGTTTACCACCTAAACCAACAACAATATGTCTTAAAGCACGATCGTTTAAGTCAACAACTCTCTTCCATACAATCTGTCTTGTATCAATATTCAAAGGGTTACCCTGCTGAATAGAGTTATCAAGCATTGCAGCAATCAAGTTATTTGCGGAAGTGATGGCATGAATATCACCTGTAAAATGAAGGTTGATATCTTCCATAGGAACAACCTGAGCATATCCTCCACCAGCTGCACCACCTTTAATACCAAAACAAGGGCCTAAACTTGGTTCACGCATTGCAACGATAGATTTCTTACCTAACTGATGTAATGCCTGTGATAAACCAATCATTGTAGTTGTCTTACCTTCACCAGCAGGTGTTGGGTTGATTGCAGTTATAAGGATTAATTTACCATCCGGATTATTTTCAACTTTCTTGATAGTTTCTAAAGAGACTTTCGCCTTATATTTACCATATAATTCTAAATCATCTTCAGTAAGTCCAATCTTTTCAGCCACATTTTTAATTGGCTCCATGACTGTACTCTGTGCAATTTCTACGTCTGTTAACATTTTTTTGTTTTTCCTCTCTTTCAGGTTATTTTCTTTCAAAACAATTATATACTAATCCAGTACCTGCATGCTTTCATTTTTTTGAAAAAACAAAAAAAGAGCCTACTAAGTCCAGGACGTTGCCCAGACGGTCGGCTCTTCAAGAAATTATACTCCATGTGGTTAATTCCACTTCCGTCAGTCGTATAATACAGTTGTAGTTTATCAAATAACCTATTGTTTGACAAGCACAAATTTGATTAAATAGTGGCATAAGTTTATAATACAAAAACGGAGGTAATGACTATGTTTAAAGAAGTAGACGTAAAGACATTTGATTTAGAAATATTTAATAAATTGAATAAGGAATGGGCACTACTTAGTGCAGGTAATAAAGACGCATTTAATACCATGACTATTTCATGGGGAGAGATGGGTACATTATGGAATAAGCCTGTGATGACTTGTTTTGTAAGACCACAGCGTTATACAAAGGAATTCATTGATTCTTCTGATTATGTAACTCTTTCATTCTTTAATGGAGATCATATGAAAGACTTAACATTACTAGGTAGAGAATCTGGACGTGATGGTGATAAGATTGCGAAAACTGATTTAACACCTACATTTATTGAAGGTCTTCCTACATTTGAAGAAGCAAACATTGTTGTTGTAGGAAAGAAGCTCTATGAAGATACTATCAAGCCTGAATGTTTCTTAGATGAAACACTTGTGGATAAGAATTATCCTAATAAAGATTTCCATACAATGTATATCTGTGAAGTTGAAAAGATCTATATGAAATAAGAGAAGCATTAGTTCGCCTCTCTTTTTAGTTTATCGTATTCTTTTATTTGATTATATTCTTCAATTGTTTTCTTAATATCATTAAAGATATGTGGATCGAGTGTCTTCTCTAATTCATCTTCGTCCACAAACTTATAGTCTGTATGCTCAAATGAAATCTTAACTTGATCATTTGTAGGAATACATAAGAAACCAATACCCACTGTCTGATAATGTGGTCTAATAGCCGTAAATGTATAAACTGGCTTAATGATTTCAATATCTAGTCCTGTTTCTTCCTTCAATTCTCTTACTAATGCCTGATGAGGATCTTCCCCGTATTCTAATCCACCACCTGGTAATTCCCAATAACCCAGTCCATCAGATGAAGGTCTGACACGTTTTAAAATCAATGTCTTGCCTTCATAAATCACAATACCTTTTACTGTAATATGAAACTGTATGCCCTTATTCTCCATATTCTTTTTGCCCCCTTTTTACTATATTAGCACAACTCTTGAAAGAACGTTACAAAAAGGTGCAGTATGTGTGTTTCAAATACTTCAGAAATTGTATATAATAGTCACTGAGGTGAATAAAATGATTGATTTCAAAGAAGAAGTATTAAAGCATAAAGATGAAATGCTGAAAGATTTAAAGGACTTATGTCTCATCCCTTCAACTCTTGATGAATCTACTGCGAAAGAAAATCAGCCATTTGGTGAAAACAACCGTAAAGCGCTTGATTTAATGCTTTCTATTGGTGAAAGAGATGGATTCGTTACTGATGATTGTGATGGATATGCTGGTTCTATTGACATTGGTGAAGGAGAAGAATGTTTTGGTATTCTTGGACACTTAGATGTTGTACCTACTGAAGGTCAGGAATGGGATTATCCAGAATATGATATGACTTTAGATGGGGATACACTCTATGGTCGTGGTGTCGCTGATGATAAGGGGCCTTTAATTGCTGCTTATTATGCTGCTAAGATCGTGAATGAACTTGATTTTGAAAAGAAGATGAAAGTTCGTATTATCTTTGGATGTAATGAAGAAAATGGTTCTCGCTGTATGCATTACTATTTCCAGCATCGTCCATATCCAAAGATGGGATTTACTCCAGATGCTGATTTCCCTGTAGTATATGGTGAAAAAGGTAACTGTCATTTCATCATCAAGGGTAAAACTGATGATGATAAGGTCATCTCTATTCATTCAGGACGTGTAGTGAATATCGTCCCAGATCAGGCTCAGGCTGTATTAAAGGGTACTGATTATGAAGAATCATATAATGCATTCTTAAAAGAAAATAACTTCAAGGGTTCTTTAGAAGTTGTAGATGGTAACACTCACTTATTCTTAAGAGGTAAGAGTGCACATGCATCTCAGCCTCAATTAGGTAATAATGCAGCTAGTAACTTATGTCATTATATTGCAAGTGTAACTGATAATAGCTATGCAAAATTCGTTGATGAATATTTATATAATGATTATTTAGGTGAAAAGTTCAATGTCGCATTTACTGGTGAAATGGGTGCTTTAACTGTTAACCTTGGTATCTTAGATTATGAAAATAATGAAGGTTCATTAACTCTTGATTTACGTCTTCCTCATGACTCAGATAATGATGTTCTTGTTAAGAATGTAGATGAAGCTGTTAATAAGTATGGCTTGAGTGAAGAACATGATATTGGTCCTGCATTATATGTAGATCCTAATAGTGAATTAGTTCAGAAGCTTCATGAATCATATGTACAGTTCACAAATGATCATGAACATGGTCCTCAGACTATTGGTGGTGGAACTTATGCAAAGAAAATGCCTAACTGTGTTGCTTTTGGTTGTGAATTCCCTGGTAAAAACCATCATATGCATGAAGAAAATGAATTAATTTCATTAGATGATTTATTAACTGCATCTGCCATCTATGCTCAGTCTCTATACAATCTTCTTAAAAAATAGTTGAATTCTATGTGCAACTCAAGTATAATCTTAGTTGCACAAAGTTGCGGCCGTGGTGGAATGGTAGACACGCAAGTTTGAGGGACTTGTGGACGTACGTCTGTGTGAGTTCAAATCTCATCGGCCGCACCATTAATGAAGATGAACTAGCTAGGGATAGCTAGTTTTTTTATATACATGGAGGAACTTATATGATTGATGCGTCCCCTATTGGAAATAATGTCAGAAGTACTGTCGCAACTTATTCTGGTGTATTTGATCATTTAAGAAGATTGTATGGAAGATTAAGTGATCAATATAGCGCAGGTGATTTTTCTTATAATACAGGTAAGTTAAGATGTCCTGTATGTGAAGGTACTGGTACTATTTCTATGGATATACAGTTTCTTCCAGATATAGAAATGACTTGTGAACATTGTGATGGAACACGTTACAGCAATGATGTGGATTCTATAATGTACCATGGTTATTCTATTAAGGATGTGATGTCTCTTACTATATTAGAAGCTTTAGATGTATTTAAAGACATTAAGAAGATTAAAGAGAAACTACAGGTTCTAGTAGATTTAGGCATTGGCTATTTAACTCTTGGTGAAGCAACACCTGCCTTGTCTGGTGGAGAAGCACAAAGACTAAAACTGGCATCAGAAATAGGAAAAGTACAAGATGGCAGCATCTTTATATTTGATGAACCTTCTATTGGCTTACATCCATTAGATGTAGAAACATTAATTCATGTATTTGATACTTTAATCAATCAAAAAGCGACTATTATTGTGATTGAACATGATTTAGATGTCATTAGAAATTCTGATTATATTATTGATATGGGACCTGATGGTGGTCATCTTGGTGGAGAAATTATTGCGACAGGCACTGTAGAAGAAATTAAACAAAATAAGAATAGTAAAATTGGAAAATATTTATGAAAGGCTGTAACGAACACTTGAGCGTTACAGCTCTTTTTCATAAAAAAAGAACATCGAAATACTATCCGATATTCTTATTGCCATTCAATTTCTACATTTTTTTGATAATGTGCTAATCCTATACGAATCACTTTTCCACTTAATTCACTATCATATTTTCTACTATTAATTTGATCTATTGCTGATTTTGCAAGTTGTTTCAAATCAACTGAACTATCATTTGTATATTTAAATTCTAGAATATATGATATTTGACTTTTCTTGGATTTTAGTATGATATCACATCTTCCCTTTCCTACTTCTCGATTACTGATTACTTCATACTCATTAGAAAGCCAGGCACACATTCCAAGCAGCATCATATGATAGCTGTTTTCATCTTTCAAATCATGATAAGAAGGTAATGTGAGTAAAATCTTTCGATATCTGTCTTCAAAATCTTCTTTTCGACAACATTTCAATGAATTGAATAGTACTGTCAGATCTGTTTCAGTCGCTTTCAAGTGATAGGCTGTAAGCTTTCTAAATTCCAATTGAACTTCTTGATTAGGAATTTTTATGATATACAGGCTATCTTGAATAGATATTGTTTTGTGTAATGTTAGATATCCAGCATTAACCAAAAGACCCCACAAGTTTTCTGTATTGTTTACTTCAAAAAAGCTCGTATCCATTTTTACAGTGGTTTCGAGTTTACCATTTCGAATAAGCTCCTCATATCCTCTCTCAAAAGCTTCATCACTGCTTGATATTGCTTTTTTAATCATTGTATTACTGCTCGTATTCACCCAATAAGGCTCTAATACTTTTCTAGAAGCATAATTCAAGATAGACCATGGATTATAGATATCATGTTCTCCAAAATGATATCCATCATACATAGATTTCACTTCATCATTGAGTGATAAATCATAATATTCTAATGTTTGCTTCGTTTCTTCTTCTGTAAAGCCAAAGTATTGAGAATATTCTGGATCTTTTACTGTACAGACAACCAGATTATTCAAATCACTGAAGATGTTCTCTTTCGCAACTCTTTGAATACCAGTCATCATTGCATAATACAAACTCGTAGAAGTTTTTAATGCATTATGAAGCAGAGAAGATAAACCGCCTCGCAAGCTTTCATAATATCCTCCAACATGTGCTTCGATAAAAGGTGTATCATATTCATCAATAAATACCATTACTTTTTTGTGATAGTATTTCTCTAATCGTTCCATCAAAAAAGAAAGTGCATCTGTAATATTATCTAAAATTCCATCATTTTTAGTCATGAGTCCTTGTACAAGAGATTCATATTCATTTTGTTCAAATACAGTCATTTTTTGTTCAAATACATGAGCATATCGATCATATTCTTTACGCAGTTGTAATTTAATTTCCTTTACAACATTCCATTTATCATTTTTCGCATTCGCAAACGAAATGAAGATTGTAGGATATTGATTCATTTCTGATATATATTCTGTTTCAACAATTTTTGTATCTTTAAATATTTCTTTAGAATCTTTAGTAATATCAAAGAATGAAGACATCATTGACATATTGATTGTTTTTCCAAACCTTCTAGGTCGAGTAATAAGAGTGACAGTACTTTTTCTCATTAAAAAATCATAAATCATCATACTTTTATCAATAAAAAAATAATTCTGATTCTTCATGGTTTCGTAATCTACTACTCCTAAAGGTATAGCTTTTCTCATATGGACACTCCTTTCTTTTCTACTATTATAACATAACTATCTTATTGAATAAGCGATAAACTATCAAGTTGTACCTAGTCTATATAATATCTATTCTTTCCTGTACTTTTCTTCCCATATTCTATCGCTTTTTTAGGACATCTCGCAATACATGCCATACAATGCGTACATTCCTTACCCCATACAGGATGATGATCTTTCATTTGTATATTATGTAATGGACAAAGTGTCTCACATAGTCCACATCCAATACATTCATCCGTACTATAGAAAGCATCTGCTTTCACAAAAAGTGGATAGAAAACAGTATTCACAATAGAAGATTGGAACTTGTCTTTCAAATGTAATGACATATCAGGAAGAGGTAAATGCTGATGGATATAGGAAACTGCTTGTTTAATTACAGGATCTGCCTGTTTAATAATCTTTTTGGCTTCATCATCTTCTGGTGTATCAAACATGGCAAGATAGTTTTCTGGCATGATGATTTCCATTGTACCTTTATAGTTGAACCCCTTCTCTTTACATAGTTCTTGATTATAATGACCTGCATTGCCTATATTTCCTCCACAATCCATCACAAAATAGACTTCCTCTACATCCTTAAAAGCAGTCAAGCGAATCCATTCTTCAACAATACGAGGTATTCTCCAGGCATAAGTAGGTACGACAAATACCAATGTTCCTTGGATATTCTGTAAGCTATGATCGTTATTTCTGATTAGTGTATTCATACTTATATAGTCTTCATTTAATTGTTTATGTAGTTTTCTTGCAATATATTGACTATTGCCTGTTCCTGTAAAATAATAAATCATTTGTGTACTCCTTGTTATATATAACTAACTTACGATGTAATTTTTAGAAAAATGGTGTATACTTTGTAAAGAAAGAAGGTAAAGCAATGAAAAGAAAATGCTGGTGTGGTAGTCAATTAGACTATCATGATTGTCATGAAGCTTTTGATAAAAAGCTTAAACAATATAAAAAACATGGTTATCTTATTCCTAATCATAAAATGATTAAGAATGAGAAACAGATTGAAGCTATTAAAAGAGCGGCTGTAGTCAATAATGGATTATTAGACTATATTGAAGAACATATCCAGATTGGTATGACAACACAGGATATTGATGATATGGCTGTGGCTTATACATCAAGTCATGGTGGTTATTCTGCAGATCTAAACTATGAAGGATATCCTAAGAGTATCTGCACTTCTGTTAATGATGAAGTATGTCATGGTATTCCTGGAGATTATGTACTTCAGGATGGAGATATCATTAATGTAGATGCAACAACTGGAGTCAATGGCTATTATGCAGATGCTTCAAGAATGTTTATGTTAGGTAATGTATCAGAAGAAGCACAGCGTCTAGTAAAAGTGACTAAGGAATGTCTTGAAGAAGGTATGAAAGCTGTGAAGCCTTGGGAAAGTACTATTGCGGATATTGGTACTGCCATTGAAAAGTATGCGCATGCTAATGGATATAGTGTTGTAGAAGAGTTCTGTGGTCATGGTATTGGAAAGGCAATGCATGAAGATCCTTATGTATATCATTATACACCTAAGGAAAAGACAGTATTGATTGTTCCTGGAATGGTGTTTACGATTGAACCAATGATCAATCAGGGAACACGTCATATTCATTTAGGTACTGATAATGACTGGACTGTTTATACAGATGATGGAAAGTTATCAGCACAATGGGAACATACACTTCTTGTCACAGAAGATGGTGTAGAAATTATTTCTAAATAATTAGAAACATTGTAATATTAACCAGATATGAGAGAAGTCCTTATTTTTAAGGTCTTCTTTTTTAATCCAGTAATAAATAGAACCAAAATCACCAAACATGATATCAGTTTCTTTTGTACAGATAGAATTGCATTGGAATAAGAGCATCCATTCATGCTTGTGAGCTAATATTTTCTTTTGATCCACTAATGAAGTTGTATAAGAATTATCATACCCCTGATAGATTGTTTCACAATCACCTTCCATTTCATCTTGGATAATATCTGGATAACCTAATAGTTTGAAGTTATTTTCTTTATAGAAATATGGGTTATATTTTCTACATATTTTTTGATAGTTCTTGTCATCTAGTCCTTCTACTTCGCAATATGTAGGAAAGCTTAATTGTTTTGATAAGTTCAATGAGAGTTCAGGAATAATGAATTCTTCATCTAAGTCTTCTGGATAGTCTCTTTCTTCTAGAATACTTAAATCAGTAAAATAATAGACTCTTGCACATCCTTGATCTTTTGCTTCAAGTCCTGCAGGCATTGTATGTAAATCATAGAAAAAGAGTAATAATCCTTTAGATGGAAGTAAATGATCTTCATCACAAAAAGACGCTTCTTCTAGATTGATAGAAGCAACAAGTGTTAATGGTCTTTCTTCTACGATACCATCAAAGTCTTCTCCTGTATAATAAGGCCATACAAAGTCACTAGGTACAAGAGGTTTACCTCCCAGCTTACTAAAGTACTTGTCAGGCTTTTCTTCTTTATACTTTAGATAGATTTCGTTTTTTGCATATTGTCTTACTTTTCTTGCATATTTCATTGTATTAAACATAGTCATCACCCACTTCAATTATAGCTTATCTCCCTTTTCTTTACATTTAATTTTCATTTGACTTTTAAAAAATCAGGAAATATAATAACAAACGAACGAGTAGCAATTCTCTGCGTAAATCCAGTTTATGAACTCGTTTTTTTATTTGTATAGATTAAAAAGAAGTGTGTAGCGAATCGCGTAAGTCCAGCTTATGGGATCACTGCACACTTTTTTAATTACTAAAAAGGAGACTAAAATGAAAGAAAACAACAAAATGAGAGAAATGCCTGTGGATCAGTTAATGATTCAATTAGGTATTCCAATGATCTTATCTATGGCTTTACAGGCTGTCTATAATATTGTAGACAGTGCCTTTGTAGGAAATATGCGTACAGGCAGTGAAGCTGCATTAAATGCATTAACACTTGTATTCCCTGTACAGATGTTGATGGTAGCAATTGGTATTGGGACAGGTGTAGGAACCAATGCCCTTCTCGCAAGAACATTAGGAGAAAACAATAGAAAGAAAGCATCAAAAGTAGCTGGTAACAGTCTTTTCTTGGCATGTATTATTTATATATTATGCTTATTATTTGGTATTTTTGGTGTTAAAGCCTATATCGCATCACAGACAGTCAATAAAGAAGTACTTACTATGGGTATCAGCTATTTAAGAATATGCTGTATTGTGTCTTTTGGAATTGTCTTCTTCTCTATATTTGAGAAGCTTTTACAGGCAACAGGACGTTCTCTTTATTCTACTATTGGACAGGTCGCTGGTGCAGTGATCAATATTATTCTTGATCCGATTATGATTTATGGTTTAGGACCTTGTCCTGAATTAGGTGTCAAAGGAGCTGCTTATGCCACTGTCATTGGACAGGTTGTCTCTGCATTACTTTTACTTATATTCCATATGAAACTAAACAAAGAATTTGATCATGATCTTGTATATATGACACCTAATACAACTATCATTAAACAGATCTACACTATTGGTCTTCCTGCTATTATTGCCCAGGCACTTATGTCTATTATGGTTTATGTGATGAATCTTATTTTGAAGTTTAATCCTTCTGCTCAGACAGCGTATGGATTATTCTATAAGGTACAGCAGTTTGTCTTATTCCTTGCCTTTGGATTACGTGATGCGATTACTCCTATTATCGCATTTGCCTATGGGATGGGAGAAAAGAGAAGAATTGAAAATGGTATAAAATATGGTTTAATTTATACATGTGTACTTATGATCATTGGTATCGCAATTACTGAATTCTTCCCCGGTTATTTTGCGACATTATTTAATGCTGGTGCATCTCGTAGTTATTTTATTAATGCGATGAGAGTTATTTCTATCAGTTTTATCTTTGCCGGTATTAATATTGCCTTCCAAGGAATTTATCAAGCATTAAATGGTGGTATGGAATCACTTATTATTTCATTATTAAGACAGATTATTATCATTCTACCTCTTGCTTATGTATTCTCTTTACTCGTAAGAAATGGACAAATGAGTATAACTCTGATCTGGTGGGCTTTCCCTATTACTGAATTTATTTCATGCTTAGTAGGTAGTAAGCTCTTAAAGGGAATTAAACAGAAATTATTTGAAGCTTAACTAAAAAATCTTTTGAATACCCACAAACCACAGGTTAGTAAAAATTAAATTTCATAAGCCCCTATTAAACGGCGTTCATGAAGATGAACCAGACACATGGACTTTCC
>Ga0129313_1000316_pt1 | contig 45082 bp, 44 predicted proteins | sample O1105metagenome_FD_94436 | JGI IMG/M metagenome (GOLD analysis project Ga0129313, IMG submission 94436) | Orangutan group fecal microbial communities from fecal samples from Wisconsin, USA - O1105 metagenome | ecosystem: Host-associated > Mammals > Digestive system > Large intestine > Fecal...
CAGAGAATTTATGCTGAGAACCGCTTGAAAAAGTGATGAAATGCTTGAGCCGTATGACGGGAAACTGTCACGTACGGTTCTTAGGCGGGAAGGCGGTGGTAACACCGCTGACCCAGCCGATTATTCTCCTCTGGTGAATCGACTGAAAGGTCAGGTCATAAAAATCTCGCCAAACAGCACCCAGTTTATCAACCCCATGGATATTAACGCCAACTACTCTGAGGAAGATAACCCTCTGTCCCTGAAAGCCGACTTTATTCTTTCTTTGTGTGAACTGGTGGTAGGCGGCAAGGAAGGGCTGCTGCCGGTGGAGAAAACCGTCATTGACCGCTGTGTACACCTGATCTACCGCAAATATTTTGCAGACCCCTGCCCGGAGAATATGCCCATCCTTGAGGACTTGTACAATGCCCTGCTCCAACAGGACGAGAAAGAAGCCCACCATGTTGCAACGGCGTTGGAAATCTACGTCAAGGGTAGTCTGAACCTGTTCAACCACCGTACCAATGTAAACGTCAACAACCGCATCGTCTGCTATGATATCAAGGAATTGGGCAAGCAGATGAAGAAGCTCGGTATGCTCATTGTGCAGGATCAGGTCTGGGGGCGTGTCACAGCAAACCGCAGCAGCGGCAAGTCCACCCGGTATTATATGGATGAGATGCACCTTTTGCTGAAAGAGGAGCAGACCGCCGCTTATTCTGTGGAAATTTGGAAGCGTTTCCGTAAGTGGGGCGGTATCCCGACTGGATTAACGCAGAACGTCAAAGACCTCCTTTCTTCGCGTGAGGTCGAGAACATTTTTGAAAATTCGGACATGATCATCATGCTGAATCAGGCGGCGGGCGACCGACAAATTCTCGCAAAGCAGCTTAACATTTCGCCCCATCAGCTTTCCTATGTCACCCACTCCGGCGAGGGCGAAGGGCTGCTGTTTTTCGGCAACGTCATTCTGCCCTTTGTAGACCGCTTCCCCACCGATTTGGAACTCTACCGGATCATGACCACCAAGTTGGGTGAAGTTTCGGAGGGCGCGCAGAAATGAGTGAGCCGAAGCTGAACATCAAAGAGGAAACGTCAACCAAAAAGACCCGTTCGCCCCCGAAAAAAGCCAAGGTGGAACAGTCGGTGCCCAAAAAGAAAAAGCTGAAAACCGATGCAGAAAAGGCTGCCGAAAAAGCCCAGCATCTGCGGTTCGGCAAGGCAGAACTGACCCCGGACGAACTGAGCCGGTTGAGCAAGGCGCAGAAACGGGAAATGTACGCCGCCCATGCCGCCCGGTCTGCGGTGCATCGGGAGGTTGACCAGTACGAGGACGATAATGTGGGCACGCAGGCTTTGAGCGAGGGCGAAAAAGCAGCCGGAAATGTCCGGGATATTTCCAAAAGCCGCTATGCCCGCAAACTCAAGAAGAAAGCCAAAATGCAGGGCAAGAAAGGCTCCAAAACCGCAAGATCTTCTGCGCAGGAGCCGACTGCGGCACAAGATGCAGGCACATCAGGTACTAGCGAGGGCGGCTCCAACTGGCTTTCACGGTGGCGGCAGAAACAGGACATCCGGCAGAGTTACTATGCTGCCACCCGGTCGGGCACAGCGGCACAGGCTGCAGGCAGCAAGGCGGCATCCAACGGTGTATCTGCTGCCCGGTCTGGCGTGGAACAGGCGGTGGAGAAAGGCAAAACTGCCGTCAGCACCGCGGTAAAGGGGCTGATGAATGCCGCCAAAGGCAACGCACACGTTCTGGTGATCGTGGGCGTTTTTGTTTTGCTTATTCTGATGGTGATGTCCGGCTTTTCTTCCTGCGGCATCCTCTTTTCGGGCGGCACACAGGTGTCCGGGCAGACCATGTACTCTGCCGAGGACAGGGACATCCGGGGTGCGGAGCAGGACTACAAAAAGCTGGAAAAGGAACTGGATAAAAAGATCAAGCGCACTCCTACCGACCACCCCGGCTACAACGAGTACCAGTACCACCTTGATCCCATCGAGCATGACCCGTGGCAGCTCACTTCGTATTTGACCACACTCTACGACGATTACACTCGCAGCGAGGTACAGGGCAAATTGAAGGAGACCTTCAAAAAGCAGTATAAGCTGACCACATGGGTGGAGGTACAGATACGGTATAAGACCGTCTGGGTCATCAGCCCGGCAGGAATCCCGGTTCCCACGCAGGTGCCCTACGAGTACCGCATCTTCCACACCAAGCTGGTGAACCGTGGCTTGGAAGTGGTCATTCGGGAGGAACTGGACAACGACCAGTGGAAACGGTACGAGATCTTTCAGGACACGCTGGGTGGTCGGCCTTATCTGTTCAACGGCGGACTGCCGCCCGGTGGCTCCGATGGCTCCGGCACACCGGGCATCGACTATCAGGTTCCGGCAGAAGCCCTGACCGACAGCGAGTTTGCTGCCATCTACAAGGAAGCCCAAAAGTATGTGGGTACGCCTTATGTGTGGGGCGGCTCTACCCCGGAAACCGGGTTTGACTGTTCCGGCTACGTCTGCTGGGTCTACAACCAGAACGGCTACGATGTAGGGCGCACCACCGCCAACGGCTTGTGGAACAAGAGCCAGCACATCAGCGAGTCCGAAGCAAAGCCCGGAGATCTGGTCTTTTTCAAAGGCACCTACGACACCCTCGGCATGAGCCACACCGGGATTTATCTCGGAAACGGCATGATGGTCAGTGCAGGAGACCCCATCAAGTACGCAAACATTCACTCGTCCTACTGGGAGAAGCATCTCGCCGGGTTCGGACGGCTTTCAAAATGAAATGGAGGGTTTACTATGAGCGAAAAATCGGATAAGCTGCGGGCGATGCTGGAAAAAGAGAAGGAACGCCGCATCAAGCTGAACAACCGCATTGAGATTCTGGAGCGGCGCATTCAGGAGGAAGATTCCGCCGAGGTCAACGAGATGGTGCGGACTGCCAAGGTCACGCCGGAACAGCTTGCCGCCCTGCTGCGGCAGTCGGCTACCGCTACCCCGAACCCGGCTGCGCTGTCTGCCGTGGGTGCAACTTTTGAGAAGGAGGTCGATGCTGATGAAGATTAAGAAACTGGGCGCACTGCTGGTATCGGCGGCACTGTGCGCTGGCATGGCGGCTCCCGCCTTTGCCTTTGAGGGCGAAGCTGCCCCGGTGGAGCAGCCGGTTCTGCCGGAAGTCGTGGAGGAAGATGTTGTCACCGTCACGGACGAAGCCTCTGGTGCCCTGACCCCGGAGGGCAACCTGACGCTGGTGGATGATTACCACACCAACTATTCCGATGGCAGCGGACAGCAGTTCATTACGCTGGTGTCGAAGTCAGGAGCCACCTTCTATCTGGTCATTGACCGCAACGCCAAAGGGCAGCAGACAGTCCACTTTATGAATCTGGTGGACGAAGCGGACTTGCTGGCCTTGATGGAGGAAGAAGATGCGGACGCTTATACCGCCGAAAAAGAAGCAGCGGCGCAGGCGGAACAGGACAGGCTGAAAGCCGAGGAAGAAGCGAAGAAAGCCGAGGAAGAAGCGAAGAAAGCCGCCGAAGACGCGGCGGCATCCGACGAGGAACAGCCCAAGAAAAACAAGGTCACAAAGATCGCATCCGGCTTTCTGGGGGTTGTTGCGCTGATCGCACTGGCGGCAGGCGGCGGCTTCTATGCTTTCGCAAAGCAGAAGCAGAAAAAGCAGGCCGAAAAAGAAGCCCTCGACCCCGATGCAGGTTATACCGAGGACAAGGGCGATTTTGAAATTCCTACCGAAGATGAGACGGAAGAAAGCGGCGAGGAAGATACCGAACCCATCTGATTTTAAGGCGGCGTTTTGCCGCCTACATATTGCAATCCAAAACAGATTGGAGGGATTTTTATCGCAAAATTGATTGTGGCAGAAAAACCGTCCGTTGCCATGTCCTACGCCAAAGTTCTCGGTGCAACCAGCCGTCAGGATGGCTACCTTGAAGGAAACGGCTATCTGGTAAGCTGGTGCGTGGGGCACTTGGTAGAACTGGCTCCACCCAACATCTACGATGCCAAGTACGTCAAGTGGAGCATCGCTGATCTGCCCATCCTACCGCAAAAGTGGCAGTATCTGGTGTCTGCCGGCACCAAAAAACAGTTCGGCATCCTGCAAAAGCTCATGCACCGCCCGGATGTGGACAGTATCGTGAACAGTTGCGATTCCGGACGGGAAGGAGAACTGATCTTTCGACTGGTGTACCAGCAAGCAGGTTGCAAAAAGTCCTTTTTCCGTCTGTGGCTGTCCAGCATGGAGGAAAACGCCATCCGGGAGGGCTTTGCCCATCTCAAACCGTCAACTGAATACGATGCGCTGTACAATGCAGCACTCTGCCGGGAACGTGCCGACTGGATGGTCGGCATCAATGCGTCCCGGCTTTTTTCGTGCCTGTACGGTCAACCGCTGGCGGTGGGGCGTGTTATGACCCCGGTGCTTGCCATGACGGTGGTGCGGGAAGCTGACATTGCTGCCTTTACGCCGGAGAAATTCTACACGGTGAATTTGGAACTGACCAGTGGCTGCACGGCATCCAGCCGCCGCATTCCTGAAAAAACCGTTGCAGAAAACCTGTTGGAAGCCTGTCGAAGGGAGATGGTGGCAACGATCCAGCGTATCACCCGCAAGGAAAAATCAGAAAATCCGCCGCCGCTGTACGATCTGACCACCCTTCAGCGAGACGCAAACCGCCTGCTGGGGTACAGCGCACAGCAGACGCTGGACTATGTGCAAAGCCTTTATGAGAAGAAACTTACCACTTATCCCAGAACTGATAGCTGCTATATCACCGATGATGACGAGGAAATGCTGGAGGAACTGACTGAGGAACTGGAAAGGTTTCTCGATATTACTCCGGCAGATGTAGACGAGCCTGTGCCCCGGACACGGCGCACTGTCAACCGGGAAAAAGTCACCGACCACCACGCCATCCTGCCCACCCGCAGTATGCTGCAAGCCGATTTGGAGGCACTGCCCAAGGGCGAGCAGAACGTCCTGAAGCTCATCATTGCCCGGACGCTGATGGCGGTGAGCAAGCCCTTCCGGTATCTGGAAACCCTGCTGACCACCGAATGCGCCGGGGAGGAATTTACCGCCAAGGGCAAGGAGGTTCTGGAAGAAGGCTGGAAAACGGTAGAACGCAAGGTGCTGGCAGATATCCTGAACCGGAAGCAGGAACTCACTGCCCTGCCCAATGCAGCGAAAAACGAGTGCGGCATCCTCAATGCCGAACTGAAAGAGGGTCAAACGTCCCCGCCGAAGCATTTCACCGAGGACACCCTGCTGCACGCTATGGAAACCGCCAGTGCAGACAGTATGCCGGAGGGCGTGGAACGTCAGGGCATCGGCACCCCGGCAACCAGAGCCGCCACCATTGAAAAGCTGGTTCAGAAGGGTTTTCTGGAGCGAAAAGGCAACAAGAAAACCAAGGTGCTGCTGCCCACCGACAAGGGCAAAGCCCTTATTACCGTTATGCCCGAAGAAATCCAATCCCCGGAAATGACCGCCGATTGGGAAACAAAGCTGCTGCAAATCGAGCGTGGCGAAATGGAGCCGGAAACTTTTATGACTGAAATCAAAGAGATGATCTCCTCGCTGGTAACGACCACCGAGGCTGCGAAGGGAGCGAATGCACTTATGAAAAACAAGATTTTTGGTGTCTGTCCGAACTGCGGTAAGCCTGTCGTGGAGCGTGAAAAGGGCTGGTTCTGCGAGAACCGGGAGTGCCGTTTCGTGCTGTGGAAGGACAATGCGTTCTTCAAGCGTCTGGGCAAGCGGTTGGATTCCCATGTGGCAGACAGGCTGCTGCGGGATGGTCGGATCCGGCTGAAGGACTGCAAGAGCGCCAAGGGCAAGACCTACAACGCCACCGTTCTGCTGTCCTGTGAAGCGGATGGCCGCAGCAAGTTTTCTCTGGAATTTGAGGGAGGTTTCTGATGAAGGATGACGCCGTGATAAAGGACAACGAGGCGGTCTACCTCCTCAACGAGCAGACGTATCTGCATCTGCGGGAAAATCTCGCAGGGGTCGGGTACGAGGTCTTTGAAAAGAACAGCCCTCTCCCGGTGGAGGAAGGGCAGATTCCACGGGAAGCTCTGGGCAACACCCAGCGGCGCATCGAGACCGCCCGTGCGTACTATCTGGCAGAGCATCAGGACGAGCCTGTGGGGAGGATTCAGAATGTCGCTGTCACCACCTTGGAAAAGTTCCGCTCCGGGGTTCGCAGGCGTAGGAATCTGGCCTCGCGCTCTCTGCCGGACAATGATGTGCGGTTTATCGACCCAATGTACAACGAGTTGTTCCGTATACCTGACGGCGGCGTTGTGCAGATAACCTACCCAGATGGACATCAGCGCTCCGAGAAGGTCGAATACCTCGATGACTATCACATGAAAATCGGGTCCACCGTGCAGCACATCTGTGAATTTGCAGAGCGCATGGCGCGCAGCCGTGGCATTGTGGAGCCGGAGCCGCTGACGCAGCAGGAGCAGCGGGCGTGGAATCTGGAATATGACTATTACCTCACCGTGCAGGCAGATAATGGCTCATGGGATTATGCTCTCTATCAGGGTGATTGCTGCCTGTTGGAGCGCGGGAAAATTGACGCGCCCGAACTGATGATTGAGGAGGTACGGGACGAGATCCTGTACAGCCACAACCTACGGAACAAAGACTGCATCCCGCTCACTCAAGAGGAATTTGTGCAGAAACTCGCAGACCGAAACGAGATCCAGTCATACCGGATGAAGCAATTCCAGCAGAGCGGGCACGACTGCTATCTGGTCATGCAGCTGCAACAGGATGCGGACCCCGCGCTGCGCTTTGCTGCTATGCGTTATCTGGAAAAGAAAAACATCGCTCCGTCCATTGAGAATTACGAGATCCTTTACCGGGGCAATCTCCCGGAGGGAAAGCGCAGCGTTCCGCAGGCAGAGCTGTTGGAGCAACTGTACCAGAAATTCAACTTCGCTCGCCCGACGGATTACCATGGGCACAGCCTGTCGGTCAGCGATGTGATCATGCTGAATCAGGATGGGAAAATCTCGGCGCATTATGTGGACAGCATCGGCTTCAAGGAACTGCCGGGGTTTCTGGATAAAAAGCCGGAACGTCCTTCGGTGCTGATGAATCTCAGGGAAAAGTGCGATGCCCCGGAGTGCAATCCAACTGGATGCCGGAAAGTGAGGGCTGACCATGAACTTTAACCATGAAGAACTCATGCTGATGATGCTTTACAACACCGGCACCCGGCTGGGGCTTATCCACGAACTGCGACTCATGCAGTGCTACCTGATGCCCGATGAAACCGCCCTGCGGGAGTTGTCGGAGAGTGTTATCGAAAAGCTGAAACTGCTGACCGATGCGGAGTTTGCCGAACTGGAATTTCCCCCGGACTGACTTTTGCCGCCTACGGGCGGCGTACATATCCTCTTTTGTATCAGTCTACAATGTGATATACTTACTTTGATAGGATTGCTGGGAAAGCATGTATGTCTTTATGACTTATATGTTTCAAATCCATTTGTTGCAGCCGGAATTTGTAAAAGGTGTCAAAAGAAAGTGGGGTTGTAAAAATTGAAAAAGCACATTCACAATCCGTACAAGGTTAACTGGAAAATGTATGGTTTAATTGGTGGAATATCCATATTTGCTATGGTTGCTGCGGTTGTCCAAAACAACGTTACTCACGATTTGATTTCAGACATCATCAAAAACTTAGCATTTGGATGTGTTGCATCCACTCTTGTTGCTTTGTTGATTGAAATTGGCAATATAAAAGAAAAGAACGAGAAATCGGATAGTATTTATGATTCCGTATATTGTGATTTGAAGTGTCAAATACTATGGTATGTAGAAACATGGGCATCCCTATGTGCTGTTGCTTACAAGGATAACGATTATTATAATGAAAGACACACTTGGACTGAATGGTATACACTAACAAAAAACAACTTTGCAAAATGTGATGAGCCTCGTCAAAAGCGATTGATGCACTTCTTTACTAGTCAACTAATGATTGGTGTTGAGGGAATTGAAAAAGCTCTCAGACAAATAGACAGGCAACGTTATATCTTAAGCATCAACGAAATATATGATGACGAGCTGGAAAAAATTCTCAAGGATTATCGGTTTGAGTTTGATGCTGCAAAAATGACTTTAACAACCGATCCTACTAAAAATGATTTTTGGGGCGCATTTGATGCAATCACTCAGGATTTGTCTCGTTACATATATAATTGGGTAGATATAAGATATTATAATTATTATAAATTCAAGCCCTACGATTTTCCAATGGATAAAACAGAATTACTCCGGGCAATTCGGGAAAGTGAAAAGGCAATAGATAATATCGTGCAATAATTCCTGAATATAAACTTATTGCTTCGTCAGTCTTTACATGAGCGGGCAACCACAAAACGGTTGCCCGCTATTTTTATGCTCAAAAATGGAAGGAGGAACGCTATGCCAAGCAAAACCGAAGAATATCTTGCCCTTGCCCAGCGCACGGCCAACGGTTTGACCCGGTACTGGGAAAACTGGACGGACTACCTGACCACTGCATCCCGGCTGTACAAGTACAGCTATGCAGACCAGCTTATGATCTACGCCCAGCGGCCTGATGCTACAGCCTGTGCCAGCTTCGACCTCTGGAATAATCGCATGAACCGCTACGTCCGGCGCGGCTCCAAGGGCATCGCACTGTTAGACCAGTCCAGCAGTGTGCCGCGTCTGCACTATGTCTTTGATGTGAGCGACACCGGGGTGCGCCGCAATTCCCGTGACCCGGATGTATGGCAGCTCGGTCCCGATCTGGTGCAGCCTGTGTCGGAAATGATTGCCAGAGAGTACGGTGTTCAGCATGAACGGCTTACCCAGCAGATTTCTGACCTGACGGGCAAGCTGGTGGATTCCTATTGGGACAACAACAGCGGCGACATTCTCGACATCGTTGACGGTTCTCTCCTGATGGATTATGATGAAGCCGGACAGGAGTTCCAGTTCAAAAGTGCCGCCGCAATCAGTATCACCTATGCTGTCCTTGAACGCTGCGGCTTTGAGCCGGAAGGTCATTTTGACCGGGACGATTTTCAGGCTATCTTCACCTTTTCCACGCCTGCCGCCGTGTATGCGCTGGGCACCGCAGTCAGCGAATGTAGCCGGGACGTGCTGCGCAACATTGAACGAACCGTAAAGACGACTATCCGCCGCCGTAATGCAGAAAGGAGCCAATATGAATATGAACAGCAGGAACGTGACCTACTCGACCATCGGGGACTACCAGCTCCCGAATCTGACCCTGCCCCAGCAGGAGAAAGCACTGGGCAAGTACGGACGACTGCGCCGGACTTACCTGATGAAGCATCGCCCGGTGCTGTACAATTCGATGCTCCTGTCGGGGACTCTGCATCCGCACCTGCTGGAAGTGGAGCAGACCGCCGAGAGCCGAATGCAGCAGACCATGCAGGAACTGCTGAAGCAGAACCCGGCTCCGAACAAGGAGCAGCATCAGATGGAGTGGGTGCAGCACATGAACAGCCTGAAAGCGCAGGCCGAGGAACTGGCGCTGAACGAACTGATTTACAGCTAAGTTTCTTCGATGTGGCTATTCCCACCGAAGCCGAACAAATTGAATCCATCGACCAAGCGGAGAGCGAAAAATCGCCCTCCGCTTTTGTTTTGTCACAGGCCGACATTGAAAATGCGCTGCGGAGAGGTTCTAACTTTGAAAACAGCAAACTTCGGATCTGGAAAATTTATCAGCTCCAGCCTGACCGAAAACTCCGAGCAAAGGCTCTCGCCAAAGAATATGCCCCATACGGACCCGGTGGCTCCTCGCACACCTATCTGGGCGGAAGCAGCGGCTGGCTCGATCATGACAGCAAGGGACTGACATTTGAACACTATCCCGACCATCAGAAAATGCTCCTCCGCTGGGATCGGGTCGAAAAATATATCGACCTGATGATTCAGTCTGACCGCTACCTGTCGGACAAAGAAAGAAGAGCCATCGACTTTCCCCTTGAACTGAACGCCGCCAGTGCAGCCGAATACACTGCATTAAAGGCGCAGCACCCGGATACTCTGGTTGGATTTGAAGCTGGCGGCAATTTTATGTTCTATGGAGAAGATGCTGCCAAGGTCGCAAAAGTTCTCAACAGTGCTTTGTTTACGAGAGAAACAGCACTGGGCGAAGTTCAGGTCACAGGCTTTCCACCTAGCTTATGGGCGAGAAAGTCAAAAGAATTGTGGTCTGCGGGCAACAATGTCTATCTTGCCGGATTGAACGAAAATGACACTCACCATCAGACCAAATACCTGCGCAAAGAGGACTATCTGCCCATCGGCTCCGTTATCAAGATGGATGGCCGAGAATTTCGGATTGACGGAGTGGATTTTGATAAGGGCAAGGTTTCCTTGCAGGATATGGCACTGGCCGACCTGCGGATGCCGATTTTCCGGGAAGAACCGCTGTCTGTTGTCCGGGAATTGTACGAACAGCAGGATGAAGCCCTTGATGCTGCTCCCAAAAAGGCCGCTGATTACAAGGTCGGTGACGATGTTGTAGTAGAACTTCCCACCCGAACCATTGAAGGAACAGTTGGCTATGTGGGCGAAACCGATGTGCGCATCGACACCAGCGCGCAGGGCTATTCGTGGAGTAACGAGGTGCTGAACAAACAGCAGTTCGAGGACGGTCTGCGACAGGACGAGCCGGAACTGTCCGATGATGAACTGGACAAGCTGCCCATCTCTGTGGAAGTCAACGGCGAATGGCAGACTTTCCCGGATGCCGCTGTCACAGACAAAGCCCTGAACGCTGAACCTGTGCTGGAAGCTGCCGGAAACTTCCGCATCACGGACGAACATCTGGGCGAGGGCGGCGCAAAGCAAAAGTACGCCCGGAATATTGCAGCCATCCGCACTCTGTTCCAGTTGGAGCAAGAGCAGCGTGGAGCCACCACCGAGGAGCAGCAGGTACTTTCGCAGTATGTTGGCTGGGGCGGTCTGCCGGATGCGTTTGACCCGGACAAGAGCAACTGGACAAAGGAATACACGGAACTGAAAGGTCTGCTCTCCGAGGATGAATATGCCGCTGCCCGTAGCTCTGTTCTAAACGCCCACTACACCAACCCTACCGTGATCCGTGGCATCTACGATGCTGTGGAGCGCATGGGTTTCCGCAGCGGCAACATTCTGGAACCGTCCATGGGCGTAGGCAACTTCTTCGGGATGCTGCCAGACACCATGCAGGACAGCCGCTTGTATGGTGTGGAACTGGACAGCATCACAGGCCGCATTGCGAAAAAACTCTACCCGGAAGCTGACATCAAGGTAGCTGGCTTTGAAACCACTGACCGCCGTGATTTCTATGATCTTGCCGTGGGTAATGTGCCTTTCGGTCAGTATAAGGTCAACGATAAGGCGTACAACAAGCTGGGATTTTCTATCCACAACTATTTCTTTGCAAAAGCCATCGACCAAGTGCGTCCGGGCGGCATCGTGGCGTTCGTTACCAGCCGCTACACCATGGACAGCAAGGACAGCACTGCCCGCAAGCACATTGCAGAGCGAGCCGATCTGCTGGGTGCCATCCGTCTGCCCAACAACGCTTTCCGCGCCAATGCTGGCACGGATGTTGTTTCGGACATTATTTTTCTGCAAAAGCGTGACCGTCCTATCGACCATGAGCCAAACTGGGTGCAGCTTGGCAAGACCGAGGACGGCTTTGCCATCAACCAGTATTTCGCAGACCGCCCGGAGATGGTGCTGGGCGAACTGACCACCGAAAGCACCCAGTATGGACGAGAGGAATTGACCGTTTCTCCCATCGAGGGTGCAAACCTTGCAGACCAGCTTGCCGAGGCGGTGCAGCATATCGAGGGGCAGTACACCGCCGCCGAGGTGGACACTCCCGACATTGCCGAGGAAGAAACCGTCCGGCGCACTCTGCCTGCCGACCCGGAGGTCAAGAACTTCTCCTACACGGTGGTGGACGGCGAGGTGTTCTACCGAGAAAACTCCGTGATGACGCAGGTGGAGCTGTCCGATACCGCCAAGGGGCGTGTCACCGGCATGGTAGAGCTACGACAGATCGTCAACGAGCTGATCGACCAGCAGTTGAACGACTTCCCGGACGAGGACATCAAGGCAACACAGGAGCGTTTGAACGCCGCCTATGATGCCTTTGCCGCCAAATACGGCTTGCTGAACGACCGCAAAAACGGGCGGCTATTTGAGCAGGATTCCTCCTACTATCTGCTCTGTTCGCTGGAAAATCTGGACGAGCAGGGACAGCTTAAATCCAAAGCGGCGATGTTCACCAAGCGCACCATTCGCCCGGAGCGCACCGTCACCAGCGTGGACACCCCCAGCGAAGCGTTGGCGGTATCTATTGGTGAGCATGGCAAAGTGGATTTGCCCTATATGGCAGAACTGCTGGGCACTCCCGGTGAGTACGGGCGCATTACCACCGAACTTTCCGGTGTGATCTTCAAAGACCCTGCCGCCGACCCTACCGACCCCGAAGCAGGCTGGCAGATGGCAGACGAGTACCTGTCCGGCGATGTCCGGGCAAAGCTGCGGATGGCACAGTTCGCCGCTGAGACCAACCCGGAATTTGCGGTCAATGTGGATGCACTGACCAAGGCACAGCCCAGAGAATTGGAAGCATCTGAAATTGATGTGCGGTTAGGTGCCACATGGCTTGCACCTGAGATTATTCAAAAGTTTATGACCGAGACCTTCCAGATTCCCTACTATCTGCGCCATGCAGTCAAGGTGAGATATTCTCCCTATACTGCAGAATGGCGTGTGGAGGGCAAGACTGCCACCGGCAGAGGGGATATTATCTCCTCCGAAACCTACGGCACCAGCCGTGCCAACGCCTATAAGATTCTGGAAGAAACGCTCAACTTGAAGGACGTCCGCATCTACGACACCATTGAGGATGCCGAGGGCAAGCCCAAGCGTGTGCTGAACAAGCGGGAGACCATGCTGGCGCAACAGAAACAGCAGGTCATCAAGGATGCTTTTGCCAACTGGGTCTGGCAAGACCCCCAGCGGCGCATTGCGCTGGTAAAACAGTACAATGAGTTGTTCAACAGCACCAGACCCCGTGAATACGATGGCTCCCACATCCATTTTGTCGGTATGAACCCGGAGATCACTCTCCGAGAGCACCAGCGCAACGCCATCGCTCATGTGCTTTATGGCGGTAATACGCTGCTTGCGCACGAAGTTGGTGCCGGCAAGACCTACGAAATGGCAGCATCCGCTATGGAAGCAAAACGCCTTGGTTTGTGCCAGAAATCCCTCTTTGTGGTGCCCAACCATTTGACGGAGCAGTGGGCAAGCGAGTTCCTGAACCTCTACCCTAATGCCAAGCTGCTTGTGGCACGGCGCAAGGACTTTGAGACTGCCAACCGCAAAAAATTCTGCGCTCGTATCGCCACCGGCGACTATGATGCCGTTATCATCGGGCACAGCCAATTTGAGCGCATTCCGCTGTCCTTTGAACGGCAGGAGCGCATTATTCAGGAGCAAATTGATGAGACCCTTGCCGCCATCAACGAACTGAAAGCCCACGCAGGAGAGAATTTCAGTATCAAACAGATGGAAAAGACTCGGAAAACGCTGGAAACCAAGCTGGAAAAACTGCGCTCCGATGAGCGCAAGGACGATGTGATCACCTTTGAACAGCTCGGCGTTGACAGGCTTTTTGTAGACGAGTCGCATTTTTACAAGAACCTCTTTTTGACCACAAAAATGCGGAATGTCGCTGGATTATCTACCAGCGAAGCGCAAAAATCCAGCGATATGTTCGGGAAATGTAGATACTTGGACGAGATCACCGGAGGCAGGGGCGTGGTGTTCGCCACGGGTACGCCCGTGAGTAACTCCATGACAGAGTTGTACACGGTCATGCGGTATTTGCAGTACAGCACCTTGCAGCAGAAAAAGCTGACCCACTTCGACTGCTGGGCATCCACCTTTGGCGAGACCACCACTGCAATCGAGCTGGCGCCGGAGGGCTATACTTTAATAGGACGATAAACTTGATTGTCCTAAATTGAAAGATTCCATAAGAAAGGAGGTAGAACAAATGCCTAAAGAACCAAAAATCACCGCACTCTATGAGCGTTTGTCAAGAGATGATGATCTTGCTGGTGAATCGAATTCCATCACCAACCAAAAGAAATATCTGGAAGATTACGCCCAAAAGAACGGCTTTAAGAACATCCGCCATTTTACAGATGATGGCTTTTCAGGTGTGAATTTCAATCGTCCCGGCTTTCAATCTCTAATAAAAGAGGTAGAAGCAGGAAATGTCGAAACGCTTATTGTGAAGGATATGAGCCGCTTAGGACGAAATTATCTGCAAGTCGGTTTTTATACGGAAGTTCTGTTCCCACAGAAAAACGTCCGATTCCTTGCAATCAACAACAGCATCGACAGCAACAATGCTTCAGACAATGATTTTGCTCCGTTTTTGAATATTATGAACGAATGGTATGCCAAAGACACGAGTAATAAAATCAAGGCTGTGTTCGATGCCCGGATGAAAGATGGAAAACGTTGCAGCGGCTCTATTCCGTATGGATACAACCGTTTGCCGAACGACAAGCAGACACTTGTTGTTGATCCGGTGGCATCCGAAGTCGTAAAGCGCATTTTTCTTCTTGCGAACGAAGGAAAAAGCCCACGGACAATTGCAGAACTGTTGACAGAGGAAAAAGTTCTGATTCCTGCTGCATACGCAAAGAAATATCACCCGGAGCAGTACAATGGGACAAAGTTCTCCAATCCGTACCTGTGGGGCACCTCCTCCGTAAGAACAATTTTAGGTCGGCAGGAATATCTGGGACACACTGTTTTACGAAAATCTGTAAGCACAAATTTCAAACTTCACAAGAGAAAAGAAACAGATGAAGATGAACAGTACGTTTTCCAGAACACGCATGAACCGATTATATCGCAAGAACTTTGGGATAGTGTTCAGAAACGCAGATGCCGAGTGAATCGTGCTTCTGCTTGGGGAACGCACACCAACCGTTTAAGCGGGTATCTGTATTGTGCCGACTGCGGCAGAAGATTGACCTTGCAAACACACTACAGTAAAAAGGATGGGTCTACTCAATATTCTTATCGTTGTGGTGGATATGCAAGTCGGGTGAATGACTGTACTGCCCATTCAATCAGTGCCGATAATGTTGAAGCCCTGATATTGGCATCGGTCAAACGCTTTTCGAGATTTGTTCTAAAAGATGAAGAAACCTTCGCTTTGGAACTGCAATCACTTTGGAAAGAGAAACGTGAAGAAAAGCCGAAGCAGAACCAATCGGAATTGAAACGTTGTCAAAAACGCTATGATGAGCTTTCTGCCCTTATTCGTAGTCTGTACGAAAATCTTATGTCTGGACTGTTGCCCGAACGACAGTACAAGCAGCTGATGGCACAGTATGATAGCGAGCAAGCAGAATTGGAATCGCAGATGGAAACGATGAAATCCGAAATTGCCGAAGATAAATCAAGTTCTGCTGATATTCGGCATTTCATTTCGCTGATTCGCAAGTGCAAAAATCCAACAGAAATCTCCGATTCAATGTTTAACGAACTTGTCGATAAAATCGTTGTTTATGAAGCCGAGGGTGCAGGCAATGCCCGCACACAAAAGGTTGACATTTATTTCAACTATGTCGGCCAAGTCGATATTGCTTATACCGAGGAAGAACTTGCCGAACTGAAAGCGCAGAAGGAGCAGGAAGAACGGCAGCGCATGGAAAAGCAGCGCAAACGTGAAAAAGCCTATCGAGAAAAGCGAAAAGCAAAGAAAATCGCTAAAAACGGTGGCGAAATCATTAAAACCAAAACGTGTCCGCACTGCGGGAAGGTGTTTACGCCTACGAGCAACCGACAGCTTTTCTGCTCAAGGGAATGCTGGAATCAGGCAAGACTGGAGCAAAAGAAAGCGGATAGAGAAGCCGAGAGAGGAACTCACTACTACCGGCAGCGCACCTGTGCCGTGTGCGGTCACTCCTACTGGCCTACACACAGCCAGCAGGAATTTTGTTCCGATGAGTGCAGAAAAATCAACCACAACAAGAAAACCTTGGAATTCTATCACAAGAAAAAAGGAAATCTAAAACCAGACCCAGAAACAACCCCAACGCCGAAACCAAAGGAGGATAATGCAGCATGACTACCTTAAAGAACACGCTCCACGACAGCAACAACGGTCTGGATTACACCCTTGTCAACGACCACTATCTGCCGAACCTGACCGTAGCAGCCCCAGCAGAGCACCCCACCGGGCGGTGGGGCCGCTTACATAAGATGTATCTGAAGGAGCAGCATCCTGTCCAGTATAACCAACTGCTCCTGTCCGGTGAACTGGGCGTCTACCTTGCCAAGCTGGACAAGCAAGCCGAGGAACAGCTTGCATTGACCATCCGGCAGATGCAGGAAGCCGAGGGCGTGACCGAAGCCCTGAAAGCCGCCAATCAACTGGAATGGGTGCGCCGGATAAACAGTGTCCGCAACCGTGCCGAGGAAATCATCAAGACTGAGCTGATTTTTGTATAAGGAGGTGCCCGCGATGGCTGTGCTGAAATGGATATTGAAACTTGCCCTTCTCCCGCTGCTTCTGCTGCTGATTCTGGCACAGTGGGTGGGCATCTTCCTCACGACCTTCTCCACGATCCTGACGAATCTGCTGGCGGGACTGTTCTTCTTCGTGGCTCTAGCAAGCTGGATTATGAGGCTGGCAGACGGCGGCGAAGTCCTGAAAATGCTGGTTACCGCATTTGTGGTTTTCGCCCTACCTTACATAGCGATAGCTGCTATCGCCAAAATCTCCTTTTTCGCTGATGAACTTCGGGATTTTCTCCAATCCTGAGTTCAAGACCGCCCTGCACAACGCACGGCGGTCTTTTTTGTTACATCGGGTCTGCACAGGGCAGGCCCTTTTTTAATACGGAGGAACAAGCCTATGAAACTGACGTTTGAAGAAAAGAAGCTGCTCTACACCTATGGCTGCGCCGATCTGGAGCTGACCCGCAAGCGGCTGTACGAGATTGCCGGGCTGACGGTTGACCCCAATCAGAACAAGCTGGTGTATGACTTCTGCCGGAAGCTGGAGGACGAAACGCTGGCAGACTGGTACGACCAGATGTTCTATTTTGTTCGTGCCGAGATGGAGTGCTACGCCAATATGCTGCTCCTGATGCAGGACATCGAGGAGGACAAAGAATGGAGGAAGGAAGATTTTGTCGAGCCCGATGACAATGTTTAAGCTGGAAACTATGATCTACGCCAGCGAGGACGGGACAAGCAGCGTGTTTACGCTGAATCCCGCCTTGCAGAAACAGCTTGATGCCCTTGCTGCGGAGCACCCGGAGGTGTGCCAGCGGAAGGCAAGGGGCGAAGCTGGCGGGGTGACGTATCAGGTCAGGGGTGCAGAAATTGCGATCCATGGTCTTCATTAAGGTTTAAGTGCTGAAAAGATAGAAGACGAAGTTCAGCAGTTGATTGTAAGCAAGCACCTGCTGAATTTTATTTTGTGTTTTTTCGCTGTTGTTCTTGAGATGGTCAATACGGTATGATATACTAATGATTGAAATTCAGCGATTGCGGAATTTGATTCCAAGATTGTGGAAAATTAGCATTGGGAGAAAATCAATGTCAGTAAGTTATAAAAAGCTTTGGAAGCTGTTGATTGACCGGGATATGAAGAAGAAGGACCTATGTGTAGCGGCCGGGATCAGCCATACTTCCATGGCCAAACTTGGAAAAAATGAGAATGTTACAACAGATGTGCTCGTAAAGATTTGCACAGCACTTCAGTGTGACATTAGTGATATTATGGAACTCACCGTAAAATCTGATAATTGAAAGGAGGGAGGCATAACTATGGATAATACTGCAAAAAAGCTCAATTCTGTTCAGGCAAAGCCTATTTTGAAATGGGCTGGTGGAAAAACGCAAATGCTAAATGACCTGCTGCCTAAAGTGCCCTCCTGCTATGGAAGATATATTGAGCCGTTTTTTGGTGGCGGCGCACTTTTCTTTGCGTTACAGCCTGAAAATGCGATCATTGCAGACAGCAACCCGGAACTGATTAATATGTATCGTCAGGTTGCAAACAATGTTGACGACGTGATCTCTTATCTAAAAAAATATGAGAACACGAGCGAGATGTTTTATCAAGTCCGATCTCTGGACTGGAACAATCTTGCTCCAGCAGCGGCGGCTGCGAGAACAATCTACCTGAACCGAACCTGCTTCAATGGCTTGTACCGAGTGAACCGAAAAGGTCAGTTTAATGTTCCCTATGGAAAGTATGTGAACCCTAAAATATGCGATGAAGAAAATTTGCACGCAGCATCTAAAGCCTTACAGAATGCTGAGATTGTCTGCGGGGATTATCTATTAGTGCTAGAGCATTATGCACAACCAGGTGATTTCGTTTTTTTGGATCCTCCGTATCTTCCGATCTCTGAATACTCGGATTTCAAACGGTATACTAAGGAACAATTCTACGAAGAAGACCATGTTGAGCTTGCAAAAATGGTGATGCGTTTGCATGAGATGGGCTGCACCATTATTTTAACAAATTCTAATCATCCGCTGGTTCATGAATTGTATTCACACTTCAAAATTGATGTCATTCAGACGAAACGCCATATCTCTTGCAACGGTAACACGAGAAAGGGCGAAGATGTTGTCGTAACGGCTCTGCCCAAGCGACAGAGCCTTATAAGGCTGGCTCCTGAACCTCTGCCACAGCAAGTATCCTTTTATCCACCGACACGTTTTATGGGGTCGAAGAGTAAGCTGCTCTCTCAAATTTGGGCGATTGCATCTCAGTTTGAATTTGAAACAGCAGTTGATCTTTTTTCTGGATCTGGCATTGTTGGATATATGTTTAAGTCTCAGGGCAAATCTGTGATCAGCAATGATTATATGGCGATGTCCGCAACTTTTACCAAGGCAATGATTGAAAACAGTCACGTTCTCTTGTCGGAAAAAGAAGCCAAAGAACTTCTGCTCAAGAAAAAAGAACCCGATCATTTCGTTGAAACCACATTTAAAGATTTGTATTACACCGATGAAGAAAACAAACTGATCGATATCCTTCGTACTAACATTGCAGGAATTAAAGATCCCTACAAACACGCCATAGCTATGACTGCCCTGATTCGTGCGTGTACTAAAAAGCGTCCCCGTGGAATTTTTACCTATACCGGGAATCGCTATAATGACGGAAGAAAGGATTTGCAAAAAAGTCTTGAGCAGCAATTTATGGAAGCTGTTGATGCTGTAAATAAAGCTGTTTTTGATAATGGGAGAGAGTGCAGTTCTAAGCACGGTGATGCAATGAATCTCCGCACGGAAAAAGCTGATCTAGTCTATATGGATCCCCCCTACTATTCGCCCTTATCCGACAACGAATATGTCAGAAGGTATCATTTTGTCGAGGGTCTTGCTCGTGATTGGAAGGGCGTTGAAATTCAAAAACACACCCAGACCAAAAAATTCAAATCCTACCCGACCCCTTTTTCCACCAGAAAAGGGGCGGCAGATGCGTTCGATAAGCTTTTTAAGAAATTTGCGAACAGTATTCTGATTGTGTCTTATTCTTCCAACAGCCTTCCGACACAAGACGAAATGTTAGAGATTATGGCTCGGTACAAAAAGCACGTTGAAGTGATTCCTGTTGACTATAAATATTCCTTTGGAAATCAAGGCGAAGCCAAAACCCATCGAAACTCTGTGCAGGAGTATTTATTTGTCGGCTATTAAGGAGGAAGTTCAAAATGGGGACTCCGATTGATATTTGGCTGGTTGGAAACACTGGTCTCAGAAATCCTAATAGAATCAAGGATGGATTCTCTGTATTTGCAGAATCCTCTTTCGTTGGAAATCTCCGAGGTCGGGAAAACGATATTGCGTTTATGAATCTTCTGAATGAGAAAGGTATCATTCAAAATGAAGGTGGAAAAGATGAATCCGGCAGTCACGCCAGAAAATGGCGGCTTATGTTCTCTAAGAACGGCTTGATCTATCCGAAGCTTGATAAAAAATATGGTGAACAAGCTGCTCTTGGAAAGATGGACGATATAACGCCATTCGGACGTGTGTTTTTGAAAGCGGACACTTATCCTGCTGTTCAAGAGTGCTTTTTGCGGGCAATGAGCGTCGAACAGTTTCCTCTGGCTGGCGAATCTTCGTATTTTTCGCCATTAAGATGGATTCTTGCCATTATGCTGGAACTTGAAAAAAGAACTGGCTCATCTGAGTTGAGCCGCATTGAATTTGCATTGTGGGGACACACTACAAATCCCAAATATTCTTTGTCTGAGGTTGTGGACAATATCTTGGATTTAAGAATGCGACGAGCAAAAGCACCCGCAAAGAAAACCTTTGATCGGCAGGAAATCGCTGTTCGGGCTAAAGACTATGATAAGAAGTCGGATAATTTCTTGGACTATTCTGATATGAATATGCGGTATCTTCGCATTTCAGGTGTTTTACAACGAAAAGGTCGTGGCCTTATTATTTCACCTACAAAGCATGTGCTAGCAGAAGCTCTTGCAAAAAGTACAGCGAATGATAAACCTCTTATCGAAGAATACAGAATACTCTGTAATGGTGCTCCGTTGCCTACAGATAATGAAGATGTAGCGAAATCTGTTTTGAACGACCTGATGCGCCAGATGAAAGAACGGCGGATTGCATTTGATATTTCTGATCTTCCGTTGGACACTCCAACGGAGATCAATATTGCTCGTCGTCGGCTTGAAAGCGTTATTGCCCAAACTGATGAAATCCAGTATGCTCAAGCGCAGTGCAACCAGTGGAAAGAAATTTCCGACTATATGACGCTTTTAATCAAAGGCGGCGGAAAAACTGTATATGACGAGGATAACGCCATTGAGGTTCCCAAAGACGAAACCCCGGCTTACTTAGAGTGGACGCTTTGGAGAGCATCGTTAGCCATTGACCATCTGGTGAATATGCCCTATGAGGTGCGTGGTTTCAAACTCGATTCCGATTTTATGCCTGTTTCGGCGGCAGGTGGCGGCAAGGGTGATCTGTACTGTGAATTTGAGGATTTCACCATCTTGACTGAGGTTACAATGTCCACTTCTTCCAGACAGGAAGCTATGGAGGGTGAGCCTGTCCGCCGCCATGTTTCTGATGCAGTTCTTAAATATGATAAGCCCGTCTACGGAATGTTTATTGCTGTCAGGATTGATACCAATACGGCGGAAACCTTCCGACATGGTATCTGGTATGCCAAAGATGACGTGAAGCAGCGCCTTGATATCGTGCCGTTGACATTGGCACAGTTCCAGAAATATTTTGTTGCTATGTTTGAAGCGGATAAGGCAACTCCGCAAACTCTTTGTGATCTGCTGCTTGAATGTGAATCGCAGCGAGATGTTTTGGAGGCACCTTCTTGGAAAAAATATATCGATCATACCGTTTCTGAAAAATCCAAAGGACTCAAAACTGCGGTATGAGGTAATAAATTCTCGGTTTCTTTGTAACAGTCCTCGGACATTAAAGATTAAGGTGGCTACATATTATGGATGACGAAAAGGAGCTTGCTAGCAGACGTGCAGACCAAGTTATGTTTGGCTTTGAATTTCAGGTAAATGCTGCGATCATTCTAATGCTAAGAAATATCAAAAGTCTTGATACTATTCGGATTGAAGGAAATTATGAGGATATCGAACTCCAACTTACTGATGGAGAAAAAATTTTAGCACAAGCAAAGGGTGTGCAATTGGGGAGCAGTGATTTTCATAATGTACGTGCAAATCTAAAAAAGGCCTTGAAAACTTTGTCAGAGGGTGGAAACAAGGCTACAAACGTGAAACAACTTATTTTTATCACGAACTCTTTTAATCCGTTTAACGACGAGGCTTCCAAAGGTATTTTTTCTGGGCCACCGTCCTATCGAACCTATGATTCATTGCCAGATTCATCAAAGAAAATAATTGATGATTATCTTGCTAAGATTGAACATCCGTTGGACACTGAAAAACTTCTGATTCAAACTCTTCCCTTCGAAACTGATGATGAGGATGAACGTTATAAATATGTTCTAAAAGCCGTAGAAGAATTCGCAGAAGATCTCCATTTGAGCTCCTTAAGCATGGGAAAGAAACTTATGCAAGCATGGCAAAATGATTTACAAAGAAATGGAAGCAAAAAGAATGCTGCCATTCGTGTTAGCAAGAAAGAGATCATCGGGCCAATACTTGTGATTATTACAGATATTGATCAAACAAGCGAAAAATTTATCGATCACCTGGATTCAGATATTTATGATGAAGTAATCAGTCAATATAAGGGCTTAATTACTGATTGCTGTGAGAAGTATGAGTTTTTTAAGGATATTTTAAGAGAATACATTTCATACAAGAACGGTGCAGAACATAAAAGCCGTATGGAAACAGCTTTTGGTTTCGTAGACTCATATTGGGAAAAATATACATATATGTTTGATGATACTGGTATAGATGAAGAAGTGCAAGAAATCCTGATCAAAACGATTCTTTACAATGTTATAACTAAAAGAAACAAGATAGATAGTGTGAAGAGTGGGGTGAATCTATGAGATTTCAAAGCATCCGCATTAAAGAGGGATTACTTGAGCGCACGATAAATTTTTCTGATGGAGCGAATTTGATTCATAGCACTAAAAACAGCTGTGGAAAAACCACTCTATTAAGACTGCTGCTGTACTCTATCGGATATAATATTCCAAGCACAAAGAGGATGCGTTTTGATCAGTGTGAGGTTGAAACACATCTTTATTGTGATGCCCTCGGAGAAGTGTCTGTTATACGCTACAACAAGGATTTCTTGGAACTGACGCATGGCAACCAAAAGAGCACAATTGTCCTTCCAGCGCAAGAATTGGAGTTTCATAAATTGCTGTTTGGAAATTGCAATGACGATATTCTTTTGAATTTATTAGGAACTTTTTATATTGATCAAGAAAAAGGTTGGACGTTGTTAAATCGTGGAACAGTTATTGGAAGCATTCATTTCAATATTGAGGAATTAATACGTGGCCTTTCCGGTTGCAACTGCAATGAACTACTTGCAGAAGAAAACAGACTGACAAGGAACATTTCAAAGTACAAACAAATGTTCAGTATCGCTCAATATAGAGATCAAGTGGCAGCTGATATGGGAAGCCTTGCACCAGAGAGTTATAATGAATATGCCACAAGTGAAATTCAGCAAATTTTGTTCCAAATAGGTGGAATTAAGCGAGAACTCAAACGAGTAGACCGGGCACTATCCAGTAATAAAAATTTCCGAAAATTTGTATCCGAAATGAACTTGGTTGTTCAGGATGAGAGTGGAAATCAGATTCCAGTTACAGAAGATAACATTATAGGGCTCAACGATTCTGTTGAATTGCTGGTTTCAAAACGCAAAATGCTTTCATTCGATCTGGCAACTCTAGAAAATCAGCTGGAACAAAAAGAAAAGGTAAAAGCAGCGGAAAATGAACAAATGTCTTTTCTAACCTCTGAAAACCTTGCGGAAGTTTTTGACAAACGCATTGTTTCAACACCAATGAATTCTGTCGTAATAAAGGATGAATTGGATAAATCCGAAAAAAAGCTAAAAAGTGTTCGCGCTGAAATAAGAGAATTAACAAAGAGCAACAATGCTGTTGTAATGAGTTTGTATACAGATATTCTTCGTTACGCAACAGAAATGGGTGTGGGTGACGATGACACCATTTCTCCTTCTTATCTATTTACCTCAAATCTGAAAGAATTATCAGGAGCGGTTCTTCATAAAACGGTTTTTTCTTTCAGATTAGCATATATCTTGGCTGTTGAAAAAAAACTTGGTATAAAGTTGCCCATAATTTTGGATTCTCCCACGGGAAAAGAAGTTGATCAAGAAAATATAAAGATGATGATGAGCATCTTAAAGAGAGACTTCTCAGAAAATCAGCTGATTATTGCATCTATCTATGAATATGATTTTGATCAGGTTAACAGAATTGAAATTGAGGACAGGTTGATTCCGATCAAATAGAATTTAGAGGGAGTGTGATGCCATGACCCAACCGAAAACCGACCTTGCCTACCTCCGCAATGAAAAAGCCAAAGCAGAGCAGAAGCTGCGCTCTTGTCAGCACCGGGAGAAGATTCTTGAACGTCAGATGTCGGAGCTGAATCGGAGAGAGCGTGTGCATCGTCTTTGTACCCGTGCCGGAATGCTGGAAAGCTTTCTGGTCTGTCCGGGAGAACTGACCGACGATCAAGTGATGGAGCTTTTGAAGATCTCGTTCCGTCAACCGGAAGTCGTGCTGACACTTGCAAAGATGGTGCATGACGTTCACGAAAAGCAGAACGTTCCGAAACCCCTATGAAATAGGGCGCAATTATACACCGTTCCGGTGAAATTGCGGTCTTGCAGACGGCTCGATGAAATCGAAGCTGGCGTTTGTGCGCCAGCCTGATTCCATCCCAAGGAAAACTGCGTTTTCCTTGCGCTGCCTTGCAGCTATCCTTTTGCGGCTCCCGCCTTGCCCCGAAGTGCACAGCACTCCGAAGCAAGGCGGCGAGCAAAACCGAATACGATTCCAGACCGTTCACAAGAGCAATCTTGCTGGGCGGTCTTTTTGTTTGGGGGTGATGCCTATTCCATGTCCGCATTTCAAAATTACCATCGTCAAGCGCAGCCAAGGGCAGTCCGCTGTTGCTGGTGCCGCTTACCAGAGCGGCGAACGGCTGTTCAGCGAGTACGACCAGAAAACAAAATTCTACAACAAGAAGAAAGAGCTTGTCCACGCCGAGATCATGCTGCCGTCCCATGCGCCGCCCGGATATGCAGACCGGGCAACCTTCTGGAATGCCGTGGAAGCCGTGGAGAACCAGTGGAACTCCCAGCTTGCCCGGCGCATCGTGCTGGCGTTCCCGGTGGAGGTGTCGAGGGAACAGTATCTTTCCATGATAAAAGAATTTTGTCAGGAGCAGTTTGTTTCCAAAGGCATGATTGCTGACTTTGCCATCCACGACAAGGGAGATGGAAACCCACACGCCCACATTCTGCTGACGCTCCGGGCAATGGACGAACACGGCAAGTGGCTCCCGAAAGCCCGAAAGGTCTACGACCTCGACGAGAACGGCGAGCGCATCCGACTTCCTTCTGGTAACTGGAAGTGCCATAAGGAAAACACCGTGGACTGGAACGACCAGAAGTACGCCGAGGTTTGGCGGCATAGCTGGGAAACCATCACCAACCGCTATCTGGAAGCTGCTGACCGCCCAGAGCGTGTTGATCTCCGCTCATTCGAGCGTCAGGGAGTGCAGCAGATTCCGACCGTGCATCTCGGCCCCGCTGCTCACCAGATGGAAAAACGCGGGGTGGAAACCTTTCTCGGAAACCTGAACCGGGACATTCGTGCCGCCAATAGCCTGATGCAGTCCATCCGCAGCACCATCCGGGGACTGCAACTCTGGATCGCAGACCTGACCGAAAAGAAACAGATTCTTCTGGACGCACTGGAACAGGCCAAGAAGCCAACTCTGTCCGACCTGCTGGTGGACTATTTCAATCTCCGCAACGAACAGCGCAGCGATTGGTCTGGCAAGGCAAAACTGAAATGCACCGTCCGGGATTTTGAGGAAGTCAAACAGGCGGTGGACTATCTGAAAGCCCATTCCCTGAGCACCGTTGAGGATCTGGACACCGCAATCAAAGACCTGAGCCAGACCTCCGCCCCGCTTCGCAAGCAGCTAAAGCAGAACGAGAACCGTATGCGGGCAATCGCTCAGATCAAGGACGCTGCTACCGTCTATACCAAGCTAAAGCCCATCCATGACACCTTTATCAAGAAGAACTTCAAGCTGACCAAGGACGCTTATGCTGCCCAGCACAAGGAGGAGCTGGACACCTTTAATAAAGCTGTCCGCACCCTGATGAAGCTGAACGGCAGCACAGCGGTGGATTTTTCGGCATTGGATGCCGAATTTTCTGCGCTGCAATCCGGCAGCGCAGAGCTGCACAGCCAACTGGAAACCTTGCAGCCCGACCTGACCGCCTTGAGGAACATCCGCAAGTATATCGACCTTGTGCTGAATAAGCAGCAGCTTTCCGTACCGGGCGGCAAGACCCCGGAGAAGGAATCGGTGCTGAAAAGGCTGGAAGAAGCCAAGGCAGCGCAGACCACAAAGAAAACGGAAACGAAAAATCACACACAGGAGCTTTAAGGAGGAAGCAGCATGACCTACACCCAAGCCCAGATCGACAAAGCCAATGCGGTGGATCTGGAAAAATTTCTCCGGGCACAGGGCGAAACGCTGGTGCGCAGCGGAAAAGAATACCGCTGGAAAGCCCACGACAGCCTGACTGTCTGCGGAAACAAATGGTTCCGGCACAGCCAGAGCAAGGGCGGCTTGCCGGTGGATTTTGTGATGGAATTTTACGGCAAGTCCTTCCCCGAAGCGGTGCAGATGCTGACCGGAGAGCCGGGCGAAGCCCAGCCGGAGGCTGACCCCGCCCCCTCTCCGGCGTTTCGCTTGCCGCTGCGGAACGTCACTAACGCCAATATCCTGAACTATCTGACACAGGAACGGAAACTCAGTCCCTCGCTGGTGAACTTCTTCATCGCTGCCGGAGATATTTATGAGGACGCCGCCCACCACAACGTGGTCTTTGTGGGGCGGGATGCAGACGGGCATCCCCGCTATGCAAGCAGCCGTGGGATTCGGGAAAAGTTTCGGCAGGATGCAGCCGGTGCCGAAAAGGCGTTTGGCTTTGCCCACCGTGGCACCGACAAGCAGTTGCTGGTCTTTGAAGCACCCATCGACCTGCTGTCCTTCATCGAACTGTTCCCGAAAAATTGGCAGCAGCACAATTATCTGTCGCTGGGCGGGGTGTCGGGCAAAGCGCTGCGGCAGTTTCTCTCAGAACGCCCGGACGTGGAGAGGGTATTCCTCTGTCTGGATGCCGACAAAGCCGGAGAGGATGCCTGCAAGCGGCTGGCGGGGCTGCTGCCGGACACCATGAGCGTGACCCGCATCCAGCCCTGCATGAAGGACTGGAACGATGTTCTGGTGCACCGGGCAGAGATTCCGAACCGCAATTATTTCAAAAGCATCGTGCTGAAAGAGCCGTCAAAACCAGAAACGGTGAAGATCATCCGCATGAGCGATGTGGAACTGACCCCGGTGGACTGGCTCTGGAAACCGTATCTTCCCTTTGGAAAACTCAGTGTGCTGCAAGGCAATCCGGGCGAGGGCAAGACCTACTTTGCCATGCACCTTGCCGCCGCCTGCACCAACGGAAAGCTGCTGCCCAACATGGAGCGCATGGAGCCCTTCAACGTGATCTACCAGACCGCCGAGGACGGTCTGGGCGATACGGTCAAACCCCGCCTGATCGAAGCAGGTGCAGACCTTGACCGGGTGCTGGTCATTGACGACAGCGATGTTCAACTGACGCTCTCCGATGAACGAATCGAAAAAGCCATTATCGAGAACAACGCCCGACTGGTCATCATCGACCCGATCCAGGCGTATCTCGGTGCCGACGTGGACATGAACCGGGCGAACGAAGTGCGCCCCATCTTCATGCGGCTGGGACAGGTAGCGCAGCGAACAGGCTGCGCTATTTTGCTGATCGGACACCTGAACAAGGTCGCCGGAATGCAGAGCCTGCAACGGGGCCTCGGCTCCATCGACATTGCCGCCGTCCGCAGCGTCATGTTCATCGGTAAGTTGAAGCACGACCCGACCATGCGCATCCTGACCCACGAGAAAAGTTCTCTTGCCCCACCGGGCGTGTCGCTGGCGTTCTCTCTGGGGGACGAGGGTGGTTTCCGCTGGGTCGGCGAGTACGACATTACCGCAGACGAAATGCTGTCCGGCATCGAGCCGCAGCGGGAAACCAAGACCCAGCAAGCCAAAGACCTGATCTGTACCCTGCTTGCCGGAGGAAAGCAGGTGCTCAGCGAGGACATCGACAAGGCGGCTCTGGAAAGGGGCATCCCCGGCAGAACCGTCCGGGATGCCAAGCGGGAATTGGGCGATGCCCTGAAAAGCAAGATCGTGGAAGGCCGCAAAAAGGTCTTTTGGATGGAATAAGCCATTTGACTGGCAGAAAAATTTGGCTGGCAAGAAAATCATGGTACACCCACAGTTGCCAGTCTGCCAGCCAAATTTGGAAAATGACGATAAAAGGAGAAAATCAATGGAAAATCAGAATTCGAGTTATTCGGTGCAGATTGGTAAAACCACCTTTATTGTGTGTGTGAAGCAGTCCGAAACTGCCAAAAAGCCGATTGAAAAGATGTTCAAGGATATGTGCAGACACGAAATTACAAGGGCTTCCTTGCGGACAACCTGATGAATTTAGAAAAATTACCGAAAACCTCTTGACGAAGTCCAGCCCGAGGGCACTGGCTACCGTGCTAGAACGAGATTTGCAAAGTTCTTCAACCTCCCGGAACTGATGTCCATGTTCAAGGAGGTTGCGGACATCAAGACCAGCGACCAGCTCCACTTACCTGTGCCGGACGCAAAGTTTGAAACGGTTGTTGCAAAGCCGTCCGAGATCCAAAAGGAGATGGTGCAGGAACTGAGCAAACGTGCCGCAGATATCCACTCCGGCATCGTGGATGCGTCCGTAGACAATATGCTCTGCGTCACCAATGACGGCAGAAAAATCGGCTTGGACGTTCGCCTGATGAACCCCATGCTGCCGGACGACCCCAACAGCAAGCTGAATGTCTGTGTGCAGAACGTGCTGAAAATTTGGGAGGAAGGCAAAGATCAGAAGCTGACCCAGCTTTTGTTCTGCGACCTCTCCACTCCGAAAAACGATGGCAATTTCAATGTCTACGATGATATTCGCAAAAAGCTGATTGCAGCCGGTGTGCCGGAAAACGAGATCGAGTTTATCCACAACGCTGATACCGAAGCGAAAAAGGCTGCTCTATTCTCCAAAGTGCGCTCCGGCGATGTGCGAGTTTTGCTCGGAAGCACAGCAAAAATGGGAGCGGGCACCAATGTGCAATCCCGGCTCGTGGCGGTGCATCACTTGGACGTTGGCTGGAAGCCCAGCGACATGACCCAGCGCAACGGACGAATCATCCGGCAGGGCAATATGAATAAGGAAGTCAAAGTGTTCAACTACGTCACAGAAGGGACATTTGACAGCTACCTTTTTCAGACCCTTGAGAATAAACAGCGATTTATCTCGCAGATTATGACCAGTAAATCCCCGGTACGCTCCTGCGAGGATGTGGACGAACAGGCACTGTCCTATGCGGAGATCAAGGCACTGTGCGCCGGTAATCCGCTCATCAAGGAAAAGATGGACTTGGACGTTCAGGTCGCCAAGCTGAAAGTGCTGAAAGCCGACCACCAGAGCCAGAAATTCCGCCTGCAGGACAAGCTGCTGACCAAATTTCCGGCAGACATTCAGGAAACGAACGCCTATATTGCAGGGCTGAAAGCGGATGCACAGCTTGCCGCCGCCCATCCGCAGGGCAAGGAGGAATTTTGCGGCATGACCATCAAGAGTGTGACCTACGATGAGAAAAAGACTGCCGGTGAGCGTCTGGTTCTTGCTTGTTCCGAACTGCCCAATGCCGAGGAAAAAATCATCGGCAGCTACCGGGGCTTTGAACTGTCCCTGCGGTTCGATGCTTTCCGCACGGAGTATCAGGCACTTTTGAAGGGTCAGCGAAAGTACACGGTCCCTTTGGGCACCGATCCGCTGGGCAATATCATTCGTCTGGATAACTCCCTGAATAACTTCCCGGAGCGCATTAACTCTGCTGAGAATGAACTAGCCACTCTGCATCAGCAGCAGGCAGCGGCGCAAATCGAAGTGGAAAAGCCCTTCCCGCAGGAGGAAGAACTGGCAGAGAAGTCGGCTCGCCTTGCAGAACTGAATGCCCAGTTGGATGTAGACGAAAAGAGCCATGAACCGGAACAGGACGAGGAAGAACAGGAGGATGTACCTCGCCGCCCCTCAGTGCTGGCGGCACTGGAAGAAAAGTCGGACAAGCCGGAGCCGGTGAAGCCCTTCCGCAGCTATTACGACAAGGACGGTGATGTCCGATGAAAGAAAAGCGGGATGAGATCATCATCCTGAGAACCACAAAAGCCGAGAAGAGCCGCATCTATGAAAAGATGCTGGGCATGGGCATCCGCAGCCTGAGTGCCTATATCCGCAAGATGGCACTGGACGGCTACTGCCTGAACCTTGACCTGCCGCAACTACGGCGCATGGCATATCTTTTGCAGATGTGCAGCAACAATCTGAACCAGTACGCCAAAGCTGCAAACGAAAATGGTCGGGTCTATGCTGCCGACATGGAGGACCTGCGGCAGCGGCTGGATGAGCTGATTGATATTGGTCGGCAGGTTCTCTCCCGGCTGGCTGAACTCTAAAATTTTCCCCGTAGTTGGAGGGCTGCGGGGGTACATAAGGTTGACATCCTTGCAATGCAGTGGTTGACACCTTTATAATAGGGGCGAAAGAAAGGCAGGTGCTAGATATGAGGTTCGTTTTTAAGATGATCGTTTTCCCGTTTTGGCTGCTTACGGCTTTCCTTGCGCTGATGCTGAAATGGACGCTGAACCTGTCGGCGTTCGTGCTGGCACTGCCTATGCTGTATATTTTCGGCTGCGGCCTTTATACGCTGTACTGCCGGGAGTGGCTGCAGTTTTTGATCCTGCTGGTGGCAGAGTTTGGATGCTTCCTGCTCATCACCGCCGGAACGGTCATTGTGGAAGCCGTGGAATGGTTCAGTGGCTGGATTGCAGAATTATAAAATCTTTATGCCGCCCTTGTGCGGCATTTTCTTTTTGCCGGGAGGTGGTAGAATTGGCTGCAACACGTTTGATCGCGCTGCACAAAAACAAAGGCAAGTCGGTTGCGGCCTGCCTGAAAAGCCGCACGGACTATGTGCAGAATCCCGACAAGACCGAGCAGGGCGAACTGGTCAGTAGTTACGAGTGCAGCCCCTTAACGGTCGATGAGGAATTTATGTTGTCCAAACGGCAGTACGAACTTGTCACTGGACGCAGACAGAAAAGTGATGTGATTGCCTACCAGATTCGTCAGTCTTTCAAACCCGGTGAGATCACCGCCGAAGAAGCCAACAAGGTTGGCTATGAACTGGCAATGCGCTTTACCAAGGGAAAATATGCTTTTATTGTCGCCACCCACACAGACCGGGAACACATCCATAACCATATCGTTTACAATTCCACCGCCCTAGATGGCACCCGGAAATTCCGGGATTTTTTATTGTCCGGGCTGGCTGTGCAACGGTTGAGCGACCTGATCTGCTTGGAGCATCAGCTTTCGGTCATTGAGATAAAACCCTATCGGGAGCGGCAGAAGCGCACACTCTACCCACCCAAAGAAAGCAATCGTGACCGTCTATGCGGCGTGATCGACAACATTCTGTCGGAAAAGCCCAAGGATTATGAAGATTTTCTGCAAAGACTGGAGCAGCAGGGATACGAGGTCAAGCGTGGAAAATACACCTCCGTCAAAGGCGCACGGCAGAAGCGATTCATCCGGTTCCGCACTTTGGGCGCAGGATATAGTGAAGAAGAATTAAAAGCTGTGATTGCCGGAGAAGCCGAACACCATCCCCGGCAGAAGCAGAAGCGCATCGTACCGGAACAAAAATTTCAGATGCTGGTGGATATTCAGGCAAAGCTGGCCGAGGGAAAGAGCATGGGGTACGCTCGCTGGGCAAAGCGATATAATCTGAAAGAAATGTCCAAGACGTTGATTTTCTTACAGGAGCATAAAATCGGCAGCATTGAAGAAATGCAGGAACGTGTGGATGCCGCAACTGCTCGCTATCACGAGTTGGGCGACTCCATTAAAGCTGCAGAAGCGCACATGGCCGAGATTGCCGTTCTGCGGACGCATATCGTCAATTACGCCCGAACGCGTTCGGTCTACGATGCCTACCGCAAAGCCGGGTACTGTAAGAGATTTCTGGAAGCCCACCGGGAAGAAGTCACGCTGCATAAGGCCGCAAAAACTGCTTTTGATGAAGCTGGATTGAAAAAGTTGCCAAAAGCCAAGGACTTGAGCATCGAATACGCTGAACTTCTGAAAAAGAAGAAAGAAGCATATCCGGACTACCGCAAGGCACGAGATGAGATGCAGGAGTTGATGAAAGCTCAGAAAAATGTAGAGATGTTCTTTGCAGAGGAAAAGAGTACAACCGAAAAAGAACAAGCACGATAAACGAAATCCGCCGAGGATCCTTCCCGTTTTTTCGGGAGGAGTCCTCGGCGGATTTTTGCTTTTTAGCGAATTATCTTATAACGATTACCAATTCAAAATACTTAACGGATGCCAAATAACTTCTCATACTGCCTTATTCATTTATCGGACTTTTCCACAGCTTTTGCAAAATCGTTCGGAAGAATCATTTAAGTTTCCACAGTCCGGGCAATACCATCTTCCATCCGGTAGCGGATCAACTGGCGAAGGTGTTTGGCTTTCTTTCATCTGAGATTTGTTTTCTGGTGAAGTAAACAGCGGTGCAATATTTACATCTCTACGACCAACACCAGCAAGACTTCTAAAATCCCACGATTTTACTTCTTGTGCCAATGTCCTTTTGGGTTCAATGTATTGACCGCACCGTTGGCAATATCGAACACCTAGCTTGTTTTCATAACCACAATTTTTGCAAGTCATTCTACAAATCCTTTAGTATGGAGTAAACTCAACCACGGCTTCGTCCACCAAGATACCAAACTGAGCCGGGAAATTGACAGTGATCTTATCTCCTGTATAGCTCACGCTCGGAGAACCAACAGCATAATAGCTCTTGCTAGAGCTAAAATCATACCCAAGCTTAACAGTGTCATATGCAAATTGTGGACGTCCACCAGAAATGGTTGTCTGATATTGCAATGTTACTGTTCCCAAGTAATCTCCTGCAACGCTCAAATAGGCATTTTTAGTCTGTGTTTTCACACTCGAAAGTTCGCCAGAATATGTGACGATGGAGGGTTTAACCCCGTAGAAGCTCAAAGGAGCCGGTTCCTGAACGGTCTTGTTCACATCTTTAATAATAACCTGCTTAGGCGTTGCAGCAAAAGCGGTAGGTGTTAAAACGGTATTGAAAGCAACTAGCGCAGCACTCACTCCGGCCATTTTGAGAAATTCGTTACGAGTCATCTTTTTCACGGCAATTTTCTCCTTATATTTTATTAACTGTTATAATTGCTTGGGCTATGCTTCATGTTCTTTTTCATTTTAATTCTGCATCGGAATCACCTCTATATAAACCTTTATGCATCAAAAATTCCTATTACTTTTTTACATTTTTTGCAGTAATAAGCATCTGTTAGTAGTGTCTGTCCCCATAAATAGTCATTTTTTCCCACACTTATTCCACCTTCAAAAACAATTTTGAAAAAATGAGGTTTTTGAAGATTTTCTTGAGGAAACCACATTGCTGAAACTCCCTGCGTGACGATTCCTCCAAGCTGCATATCGCTTCCACAATAAATGCACTTCATTATCTCTATTCCTCTGGAGTGGATTTATCTCCCAAAATATTGAGCATTAACACAACGCACAAAAAGAGAAACGATAAGATATAAGGTTGAACATATCCTTCCTCATATAAACACAATGTATTGCCTGATTGAACAACATTGACCTTGGTGAAACAATCTGTATAGCTATAACTTGTTCCTTCTGAGAAAGGCATCAGCTGAGATAAATCATATCGATTCCATATAAAGAAACGTTTTGCCGTTATAATATAATATTGCTTTCCATCAGTTAGTAAAAAATCAATTGAAGACTTCGATTCAGTCGATTTACACTCAACAAGAGTTAACACAGAATTTGAAACGCTTTCAAAATTTTTATTTGATAACACTTGCAATTCATCAAAAGAATACGGAAATCTTACGATAGAAATTAGCCATAGCAATATTATAATAGCACCGAAATGTCTGAAACATTTAACAATCTTATATTTTTTAGTTCCACGCATAAATATTCCAATTACTGTATGTAAACAGATAATTATAGATTGTCATTCCAAAATTTTGATTTCCCCAAGATGTTGTGGGGTAATACTCGCCATCCGTGTAGGTGTTATTAAACTTATTTCCACTTTCCGTTATAACATACTTGGTTCCCCAAAAACTATTTTTGTGAGAAGAGTAGTTAATATCAGTCAATGTGTATTCAATTTGTTCATACTGTGAATTAAGGTTACACTGTGGAATGGTGAATTGCACGGCCGTCATAGCAAAACCAAAATATGCGAGTGCAGTTTTGGAAATTGCAAGTGCCGGAGCCGCAGGTAATGACAAGGCACCTGCTACAACTGATGCCAACCCTGCCAAATCTCTATATGTGCCATTAATATCATATTTTTTGTTTCCTGTTTCTTTCACATAATCCACATATGCTCCGCAGATTCCCGTTCCGGTTCCATCTGTATATTGGAAACGAATTCTTCCCAACCGACGCGACATTGTAGATTGCGGTAAGACTATATCAAAATTCTTCTCTGTCGGAATAAATCGCTGTAGCTGTTTTGATGTTCCATCCGAAGAATAAACCAATTCATTGATAACATTTTTTGATCGGTCAACCGTATAACGGCTTACCAATTTTCCATCATTGTACTGTTCAAAAACCGAGTCACCATTGTCAAGATCATAGGCTCTAACAAGCAATTCACCTGACGCGCTTTGTACGGTCGTGAAGTCAGGACTCGTGCTGTTTTTAGTTCCTGCTGCAAAAGAGACCAAAGGAACGGTTAGCAAAAGCGTGGTTGCAAGTGCAAACGATATGAATCTATTCCAAATTTTCATAATTAACCCTCACTGTAGATTGTTCTAATAGAAATGGTATACTTTAGGTGTTCTATTCCAAAGATAAGGCTTCACCTATCATCTCTAGGTTTAGTTTTTTAAAATGAATAACCTCACTTATCTACTGGTACTTCCAGTAATGGTTTCACTCCGTCCATCGGAATAGTTAAAGGTCGCAGAATACTCCAGCTTGTAAGATTTTCCCGGCTTGGTATTGTAGTTGTTGCTTGCCACGCAGTTCGAGGTCGTACTGGTGTTTGAGCAGTTGCTTACTCTCTGCCATGTCCCGAAGGTTCCTTTTTCATAGAGAGTGCCAGAAACACTGATACTTTTTATGCCAGTTCTCGTTTGAGCATCAACCTGATAGTAAGTCTGATAGATTGAACCGTTGACGGTGCTGTCTCCAATATACCGACCGGATTGCTCCGCAGCTAAAGCGGAGCATGCAAGGCTCAGGAGCATCACCACTGAAAGAATGATAGACAAGAAACGCTTTTTCGACATAGACAATACACCTCCAATTTTTGCTCCCGATAGGAGCTTTTGCTTAGTCAACGTAGTTTGCCTTGTGTTTGTGACAACTTTTTTGAAAAAATTTCTGCTTATTGTCATGTTTGTATGCTTATACAAAAAAACACCATGCTATTTGTCAATTTCAACAAACAGCATGGTGCCTCATATTAAAATACGTTTTCAGCAATTCTCATAATCTCATCTCGTGAGATGTTTCCCATAATTGTGTTTGAAATGCCTCCTCGCTCCCAGCTTAAAATATAAACGGTGTCTCCGTTTTCGCTTGCACTCGTTCCCAAAGTTGCATCTGCGTCTCCAACTTTTACATTCTCATAAGTTGTATGCTCATTGTCAAACGAGGACTGTTGCCCCGGCTGTATAATGGAGCATCGAACAGTATATCCCTTGTCGCTTTCTTTTGACGAATAAACGTGCAAAAAGTTTTCTGCTTTTTCAAATTCCTGTTCGTGATCTCGTTCAAATCCATCCGGCACATAATGGTCGCTGTATCCATTCGGAAGCTGTTCCAACGGCTCGCCATCCACTTGATACGTCAGCTGCATCTCAATGGGCAGGAACTTCTGAATCATCGTGTAGACTGCCTTGCGGAAGTCTGCGCTTACTGCAAGCGCACCGAGGGTCAGAATTACCAACGTCAAAGCCGCAACAAGCACTCGCTTCAGCACCGGGCGGCGTTTATGCAACGCCACTTTCAGGCGAGCATCCCATCGGGAAGTATCCGGGTAGCGTTCCTTAAGCTGCGCCGGAGTTGGCAGTTCGTCCAGTTCTTTCTGCGCATCTGCACGGAGTGCCATCATCAAAGCTGCATCAAAAGAGACCTCTGTCCGCTCACTCATGACTGTTCAGCTCCTTCCACAATAGTTTTCTTCCACGGAAAAGCCGCATCCGAACCACTTCATCCGTCAGTCCAAGCGATTCGGCAATCTCCCGGTTGGTGTAGCCCATTGCCAAAAGGCGCAGAGGATCACGGTACATCGGTTTCATCTGTCCAATCAGTTCTGTCAGATGTTGGATGTTATCGGTGCTGACTGCTGCATCGTCCGGCACCGGGGCATCGTCTGGTGCGTCCGGGACTTCTTCCAGCGGTTCCTCTCGCTGCTTGCGAAGCATATCGTATGCACGGCTTCTACTACAACTAACGAGATAAGCGGCGAGTTCGTGACAGTTTTCTCGATGAATTTTAGAAAAATTTTTCGCAACGTACAAAAACACCTCTTGCAGCACATCCTCTGCCAGATACGAATCGCCCATAATTTTGTAAGCGGTATGGTAGACCAGCCGCTTGTAGGTATTATATACATCTATAAATTGTTCTTCATTACTTTGATCGTCAAGAACAGCTAAGTACAGGGAAAGCAACACAATCACCTCCAACGGATTCGCATGGATTGGATGTAGTGTACCACGAACCAACAAAAATGTCGAATGCTTTCCGTTCTGAACGAAGAACAGCCAGCATTATGACCTCACTTACCGTTGAGGTTGTTGCTGGCTGTTCGTTTGATTTGAGATGTTTCCGTCAAAATTGCAGAGCGCAAATGTCTTGAAGCTCTACCTTATATAAATAGAAGCGTTTTGAAAAAACGCGCAGCCTGCATCGGAACGGTGCAGAATGAAGGGGATTGGGCACAGCCCAACAAGCATTTTGCAAAGCAAAATAGCATTTGTATAGACGAATGCCCTGCTTGCTACGAAACTTTCTCCCTTACTCCTACTACAACGAAAATCCCATTTTGCCAAAGCAGGGCATAAAAAAACGCTGCAATCCTCATAAAAGGCTACAACGCTCTTTCTTGCCTATTCAGTTTTCTTGTTCGACTTCTGCAATCTCTTTCGCCGTTGCGGTTACAATCCGTATTCCCTTATCGCTCATACCGTCAAGCAGCGCGTCGAGCTGCCGCCGCCCGGTGCTTTTCCCGGCTGTCTTGTCCGGGAAAAAGAATTGGTCTACGGATATGTCATAACGGGTTACAAGCTCATAAAAGATTTGCAGGCTCGGCTGTTGTCCTTTGTTCTCAATGTTCGCAAGGTAACGCGGGGAAATGTTCATTTCGTCGCTTACTTTCTTGCGGCTCTCATTCCTGCCCGTCCGCGCTTCTTTTATCGCTTGCCTGAAAGCTGCAAAGTCATATAGTGGTACTGGTCTTTTTTGCCATAATTATTCACCCTATTACATTTTACTGTTCACCTTTCCTTTTGGATATGTCTACACTGTTCTATAAGATGGCAAAAATAGTTCCTTATTTACCGCTATACTGTATTAGGACTTAACGGAAACAAATGAACGCTTTGTGAATTTTACGGCATATCTATTGACAATTCCAGTGAGATAGATACAATAAGTATGAAAAGTATGAAAATCACACTTATGCGGAGGTAGAGAAAATGAATTTACCAAAAGGAAAACACATCTTTGGTACAGTGAAAGTTGGGGAGCGAGGTCAAATCGTTATTCCAAAAGAGGCAAGAGAACTTTTCAATATCAAGCCCGGAGATACCTTGTTAGTATTAGGCGACGAAGAACAAGGTATTGCTATCAGTAAAGCTGATGTTATGAAAGAACTTGCCCTAAAGATTTTGGGAGGTTTCACCAATGACAGAAAGGAGAATGAAGAAACAGAATGACCCTATTTAGATTTCAACCTAACAAAAGCACTATTGTATCGTTTGCAACAGGTCTATCAATAATATTTTTAAGTACAGCAATGTTATTCATTAATGGTTCTCAAATTGAAACTATTATGCACATACTCTTACGGGATTTTTTGATGATATTTATAGTGGGATTTTGTTTTCCGCTTTTATATGTCCGCGCAAAAGAAGAATATCCCTATGCAACACTTGGGATTACAAAACACAGATTAAAAACAAGTCTTGCCTTAAATGTGTTTTTTGCAATTCTATTATTGCTTATTTTCTTTTTGGGTAATGGAGAAGTAATTATTATTAGCTACAAATCCTTGTTTGCGATTAGCTATATTTTAATTGCGGGAATATTTGAAATGGTTTGTATATATGGATTTATGCGATATTACTTTGAAAGAGCTTTTGGAATTGTTCCAGCAATATTATTGACGGCACTGTTTTATAGTTTACATCACGCAGGATTTCAACCGGAATTTCTAAAACTCTTTTTTGTTGGAATTATGTATTGCTCCGTATTTTATATAACGCGTAATATTTTTATTATCTTCCCCTTTTTTTGGGGAGTTGGCGCAATTTGGGACGTTTTAATTAACTCACCCGCAGGGCAATCTCTGCAAAATGCAACTTCATTTATAGTTTCTATCGTTTTGCTGATTGCTATGACCACATTCATTATGAAAGGAAAAAAATATGGAAGCAAAAATAAAGTCTAAAAACAGTTTTAACCAACAAGCTGAAAAGTATGATACGAGTGATTATAGCAAATACCCACGAGAATGTTATCCTTTTGTCCTAAATGCTATAAACAATATCCACTTTAATAAAATCTTGGACCTGGGTTGCGGAACAGGGATAATCCTCAAAGAAATCAGCAGTAAAAACAGTAGTGTAGAATTATTTGGTTTGGATTTGTCTGAAAACATGATTGCACAAGCGACACGACGTTTAGGCACAGCCGCTAAACTTACAGTCGGGGACGCTGAAAACTTACCGTATTTAGATAACACCTTTGATTTGGTTTGTTGTGTTGAAAGTTTTCATCACTACCCTAATCCAAAGAAAGCTCTATCAGAAATAAATCGTGTATTAAAAAAAGGCGGTCTATTTTTACTCTGCGATACTTGGACGAGTTCACCGCTCCGGCAAATAATGAATTTCTTTATTCGTTTTAGTAACGATGGTGATGTACATATATACTCTGAAAATGAAATAAAAAGATTATTAACAGCAACAGGATTTAACATGGTTTCATGGCAGTTCATTACCAATCATGCTTATCTTTCTATTAGTAAGAAGTAGTTTGAAGTAGGTGGCAAAATGAGGAAAACTGAATGGGTAATTTGTCCTGTATGTAGAAACAAAACGAGGTTAAGAATACGAGAAGATACAGTTTTACTTAACTATCCCTTGTTTTGTCCAAAGTGCAAACAGGAAACATTAATAAACATACAACAATTCAATATGTCAGTTATCAAAGAGCCAGACGCAAAGACGCAGAGCCAATAACACGCAGATATAAAATGCGGTTATCGGCTCTTTTCTTTTTGACAACTGTTTTATGCTATACGATTGCTGACAAACTGCAATACACCAATGCCTACCGGAGCAGTGACTCAATCCTTGTGGTACATTGCAGTTCGTTCCGGAGACGTCCACCGGGTGCAGCACTATCTCCGCACAGAAAGGGATACCTAAGATTGAGCAGTTATCGGTACGTCTGCTGTTAACGGCCGGCATCCTGCTGCTGATCGCAGGGGGGATTTTCGCCATTCTCCAAGGATGGCTCTATACCGGCCTTCTCTGGGCGGGTGCGTTTGGATGCCTGATGGCAGCTCTGAACTTTCAGGACTCCAAAAACGACGGCGGCTAAAGCACACGGCATCGTAGTGCACGGTCAATGCGGAAATGCGAGCTACACCCGATTTTCCATATCGAGTGATATAGATTTGGCTTTGGGGGAGGATTGTCTATTGTATGCAAAAAATTGAAGTTGTTGTTCGCATCACGAAGGATCACTGCCCACCGCAAGAGCAGACGATTTTTGAATGGTTCGATTTGATGCGGAATCCCACAGACGCTCTGAGCCGTCCCGATCTGGAAATCAACTTGGAACACCACCGTGTTTTCAAACACGGAACGGAGGTGTACATGAGTCGTTATGAATACGGTGTTTTGAGTTTGATGGCACAGCATCCGGGCAAACTGTTTACAAAGGAGCAGATCTTTGAAGCAGTCTGGCATAAGGACAGCGAAAGCTATTTGAGAGCCGTCACCAGCACGATCGGTCGAATCCGCCAGAAAATAGAGGATGACAAAGATCACCCCCGTTATATTAAAACGGTTTCCAACATTGGATATCAATTTGTCCCATCATCGGAATCGGTGCGATTGAATCGCAATCTGTAATAAAAGCCATACCGTGAGATCCTAGTAGGATTCTTCGGTATGGCTTTTATCGTTTTCTGTGCTGTACAAAATCGGCATCCTTGCATAGATGACCAAGAGTATTCTAAAATAGAGATAACTTAATTCAGGAGGTCGAACCATGCGAACATTTGAAGAAGTATTGACTCACTTCCATAGCTTTTTAGAGTCTGCGACCTATTTGGATGTTGTTCCATGCCGCTGGGGGTATGTAAGGCTTTTCAATGAGGGCGACCCTATCAATTTCAATGCAATTCTTTGCCGCACACCACAAGAACTATATACGGCATTGGCAAATGATTTGGAAACAGAGATTCAGATCAGCTTGGGAATCGACTGAATTGGTATGAAATTGGTTTGTTTTTGGGTTCGTTTTGGTATAGTGACTTTGAAAAATGTGCTATACTGTACCACAAGCAAAACATTTTCAGGGATTTTCAATCTTACTGTAAAACTCTGTCAGATGCTTTGCCAGTGTGCGGGTCGAGTCCATTAAGGTTTCTCGCACCGCTTCTGGACAGGAAAGATAGATTCGATTGAACTCTTTTAACTCTATTTCCGTTTTACCCATCCCCGGAGTGATCAGCGCATCAAGCGAAACTGGCAAAACACGAGCAATCGCCAAAAGAATTTCGTAAGATGGATTCATGCTGCCTTTTTCAATGTTGGCGATATGCTTCGTTGAAACATGGCAGCGTTCAGCAAGTTGTTCTTGTGTTAAACCTGCCAGCTTGCGCTCCTTGCGAACCTTTTCTCCAAGTACTTTCAAGTCAGAATTCGGCATCATCGTTCACCTCAATAGTATTGTATCGTTCTGGTGAATGACGCGGTATAACCTTGTATTTCCTGTGAATAGGAAGTATAGTGCCGATTTTTACATTTCCCGGTCGAGTTATAAAAAAACGGTAACTCGTCTGGGCGATTCTACGCGCCATCTGATCACAGTTGCCGTTTGTGGAGGTAACTGTGATTTTTTATTGGGGTAACGCATCAAAAAAAGCCTGTCTGCTGCCGTAAGCCAGACCGCCCCGAAGCAAGCACAATCGTTCCATTCCACCATCCACAATCGTGCCGATGTGTTATATTGCGCCAGCTTCCCGCCATGGGAGGCTGGCGTTTTTGCGCTTTTGGAGCCAAAGTGCCGCAGTCCACCGTTTCTCCTATGATACAGCAGCAAACTTTATATTTGGGAGAGAAAGTCATGCTCGATCATAAGAAGAAAGCAATTACGGAACACTGGCAGTTTTGCCCCAAGTGCAACTTAAAACTTTATCGAATGACCGCCGACTGCACTGGATTCATCCATATAAAATGCTGGCGCTGCCGGAAAATGTTATGGCTCGACCTTTCCATTCGGGCCAAGTAAACATCAGTTTTATAAAACAATCGGGTGCACTGCACTCTGAATATGGACTGTTAGCACCGAGCAACGGGCCATTGCCACATGGCAATGTATGAAACGTAGCACCAAATGGCCGGGCAGCAGCTTGACTGAAAGATCTCCAATCCTTCGGTCGGCTGTTGTCCGGCTATTTTTATAGCTTCAGATGGCCTGCTCCCGAAAAGGAGCAGGTTTTATGTTTGCCCTCTTTTCATGGTTGCCCCAAGTGGCGAAATATCCGTAGCATCTCCAAATTTTCGACTTTTCACGTTTTATCGAAAATTTGGAGGTTACACATGGGCTTTAATTATGGTTTGGAAAAGAAGAATTTTGACCGTCAATGGGCTATGTTGCGCAAGCAGTACGAGGACGCTGGCATGAGCATCGAAGCGATTCAGGCAATGTACGAATATGACTGGTCTGTTTTCAATGCTGCGCGTTCTTACCAGAACCACACGCAGGAAATCACCGCTCCGTCCTTTGAACAGGGCGAAGAATCCTACTCGCCCCTTATGAACAAGTATCAGGAAGCAATTTCTGTTACCGAACACTACCGCGAAACCAAGAGCCACTTCACATGGATTGGCGAAATTGAGAATGAACGGCTGTTGTCTGCTCTTGAAAATTTGTCGGACGCAGACCTCAACCTTGTCACCATGTATGCCTATGAGGGGTACACCGTCACTGAAATTTCTAAAGTTTTAGATGTCGCGCAGCCTACTATTAGTATCAAAATCAAGAGAATCACTAAATTTTTGAAAAACTTCAATTTCAATGCTATGGATTGACCCTTCTCGATGCCTACCAAGTGAGAGGACAATTCACCAGATGGCGAAAGCCACTGAGCGAAATGTCTGCACTCCTGTTCTTTGAAAACTGAATAGTTCCGTCATCTGGTACTCCGATAATGATACTTCCGTAATTCGCGGCCCGGTCACAAAGCAGACGGGGTGGCTGAAATACCAATGAAGCGGTACAAGTCCGCTGCCAGATGTTTATGCCCCACTCGCAGGGAGCCGAGGGCGAATATGCGAGACATTAACTTATTAAATCAGGCGTGGCCGAATGCTGTTTTCGGTCTTCGTCCACGCCTGTTCTTTTTACTTATTCCATATATCCACATTTTCATCCTACATAATAGGAGGCTTTATGAACGAGAACGACCGTACCACCTTAGAGCAAGCGATCTACGAGGAAATGGAATTGACCCCGGAGATGATTCGGTCCATCCGCACGCTCTGCGGTGTCTGCCTTTGTAGTTTTGTAGAATCCAAGGCGTTCAAAATCGCCATTGTTCCCAGCGCAGACCGTAGCATGGACACTTGCACAGTCTGCCAGACCCGGCGCGGTCATGACTACGTTGTGATGAACCGCTGAACAAACACACCGCCCACTGCCAAGGAGGTGCAGCGGGCGGTGTACATATTGCAAAAGGAGGTCAGCTTTTGATTCAAAACTGGAAATTCCAGCGCGGAGACATTTTCTTCACCCGTTTCGACAACGCCATCGGTTCAGAGCAAAGCGGGAATTGTCCGGCAGTCGTTCTCCAGAACGATGTGGGAAATTTTTACTCACCCACGCTAATCGTAGCCACATTGACAAGCAAGGCGGCAAAAAAGTATACCCAGCCGACCCACTGCCTGCTGGTGAACGATTTTCTCTCCGTTCCGTCCATCGTTCAGGCAGAGCAGATATTTACCGTAGACAAGAGCAGGGTGCTGAAATTCCTCGGACACCTCACCCCGGAAGAAATGAGCCGGGTGGATGATGCGGTCCGTGCCAGTCTTGCCCTGAACCCGATGGGGAGCATTCAGCGGCTTCCACCTATCATCCGTTCTACGGCGGCTTACGCACCGCCTGAGGTGGTTGACGGCAAGCCGCCCATCTATCCCTACACGCCCATCAAATCGTCCTTTGAGGACGCTGGGAGCGTTGAGGACATGATGCTGTACACCGAACTGGAAGCTGCGGTACACGCAATGATCCAGCGGCTGGAATACAGCTTCACGTTTAACCCCAGCCTGCTCACTATCCCGAAGCGTAAGCAGCAGGTTGCTGAAATCCTGAAAGAAGCCGAAACGTACATCTGGAGGATCAAGGAGGAAATGCGATGCGCCTGAAAGACAACAACAATCCCTTCATCCATGTCAACCCGCCGTACCAGCTCATGGTCATCCACAGCAGCAAGCTGGTCTACCCCCGCGAACTGTATCAGCGCGGCGTGGAGCGCAAGCGTGTGGAACTGATCGCCGCCCACTTCAACGAATATGTGGCAAACGAGCCGAAGGTCAGTTTCCGTAACGGTCAGTTCATCGTAACGGATGGGCAGCACACCATCGAGGGGCGCATCCTCCGCAACGGCGGCAAGGATCTGCCGATCCTCTGCAAGGTGTACACAGGCATGACCGTGGAGCAGGAAGCCCTGCTCTTTGCCGAGCAGAACGGTTTCTCTGCGCCGCTGACGGCAGGCATCAGGCTTCGTGCCAAGGTGGTGGGCGGCGATGCCATCTCCAAAGCCTTTCTCGCAGCCACCAACCGGGTAGGGTTGAGCCTCAATTATGACAGCCAGCAGCTGACCGATTACCGCATCGGCTGCGTTGGTACGGCTTTCCGGCTCTACAAGCAGATGGGCGAACCGCTCTACTGTGAAACGATGCGGCTGATCGTGGCAGCATGGGAGGGCAAGCCCGATTCGTTCCGGGCATCTGTTCTGAAAGGCATGATGCACTTTGTGGAGCTGTACCACGGCGAGTTCAGTGAAGAACGGCTGCTCCGTGCGCTGCGCAACATCCACCCGGTCGATATTTACCGCATCGGGCAGGACGACCCCGCAAAGCTGCGCGGATGGAAAAAATACGTTTTCCCCATCTACACCGCCTACAACGGCAAGTGCAGAAAAGACGCACTGCCGATGAAATTTTGATGTTCACAGGCATTCCTCCCATATACACAAGGGGCATCCGCAAACCGCAGATGCCCCTTGTTACATATCAAAGTGCAATATATAGTGTTCCTGTATTCGCTTAACACAACATATAGAGAAAAGAGGTATTCTATGCGCTCTCAGTTCACTTCGTATGAGCAGCTTCCCATCACCCTAACAGCCGATCATGTCGCTGCTGCGCTGGGCATCTCCCGCGCCAACGCTTACATCCTGCTCCGTTCGGACGGCTTTCCCACGCTCCACATCGGTAAGCGGATGGTCGTACCCAAAGACCG